>Ga0179593_1380056_pt1 | contig 12854 bp, 20 predicted proteins | sample CZODoug2_1_08_16_FD_185931 | JGI IMG/M metagenome (GOLD analysis project Ga0179593, IMG submission 185931) | Vadose zone soil fungal communities from Angelo Coast Range Reserve, California, USA - CZODoug2_1_08_16fungal (PacBio error correction) | ecosystem: Environmental > Terrestrial > Soil >... | reverse complement strand
CTCCGAAACGGCACCCCCCCCCATTCCCCAGGCGTTGCTGACACTTGTAAAGAACGTTACCCTTCTCCCGGTTCTTTTTTTTTGAAAACATATTCCCCCCTGCACCTTTGAATGGTTTTTCCGTCCAACGGCCAACTTTAAGATAGAGAAGGATTTACTGATCGGTTTCCACTGAATCCCCTCCCCCCCGCAGGCTCTGGCAACCATTAAACAAAGAGTCTTGTTACAGTGTCCTTTCCTGCTTCGCCACCCCGCACACCCAATTTTTTCTTTTTTCGTCCTTCCTCCCTTGATGCAAAAGCAGTATTTCCCCCCTTTGGCCTTTTTTTTTGATTCAAGCTGTCGGCTTCGACGAGGCGAACTTCGTCCCCTTCTACTGAGCGCATCTTCCTGCTAGTTAGTATGTTGCTATGTCTTTTAGACGACCTCCTGTTGACCTGCGCCTTTTTTTTTCCCTTTGTTACTCCCCAAAAGCCGGTCCTTTTACCACTTTTTCACCTGCCGCTTTCGAGCTACAATTCCCCCCCCCTGAGTTGAGAGCGAGTGCCCCCCCTTAGTTTTTTCTTGCGCCAATTGCCCTGATCCCATTTCGCCATATCTTGTAACTACCCCCTTTTTTTGTGACACTTATGTGACCCTGAGTCTTCCTTTAGACTTTTTTCCCCACCTTTTTGGCCCTTTTCCTTGACTCCCTTTCCTGTTGAACACCAGCGCTGTTCTTCAAAGATTTGTCTTGTTTGGAATTCCTATCCCCCTTTTTGTCCACCCTCCCTTTTTTTGACCAGGCGGCATCGTAGCTCTTTGTATGCGATCCATTAGCCGCAGTGGGACACCAACAGTCCCCCCTTCTTTTCTTTCATTGCGTCTCTCGCGCTTGTCCTCAGAAGCTCGATTTTCGGTCGAAGCGCGTCTGCTGTCATGAAGTCCTAACTTTTATCTTACCGTTTAAGGCACTTTTTTTTCACCTCTCTGTTTAACCGTTCGTGGCCTAGGTTTGACCCAGAATCTTCTCCTTCCCCTGAAGGACATTATAAAAAAGCCCTTCCCTTCCCCCTGACATCGGCTTGTAGACCCCCGCGAGGCACCACCCTTTTCTGAGTCCGATCCCCCCCTGACCGGCCAAGGTCTCTCTAAAGGCCCCAAGTTCCCCTGTTTTTATGTTTTTCTGGTTGCCTCTGGACCAACCTCCCTTCCCCATCGCGGCCTTTGAGTGCTTTTGCATCTGAAATTTTTTTTTTCAAAGCCACTGTTTTCCCCACATCACCCCCGAAGAGAACCATCCCAAAATGGCAACTCAATGTCTTTTGGACCCTTTTTTCTAGTCTCCCTCCTTAACTCTGGGACCTTTTCTCTGTCCGAGGTTCGCCCTTACGTTGCAAATTTTTCCCCCCCCTTTTTGTCATTTTTGCGAAGTATCTCACTTCCTTTAATTCGGATGTCTTTTACAATTTGCTTACTCGTTTCTGGGAGTCCTCCCGCTCCATGCCCTCAATGAGCGAGACCTTTTATGATCAATTTTTACCTTCCTAGTTCTCCTATTATTTTTTTTTTTTGGTGTGCAATTATGGCGCTTTGGCAGGTCATAGACATCGACTTCCCGTTCCCCGTCTCGACCGCCTACTAGCATCGTTTTGTCGCCGCACTCCCAGCCCACTTTTCCTTCACTCAGTTTCGACCGGATTTTTTTCATGAGTCCCTTTTCTTGTTCGTAGTAAATACCCTCTCCCCAAATCATTTTTCTCGGACCGAGAGTGCCCTTTCTCTCTTAGCAGCTTCATTGAACCATTCTTTTTTTGACTCTTTTTGCATGAACAGCGTCATTTTTCTTCGGGCTCACGCCCCCTCCCTTCAACGTTCCCGTGCTCTCCTTAAAGAAAAAGTGATTTTTCCCCATTTTTTTTCCCCAGCTCGTCCTCCCCTTTTTTTCACCTATCTATCGATTCCCCCTCCCTCCTTTTTGTTTCGTAGTTATTTTAACGTAGATCCGCTTTCTCAAGTTTCGTGTTTTTCACCCCTTTTCTTCCTCCGAAGTCCACTGGCCTTTTCCTTTTTCCTTCGCACCATGGTCGAAACTTAAGCTTTTCCCCCGTCTAGAATCTTTTCCCCTCCCTGCCTTCTTTCTGAGACGTTTAACCCACCTTTTTTTCCTGGTAGCGCGCCCTTCTTTGGAGTAAGGAGTCTTTGGCGTTTTTCCCGATCCGACAGTCCTTACTCATATTCTCCTGCCGTCGGACAAGAAACGAACCCAGTGACACCCTTGTGAAGCCCCCTCGTTTCCCACTCTTTTCGTTTTTCCGGCTCCCTGTCAAGCTCAACTTAAATGTCGATTCTCCTTCCCGGAGTTACCCCCTCGCCTTTTTTGAGCCCTCTATTAATGTCTTTCTAAGCGTCACTTCACTCCTGCAATCATTAAAACTTTCGCCTTGCTTTGTTTCCCTTTAGTCAGAGGCCAGCATCTCCCCCTTCAGACCTGTCCTCCTCTGATTCTGGTATTGAATAGGATTTTTTAACCTCCGCCATGGGACCCCCCCTTTCTTCTCTCGTTCTACAGCACCTGGCCCCCCTTTCCCCCATTTTAAAGTACGCTTTGAATATATAGGTCCCCTGCGTTTTTTTTTCCTGGTTTTGCCCCATTTAGGTTTTCTTTTCCTCCTTTTCCTGTTTGAACCCGGGTTCCTTATTCTTTCCTCCCCCAGCGCTCAACGGCCTCGGTCATATTTAGTTTCACATGTTAAAACACCAATCTGCGTCCCCTGTCCACTCGTTTTTCGTCTTTCTCGTCTCCCTCCTTTCTCCTTTTATCTTCGATCGGACTCTCGAGAACACTGTGGCCCGACCCTCTTCTCCCCGCCATGTTATTGCTGCCGGTCCTGATGTTCCTTCCGTTTGCCCTGATCAGTGTTTTCCCTTCATTTTTTCCCCTCTTTTTTTAAGACTCACGTGCCCTTATCGTTTCAATTTAATCAGCTCCCCTTTTCTGATGCGCTTTTTTTTCTCTAAGGCCATCGATTTCTCCCTCCCAAGTGCGCCGTAGTCTTCTTCCTTTTTTGAAGTGATCTAAGTTGGCTGCCCTACCCCCCTTCCTTCCTACTCCTTCCGCCTCCACCCCCCTTGACATTTCAGTCCCTATAGTCATCAATGCATATAACACACTGCTGATCTTTTCCCCCGTTTAAGCTTTCCGGTTTCGTGCTAGCCCCCCAACGCTCATGTTCCCCAATGCGAGAATAAACCCCCATCCCCCACAATTTTTCCCCTTTTCAATTACCTCTTCCAACTGTGTGCCTTCCCCGGTGACCAAATCCCCGCACTAACGAGCGGGCCGCTCTTAGATAATTTGACGTTTGATCTTCCCCTCTCGTAGATTGAGGAATTGTTCCGTCCCCCATTTTGAGGTTTTTCCCCCCCTTTTTAAAAGTGCCGGTATATTTTTTATCCTTCTTAGCTCCCGAACAGTCAGAACGCTTCAGATTTCCTCCGCTAATTCGCCCAAGTATTTTCAGCAGTTCTTCCTCTTCTGGATCACCCCCCCGTACTTGGGAACACCCGCGCTTCTCTTCAGTCATGCCCGACAAATACAATTTGTCCTTCGACGCTCGACCCTTATTTTTTCCCCCGCGTTTAATGGTTGTCGTACACCCGTTCGCTTCATATGTCCTTTTCCCCCGGCCCGTAGTTTCGTCTGAATTGGGACACCACCCTAGTCCATGTCGGTCCCCTTTCCCCCCCTTCAGGATCTTGGGTGTTTGACTCACTGTCCCGCCTACGGTTACGGCCTCAAAAATTGAGTTTTGCGTTTCCCCTCATTTTATTTGTGCTTCCTTTTTCCTCACTCCGTGCAGGACTGCTAATAAAAGTACACAGTCCCCTCCTTGACTTTTTGTGGTACCGGAGTCCGGTGCCTCTGAACCCTTCTCACCTCCAGTGTTCTTTTGAACTCTTCATGACATTCATGATTATTGTTTTTTCCTTAATGTTTGTTCCTTTTGCTTTCCTTTTTTGTGTGAGGTGTGCTCCTTCTTTCCGTCAACGAGCCCCCGTGCCCATTCCCGCTTTGTGCGCCTTGCAGAAAGTTTCTGAACTTTTTATTGTGTCCTCCCCTACGACCGCCTTTGTTCTTCGTAGCCCGAGACTCCTTTCTCCAATCACCCATGGCAGTCGGGTTCTGCTTCCGTGCGTGCCGAATGAGTTTTGAATAGCAGTCTTCTCGTCTAATCTCCCCTGCTATGCCTACTTAGCGACTTTGACAGTTGCGATCCCCCCCTATAGGTTTTTACACCTCCTTTTTTCCGTGGTGTCCTTTCCCCGCCCTAAAAAACGGCCCTGTGCGCTTTGAAGCGACCTGCCTGCGAGTTTCCTGGTTCCCCTTAAAGGCGTTCCTCCCGGCTTCTTATCCAGCGCCAGTGCGTAGAATTTCTGAGAATTCGTTCACGCACCCAACGTGCAAGCTGCAGAATGTACCTTCAGAAGTATTGGTAAAAACTCCCCCTTGTTTCCCCTCGTTTTTTTTGAGATTATTTTCCCCACTGATTTTGCACCTCTTTCCCTCATTGGCTCCTTTCACTGTTTTTTTGAGGCCCCGGGACTAGTAAACCTTTAGCGGCTTGTTACTGACCCCCCGCCCTGGCCACCGCTTTTGTCCTCACCCCTGAACCTGCTGGACTAGGCCCCTTTCTGAGTCTTTTTCCCAGGACAGGCTGCGTTTTGGGCACCCCATTCGCTTCCCCCACGTGATGCACTATCTTTCCCCCCCTTTCAACCTTGGGGCTTCTCCACGTCTTTGACCTATTGAGTAGGACGGTGCATGCGTCGCATACTCCTTGACTCTCCTTCCCTTCCCTTGTCCCAGAGGCGTCGCTTCTCCCGTTACTGACGCCTTTTGTTTGATCTCGTCTCCCCTAAGCTGAATTATTTTTTTTCGGTTTCTTTTTCTTCCACCTGTGTTCCCCCCCCCCCCCCCCACCCAGCTTTTCCCATGATTTTCCCAAGTAGGGCCCATGTTCAAACTTTTCGCGTTACAGGATTCCCCAACCCCCCCCCCCCATTTTGACCTTCCGGCCAGCACCCCCCCAACTGAAAAGGTCCGAACCCATTTTTACATTTCCCCCTAGCCCTTTCCTCTCCCCTGTTACATAGACCTCTCCGGACTCATTGTTTTTTGCCACCCTCCCGGCAGACTCCCCCGACATGGTTCCCCTCCCTCAACTGGTCTCGGGGTTCTGTATCCGAAGAAAAGTTTTCTTTGTCTCATTCTAAACGTTCTTTCACAGGTACCCTGTCCCTCCCCAATGGGAGTCTTCCCCCTGAAGGCTCCCCCTCAAGTTTTGCGACACGTCGGTATTTGTGAAAATCTATCTCTTTCCTTTGACATGGTTGCTTTCCCCCCCCACGTGCTACTCCCCCCTCTTGAGGTCTGTCCCCAGAAAGAACCCAGCCCCCTTCTTTGACAACCATGCACGTCCGTGAAAGCTCGTTCCGGGTATATTACCGACCAACAGTTACATTTTGGTGGTAGGGCGACCATGGTTCCCGCACCACTACCTATTTCCACTGTTCCGCTGTACACTCGGTTACCAGAGCGGGGTGCGTGCTTCCCGGAATCTCCCTTCCGTGCCACACGAGGAATTGTCCCCTCGCCCCAGCTGGTTTTTTACCCCCTGCTACCCCCCCCAGCATCGCCGACAGTCCCCCATACAAAGGACGCTTTTCACTTTCTTGTATGCGCTTCCCAACCGTCCCCAATCTGGAAACCCAATTGCCCCCTCAATGCGATAGGGTACCAGTCTGATATGATCTTTTCGCGACCCCGGGTCCCTTTCCCCCGCCGTCTTTCCCCCCCACCACTGCTCGTAGCATTCTTGATTGCATATTTCTTTTAGCAATTAAACTTTTTTCTTTGTCACACCCTTTTTACTTCTTCTTCCCTTTTCCCAAGCCCCGCTGACCTTCCGCCCCCCATTCAAAGTCCGATTAAGGTTAAACCTCTTCTAGATTTGTTTTTTAATCTATATTTTTCCTGCTCCCCCCTGACCCTTTCCAACATTCCCGGGTTTGCCGCGAGTCTTCCCCAGGTGGTCCCGTGTATTAGAGAAATCTCCGACTTTTTGGAATCCCTCCTCCACCCCGTGGTCCCTTTGCGTTCCCGACCGGCTCCTACTGTTCCAGATCTAGTGATTGCGTACTTGTCCGCCAAGCGCGTCTTTCCTCTTCCATGAATGATTTGCGCTTCGAATCTTACGTTTTTTCTTCACATTTTGACTTTCTTCAGGCCTTTCTTCCCCTCAGCCCCTCAGCGCCCCTTCTCTTCACCCTCCCCAAGAACGAAATCGTCGTTTTTTTTACCCCTTTTTCGAGTTCCATTTGTCCCTGCTTTTTTTATCCAAGTGCACCCCCTGACCCCTCCCTACCCTGACTGTTCCTCTTGTTTTTCCTTTAAAGAGCACCCCCCAAGAGCATTGACTTTGTCCCCTTTTTGTATCGCTACCGACCTTACTTTTCTTGAAAATCTGATTCCACTCCCCCCGGGTTTCCCCTTCCAAAATTTTTACCTTCGTTTTTTTCCCAAAAAATAACCCTCCTCCATGGGCCAACCATAGTTCCTCTACTAGATCCCTTTCCCCCCCTTTTAAAGTGGACAATTGCGCGGATAGGTTTTCTGTCGACGGCCCCTCAACATGGTTTTTCCCCCATCGTACCCCCTTCTTCGCATCCCGTCCTACGAATTTTAGGACCTGGTTAGTCCTTTTTGTATTTCCTCTTTCCTTTCCCTGGAAGCACCTGCCGATCGAACTTTTGTTAACATTTCCTCCCCCAGCTCATACTACTATCAGAGTGCGTCGTCTGAACGCCTTCCCTTCTATTTCCCTCCACCACTCCCCTGTAGTGTCTAAGTTTATTAAACGGAATATCTGACCCTTCGGCGTTGAGTACACCCTCTTCACTTCGTTTCCCCCTCCCCCCGGCGGCGAATCTTGTGAGTTCCCTACCTTCTCTCCTTTTCCGCGACACCCCCCTTTGCGCCCAAAATCATTTCTTTTCAGAGAGTGGCCGTGCGCTCCTACGAGGTGCGGCTCCTTTAAAATGTTAGACTAGGTTAGACAGCTTTTTTCTCCCCGCGGTTTGGCTCTCTTCCCCGCCCCCAGGCTTTTGATCGATGTGAATCACCAGTTGATGAGCACTTTGCCTTCCAATATCAATCTCTTTTTTTCCCCATACTCTTTTTTTCTTCCTTTTCTCTTTCCTCGTTGTTGTGTCGTCTTCTCCTTTTCAAAGCTTTAGACTTCATTTTTTAGTTCCTTCTTACTACTCTATACCTGGCCTTTGACTTCTGTAGCCCCCTCGCAACTTCTCTTGAACCGTTCGTATCAGATTGTTCCCCCCTCCTTCTCCGTTAGCCTCCCCAATTTCCTTCGTTATTTTCCCCGACCTTGATTGTCCGTTCTCCCTTCTGTCGCGACCAAAGCTGTCCCAACTCTCGCACTGGTTACAGAACTGTTCTTCCTGTTAGCCTTTTTCTGAACCACAACGTGATGTGCAGTTCTGTTCCGGTTCTAGTCCTTCCTTTTTCGGGAAACACTTTCTCGAGGAGATAGACCTCACCTTTCTTTCCCATATCTCCCTTGTTAAGTTCCTATAATCGTCCCTGATTGGTGACGTCTACCCCTGCCCCCCCAATTTCTCTCAGTCCTCCTTGTCCGGTGACTCTTCCCCGATGAAAGCATCGTTTTACCCTGACGTACCTCCAGAGTATGCGGAGTACCCCCCTTCAGTAACTCCTCCCTTTTATATAGCTAACAATTTGTGTCCCTCATGCTGCAAAAAACTTTCGTCTATTCTTTCCCCCCGACTCCCCCTCCCCGCAAATAGCATTTCTGGCTTCTCACGAGGTTTCCTTCCTTAACTTGCCGATTTAGAAATTTCTTTAGTTTCGTTTTACTATGATTTTTTCTCTGTGGGAACCCGGGTTTACCCTTTCTCCCTTCTTTCCGTTTAGCGACCGCTAAATTTTCCGGCTTTTTATCGAGGATTTCACATTCCACAAGCGCGCCCCCCAGTCAAATCGTGTTTGCACTTGAAGACCCCCCTCATGTTTTGTCGTTTTCCTTTGATCGGCCGTCTTTTCCAAATTGTCTATCGATCTCCGTCCCCTCCTTTTGAGGAGGTCACCCTCTTTTTCCTTCTGTGTCTGATACGATTTTTCCCCGTGTTGATACTGTGGAAGGGAACTTACCTTTTGGATCCTATCGTACTATTTTCATCCTATACTCCCCGCTTCTTTCTCAGATTCTGCTTTTGCATCCCGACCCCGCAAGAGGGCGTGTTTTAACCTTTTACTTGGTGGATTCCTCGTTCAACCCCCCCCTACGTCCAACCTTGTATCGCCCCCCCGGGTCCCCACAACCGGTCCTTTTTTTTGTCTCTCTGTTCCCCCGTCAAATTTCCTATGACCCCACCAACTCCCCCCCCTCTAGAAGTTTCTTTCACTCTTCACCCAGCTTTTACGGGGTTTCTTCTTCCATTCCCCCTTGGCCTTTTCCAATGCGAGCAACCCAACCCAAAATTTTCTTCACAACAAACCCGTATTGCGCAACTAAAGAAACCTGTCCCAGCCGGTTTGCTCGTTTTTGACGACATCAAGTCCTGAAACGAGCGTGTTCGCCTCATACATGTCCTGTGTCCTTCTTGATAGCTTGGGCCATGGTTCCCAGTCCCGCTTTTTTTCGTTGCGTATACAAACCATTTAAAACCCTAGAGTAGTGCTTCGCTATTCTCGCCCTAAGACAGACTCAAGTTTCTGGCGATTCGAAGCTTTTGTGCGACAAATTTTTTTTCTCTTTCCTCGGATTCCGTTCTCTTATCATAAACCCCCCTTTACCGGTCCGACCAAAGGCCCTGGGTCTTTGCGTGCAGCTCCCTCCCCCCCCCCTCCCCAAAGGTTTAAGGTGTTCTTTGGCTCCATGCTTTGAACCCGTTTTTTCCCTTTCCCTTCCCCTCGTTCCCCATGGTTGTTCCCCCGTTTGAGTTTCTGTAGGGAGAGTTACCCCGCTGAACCCGTTTTTTTTATCTTTCGCTCCGTTTGAGCCCCCCCATGTCACACTTGCAAGGGCCCTCTTTTCACCCCATGATCCAGGATCGGTTTTAATTTTTTGTTTCTGACTGTCCCGCCGACTTTGCAGTTTACCCCCCAATTGGTTTGCGGTCCGACCCCTTCCCGTTGGTCTTGGACTTTGAACTCGATTTCCCTTTTTCGACCCAACCGTCCCGAGACCCTTCTTGCCGGCACATTTTTCCGGGTTTCCTCTCGGTCTCTTCCAACCAGCCGCAACAATCGGCTAGTCCATTTCTTTGGCCAGTGCCTTGCTTGGTTTTTTCACTCGAAGTTTCTGTTTCTGTTTTATTTCCCTTTTCTTTTTTTTTTTTTTTTTTTTTTTTTTTATTTCCGTAGTTGGTTTTTTCCATTTGCCCACGCCTTCCCCTTTCCCATCCCCCCTCCAGAAACTTGATGACGCATTGAACAAGAATTTGTCCCCCCCCCCGCTTTTTTGTGTTTTTACGACGCATCCCGACCTACTGTTGTTTCTTCTAGTGAAGCCTCTACGCCCTACTGTTCACTGTCCTGTTGCATTCCGTTTTGCGACGTTTTCTTCCCTTTGACCGCCTTGAGGTCTTAGCAGGTATCTTCGTTTTTTTCCCACGCCCCAACCCTCCCCGCCTTAGATGCCCGACATGAGCTCCCCCTTGCGAGGCTTGTTTTTTCCACCCAGATTTCTCCGTGTTTCCGCTGCCTTTACTTGCCCGTACTCCACGTTCTTGGCTCTGGGGAGCCCGGATGGGCATTTTACGTCATTTATATTATGTTTTGTTTCTCCCTCCCCTTACAGTTCACCTTTAGGAGGCGTTAGTACCCACTTCAGAACGTTCCTCGCAAATCTTCAAGTTGACCCTAACCAAAGTGAACTCTGCCCATGTAATTCCGATTTTTTTTTTTCACACCTCTATTCTTTACTCCTACCGTTGTTGTATCCTCTTCACCCCCGAAGCGCAATCTACCCTTCCTTCGCAGCTCACCTGGTTGCTTGCCCCCTTTTTCTCCGCCATATACTTGACTGGTTAACCCCTTCCCTTTGACGGGACCTCTTGTTACGACAACATCAACTGCTGACTTTTTTTTTTTTTTTGACGTGACAAAGGTCGCTTCACCGCTCCCCCCAGCTTTTGTTGTTTTCCCCCCCTCCACTTTACACGGATTCCCAATTTACTTTGTCAACCGAAATGTTGCCTCCAACTTCTTTTCTTCTATAGGATTGCATTTTTCCTCTTGCGTGCCTTAAGAATATGCGCCCCCCTCCTTTCTAAGTGTCTTTTCCTCCTTTTTGCCGGCCCTTTGACAAAGGAGTGCCATGTTTTTCTTCTTCCTTGCTCGTGGCTTTCCCCCTAATTCGCCAAGTCTTTTCGGCGTACCCCCCCCCAGCCTCTTTCCCCCACCCTTGCCATGCTTCCCCCCTTCGTGAAGGAATGGGTTGACCAAACGGTTGGTTCTTTTGCTTTACCAGTGACTTCCGGCAGAAACCCCAAAACACTTTTAAAAGGTCCCCATCACCCCCTTGAACAAACTCGCAACTTCAGTCCCCACACCCGCAGGTAATCCTTTTGCTGTTTCGTTTTTTTCTTCCCCTTTTCTCTTTCACCACGGCAGTTCCGCCCCGCTTACCGTGCCCCAGCCCCTCGCGGTTTTTTTTTACGTTCCCTTTCCTTTTTTTTTCTCGCACTCTTTCACACTATCCCCCCCACGGACCCTCGAACACTTTTTTCTGCTTTCCTTTCTTGTGCCCTGTCCACCGCCACGGCTCCCCCTCTCAATTGTTGAAACATATTCCCATTTTCCCCTTTGTCTGCTTGCGGCCCGTGACGCCCCTCACTCTTTTTCTTTTTTTCTTTTTTTTCTTTCTTGTTGGGTAACCTCTTCTTTACCCTTTAACCTTTTTTTTGGCTTTGTAAGACCACCCTGCCCCCTCGTTTCCCTTGTTTTTCGACAGGCTTAGGTCGATTTGACCCCCCCTGCCAACGGCATTTGTTTTTTGTCGGGCCCCCAATGGCCTCACGCCGAACCCCTCCGTCATTTGTTATACCATTGCCGGTGTGATCCCCTAGTCGGTTTTCCCCCCCGAGCCCCCCTCTAGACCTTTGCTCTTTATCTTTTCGCACCGAGCTACGTTCCGTGTTTGTCATTATGCTAGTCTTTTTACCCCGTCTTCCCCTGCGTTCCCAGTTTGCTCTTTTGAGGTCCTCCCCCCCCCAATAGGTCCAACCCCTTGCCTCCCAAATGTTACGACCTGAGATAACCTCCCACTTCTTCGACCCAGATGCCGCTTCTCCCCTTCATTTCCCTAAAAGGTATTATCCCACAATAGATTACATGATTCTTTCACCTACCCCCTTCTTTTTGTTCCTTTTTTTCTTTCTCGCTCCAAATTTTTACCCGTTGGAATTCTGCACTCGACCCCCAACGGTCCAAGCGTTTACTTAAGGTTGAAAATTTTTCCCCCTGATTAGTCTTTCCACTACTTTCTAGCTTTGCCTGAACCCCTCATTTTCAGTAAACCACCTTCAAGTTTTTTGGTGCGTCTGGCTTGGTATGTACCAGGTGCGCCTTGTTATTTGCGGAACTTCAATTTAAGACGGTACCCTCATGAATTCCCAATCTTTTTTCTTTCTTTTCTCTTGGCTCCGCAGAACCTTTGCCGATTTGCGTTTGTAATTTTTTCCTGGGCTAAGCATTTGTCCTTCTTTTCCTTCAGTTCAGCCCCTTTTCGTATTCACCTCGAGACCGGCGGAATGGGTTTTCCAGTGAAATCATTCGGTCCTTCCCTTGCCGTACATAGTACCGCTCCCCGCCCTCATCCTTTCTTTTCGACGATCGGCAAAACCCCTGTTTCGTCCCCTTCAGATCACGCATACTCGAACATGCTCCGCCCCTGTTCTCAATGCCGCATGTTCCTTTTTTTTTAGTCCCTTGGTTTGTCCCCCAGGTTTTTCAATCCCTAAATCAAGGGGCTTCGTGCGTGTTTGCAGAGACACTTCAGACCTCCACGCTCCCGGAACCCCCTTTTTTTTCCCCCCTTTTTGTTTTTTCCCCCAAAAGAAGAGACCCCCCCCCCAGCCAAACCTCTCCCATTTCCCTACAATATACACTTTCTCTTTTTCCCCCCCCGTCGGTTGCCTCTTTTTTAAAGCGGGCAAGGTCTTTATGTTTTGCCTTCTTCTTCCGACACCTCTGCTTTGAACCTGGTTGTTTACATTTTTCGCCCACGGTTCTTCCTTTTTGTCGGGACTCAACCTGGACTTCCGCAGCATAGCTTCGCGGCTTTTCCCAGTTCGTTCGGTTTTCTGCCTATGATATCCTCCCCGCAGGAAATATTAGAATTTTATCTTCAACTTTTTGAGTTGCACTTCGTCCACGTTAATACTAATTTGCCTTTCTTTTTTTTGATTGGAAGTGGGCCGGAGATAGACCTCTAAGTTCCTCATGTATCCCATTTTCCCCGGCCCATCAGACCCCCGTGGGGCTTAGCCCTTCTCGTAACCCTTTATCCAACGCCCTTTCATCATGCAGGCTTTCCCTTCCCGTTTCACTGCCCCGGTCTCTCCGCCTTCCAATTACCTCCTGGTCCATAACCTTCCTCGTTGAGCTCGAGTTTCCTTTCACGCTGTCCCGATGCAGGCACCCAACTTCTTCTACAGACTGTTAAGACACAGCGCATTTCTGCTTCCTGTCGCCCGCATCCCCCCCCTGCCTGTTTCTCTTTTTTTTCCCCCAAGCACAAGTGGTCTTTTTTGCTAACGTTCCTTGTTGA
>Ga0179593_1707279_pt1 | contig 12855 bp, 14 predicted proteins | sample CZODoug2_1_08_16_FD_185931 | JGI IMG/M metagenome (GOLD analysis project Ga0179593, IMG submission 185931) | Vadose zone soil fungal communities from Angelo Coast Range Reserve, California, USA - CZODoug2_1_08_16fungal (PacBio error correction) | ecosystem: Environmental > Terrestrial > Soil >... | reverse complement strand
ATAGGTGACTGAATGACACAGTATCTCCAATCTCCCCCCGGATGCCTCTTCCCCCCCCCCCGGCTCCTCCCTCCGGCGCAGATAAGAAACAGAATTCGACTCAGCGTTTTTTGCATAACACCCCTTGTGCCCCACCCCCTTAATAGTTAGCTTTAAGTCACATTTTTCAACCCCAAGTTTCGGTTCTACCGAAGCTAGGTCACTATTGACGCCCCTTCTCCCCCTTTCCCATATTACCTTTTGTGCGTTTTCTATAGAAAAGACCCCAATGTCTGATTTCTCTTGATACCCATTTTCCCCCTTTCCCCCCGACACCTTCGGCACCACGACCGGTTAAAGGGAGACTTCCCATCAACCCCCTTCTCCTTTCCCCCCATGTTTTAGCTGAACTCCTTACCCTCTCATGTCTGTTTATTGTATCTTAGGGGTTTGGACCCTTTTCACCCCCCTTCCCTTACAACCACTCCCTTGAACGCTCCGCAGAATTTGGTCACTGTAAGGTCTCTTTTTGCCCCCTTTTTTTTTCTTTCCGGCATAGTCTCCTCAACCTTTCCGGTCCGAATATCAGCCTCCCCGATGGGCTTTCCCTCAGCTTTCCCTAGGACGGCAACATCTTCAGTCCGATGCGTTTTTTTTTATGTTGATTTTCTGTACCGCTCAAGGCGGAGCCTGGCACTCCGTCAAATCACTTTCTTTTCTTCTGCTTCTCCGACCAACTGCGGGAGTCTTGAGATGGCGCTAATGTCTCGCTGCTCTCTCGAGGACCCTTTTTCTGGCAGTAGAGAACCATTCTCCTTTTGATTCTTTCCTCTTAGGTTCCCGGAAGGGAAATCCATTTCGACACCGCTTTCGTTCCTTATTGCTCGTCACCAGGTCAACGGAATGATATCTATCTCTTTCTCTCCTTTTTTTCTCGCATAACCTCCTTTTTTTTTGGTTGCCTTTTCTTTCCTCTGCTTTTTCCTCTCGATCTCCGCCCCAAGATGGCAACTTGTCGGTGGTGCCTTTATTGCCCGCCCTGCTTGCTTTAACCTTCCCTCTGGAGTCCCTTCCTTAGCCGCGATATAGTCCGCATACCTTCGTGATCTTTTTCCGGCCCCCCCGTTAAAATAACCTTGATTGCTTCTCTCCTAATTTTACGCCACAATCAGACAGAGTTGTCCCCTTGAGACATCCTTCCCCCCATGTTTGAATCCCAGGTAAATCGAACCTTCCCTCTCCCAGCTTTTTTCAAGTGTTGACTTCCCCCTTCCCAATCAACCTGACAATTAGCAAAGAACCTCACTCGGTATGTTACGATCCCATGACGATTAAGAATCTTAGGACCCGATGAAGTATTTTTCGTCCTCTCCGAACTTTTCCAAGTTACTGTCCAAAATTATCTATTACTAGGTTAGAAAAGAAGGCAGGGTATCAAACGTTAATTGTGGTGGCTTTTTCCTTATACCCCTAACGCATGGAGTGGGAATTTTGTTTCTTCCGAGTTTCCCTAGAGCTCCTACCTTCTTTGAGAATACCCCGTCAGAAGAGTCCAAAAGGGAGATTTGCGGGAATAAGTTCCTTGACTGGCTGTGACATTTATGCCTTCCCCTTCCCCCCCCTCCCTTCCTTCCAATGTAGGGTACGATACCCGCCCCAAGTAAAGAGACTCCTTCTCACCCCTTCCACTCCGCCTCTCCTCCCTCACCCACACCCCCCCCCCCCCCCCCCCCCCCCCCCCCCCCCCCCCCCCCGTGGTGTTTTTTGTTCTTTTGTCCTCTTTGTTTTTTCTTTTTCTTGCTTTTGTTTTTTTTTTTTTTGCCCTTTTAACGAATTTTTCTCCTTGCCTATTTGACATTATAAAATTGCCGGATACCTTTCTTTAGGCCCTTTAGTTTTTTACATTTTAGAGCCAGGTATTTTCTGTCGACTCCCCCGACCCTTGCTATTCTCCCCGGGTGTACGTTTTCTCTCATTAGTTTTCTTTTCTTACTCTATCCTTGTCAGAAAACAGAATACCCCTTTGAAGATTCCTTGGTCAAGTTCCTCCCCGTTGCTGTCCAGCTTTTATGAATTCCCATGCCATCACCCTAAGCTTCCTGCTCAGAGATTCCGAATGCTGCCGCGTGGCATTGTAGCTGCTTCTTTTTCCTTTGTCCCCATCCCCCGGCACATCCACCAAGAAAATTAGAACTGATCTCCAAACTCTCCTCAGATGATACTATTCCACACTAGCGTTTTTTTTCCCCCCTTAGCCACCCCCTTACCCATAGAGAAATAGAAGACTGACCCGTTCTCGTTACTCCCTGCCTTCTTTTTTTTTGACCAAATCCAGCCGAGTAACCTCCCTATTTTTGGATCACATCGTTAATTGTCCTTTTTTCCCACCCGCCTGAAAACTCTTATCTCTTCCTAGTGACTTTTTCCTTCGTCCCCCCCCCACGCCGACCTCCTTTATCCTACTTTTTGTCCTCCCGAAGCCTTCTTTCGCGCGGCCGTCCAGGTAAACCCTTTTTGTATGTCCATTCCCCTTTTCTTTCACCAAGGAAGGAGCACCCTGTCCCTGAATCGCCTCTTTACTTCCTAGGGTTTCTGCATGAATTTTTTTTGTTTAACCCCATGACCGTTTGCTTAATACAATCAATTTTTCCTCCCCCTTTTAACCATCTACCGGCCGGCGCGGCGAATACCCACCACTCCACGAACTTTTTACGTCCTTCTCATATGACATTAGCTGTCCCCAACTGTCTCCCACGCGCATCCTGTGACCACAGTGCCTTTTCCACGCGCTCCATGCTTCATCTGACGTCCCTTTCAGTCCAGCAGCCGAGAGACGTAGACTACTTCTCTTTTTCACCTCCTCGTGTGGGAGAGTTAAGACCCCGCATGCTCTTCCAAGGAGAAATTTACCATTTTTCCCTTCCCCCCCCCTTGCAGGAGGCGGTGAGCGCCGCGCTGTTTTTTTTAGCCTTTTTTCGGACCCCGTTTTTACCACACTGAGCCTTCTTCAGGCTTTGCCTCGATCCCACAAATTACGTCCCTTTATAAACGCTTCGAGTCCTCCTGGTCACCATTCCCCTCTTCAGTCTTAGCCGGTACGGTACATTTTTTTTTAACGCGATGCACTCTCCAGATAGCTTCGAGCAGCGGCCCCCCACCCCTCCCTTTTCCTCCCCATCGATTACGGGAGGGATTCGCGCACCGCAATGCAGAAACCCCATTAGCGCACCGCTCTCCCGCCCTTTTTCTCCCCCCTTACTGATTTTGAAAAAGTTTTTTTCCCACCCTTACCGTAGATACAGTGGAAGCGAAAAGTTTTGCCCTCCGTTCCCCCCCCGTGGTTTGCCGATTTGTCACGAAAATGCCCACCTTCTTTGGACCGACTTGAGGAGTTTTCGCGCATGCTTAACCCCGCTTCTTAACCCCTCTGCAAATTCCCCTTCCCCCCACTTTCTCCCATTTCTCCCCCCCCCCCCCCCCATAGAGTTAGGAAGTCCGGCCACACTCCAAACCCCCTTCCTAGCGGTTTCGGCAGTACCCTGCCGATTCGTCCTTTTTAGTTTTTACGATTCGATTCCCCCGCACACATGCCTATTGACTTGAATTCTCATTTTGTCGCTTCCTTCCTCCTCTCCGAACAAAACTGCATTCGACACCCGATTAAGTTTCTCAACAGACCACCTCCCCTTTCCTTCACCATTTTTTTAGGAGCCGATGCAGTTCATATTTTTTTTTCTCCCTCCTGCAATTCAGTCATCAAAACGTACCTTGATTCAGACTCCCTTGACACTTCTTAACCCACACCTGAGTTTAGTTATTGACGAGAGACGCTTAATGACCCCCAATCGGACAATGATGCTTCTTTCATCCATCCCCCCTCCCACCCCCCGTCCACTCCTGGAAATTATTCGAGATTTATAGGGTTTCCTCCCTCGCTCCCCCAAAGATTGTCTAAACTTCCCTTTTGGGCTTTCCTGCATGAGGACTCGTCTATCCTTTGGAGCATGCATCCTACCCCTTTTCGTATTGCCACGAGTCGCTTTACACTCACACCTGCCCCCCTCCTTCCCGACCTAGATGAGAGAGGATTCTTCGATCCTTTTCGCAGCCCCCCCGACACGAAACCCCTAAGACAAATACCTTTCTTCCCCCCCCCCCCGACTTCTTTTCGCCACCCGGGATGACCAGGGTGCATTCCCCCCCCAGGAGCTGTTTCCCCTACATACTTTTTTTCTTAAAAAGCCGTTGGAAGGTCCTTCGCGTCATTTTTTCTCCCCTTGACCACCGCTTGCTTATTTTCAGAAGCACGACCTGTTGTCCCGATTTCCATAGTCTCCTCCCCTCTATAGACTGCACCCTAATCTCCCCTTGCTAAAACTTGATGGTCCTTGCCCTTCTTCCTTCTCCCTTCAATGCATCCTGAGCGGCCCTACGCGCCCTTTGCTCGAATGCGCCGTCCAAATCTTCCCACCCTCCTTCCTTTCAGGTCCCCCCCCGATCCCACTTTCCTTCGTATGATCTTAACTACGACTGATTTCCCCTCGGCTAAAATTTTGTTCTTCGCTTCCCCTCCCTCCCCCATGGTCTAGAGCCCTTGATAGTGATCTGTGATCCCAGTTAACGTTTCCCCCCTCGTCTCCCCCCCCTATCCTTGCAGTTAACCCATTCACTCTTTTTCATGTTTTTTTAATAGTTATTTTAAGTTTTTTTTTCATAGCTAACTCGGATCCGTAAACTTTTTCTCCTTGAAGAACCTGGCATGTGGGACGTCGGACCTTGACCCCCCTTTAAGTCCCCCCGCTCCGCAACCCCGCCTGCCCAAGGCTCCCCTGTAGTACCTTTGGACTTCCCCCGACATTCCGTTTCTCCCACATTGTTTCCTTCCCTACCACTAGAAAATCTCTTCTTCGACCTGTCCAGTTTTCCTTTCCGCAAACCTACTCGGCCCCCCTTTCGCAGAAATCCTTCCAGATTTAGCCGATCTTCTTCTAGTTCACAGATAGAGTCTAGCGTGTGAAAAAGACTTCCAACTCCTCTTCCACCTGATTTCTTTGATTTTATTAATAGTTTCCTTCCCCTTTGCAGAGGTTCCTCTTGAGAGTTCTTTTTCTAACCTGAAGTGCTTTTTTTTGTTCATCACCGTCTTTCATAATTTTCTCCCCGCACCCCCCCTCTTTTCTTGTCTCTCTGATGACCCCCCCCCCCCCCCCCCCCCCCCCCCTCACCAACCTTGCAATTTTCCCCTGATCTGAAGCCTAGCCCACTCCCGTGCTACTCATAAGATTTTTTTTGTTTTTCCTGCACAAGTTTCCCCCCTGTCCCCCTCCATGCGCACAGCCCCCCAATGAAGCCCCGACTCTTTATGCGGTTCAGCTTCTCCTTTGGTCTCTCGTTTATCGATACTCTCTTTTCATACCCCGTTTTTTTTTTTTTTTTCTCTCCCCGACTCCCCCGTCTCCTCAGTTGTTCACCTGATGAGAAAATCTTCGTCTCCTTAGTTTCCAATACAGCCGGAATGACTTTTTACTGTCCTACACCCCCTCTCTTCATCAGATCCACAGTGTTTTACTTACTTTTTCCTTCGGAATCTTTCTTTCGTTTGTGCTCTGAATGTTCCTGATCTAACGCCATACACTCGACAGGATCGGAGATATTCTTTTTTGGCAGTCCCTTCCTCCCACAGTGGTGTGCTTGCCCCCCCCCCCCGAGCAAATACTTACATCGAGCCACCCGAACTTCTCTCCTCCCCTTTAAGCCTCCTTAGTTGCTGAGCATCTTGCTAGCAAAAGTTCAACCCCTCTCCTCATTTTTAGAATTACTCGTTCTCTCAACTCTGATTTCTTCGCCATTTTTGCTGTTTTCTCATCGTTGCGCAAGTCAATGTCTCCCTTTATTGTGTTATACCGCAACCCCATCGGTACCCCGGATTCCTTTGGGATTCTCCAGTTTACGACTTTCGACCTTTTTTTCTTGCCTCTATGTCAGACGCCACCTGCCTTTTTTCCCCGTCCAAATTTCTTTTCCGTTGCCCTTTTCTTTGTTTTCTTCTTAGCCTTACAACTTATCCCTAATGAAAATAGTTCTTTTTTTTCTTTCCCTCCTGCTTCTCGGTTTCCTTTTGAAAGGTAACAACCCCGTTTTTCTCCTCTTTCCACTGGACCTTCCCCCTTTTTTTTTAATCTAAACGACGAAACGACGACGTACCCCACTAGATTTTCCTCCTGTAATTGTAGATCAATTCCGAGGAGTCAAGAGGGAATCGAGTATGTTTTAGATTTTTTTTTTTTGCCCCCCAGTCGACTTCTTTCATCTCTTTGCCCATATTCTCGGTTCCCTCCCCCCTGGATATATTGAGAACCTGCCTTTCCGGGCGCGCCACTCCCTTTTTTTCCCCTCCTCTACGGAATTGATAAATCTTTTTTCCTGCGCTCGACCTCAGCGATATAGGAATCGCCCGTTCTTAGGCTTCCCTTCTCTTCAGCGGGCATTTCCCCCTTGACCTGAGATCTTCTTCAATTTTCTCCCGCGGGGCCTTTTTTTTTCCATGTCTATACGTCCCCCCCTAAGCCACCCGCAAAGCCTCAGACGGAGGTTTCCTCGGACCTGTTCCTCTTTTAGATTCTTTTTTGCGGCTAATCTTTGATAGCCGATTTGTATCGAGCGCACGGCTTGATAACTATGAGCGTGCTATGGTTTTAGTCTAACGCCACTCCTGCCTCCATATATGTCCTCCTGAGATTTTAATCTCAAGATTTACCCGCCACTGGAATCTCGACGCAAAAGAATAACCCTTTTCTTTTTTTTTTTCAATTTTCGTATTCGTTAGCCCCCTGTTCACCCCCCATCCTATCTTCTACCTATACTGAGTCCGATCGCGTGAAAAATAGGCTACCTATTTCTCCACTTCCTCATCTCACTGGAGCTGCAAGTAATGCATGAATACCTTTTTCCCCAGGCATCAACCCCCCCCGACCACCGTGTGTGAATGGAAATTTTTCAAAGACGCATTTGATATTTCCCTTAACAAGCGCCTACCCGTTTTTTCAATTAGAGGAATAACTGCCTTCTCCCGGGTTTAAGATTATTAAAGAATTCTCATTGAGCCTTCCCATTTCCGGTGTCGCGTCGATCACGGTTTTGCTTTTCCCGCCCAATCCATAGACCCTTGTCACTTCCCCTTGCTAAGCCCCCGACGCCAGTTTTTCTTTTCTCCCGCAAGCACCCCCCCGGGTCCGCGACCTCTCCTTTTCGCAAGGACGCCGTCCCCTGAAATTCCCGAAACCCCCCCGTCCCATAACCCAGGGTCATTCTCTAGAGATTTGAGTTGTCTTCCCCACTCTTAATGATTTTTCTGCAGATTTTTTTCGATTTCCTGAAACCTCATTATGTCATATTGTCCCCCCCACTGTTTTTTTTCTTCAAGTTGTTCTTCTCCTTTTTTTCCTCATGTTACTCCCGAAACCTGCAATGTGCGTCACCCTCACCTTTTTTCGAAAGATTTTTCCCCCCCCCCAGCGGCTTTTTTCCTTCTTTGACGGCAACGCCCGATGTCGGCCACCGTTTTTTAAGGTCCCCCTTTTTTTAGCGCCTTTTTTTTCCTTCCCATCACTTCCGTTCAGCACCGCTGATTTCCCCCTAGCTTCCTTCCAATGTCTTTGCGGTTGCCTTTCCCCCTCTAACCACCTACAACCATGAAAGACGGGAGCTTGGTATGTGTTCTCTCCCTTTTTCCCTCTTCTATAATTTCTTCGGCGCGTTAGTGCCTTGGACGCCGCGTCGAGCCTTATTGACCACACTATCTTCTCCCCCGTGCGAGAGATTCTCTTTGGACCGACTCGAATTTCCCCCTCGGAGATGAGTCTTTTTCGAAGTGACTCCCCTCCTCCCCCAACGCCTACTTGCCAAGACGCGAAAGCGACCGTTCCCCCCAGCCCCCCTCCTTTTTGATTTACAGGTCTTTTCCCCCCTCCCACTCTTCGCGAGAAAGTCTTCGAGACAGTTTTCTAGAAGACTCTTCCGTCTCATGATAGCGGAATACAGCAGCCAGAAGCCCTCGTCCCCTTTCTTTCGATTTCTAAGTTTGGGTTCCCCCCCCGAAGAGGCGTCTTTTTTTTTGCTTTGTCACCTCAAACGGATTCTGCATTCCGTAGAGTTTTCACTGCCGCCTTTTAGTTTCCATAGAGGTCTATTAAGCCCGAGGGCAAGGTGCAATTCCTCCCAGCGATCCCTTCTTCCTTATTTCTTTGAGCTGCCGACCCACGGCACATCCTCTTCCTTTCCCTCCCAGAACCCCCAGTCACATGACCCCCCTAGAAGAGAGGTTTTTTCCAAGGTCAGATGTATTTCTTCAAGAAGACAATGACGTGGTAGACCCACTTCTGGCCTCGTCAAATACTTTCCGTCAAACAGGACTAATCAAAAGGCTTATCATATCTTTTCTGGCGGCACGATTTGCGGCCGACTCCCCGGTAGCGCGCCCTAATCTCTCCCGATCTTCTCTCGATCCATTTTTCCCAAGCTTTTTTCTCCGAAGCCAGATTTTCTTATTTCTCTCTCCCCGCCAATTCAGGCCATTTTGAAAACGCTAAATAAGGGAAATTAGACCAATGTTCTGAATAGGGTCTACTTCACCTTTTCTATGCTCTGAACTCTCTGTTGACCACCTCTCTCACATTTCTTTGCGCCCGATTCGTCAAAGTACAGGCCCGTCTGGAGCCCTCCAATCCCCGGACATAATCTGGCCACTTTTGTTAGCCTATTTTAGGGGTAACCATCCGGTCGATCCCTGACAATTCCAAGTGGACGAAATTATTTTCCCACCCCCACCTTTTACAACGCGTTTCTTTTCCCTTTCAGAGACCCCCCCCCTATTACCTCCATTCTCTCCTGAGCAATTAACGAGCACGAAGGGCTTTCTTCCACTCTCTTCCCTTCTCAAATATGGTCTCTTTCCCTGTTGCTGCAAATTAAATAGGCTCCCCCCTCCACTTTCCCCTGATCTCCCCCTTTGGAGACTCCTCTGGTCCCCAAGCTTCACCGGAAGCCCCCTTGGCGTGTGAAATTCCTATTCTTTTTTTTGACGTTTTCCGTAAAAGAACGGGATGAAATTAGTCGTGAATTAGTCCTTTCACCTCCGACTGACCCAAGGTCCCCAACGACAATTGTTTCCTGGTCTACCCGGCCGCCACGAGGCATTTTTTTTTTTGCCTTTCCCCCCCTTCTCTTTCCCCGATGCCCTCCTTGGACCGCCCGACACCTTTCGCGTATTTTATAGAGTAGTTCCGCCCTGCATCCGCCAAATCCCCCTTCCGATCCCCCTCAGTCTTTTTTTTTTTCGTCAAATTGTCTTATTCAGCTTCTCCCTGGGAACTGCGAGACTACGGCATAAGATCCAGAAGATTGAATAGGTCTTTTTTTTCTGCGACTTTACGCAGATTGAGTTGCCATTTCGATTTCATGGGAATTCCCCCCCTAAGCGTGTATGCGATCGCGCTGGAATGGTACTTGACCCCTTTAGGTCTTTCTCCAACTGACCCTGCTCTTAATTAGGACCTCATGGTTTTTTTGCCCCGAGGTAATGGTCGTTCTAGCTTCTTTCCCCTCTCTTTGAGCAGAATATCCCGGCGCAGGTCCAGGCAGCAATCTGAGAAGGGGAGATTTTAACCCTGTGCAATCCCCCACAGCTGATCCTCCTTTGATTGCCCATTCGTAATGCCAGAGATTATCCTGTCCTGCAAGGTTAACTATCTTTTCCTATCTTTTCCCCTTCCTCCCCCTGTGTGTTCGCTTTCTCTCTGATCTTCATCAGATTCCTTTACCTAGGTGGCCTTCAGGAGAATCTACCATATATCCCCTTTTAGGCTTTTCCCGATGCTAGTCGCCTCCTCTCGTGACCGTGTCCCCTAAATATGGGACCCAAAGAGAGAAGGATTTCCTTTACTCTTACTTCTCTTTTAAACAGCTCCTCCCGCCCCGCAGCCACAAAAATTGAATCGGCCTCTTTCATCCTTCCGTTATCCCTTTCCCCCCCCGCATTCCCTTTTCTCCCCCCAGCATGTCCGACTATCCTTACCCCCCGGACTGCGCTCAGTTACTTTTTTGACCTGTTGAACGTGCTTCCCCAGTCAACCGGACCACTTGAACAAGCCCCTTTTCTCCATGTCGCACGGATCCCCCTTCGTCCTCCTTCTTCTCTCCCCCCTCCCCCCCTAGTTTATTCTCCTCCAGTTCCTTTCCGACAAAGACATCCAAATTATGCGGTCTTAAGGAAGTCCTGAAGCTTTTTTTCCTGTCCGTCCCTACTATAAATTTCCGTTGGTTTCATCTATCTCTTTTTACTTTTTGCAGTTCCCCCCCCCCCTGCATTCAGGGCGTCCAGTCTATTCCCCCCAATTGTAGAGGTTATTGATCTAGAGGATTTCTGCCAACCGAAATCGGGTCTTTTTTTCCGATACCCGCAAAATTCATAGTAAGTTTTTTCCCTTTGCCGACTTTTTTTTTAAAACTTCCCCCCCCCTTGCTTTTTTCTCTCAGGATTTTTTTCCTTTACGAAAGGAGGGTTCCAGGCCCCCCCCCCCCCCCCCCCCACCCCCACCACCCCCCCCCCCCCCCCACCCCCCCCCCACAACACCCACCACACAACCCCCCCCCCCCCCACCCCCCCCCCCACCCCCCCCCACCAGACCCCCCCCCCCCCCCCCCCCCCCCCACCCCCCCCCCCTCCCGGGTTTTGATCAAACTCTACAATCTTTATTATTCTTTTTGGATCTCTAGCCATTTTTTCTTCTGATAAGGAGATCTCTTAATGCTAGAGCAAGACTCGCACACCCCCCAACCCCCCCCCACACCCCCCCCCCCCCCCCCCCCCACCCACACCCTCCCCCCTAACCGCTTCTATGTACTCAATAGAGGAAACGTCTGCGTGCTTCTCTCTCACCCCCCCGAAATTGACAAGCGCTTGGTGAAGTGATTCGATCACGCTCCGGTACATTTTTGAAGAATCTTCCCTAAAATCAAATGTTTCTAAAGAATAGTGGATAAACGAGACTCTTCCCTCCTCCCTCCTTTAACCAAGCCCGATTTTCCCAGTCTTACCCTCTTGTTTATTCGCCAAGGTTTTTTTTAAATTATTCAACTAAGCATGAATTATGGCCCACTCTACTCCTTTTCCCCGAACAGACTCCGGTTTCCAAATTAGGACCTCCCCAATCCCCTTCTTTTTTGACGGTGTCCCTCCCTTCCCCCCTCAGCCTACCTATACAGAATTGAGAAGTAGTTCTTCTCATGTTTTTGAGTACTTTCTCTTTAGTAATCATTTTCGAACATCCCTTCTTCCCACTTTTTCATGCGCGGAGAAAGGTAGCTTTAGTTTTCCTGTTTCTCTGAGCTACTAGTAATGGCCTAAACACTGTGTATCTCTACTTCCCCTTTTCCCTACCCAAAGGGTTAGCAGGCGGCTCGCGAGATTCCTCCCACCCTCTCCTCAAATTTCTCTCGCAGGCACTCCCTAGCCCCGGAACCCGAACTCCTCTCTTTCCCAACTTCTTTTTTTGCGAAAAACTTCCCCAGTCTCTCCACGGTTTTTTCTTCCGCCTGGCTAGCTCATCAGGAGAAGTACAGAAATAGTCTCTTTTTTTCAACGCTCTCGCAACTGAGTCTGTTGGCAAACCCTCCAGTGATCTTCCATGATACATTGCGCGAAAGGAGGGAGGCTTACTCCTCTCTCAGAATTTTTCCTTAAGGCTTTCAAACCCCCCCTTTTGCGCTCTCGAAGGTTTGTTTTTTTTGGTTCGGTGGGGAGTTTTTTTTTTTGGGTTTTATTTCTGTTTTTTTTTGAGGTTTTTTTTTTTTTTTCTGCGGTCTTTTCTCTTCTTTTTTTATTTTTTTGTTTGGTGTGGGTTTTTTTTTTTTGTTGTTTTTCTTTTTTCCCCCCTCTTTTTCTTTCTAGAACTCACACATTTTTCCCTCATCCAAAGTTTTAAGTAGGAACGCAAAATCTGAACTTCCCCCTTCCCTCCCTTTAGCGAGCCGCGCGCCCAAGTTTTTGGCACCTCGAGATTGCATATAGACCTTCGCTCCTTCCACACCCCCTTTCCGACCCTCTTTTTTTGTCTTCGACCTCCCCCCTCCCCCCTAGGTCCACCTAATGGAGCCCGACCGATACCTCTTAATAAAGACAGGTGCTTCGGCATTGATTTGGCATGACCCGGCTTCATCTCCAGTATCCTTTTCACCCCGACCCCCCCCCTCCCAAAGAGTCTGAGTTTCAACCCCGACAGTCGTAGAAACACAGGCTCTTCTCCGTGCCCCCCGGGGGGTGTTGACCCTCCCCCCTTCGGCGGGTAGCGTCTTTCCCCCCCCCTGCTAAACTTGCGAAAAACGCGCCCAAGCACCATACTCAAGCCTCCCTTTTTCGGCAGAGGCACAATCCGACCATTTTGCTCTCCGTTTTTTTTTTTCTTTTTTCCCCCCCCAGTTCAGACTCCCCCCCTGATCTCTAATGAAATCAGATTACGGGTTCATGACCCCGTATTTTCAGATGTCCTCTCCCACCGTTTTTGGAAGTTTCGCTTCTCCTTCTACTTTTTTTTCCTCACACACCCACCGACCCCCAGAGAGGAATTGCAAAAACACCTGCTCGCGGGCAGCGTTTCGGCAGGTCATAGTGCCATCGAATCAATTCCTCCTCTATACTTCAATGGTATGAACCTTTTCTTTTCAATATAAAACACCGGTTTCCTTTTTTGAAACTTTCCTTTGAACAGACGATCCAGCCGGCAACTGTCCCATCACTCCCATTTTTACACAACCACTTTCCACGAGAACTTAGTATTTTGTTCTCAGGATTTGCTCTACGTCTGCACCGAATTGAGGCCA
>Ga0179593_1468418_pt1 | contig 12855 bp, 16 predicted proteins | sample CZODoug2_1_08_16_FD_185931 | JGI IMG/M metagenome (GOLD analysis project Ga0179593, IMG submission 185931) | Vadose zone soil fungal communities from Angelo Coast Range Reserve, California, USA - CZODoug2_1_08_16fungal (PacBio error correction) | ecosystem: Environmental > Terrestrial > Soil >... | reverse complement strand
GCTTTTTCCCCCATCTTTTTAGCCCCTTGGTCGAAGAAGGATTTTTTTTTTACCCTTTCTTAGCTTTTTTTTGTTGAGGGATCTTATTTTTTACCTGACGCGGGCAGTCCAATCGAAACCGGTTATTTACCTGGAAACCCTTTCCTATACGTGTAGTGCACTCCTCTCTGACGGACAAAGTTTTTTCCTTGTTTAAGGCACCGAACTGTCGTCTGCCTCCGGAAGAACTAAACTTTTTTTCCCCCCCGGACCAGCCTCCCTCGTTGAGAGGACGTTGGGGGGGGTCCCAAACGTCCCCAATCCAGTAATTTTGGTTTTTTTTTTTTTTCCAATTTTTTTTTTTTGAGGCAGGAATCCCGTACTCTTTCCCGCGTCTGTCGCGTCTGGGACGTCCGCTCTTTCTACAATTCTTCTGCCCAAGTGTTAGTGACCTATCCCTCTTTTATCCTTATTTCCCCTGAGACTTTGTCTCCCGTGGTTGGACCCTACTAAGTTGGGGCTCGGAACCTCCCCAGCGGCTTTTTCTTTGTTTCGGATGCCAAAGATTGGAGAGGAACCGGCCTCCTCGGGGAGCTTAAGGCTAGAATGGGTCCATCTTGTCACTTCTCACCAAGTGCCCCTGACCCGTGATTGTTCTGAGCTCCGTTTCGGCCCTGGCTCTCCTCTTGCGAAAACCTTCGTTGGCGGGCGCATACGGGTTATTTTTTTTCTCTTCCCAATGTAGGCCAGTCGCAGTTTGTCTCGCCCGTGCCTGGTATTGACAGATTTGACAATTTTCTTTTCGTGTTATCCTTTTTTCGCTTTATTTCGGTCGTGCGAGTGAATCCCCCTGTGAAGCTGCTTCCTTGGGACCTATTAGGTTCTTCCTTGGTTTTCCCCCATCGCCGATTTCCACGGTGCGTAGGCGGTGTCCATTCCTTTCTTCTCGCTGGCCAGTTCACCCACCCCTCCTTCCGTAGTCCCCAGATTGGAGGAGACATACTCCTCTGTATTTATTTCTCGTGACCGAATTTTTGTATGGTACGGCTCTTTTTTCGCCTGCAATTTCGCACGCGGATTGGCGGGACAGAGTCACCCCTGAACTGTCCGACCAGCCCTTCCTGTTTCCCACACCCCCAAAAAATTGGGGCCCTGTGTTTTTGCTGCCCGTTTCGCCCTTTTTAACTTTTCCCCCCGCCTTTCCAAACAAAATAGGTTTATCATCCCATTTCCCCCTTCCCCCTCGGGATGACTCATCCTGTTCTGGCCCACTATGCGTCGTTTTTGAAGCAGACCAGTTGTCCTTGATTCTTGCTCCCCACAATGCTACAACTACCCGCTTGATATTCCCGTGATTTTTGAAACCCCCGTTCCTTCGGCCTTCCCCCCCTTCCCTGCTTTCCACGCCTTCTTTGGCAGAGCCCCACCCATATTGAACGCCCGCTTTTCCCCCCCAACCACCTATTCGCCTGACCCCCAGTTCCCCCTTTCGACCCCCTCCGTTTGTTTTTCAGAGGCAAATTCCTGCAATTTGCTCAGTCTTGCCTCCGTTTTTCTGAACCTGCTTTTTCCCGCTAGCAAAGTAAGGAGGACGCGGAAGAGGTCCCGTGATGTTTTTGACTTGCTTTGTCAGCCCTTTTTGTTCCTAGTGTTGCTTTCCTTGGCCCTGAAGACGCTGCCAAAGCACCGGACGTCCTGAAGGACAACTTACTCTGATAAGATATGAGTACCAATCGTGACACGGGGTTTTCTTTCGTTTCTTCTTCGTTTTCTCACCTCTTGTTGTCTGAATCCAAGGACCTGACCCAGGGGAGTCCCATCAACTTCTCACTTTTGTACCCTCTTAGTCCTGCGAGCCAGAGGAGTTGCACTGTCCCCGCCGGACGACGGGACTTTCCCAATGTTTCTTGCGATACACTGCGAACGAGTTTTTCTTCCTCTCCCCCCACCGGTGCCCCAACCCACACACGCGGCATGGATGGTTTTCCCTCCCCAACTATCAACCTTGGCGGTTTCTGTTGCCCTAATGCTGCCATCCTCCATAACGTATAAGCCTGTTCCTTCCAACCATATTTTCTTTCTCCTTTCAGACTCGAATTAATAAGAGTGCCTTGTTGCACCTTTTTCCTTGGGGCCATGTCTTCAACTTGGTTGGTATCTATTTTTTCCTCCCCTTTTGTTGGTTTTTTTTTAGTGAGAAGACCCCCCTTTTTTGGAATACTGACCCAGCCATGGTCCCCCCTGGGGTATTTCAGAGTTTATCCCCCCCCACAGTTTTTTTTACTCACTCCCCCGAGTGGTAGCCTGAAGCTTGTTGGGATTCCCCTCGGGATTCGAGTCTTCAGTAACACACCCTTTTTTTAGGGTCAATTTCCTCTGGTTTCTTCCCCGGGCATTAGTGAGCACTTTTTTCCAGGCGCCGCCCACCATGAGGTTGGGAATCCCTGTATTTTTCGTTCTCTTGCACGGCCCGACGTGTCCCTCAGGATCCCAACCAGTTTGAATACTTCCGCTACGGCAAGGGTTTTTTCAGTTTATTCATTTTTTGCTTTTTCCCTGTGGGCCCCGTCCCGTTCGGATAAGGTGCCCCCCTTTCCTCTTTTATATACAGGTGTTTTTTGGCTTTTCCCCTTCTATTGCTCGTTCTTTTGAGCTCTCTTTTTTTCGTCCCCCGTTCTGGACAAGCCCGGGTCAAATTTTTCCCTCGTCCGTCTGAATTTTTCGTTTTGCTATGGTTGAAAATTTTGTCCAATTTTGCCCGCCCTTTTCATTTCAGGTTGTCTTCCGTTGTCCCCGCGATAGTGATTTCCCCCTTTCGAAACGCTTTTGTTCACCAAAGTTATCAATCTCCGGTGTTCTCCTTTTCGAGACGCTGTAGTAGCGATTTTTTCCGTGATTCCCGTTGTGTATCTCCGTGCATTCAGGCGGTTTCTTGTGTCGTTGCCCTTTTTCCTCGTTTGGGCCCCTTTTGGCTCCCCACTTTTCTTCCTTTCTTCCCCCCGCAATTTTTGTTTTACCTTTGCGATGGTTTTATTCTGAGGTTATAAGGTGTGGGTATTTTTGTCACCTTTCCCCTTCCCTGTCCTCTTTTTCACAGAATTTTCCTTGCCTCTTTTCCTTTTGTTGGGTTTTTGGTTCCAACGGTTATACCCAACACCCCTTTTTCTTTCCTTGCCCTTTGCGCTCCCTGTCTTTTCGGCCGTCGGACAGACCACCTTCGCGCTCTTTTCCAGACATCTTCGTGCCTTCCTTCCAGTATTTTTCTCCCCGTGTTGACTGGTTTCCTGTCTATCCCGGACCTTTTGCGCCGAATCTGCTTCTTCCTGCTTTTTTTTTGTGTTCCCCCCCCCTGGTACAAAGAATCGTTTATTTTCGTCTCTCCGGTTCTGCCCCTGTTCTCTCCGACGTACCACTCGGAGTCCCCCACCTGCTCCACTACTCACTTTTTCTTCCCCCCCCCCCCCTGTCGTTAAGACTCGTTGACGGCGTAGCTCGCTTCCATCCCCCCTTCACTGGTGCGCTGAAAACCTCTTCAATTTCCTCGCTCCCCTGGCGCCCTCCGATCGGCCTCTACTTTCTCCCCCAGCGGCCATTCGTGGGAAATTTCCTGCTTTTCTCCGAACTTTTTTCTGGCGCTACCCGCACGCTAAGTTCCCCCTCTCCCCACCCTGGTCCCCCAAGCGTCGTTGTAAGTTGATTTCACCCAGGAGTTTTTCCGCGGTCCTTTCTCCTCTCAGCTTTCTTGCCCGCCAATAGCTCTTTTCGAACTCCGGTCGAGCAAACCTCTTCTATCGTACCCACGGAGGCTTCCGTTCGGTCGGACCGATCCGCGTGGACCTTGCTTTCCTTTTGAGTTTATTATGGGTCTTGCGGCCCCTCTTTGCTTCATCACTGTTCCAGGTCCGCGTGTTTTTTTATGTCGTTTTTCCTGTTCCTTTCCCACACCGACTTTTTTTTCAGCCTTAGAGTAATCTCTTTTTCCTGTTTCTCAGATTCCCTCCGTTTCTCCCTCTTCTTTTTTAGCCTTTTTGAACGCCTGAGGTTCCGCCCCGCCCGGTTCTTTTCTTTTCGTAATGTATTCTACTCTCTTTTTATCACTTTTTCGTTTGTTTTTTTTTCGATCTGCTTTGCACCCTCTTGATCTGAGGCCCCGTCCGTCCCGAACAAGAGGCCTTTGCTGGCGCTTTCCCTTCTGTCCCGTGACGCGGGTTTGTCATTAAATCTCCCAACACAGGGTGCATTAACGCAACCCCCCGCTCGGCCTTTTTCAGCACGGCGAGGACGTTCGGCCCAAATTCGGTGTGGACTCCCCCCGACGGATTAGGTTTCCTCCCCTTTTTTCCCTTCCGCCGTTGGGTTTTCAACTCGAACCAACGCTTTTTTCTTCAGCTTTTCCAACGCACAGAACTCAAGAAAAGTCCCCGCGGACGATTCCCCTCCCAATACCCCTCGTTTTCCGGTGTATTTTTCGATTGTTTTTGGCTTTTTCCTTTTTTTTTTTTTTTTTTCGCACCAATCTTTCTCCATGTTGCAGATTTGAGGGAATGTAAGGCTCCGAAAGTTTTTCCCCTGTAGCCGCGGACTCCCCCCCGCCTTGAAGGAACCCCAACGCTTCTTTTTTGTTTTCTCTTGGAGCCTTTATGTCGGACGGGCGCCTCCTCCATCAGTTGATTCTAGTGAAATCGCTCTTCCACAGATCATCCCTTTGTTCGCACCAGTCTTCTCTTTACAGGAGGTCAGCTCTCGAAACATTGCCTTCTGTGCCGGATTACTCAGGTTTCTTGTGCGCTTGGTCTACCTTTTTTTTAATTTAAGGTTTTTTTTGTTTTTTCTTGAAGTTATCTCGATTAGCAGATTTTCAGCCATCGTTATCCTCCCTTGAGTTTGACCAGGGGAAATTGGTTGTTCCTTCTTTATCTTTTCGTCCCCCCCCCCCCCGTTGCGGTCTTCAGTCCTTTTAGTTATCGGCCCTGTGTCATTTCCTTCTTTTGCACACCCTCGACGCCGGTCGTGTCCCCCCCCCCGGGGGTTCTGCTCCCTTTTTCTGATCTTTTCCCTCGGAAAAGTTGCCGTCACCCTAACGTCGTCGTCCTTGGATCCTGGGACCGGCGGCAGTGCGGCATTTCTTTCCCTGAGGGTCTTTCTGCTTTGCGAATGTTTTTGTTTCTGGTGCCCGGCGATACTCGTTAAGGCTTTCCCTCCCCCCCGCTCACGCCAGAAGCTGTGCAGTGCACCTTTTTTTTTTTGTCTACCAGGCGCGTACTTTGCCCCCAAACCCCCCACCTTCAAAGGATTGACGGTCTCCGAGCTCCATTTTTTCTCGCATTTTTTTTCCCCCCCAACTCGATTTTTTAACAAGCCTTTCCCCCTCCCCTCGTTGGTGTCAGCACGCCGGTCGAACCCTCTCCCCTGCTTTTTCCCCCTTCCATCAGCAACAGGAACTTTGGAGAGCTTTTCTTTCGGTTACAATTCCTTTTTGTTGCAACACCACTGCGTATAACGTTGGCTGCCTTTCCTCGCCCGGTATCCTTCCGCTTGCCTTTATCCCGTCACCGCGCTCAGGCCCTTTGTTTTTTAGTTGCAAGCTGACAAACACCCCCCTCGTTTTGTACCTTCCCCTGAGGCCTTTTTTCCACCACATACTGTTTTAGATTTTCCGCCATTTTCGCACCTCTTCTGCGGACCTCCCCTTCCGACTCAAATGGTTTTTTCCCCGACAACCTCTCGGCCAACTCGGGTTTTTTTTCGTGGTTTCTACGCCCACCGGGCCTCTCGGAACGCCCTCCTGAGCAGTCGGGTCATCCTTCTTTTTGCGTTTTTTTTACAGACTGTTCCTTGTGCTTCACGTTTAATGCTTTCCCTCGCTGTCAATCAACCCGTTCGTGAGGCCCTCCCACCACAACAGGTCTCTACCCCCAGTTCCCTTGCTCCCCCTGATGAAACGTGGGTATCTGGATGTATCCTTTTTCGAACTGTTCCAAGGATACTTTCCCCATAACTTTTTTGCGTACTTGTTTCCCTATTTCCTTCCGCCCTCGCCTTCTTTTGTTGACTTGGCCAACCGCCCCTGCCGCTTTCCTTCAGTTAACATTTCTTTCGGTGCGCGGAAGTCCCTCCTAGTGCACAAGTTGTTGTGCCCTTCATTCTGTTTTTTGAGGAAACCCCCACCCACCATGCATCTCACCCACGTGCAAAGGAGGCCTTTTTTGTACGTCCAATCGCAATTTTGTTCTTTTTGGCAGTTTGTTCCTGGCAGGATCGCCCTTCCCCCCGTCGATCACCCTCTTTTGGCTCCTCTTTCAACAACTCTTTAGGCCCCCCTGGGGCGTTTTTTCATTTGACAGCGTTCCTTCTGGCTGAACACTGCCTCATGTTAACCCCTTTTGCATGTTCTTATCAATTTTGGGCTATCCTATCTTTCTTTCTCCTTTTTGTTGTTGTTTAGGACGCGCTTAGCCCGCGTTTTTTTTGCCCCCCTAGCGTGTCCACTTGTAGTTTTCAGGAAGTCTCTTTTTCTTGTTTTTTCATTTTCCTACACTTTGCAAGACGTTGAGCGCACCCTCCGCAGAGGTTGCTGGGCGTCGCTGACTTTCCCTCCCCCTGCTTCCTTTTTTTTTCCTCATTTGCGAGGTTTTGCGTGTACCCCTTTTTTGTTGCCTGGCTTTCCTGTTCATTTTCATTCGGACGCCACCCCAATCTTTGTGACTCATGTCGTACTTTTTTTGCTCAAGTCCTGAAGACTTCCCCGGGCTTTTTTTTTGTCGTGTACCCCCCCGAATTTTTCCCCCTTTGAATCGTACGCACTTTCCCCTGTCCCTTATTTCCCCCCTCCTTTCGGTCCTCGCCCCTGTCTGAGTCAGCAGACCCCCCTTCCTTTAGCCAAGCCCTTTTTGGAGATCGACCGTCGATTTTTGTTCTCATTCTTTAGGTTCAGGGTCGCGTCTTGCCTTACACGGAATCTGTCCCACTCAACCCCCTTCGCAACTGTCGTGGACCTCTTTTCGTCCTCGTGAACTGTTGTCGCCTGGTTTTTTTTTCCCCCCGATTTGGTACACCGTGCCTCACAACTCGAATCTCGGGAACGTTTCTTTGTTGCCCGCCGAACCCGCGGGTGTCTTTCCCCGTCCTTTTTTTTTTGCGCCACGTAGTTTTTTTTTTTTTTTCCATTGCTTCCCATCTCTTGTGTTAGTTTCGTGCGGTAGTAAGAGTCCCAGTTATTACCTGCGGCTCCTTCTCCCTTATCTTTTTTTTTGAGGGAGTTTTTTGCAACTTTAAGAAGCGTGCCCGCCACGTACCCCCTTGTATGCGGCCTGGCCCAGTGAAGGATTTTTTCCCCCTTTGATACCTAGGTTGTTGAGGTTACTCGGTCGTCTATTTCGTGGGAGAGTCGACCCTGTCTTCGTTTTTCTCTTTTTTCCCTCATCATTTTTCAAGTGCCCTGGTTTTTTGGTGTTTTCAGCCCTGCCGCTGCCCTCCCACCCCATGGTATTGCCCCCGCGTTCGGTTTTTTTGTATCCCCGCCGTGGACACGTTCCGTCTGTTCTCACCCCCCGCCCCCACCGCCACCTGTCTCTCCTGTCACAGTGCGTTTACGGAAGTTTAGTTAGTCCATTTTCCCGTTCCCTTCCTCCTGTTCTATCCCGTGGCCCGTTTTTTTTTTTTACATGCTTTTCTTTTTGTTTCCCCCCCAGGCAATTTTCACCCAGAATCGTCTTCACAGAGGCCCGACCATTTTTTGTCTTTAGCCGACCCCCTCCCATCGGTCGGACATGTGTCCCCGACTGCCGTTTTTGTCGGAATTCGTTTTTCCCGTGCCCGCTTTCGGTCACGTTCTCGAGCTTACCGATCCCATGCACCCCCCTTCCATTTGCGTTTCGTTTACCCCCTTCCCCCCCCAATTTCCCGCCAGATTTTGCAATTTTCGTGAGCTTCTCCCCAGGGCTCCCGCGACTTCCCCTCCCTCCCTTCCAGCGTATGTTCACTTTAACTTAGTGCTCCTTGCTTTTCCTTCCCTCGCCGGCGTTTTCCATGAAGCCCCCCTTGACCAAAGCTTTGGTGTCCGGTTTGCTTCAAAGCTTTTCGGTTTTTTGTGTCCTCACCATTCTTTTCGTAGCCTTCCCCCGTTTACTTGTAATCCCCCTTCTTTCCTTTACTCTGTGTTGTTTTTCAACATCTAAATTACGCGGAATTTTTTGCCCGTCGTTCCGATACTTACGACGTTGTACCTTGTTTTGATTTTGTCTTTTGAATTTATCTAATTTTTATTGGAGGCTTATGGAGCAACTGTTACGGGACGTCTCCGGTTGCAGATAGTCCCAGGTCGTCCCCACGCATTTTTTTTGGTGTGCCGCGCCCCTCAGGATTTGAGGCTGGTTACCTTCTGCGCTAGAGTAGCGCAGTTTCCGGGGACCCTCCGTTTTGGCCTTTTCTGCCAGCCACTCTGAGTTCGCGCCTTGCCTTCTTTGACAATGCTAATATTGACTTTCTTCTTCTTTTTGTTCCTCCTTTTTTTTTTTGCTCGAGCCCCCCAACCGACTTGTTTGAGCGGAATGGCCATGGCCTTTCGGAAAAGAGGGCGCTTTGAGAGGGTTCTCATTTGTCCCCCCCCTTACTTTTTGGCCGTTCACCCCCCACGTCCACCCTTTCTTTGGACCGCCTCACCCTTTGTTGCCTCAGCCTCCCCCCCGAGTTGGGGTTATGGGTGGGGAACCCCCAAACGTGAAGGTCAAACTGGGGGGGAACAAACTGCTTTTTTTTCTCACGACGTAATGTTTCCTTTGCACCCGGTTTTCCCCTGTTCTTTTATCATTCTCAGGGTTGCATTGGCCGACCCCAAGGCTGCTTTGATTTTGAGTCTTGTTTGAACCCTCCAGCATCACTTGTTTCACTTCCGGAAGAGTTAGGTCTCCCCGCCTCTCCCCCTTTAACTTTTATTGTATCTGGGTTTTTTTAGGTATCTCCTTTTTTTTATTTCGGTCCCCCTATGGTTGCAGAATTGAAGCGTCCTCGAAGTCGCGGCTTCCGTAGCGTCGTCCACCTAAACTCCGTTTTTTTTTTTGACCCCCTCTGGCTCTTTTTTCGTGTTTGGCGTTTTTGCTTGGAAAGTGGGGATACGCCCCGTGTCCCCTCCGTTAGATGTTAACTTCTTCGAAAAGTGGATCCCTGTTCGTTTCTGGCAGATTCCGTTCGGAAAGTGAAGCCTTACTTTTTTTGAAGCCCAAAGACTTGGCGGCTGCACTTTTGCCTTTTGGAGGTTATATTGTCCAATGAATTTTTTATTGGTCCAGTCTCGTCTTCGACTGCCTCCCCACGCCCCCTTTCTTCTTCTCACGGCGTTTTTCTGCCCCAGGCCTTGCGTTTCTTTGGCGATTTTGCCGATGTGCCGGTCCGCTCCTCCGGCCCCCCCGCCGGACTATCGTGTGAACCTGCTATTGTTTCCTTTTGTTTCCCCCCCCCCCCAACAGGTGCTCCCTCGCGGTAGGAGACGCCCATTTTTCCTTGATTTCCCCCTTTCCTCCCCCTGCCGTTGCGGTCACCCCTACCGTCCGTCTCTTTTTTCCCCTTTACTGAGTGATTCGCATCCGAGGCGGACTCGCCGTCATGTCTTTGGTGGCGGCTCTACTGGGCATCAGTCGCGTCGCGTCCCCGTTAAACGTTGGGTGGTCGCCGCGCGGTGGTAAACTGGTTGTCCCAACCCCACAAAACACCCCCCACCCCATTTCAGGTTTGAGTGGGATGACTCGGGGTTCTCTCCACACTGTGGGCCGTTATCGACCAACACTTCCCCCGGTAACTGAACGCCCATTGGTCTCAAAATTTAAGACGCCGGTCCCTGCCCCTCTCACGTGCCACTTACCTTACCAGGACTTTTTTTTGAGCGTTTTTTTCTTTTTCATTAGGCATTAAACTTTCGACCCCCCCCACCCGCCCTCTCTACGTCGTGGACGCGACCCGGTAAATCCCTTTTGCCTTTGTAACTGACCGCGCCTTCAGTCCAGTACACACCCCCTAATCCTTTTTGACGCGTGCTCCAACACCTCGCCGACCATGTACATTTCCCTTTTTTTGCCACCCCCCCGCTTTCGGTGCACGCATTTTAGGTGTCACATCCGTTCCAATAGGCACTGTTTTGCACAGCTTCGCTCGACCCCCTCCTTTTTTCCTTTTTTTGACAGACCCGTGGGTCCCCTTAATTGCCGTTTTTCGTTTTTTTCCCGAACGTTTTTTGTTTAATCGGTCCCAAGGGAGATTAAGCTGACCTTTCTTCCCAGCCCCCTCGACCACAGTCGTCCCTTCCCTTTCGTGCCAGCCGGAAGAATGAGAACTGTTTTTTCCCTTTTTTCCTTCTCTGGTCACTCCACACGCTGTACGGGGACCTCCCAAGTCCAGTGACCGGGCTGAACGTGCCTGTACGATTCGTCAGACTCCAGGTTTCCGTTGCACGACCCCGGACGCCGAGTTTTTTTTCGAATGTCGCGGCCGGCCCGTCCATGAGTCAACCCCAATCCCGTGCGGTCGCGAAAAATTTTGAAAAGCAGTCGTTGTCCTTTACAGCACCTTTCGTATTAGTAAGAGTTGTTTCGTTTGCTTTGGCTCCTATTTTCCACTCCCCACCTCTTCGGCTTTGTTTTCTTCAAACTTATTTTATTATTACCTGGGGCGATTCACAGCGACTTTCCGCAGCCCAGTTTTCGCATGTGCATGTATTTTTCAACGATTGGTGTCCCTATATTTCACCTTCAAATCATCCCTTTGTTTTGTTAGTTTAGGAGATCTACAAGACCATCAACTTTTTGGAATCCCTGCCGAATTTTTCCCGCAGTTTGTTTTGTAACTTATGTTCTCTTTTTTCTCGCTCCCCAGGAATAATCCCAAGAAGTAGGAGCCCGGAAGGTGGTTTTATAGTTTATGGGATTTGAAGTCGCTTGACCGCACCCTAACAATTTCAGGCCCTCTCCTTGGTTTTTTCGTCAACGGGCCCCTAACCCTGTTTTTAGTCCCGGGTGTTTAAGTGTCGCCTCTTTTTGGACGACTTGGGGGGGGGTAGACTGCCCCTCTTCTACCCCTTGGCGTTTTTTTTGCAACACGAGCGTCAATTTTTCTAGCGAATCGTATCCAAGTTTCCTCATGTTCCCGATTTTCGGTCCCGTCGGCCCCATCTTTTCTGCTCCTTGCACGAACATATGTCGCTCCTGTCCCTGGCGATTTTTCGTACGAGACCCCGTTTTTCCTGTAGTGCTCTTGCGTTTTTGTTAACTTGCGTCTTTTCTTTGCCTTATTCGGTCTGACCGCCCCACTTCCCAAGTTTTTTGACCTCTTCTTTCCGAGAAGGGGCGTGGTTCTTTCGGCAGTCCCTCATGGTAACCCGTTTACCCCCTTTTTTCCTAATTGCGCAAGGTGTTTTTTCTGCTGAACTTGCGGGTTGCTATACTTTTTTCGGGTTTGACACCTTTTTTGGATTCAAAGACGCGTTTTCACTTCCTCCGGTTGTTTCGCTTATGATCCCTCCTTGTAGAACTGGTCAGTGATCCTGTTCGTTGCATTTATTCTCTTCCTTTTTCGTTTTTTTTCGGGAAATTTCTTGTTTTTTAAGCTTCCTTTCTCCAATTCCCTTTTTTTTCTGCTTCGTTCGCCAGTTTTGCTTTAGTGACCGTTTGAGAGTTTGATTTTTTGGTTTCTACAGTGGTGTTTTGGGTTTTTGCCATGCGCGTCCACCTTTCCTCTGTGAGAGGACTGCATTAAGCTTCATGGGTTGTTTTTTTTCCCGTCCCCGCGCTTTTTTTGCCAACCCCTGATTGCTGCCTGCTCGAGTCCTCTTGCCTTTCAATTGGAGCACCCCGAAAACACTTCCCTGGCTGGATATCATAGCATGTCCTCCTCCCCAGGTTAGGCTCGTTTGACCTTTGCCCGTAGTCGCCTTTTCCGAGTCTCCCCACCAATGTGCGTCTTCAGTCCCGCAGGTGACCTGTGATTGATGTTTGGTCACACACAGCCCCACTGTGCATACCCTTCTTTCGGATCTGACGTGCAGTCTCTCGTGACTGAAATAGTTCCTACTGCGCCCCCCCCCTGGAAAGACTGGTTACCTCGTCGTTCCGACCGATGGAGGACCTTCTGGCGATTTCTCCCGCCCACAAACCTTCTTTCCGGCTCCCACTTTTGAACCAACCGCGCCAATTGCCGTCCCCCCCCCCCTGAACAGAGTAATTTTTTTCTAGATGCCTCCGGGTAATGGCCAGATAACAGTTTTTTTTTCACCAATCGAAAGTGCGCGAGACTCATGATCCCTTTTTAGTTTTCCTTCGGCCGTTTTAGCCACGGTCCTCCAGGCGCCCAACGTGAAAATCCCCTCTTTTCCGCAGCCCCCTTCACCTATATTTGTTTCGGTCGGAGGGTAAAAGGTCTCATCTCTTCTCCGCTTCATGCGATCATACCCCCCCCTCTCTCCGCCGGCAACCATCCCTGCCTCTTTGACCCTGAAGTGGCCTTCCCCGATGCCGATTTCCCAACGTTTGACTCCTTCCTTCCCCCTTGTTTATTATGTTCGTTCCGATTCTTCCCCTTTGCCTTGCTCCTTTTCTCCTGTGCCGCTGAAGTCGTACCCCCGCGCGTCAGTGCTTTCTGGGCCCCTTCAACCCTGAACTTTTTTTTCTCGCTTTGGTTCTCTCCAGACTTTTGCGGTCGTTCCCTCCTTTCCTTTTTTTTTGGTTGCGTCTGACATCTGAGCTTCTCCCATTTTTCCTTTCTTTTCCCCCCGTTTTCGCATGAAGGCTTCGCTCCCCCAATTTATTCCGATTGGTTTTTTCTTTTTCCCCTCCTTCCATGTTTGTTTTTTGTTTCTCGCGATTCCCTCCTATTTTGATCCGAACTGAAGGC
>Ga0179593_1350584_pt1 | contig 12855 bp, 13 predicted proteins | sample CZODoug2_1_08_16_FD_185931 | JGI IMG/M metagenome (GOLD analysis project Ga0179593, IMG submission 185931) | Vadose zone soil fungal communities from Angelo Coast Range Reserve, California, USA - CZODoug2_1_08_16fungal (PacBio error correction) | ecosystem: Environmental > Terrestrial > Soil >... | reverse complement strand
AGGCGCCCCCGTTCTTTAGTTTTTCCTCCACGGAGAAGAGGTTGTTCCGGCCCCCCCTCCCCCTGTATTGACCCCACCTTGATGGAGCCCCCTCTCCCATGTCTGATTTTTATCCCGGAGGCTCCTTCGTGTCGTTTTTTGATGTTTCTCCGCTCTACCCCCCTTATTCGGTAAGGTTGAACTTCTTATGCCTCCCTGCATACTTAGACTCCGGATTTTAACTTTTTTACGCCTCTCCGTCCCACGCATCCCCATTTCTTAAAAGTTTCATCGTGAGTGAGGTTGTCCCACGTCCAGTTCGATTTCCTTTCGTTCTCATCCTTTCCAGTAGTTAGTCTCGCGACCCCCCTTTTTGCTGTCAGGAGTTTTCGTTTTGCCTGGCCACCCCTGGAGCGACCTGGCCTCCTTTTTAGAGTTTTAGAGCTTGTATTTCCAATGTGGGGATTTCGCCTGTTTACCCCCTCCATGTTATTAGTCCTCCCCTTCATTCTTTGCCCTTGTTTTCCCTTCTCAAGCTTGGTTTTTCGTTTTTAATTTGTGGCCTTATCCTATAGTCCCATACCATTTCCTTGTACGCACATACCCCATCGCGCCCCTCATGCAGACCTCCGATAGAGACGCCTGGTTGTCTCTGACTCTGGCTCCGCCAAATGCTTCCCGTTTTGCGGTCCCAACAAATCTGACGGTCCACTAAAACTTCTTTCGGCTTTGGCTCCTTCTCCGACTTCTTCCTTTTTTATCCCCTTGGATGGACCCCGAGTTTTTCGTTCCCTCTTTTTCAGCAGAAGATACTATCTCGTGATTTTTTTTGCCCCCTTGTCCCCTCCCCAAACCTCCTTTTTTTGACGTTAAGTCTGAGGATACAACAGTGTGATTTTCCGGTCTGGTTTGTATATCCTCTCCTGGTCCCTAAACGCCTGGTTCTTTGTTCCGCGGCGTCGACCCTAATTGACTATTCTGTAGTAATTAACTCTGCATCCCCTGTATGCGCCCTGAGCAATTACTATTAGTCCCCAGGTTTAGTCGTACCATTTGTGGTCATCCCCCGACAATAGTTTGCATCCTCTGGCTTGACATTTCCTCTCATTCCGTTTCCTCCAAAGTCTCTTTTGAGGATTGATTTTTGACTCTGGCATTTTTCTTGGTAGAAGTTACTATCAGCCAGCCCGGCTAGGTTCCGGCCCCTAATTCAGTTTCTTCCTCACTCCTTCTGATTTACATTGCGAGTCCAGCCCGCGACTCATTTTTCCTATCCTTTATCTTTAATTTTTTCCCTCGGAAAAACCTGACCCCCCTCCTCCCCTCCCATCAGTGTTTTAGCCTGCCGTCGTCCGGTCGCGAAAATTCCGAATAAAGAGTTTATCCGACGGGCCTGACGGCTTCTCCCCCATCTGCAGTGATTCCCGCTCTTTGTCGGGTTGCCACTGATTTTCACTTCTTCTTCTGAAGCGCTTTTTTTTTGAGTTTACGTCTAGTGGACTTGCCCACCCTGAGTGTTGGTTGTGTTGTTGTTTTGTTTTTTTTTCTTTGGTGTTTTTTGTTTTATTTTGTTTTTTCGTTGTTTTTTGTTTTTTTTTTTTGGTGTTACTTTTGACTCACTCTCGCCAGCTTTCCCTTTTTGGACTGCCCAGCAGCTCCCTGTGTCGATGGTCCCCAGTTCAGGTCATTTCCCCCTCTTGACCTGCCTTAATTCCATAGGATTTCGATCCGGAAGAACAGCCGATTCAGTTTTTGTGACGTTCGGGTTATGCCCTTGTCGCACGTGCAGACTGACGACGGACTATCCGCCTTTCAAGGCGACGAGGCCCCCTCTAATACCCCTTTCATCTTCTTTCCTATTATATCTTTAAACGCCGTCCTTTCATCCAGCGGGATCTACGTTGACCCTGACTACAAGCACTCACTCGATGCGCGATACAAGAGAGCTCCATAATTCTATTCTCTTGGTGAGATCATTCTTTATGAGGAGGAGGTCCTCACTTCCTTTTGATCGCCTTGCCGTTTGCTTGAGAAAAGAAGCCTTCAGCTCCGTTATTCCCCCCCAGAACTGGTTAGGAATGGACCGTCTGCTCCTCGCAACTTTCCTCCATCCGTTTTTTCCAGCGTATTGTTCTGCCCTAACCCCTTATCCCATTCCCCCTCCCCTCCTTGTTGTTTGTTTTTTCTCGAGATCGGCCGATTCAGCCCCTCCTTATCCCCCTCGGTTGCAGTTATGACTGTCGCTTTCGCCGATGGTTTCCTGTCTACCCGTTCTTTCCCCCTGTCGTCCTTCTCGGTATCTCCCTCCCCTGACACGGCAATTTTCTCCGATCGGAAGGGAGTTACCCCGCTACCGTCCCCGAAGTCCATTACCCCTTGACAAAGACTTACTTTTTTGTTTCCAGCACGATCTTTTGAGCGTTCATAGAGCGGAGTGTCTTATTTCCGTTGTACTTCCGAAGACTTCTTTTTATGCTGGTTTTTCCCTTGTAAGATCGTACCAGGCTACCCGACCTCGCTTTTTTCTTCTTCCCTTCACTTCCCCTTCGCAATTGTCTTTCGATCGACTATTAGTCTTCCTTTCCCCTGCAGAAAAGTAACCTTCCAAGTTTTTCCCCTTAAACCCCTCTCGCCCGAGTCTAGGATATCTTTTTTTCCCCCCATTACTGAATTTAGCTAGTTTTGACTTCCATCTGTTTTCCCCCCAATGAAGATGCTTACCTTCCCCGAACTTTCCTGCGATCGTGGCCATTTGATTTCACACTAATTTTGTTGAATCTTTTTTCCACTCTACTTTTGAGTTACGATTTTAGGCCTCAGAATCAGAAAGACAGCGTTTTTTTTCCACACCTGCCCATAATACTCCCTTTCACTTTAAGAGTTTAGCCGTACTGCACTTCTACTGATATTTTCTGCGAATGATCTCTGCTGTCGTTCAGGAACCCCTCTTCTGTCCCTCTCGCATTGGTGTTTCGCTAACCTATTTCAGGAGATATTTAGATCACATTCTTATGATAATCTCTGAATTTCCCCTCCCCCTCGCTGTCTGGTCTCTTTTATTTCCAAGTTGGTCTCTGGGCACCCTAACGGATGGCCCTATCTTTTCCTCCTAAAAAGAACCTCTGCTGCACCAACTAATTTCCCCCCTTAAATGTCTGTGGTCCCTTTCCTGATCCGCTTTAGATTTGAAAAGTAGGTTTCTTCCAATTTCCCAGCCTCACAGAAACGCTCCCCCTGAATTGCACGCTAGCTATCCCCCGGCGTGCTAGCGTTAATCCTCACTTCTCCCCCTGGTCAATTTTCTTTCTCGAAGCCTCCCCCCCTACAGCGGTAATTGACCATTTTATCTATAGTGGAAACACCCCCCCGGAACTCACCCGTTCCTATCAAGAAGGTAGAATTCTGGGGGGCCTGTTTCCCCCCGTCCGAAGAGCCATGAGAATCGATTCGATACTTAGCCACGATTCTTAAAAGTTTTTGAGCACCGTGGGCTGTCCCGAATAAGTATTCTTGCCCCTTTCCCCCCCGTCTCACAACATCCACTGATTCATCCAGTTTGGTCTTTTTTTTCCATGTCGTGATGTTCATACGGCCCCAAGTCCTTCCCCGCCGGTGATCCTTGTTGCCCCGCGGACGTAATACTAAAGTGCCCTTCCGTCTCTTCTTTTTTCCGTGTAATGACATTCAGTTTGCCTTCGAAATGTCTGTTCTCGTTCCCCCCCCTCTACAGGGATTGTTTTGCGAGTTTTAGCGTCCGCCTTACAAGAACACAATCTTTTTCTTCAAAGGTCCTCTGCGTCCTGTTTTGTTCCCCGTCACCTTTTAATTTGTTCAAAGTTTGTAAGTACCCCCTTTTACCCTTTTTTCGGTACCCCCTACGAAAACTCCCCCCCAACCTGCGCCATCTATTCCCCCCCGCTTCTTCAAAGTGCACAAAATCTCCGCCTTTCCATGCCCTACGATTGTCTCGAGATGCGCGAACGAATCCTTTCCTTCTTCTCCCGCTCACCGCCCCTCTTCTCCTTCGTGACCCTGATCACGCCCTTGATTTACCCGTAGCATTTTGCCTGGTTCTTTTTTAGAGATGATTGGTTTTTATTTTAGACGTACTCGAGTGATGATTGCTCTCACTACCTCTGGTTCCATGTGGAAAATTCATCGCTCCGGGAGCTCCCCTACCTCTGAACCTCCCTAGTTCTTATTACTCCGGCCTGTTCCCGATCACCCTTCCTCTGCTAAATAGTTTGTACCTATTTACCCGGATTTTCCTGTCCCCCCCAAGCTTCCTTAGTAGATCTACCGAAAGACCCAAGGCGCCTCGACAGATCTCTTTCTACTAATAATAACCTGTTGTTTTTTTGAGAGATCTTATTCCCCCTTTTCCTTGTCTTTCTTAGTCACTAATGTCTTCTAGTTTTACGGCGAAAACTATTTCTCACTTTTAGAAATCTCGACTGGAGAGTCGATCCTTCGGTTCCTGTTTAGTTAGATTAGTCTCTCCCGCTGACCCCCTTTAATTTCCCCTGGACAGTATATTTATATTTACCAGCGTGGCCCCCACTACTTTAGTGTTTTCTTTTCTTTTTTTTTTTTTTTTTTTCTCCCCGGTTCCCCCTCCTCCACTTCTTCCCACGCCTCACCCCTTTTGCCCCCCACAGGCATTTAGTATGTCCCCCCTTTCGCGAGCTGGCGGTAGTCTGGACTACTCTCATGTTCTTCTTGCGTGTTTTGCGACATCGGCTTTTTCCCCTTTTTCGGAGAGTTTGTCCCCCTGCCCCCCAACGGTTGTATTCCCTCTTCTCCCCCCCTTCGACGTTGCCAGAGCTTGAGGTATTACATGTTTGGAGAGAATGTTTCAACACCTCCCCCTGTTATTTTATTCCCCCCAACCCCCGCCGCTGTCTTCCCCTGGTTGGCTCCCCTGGTGTCGTTTTATTTTTGTCTTGTTGTTCTCTACCGTCAATACTCTGTGCTTTCCTCCCCCCTTACCAGTTCGACCTTCTTCCTTTTTCCCGCTTTCTCGCCGCCCGGTTTTAACGTGGGCAGTATCTTGCTCACCTCTTCGTCATCTTTGCTCGTTTTTCGACCTGTACCCTGTCCCGACGTCCCAAAATGCTGGCCTATCCGTTTTTTTGATTTAAGCTCCCTCCAGTGTCTTCATCCCTCACTAGTTTCCCCTGGACAAAACGGTTTGGCGTCCCATAGTGGCCGTCTCTCCTCATATCTAGAGGCTATTTGACTACCTTTTACCCCCGTTTGAACCCCACTCCGGAGATCTCCCGGATATCCTAACTCTTTGCTCTTTTTTGCCAAAGCCCGCTCCTTTCCTTCACTCCGGTCGGTTTTGTCCTGGAGGATCTCAAGAAATTTCTCTTCCCCCCGTGACGGTAGAATTACGCTCCGTTTTCCTTTAGAGCACCTACCCTATTTTCTTTCGTCTTTCTTCTTCACTGTTTCCCGCGCCCCCTCTTTTTAAGCAATCGGAGAATGTTAAGTCCCCTTCCCTGCAATGGGACTTTGTGGACGTATTTTGTGGTTACGAGCCCTCATTGATTGGGAGAATGTCAAAGTTTTCCGTCATAATGTCTCCGGGGAAGGTCCTTATCCATAGAGCTACCCTCTCCTCAGAGTTATAAAGGCGAAGGCCCCTGATTCATCAGGCTCTTCCTTACCCTTCTCTCTCCGCACACCACAGGAGATCGGCCCCTCCCTACTTTTGCTGCCCAAGGGTACTCCCTCATGTTTCTCACGATAACGCTGCCTCTCGGGGTGCGCTGGGTGAGGGTGGTGGTTGTTTTTTTTTTTGGTTTGTTGGTGTTTGACTGTTTTTCCCCCCCCTTGTGTGGTCCCGTTGTTTTGTTTTTTGTGTTTTGGTGTTTTGTTGGTTTCAGAGTATTGCCCAATGATACGTAAGCGGTCCTTGATAGAGTCTCTTCGTCACCCTTTTTTTCCAAGTTCTGAACTCTTTCTTCTTCGCAATATAGACCCCCTCTCCCCCCGTAGTTGTTTCAGTATGCCCACGCCACGGTACGTTTATTTCACTTCAGAACGCCGCTATTCCCTTTTCGGACTTGGCAGCAAGTTGCCCGTTTGTTTTCCACCTGGCCCGTCCTGGTGCACCAAATTCGGAGAAGCCATCCTTTTCCCCATAGATCTCTCTCTGTGACTACCTCGCATTCGCTTGTGGACGGTCCCGGTTATGCTTTGAGAACGTGACGGCTGACTGAGCTGCTCTTTCAGCCGTTCCCCTTCTAACCTTCGTCATGCGAAGGAAGAAACCTTGGTTTTTCTGCTGGGCCTTTTCACAGCCTTCCTGTCCCCTTTTTCCTCACCAGAAGGGTCTCAGGTCTCACCCACTTTACCCAGCACCGACCTCCCAGTAGTGCGAAAATCCTTTGATGGCTCGTTTTTTAGATAGTCGCATGTGCTTCTTCCGTCCCTGCCCCTCTATCTCCCCCCTTGACGTTTTCGAAGGCGATAATCAGCTCCCCCTAGCCGGCTTTCCCCATCCGTTGTAGCAGTGGAAACCGTGGGTCGTAATCGCCCATCGACCGCCCTCTTTTGCAGCCTTCAGCACATCTCTCTACCCTAATACGTTTGTTTTTTTCTCTATTTTATGTTGGATCTACCGATTCTCCCATCGGTTCCCTTTCCGCACTGCCCCTCTATTTCCTTTAAGGGTTATTAAATTTTTGTAATACTTCTTCTGTCTTCTCTTCTTGCCCCCTTTAACCGCGTGAGACGCGATTGCTTTTACCAGACGACCACCCGGAACCTTCATTTATACCACCTCCGCCCCCGTCTCGGGCTCAACGAGCTTTTAGTACCCCTTGATTTTGGATCAGTGGTCCTGACCCCTCCTTTTGAGCTCTTTTTTTGACCGATCGTCAGCGGACCCCCTCGCACCCCTGTTGGACATTCCGTCCTCCGATACACTCGTAGAATTGCCATTTTGATCGCCCCTTTATTCGTTCATTTTCTCCTAAAAGCAGACCAGGACCAGTCACAACAGCCTCTATTTCTCCGATTCGAAGAGACAGTATTCCTTTGAAAATCCATTTCTCCTCTACTGATCCCCATCCTTCCTCGTCACCAACGTGCTCTTTCTCATCATTTGTTGATCTAGTTCCGTAGTGGCCCCTTGACGTTCCTTTGCTGTTTCCATCTTCCCTCTACTGCGTCTCGACTATTCCCCTTTCCTGCAGAATTTTAAAGCGTTTTTACCCCAGCGTGGAAATTCCCCCCCTAGCGATCCCTTTTTTTTTTTAGTTTTCAGTGCCGTCGCCTTCTGTTCTTTCATCTTCTTTTTTCTCCTGATAGTCTTGTTCCATCGTCAAACAGTTGGACCTCCGACTGCGGTTGTCTCTCACTCTTCGTCTCTAAGGAGCGGAAATGCGGTCGCTGCATCCTTTAGCTTTCGATTCCTTTTTGGTGGATACGGGTCTGAAACTAGAAGGTGTCTACCTTCATTATCAACGACTCGCGCTCGTCCCCCACACTCTGGACAAACGAATTGGGGGAGTTTTATGAAGATGAGCCATGTCTTGCCCAAGCGGTCTTGCGAAATTGGCCTATGATACAGTAGTCCATATGGCTTTGCTTCGCACTATGTCCCGATCTCCAGTAGTTTTTTTCAGGAGACCCACTTTTTATTAGTAACTTTAGTGATCTCAGCCGTACACAGACGCGTCCGGAATCCCTATTTTGCACACCCTCTGCCAAACAACTCTCATTTCCGCGCAATTCTTTGCATTGACCTGCTCCCCCTTTCCATCTTAGATCCCCTCCAGCTGCTTGACCAGATTGCAGCCCCGCCGCGTTAACCTCCGCACCCTTTTTAGTTATGTCCATCATCCGCTTGCATCGGCGCATACACCCTACCGTAGTGTTAGGATGGGTACCCCCGTCATTTTTCACACGCCGATCTACAGAAGAAGATGTTTTCCAGAGCCTTATCCAATAGACCCACACTTAGGAGCATCTATCGTCGTCACGACAAGGGGATCTTAACTTGTCAGTTTCTTACCATCCTCCAGAGCGGTCCGTTCCAGAGAAGAATAGGTGGTCCACCATTCACGGACCCCAAGATGTTCCTGCAATTTCCCCAATCCTTTCCCTGCGTTTCACTTTTAGTACCCCGGTGTTGTTTTTGCACATGCAGTTACTTCCCCCCCCCAGTGGAATAACAGCGGCCCCCTAACTTCAACAGAGATAGCCCCCTCCTGTGGCCCCCTTCTCCCCCCCTCTCCTCCTTCAAGCCATATATCTGATTCTCTCTCCCTATCATTTGCTTTCGCTAACGCACAAGCTATCGTTCGACGATTTTACCCAGAAGCTTTACTTGTTCGTCATTCTGTTTCCAGGGCGTTCCGTCTACGGCGCGTTGCTACGGGGTCGGACATAGTGCCTTCCGGTCGAATAATTCCCCGTCCCCCCTCTACACCTTTCAATGTTGATATCAGTTTGGCTCTCGTGACTATAACCTACACATAGTCTTTTCCGCAGTAGAGTTGACGGAGCCCGGTCATTGCTCTTTGTCAATACCGCTGGTCTTGCCAGCCGTACCAATACTCTTTTCGTTCGACTCCAGCAAGCCCCAGGTAGAAGCCTGACTCCCTCCATATTTGCCTCCAAGTTTGTTGTTGTTTTTCTAGTATATTTTGAGAAGGCTTTCTGTCTTTCAACCCTGCTCGAGTGTGGCCCGTAGAAAATAAGAGTATTCCCCCAACGATTTGAGGACCAAGCGCTGGTCTTATATAGGTTTTTGTAGTTCGAGGGTCCTTAGACGCCCGATGTACAATTTACTGCGTCCGGGACCTTCTGTGATAGCCCTCCTGACCCACCCTTCGACTAGCAACTCCGCATATAGAAACAATCCCCTCCCCCTTTTCTTAACACATCCATCGTGCGTTATTTCTGTAAACTACGACCCCGATCTTTTCTTTCTTCGTTTCCCACCCGTTTTTCGATCCTTCTTTTCCCCCTTCGCGTCGTCCGACATCTTGGAAGGTGGAGACTGTTTCCATCACACGGTTGAGGCTCTAGGCTGCGACTTTTTGTCGGTTTTCTTTGTTCCCCGTTCAACACTTTTTGTGATACTCAGTGCAAAAACTACCTTATCTAAAAACCCTTAGCGCCCTTCGTGCCTGTCTTCTCAGCCTGCGTGGCTCGCGTTGGGCGTCGACTCACTATTCAATACTCTTTTAGATGGTAGCCACCTACTCCAGGTAGTGCCCTGAGCATGACGAAGAAGAGCGTCAGTGTCACGTGTGTTCTGATGCGATGTCACACTTTTTTATTCCTTCTTAGAGTGTTTTCTTTCGTAAACCAATTTCGGTTCCTCCCTAACCCACCGTCCTTTCCGTTTGGTGATCTTTCGGATGCACTAAGCTTTTTCTTCATCCACCTGTTGAGATGGTGCCCAGGATTGGCCCTTGAAGAGTGGCCTCTTCATCCTATCGATCCCAGGCTAGAGTTGCTCGGCGCCCTCACCAGACTGTAGCGGACGGATGTAGAGACCCGTGTGCCTTGCCGCTTTTTCCAGATCGGAGTCCTTTGCCGACCTCGGTAGGTTTTAGCGGCCCTTGTTCTCCTTGTTTCCTAATCTGAATTTCAAGGCTCTCTTCGCGTTCATCGAGCAATTTGCCGATGTTTCGTCCCTTTAGGGCCTGTCCCTGGTAAGCCCTTGTAAACGTTGGCTCAATATGGATCGCTTTTCATGACATTCCCCCCCGCCATTTTGTTACGGTTTTCGGTGGGGGAGGTGCCTTTTTTTTGTTTTTTTCAGTGCCGTTTTTTTTCGGGAACGATCACCGAACAATCAAGGCCACCGAGATTGATAAACAATAAATGAACACAACAAACCAACCGATATGGTTCCAGTCCCCGATCCTGCAATCCCGTGCATTGGCCGGCCCCTAGATGAGCGACCATAGCAGAGCTATCCAGGCGACTGCAGTGATAAGGAGACCGGACATTCCTCTTTTCGAGTAATTCTTTCGCGTCAACACCCCATTTCTCGCCTACCGCGGTTTTTTCGCTTACAGGGACGCTCAGGGACAGAGCCATTCGCCACACTCGCACATTGCCTCAGGCCTGTTTTTACGACATCTGCCGTTCTTCGTGATTTCGGCCAGGTTTTTTCCCCCCTCTGGTACCCCGATTCTGCCCGGCCTATCTATGATTCTCACGAGTGAGGGCCAGCTACTAAAAGTTTCTTTCAAGGCCACGATCGCCTCTGCCCCAGGTTCCTGACTATCATCTCCTTCTGCACGATGTCTCAGGCAGAAAACTTAGCGACGCCCCGTCCTTATTCTGAAGCTTGCTTTTCTTGTCGAGTTGAAGGGCCAGAGATCAGCTTTCTTTGGTACGGTTCCGGGTTCTGCTTTTTTTTTAGCATAACCTAATAGTTCCCCCGACTTTGACACTGCGAAGATTTCTTCCCGCTGAACGGTTAATCCACATTTCTCTTCGGTCCGCTGACGATATTCCCAGCCTCCGTTTTCTCCTCACCATTAAGGGCTCGATTTGAACAAACCTTATACAGCACTTCCTCCCCTTATCACGCGCTCGCTTTGTCGTCCCATCCTTTGATGGACGTTGGAGATATTTCGTCCTTTCCTTTTTTTATGTCTGCGTACTTCCACGGGCCCTAGCAATTTCCGGTTCGCCGTGCCGATTCCCCCGTCTTAATGCGAGTCCGGTTTGACATAATATTTGTCGTGAAGCTGCCCCCGTGCTTCATCCGCACACATTCAAAAGGCAAGATTGGGATCATTCTTCATCCAGCATACATATATTATTCCTCACCATGGGTTTTTGTTTCTATTCGGTTCTTGGCAGATCCCGCCCCGCTGATCAACCCCTTGTCCCCTCTTTTTATATTTGCGTGCCGGCAAGACGGTTGCCGTCACCCGGGTCTTTGCCCCCCCGTTATAGGCAGGCGTTTTTAGAGACTTTTCACCGGCAAGGCGTTTTTCGTTCCGGTTAACATCGCACTCCTCGACAAAGATCCCAAACGGCGCCATCGGACTTTCTTGGCCCCTTTTTTTGCAGTCCTTCCCTAGAGGTCGGCTGGTATCAGTGGTTTCAACTCTTCCCGAGCCTTCTTTTACTGGAGGCGGCTTTTGAAGATCGTAAGTAGTTCATTTCCTGCCATTTTACTTCCTTTTTCCCGCGCCCCTTTTAATGACCAGGCTTTTCTTCGCCCGTTCCCGTGCTCTCAACCAAATTTTTCCCAGACAAGCCGTTCAACCCCTTCTCGATTTCGCGAAGAGCATTCCTCCTCTCCATGTTAACACATACTTCGTTGATACGTTGGGGCTCTTAGCCATCGTAAACAACGTCTTTTTTTAGCAAATTCCTAACCTTTATCTCCTTGCGATCGTGGCCTTATCACCTTACCGTTGCTGTTGCAGGACCCATATAATGACCGTATCGAGCTGGAGCTGCATCCCCCTGTTTACCAGCGTGGCAACTGGAGTCAATCCATTATCACTTCCTGCAGTATGCGTACGTCGACTTCAGTTCGGCACGGCTCTTCCCCCTGATATCATGTCATCTCACACATTGGCCTGAAGATAGCCTTGTTTTTCTCTCCGAGAGATCTCAGTATAGGAACTCATTCGCCTTTTTCATGAGCTTTATCATTTTCTCTCATTGCTCTGGGTTCTCTTCTGATAAGGGGCTGACCCTAGACGGTTTTCCGATATTGGCGCCAAACGACCCCGTCTGTCCCACCTCCTTAATACTAAATGGCTTTGGCTCCGCTCGAGTTTTAGTCCCACTAGTTGTTAAATTTCCGACGTTCTTCGTCTGTTTTCACTTCTTTATTGCTCGATTGCTCTCGACAGCTCGATGAAGCTCCTCTTCTTCTGCGTGCTTCTCCGTCTTTCCCCCTCAGCTGCTTGCCCCCCTTTTGTTTTCAACCCTCGGCCCCACCCACGTCGACCTCTTCTCCGTCACCCCTTTTTCTCCCACTGCGGTCCCACCACCCGGCCGCACACCAGACCACCTCCGATTCACTTTTCAGCACGTCACCCCCGCCCCCCCGTCCAGCCCTCACTGTTCCGAGACTACGCTTGATCCACAACCCACCCGCTTCCTTTTCTTCCTCTGCGTCCACACTCTCACGCCCCGTGTCCTAAGTTGACTTTTTGTTCGGTGGACGTTCTATGTTTCGCCTCCCGCGCTCCGAGTTAAGAAGTTTTCTCGCCGGAATCCTAGCACAACTTCTGCGGCTCGCATATTTCTTCCTCATATTGTGTCGACTGAGTCGGTGAGTGACAATCACGAGTCTGTGAGAGTTTTCACTTTGAAGCCGTCCCAGACTTCACGACCCAGCTTGTTCCCTCGCCCGGTCCTTTCAGGATTTTGAATCCGAAGTTGTAGTGTTGCCCGGACGCCTTCCACCCCCCGTGGAACCTAACCCTCCCTTGCGAACGAAACCTTTAACCCCTTAGCAGATCTCCGAACCATCCCCGCTGTGGTCAAATGCACCCCTTAAGAATTTCCGTCAAGCTCGGAGTGCTGACAAGATCGTCTCGGTCCCCTCCCCGAACCAGCCAGCCTTTAGCTTTCCTCACTCCCTCAGATTGCTTTTAGAATGAGGGACGTTTTTCTAGTATTGAAGAGTTTCTCTTCTCCGGATTCCCCTTCACTTATTGCAGCGGCGTTTCAATAAGACGTGTCCATTCCCAAGTCAATGGTTTATTCTCTTTTTGTAAGAATCGTAACGGCACCCCCTATTAGCTTCGTCTCCTCCCTCGCCAAGTTGCGCTATTGGACCCATTTGGTTTTTTTCCTTAAGACGGATGTTGTCGAATCACAATAGATATTGTTAGAACTCCATCACCCAACCCCTTCTTGCCTAGTCAT
>Ga0179593_1704062_pt1 | contig 12856 bp, 10 predicted proteins | sample CZODoug2_1_08_16_FD_185931 | JGI IMG/M metagenome (GOLD analysis project Ga0179593, IMG submission 185931) | Vadose zone soil fungal communities from Angelo Coast Range Reserve, California, USA - CZODoug2_1_08_16fungal (PacBio error correction) | ecosystem: Environmental > Terrestrial > Soil >... | reverse complement strand
TTTAGGCGAGGACCTGAATAACTTTTTATTCTTTTGTTTTCCATTGCCCTTTTACGGTGACGCCGGTTCCCCTTCGCGCAGATTCCCCCCTAAAATAAATGAGTTCTTTCCTCGTAGAGTCCCGATTTTTTTTTTTCTGTCTGCAGGTCCCTTCTTTCTTCTGTACGGTTACAAGACGGGGCGTCCTTGACGCTCGTCCAGTCCGGAGTCAAGCCTTTTGTGATAGAGTCTTAAAACATGCACCCTTTTTCATTTTCCTCCGGTCAACGCGTGTCCCTTGCGGTCCCGACTTTTTCCTAATGCGAAGTTCTTTTCGACTATTTTTCTTGCTTTTGTCATAGGCCCTGCTTCGACGGACTCGTCAAGCACGAGTAAGAGCTTTTTCGCGGGTGTTTTGAAAGTACACTTGCAATGTTCCCCTCTTTTTTTGCGTCTGGCATTTCCCCTTGGCTGGTAGGTCCCCCTTCGTGTCTTTCAAAGCAGATTGGATTTTTTTATTCATTTTTCCTTTTTGAATGCACCCGACCCACATGCGCAGCCGGCTTGATGATCTATCTTCAGAATGGGTTACGCATGCTCGGGGGATCCTCCTCCAGGCCGTCGGCCACGTTTATTCACCCCCGCGCTCCCCCCCTTTTCTGGCGCCCAGTCCTCAGTTATTCAAGTCCCTCTTTTTTTTTTTGGCATGCCTGCCTGCATCCCTCTTTACAGACTTGAAGTTCTTCACTCCTCCGCCCATATAAATCTCTCTTCGATTCCTGTTTTAATTCCCCCCTCCTTTCAAGGTTGAAAGGCCCTCTTTTCTACGCCAGCTACCTGAGGCTCGAGTGCATAGGTTTTTTCGTCGAGATTTCGGGCTCCTCTCCTCTCCCTTTAGAGTTTTCTTTCCGATGGCTCGCCTAAAAGCCGCTGTTAGCTTCCATCAGGTCGAAACGCATCGCACCCGTCGCTACAGCCCCTTTCTTTGTAAAGGTAACGCAATAAGACCCTTCGCACTTGACCGCGTCCGGCCAGAAGAGTAGTTCTTTCGTATGTAGCGCCGCCCCTTTCTACGCTCGCAGGGTTAGCTTTGACCGCCGAGGATCTTCTTTTTTCAAGCCTTCTGCCGGCAGTATCCTCTTCGTTGTCCCTGTACCTCTTTTCACTCGAGAGATGAGAGCGTCGATGTCGAACGCGTTTCCTCCCTCCCAGGGCGCAAAATGGACTTGCCTTCATTTGTAGTGGAGAGGTCTTTTCCGACTGGACGTCTCCCCCTCGACAGCCTCACAGAAAACGAATTTCTTTAAATTAGGAGTCTTTCCTTTCGGAGCGAGGACCTCCCCGACTTCTTTTCTGTTCCAGTCACAGTACCTCGCTTTCGGCTGACCAAAATCTCGTCCCTTCCCTGTCAGTGCCGTTTTTTTTTTCTTGAAGAAATCATCGTGTCTTTGGGTTCCCCATCCAAACTCTTTCCCCCCTTTTTTTTCCTGGTTTGAACCCCCCAGACCACGGGATGTTTTTTGCTTTTCACCTTTTGCGCCTGCTAGGTTGAACGATCTTCTCCTGATTAAGTCACGGACTCCGCAACGGTGTTCCCCAGGGCTCCAGATGCGTGAGGCTTTTCCAGTGATCACAGCCCCTTTTTTGTATTTTATAAGCCTTAATCGTCTGCCAAGCCGGACCGTGCTCCTTTGCGTCGTCTCGACGGACCTGGCAGCACGATGTTCCCCGCCGCCCGTCTTTTTGGGACACGGGCGAATACCTATGAAGCCTTCCCCCCTTCCCTTTTTTTTATGTCAGGCGGCACCCCTTTTTTTTTTCGCGGTTGCGCTGATGCTTCTCGCCAGAACCTTCTCGAATCAAAGACCTTTTTCTCTCATCTTTTCAATCGGCGCGGTTCCTCTGGTAGACGGCTCGCGATTGCGAATAACCACAATCCCGTGCCGATGAAGTCCCGTTTTCTCATCTGTGGTCCCGGCCGGTGAGTTCATTCTCCCAATTTCTTAGTTCGATGGGGATTTTCCCTTTTTTTTCGACAACATCGGGTGGGCTCCTATTTGCGACCCCCCCCCCCCCCCCCACCCCCCCCCCCCCCCCCAAATCTTTTTTTGCCCCCCCCCCCCACAAATCTTTTTCACCTTGGAAAGCATCGTGTGGTTACTGGAAGACGCTAACCATTTCTTGGGCACCGATTGTGGCCCTTTCTCCTTCTTTGCACGTCCAGACGGCCAATTCTCAACTGCCGGCTCACTTCCCCTCTTCTGGGCACGGACGATTTCCACATCGTGTGGTTCCGGATGATGTTTGTGTCCGTAACTTTTTTTTCCTGGAAACCCCCTTGTCCTCCCTCTGATTTAACAATTCCCTAGCGAGGACCGGCCCCCCGTGATCTCCTCCCTGCACAGCGCGGTAGGCCTTCGTGAAGCCCTTTACCCCCCGGAACCCTCTTGCGCGCTTCCTTTTTGTTTGATTTTCCTCTCTTTTTTTGCGCGACTTATCTCCCCTCCTCTCTCGGGGGGCGGCTTATCTTCTTTCTTTTCGTTGCGTAAGTTCCGCATGCTCCTCTCTACGCTACTGGATCCTTTCACGCTTCCCCTTGCACCGCCGAATGGGGATCGCTTTCCTAATGGGGCAGAGGCGTTACTTTTTTCCCCTCCGTGTTGTTGTGATTCCCAGAGGCCCTTTTCCTTTTCCCGTTCCCCCTTCACCCTTTTGGACCCGATGGGTATCCGCTCTATGTATCTTGCAGGCGTAGGCGCCGGCGCTTCGCTAGTCCCCCCAGCGATGAAATTCTTCACGGAGGGGCGGTTTCTCTCACGTCTGTGTGAAAAGCTCCTCTCCTCTTTTTTCTGCGACGAAAGATACCTCTGGTGAAGGTAGCTACCGGTGTCTACTTCTCAGGACGTACAGCCTCCTTGCGACCTCTTTTTTGGAGAGCCTGTTCCTTTTTAGGGGTTCCATTGCTTATTTTTCCCTTGAGTGATCGCACCCAGGGTTCGGTTCAAGGATTCTCCCGATGTTGTCTCCCCCCCAAAACGATGTGTCGACCTATTAGAGGTTTGACCCCCTAGACTTTGTTCAAAAGAAGATGTTGTCTCCGTCCCCGCAGTGCCCCACACGATTTTTTTTGTCACTCTCCTCCCTCCCACAATAGTTGGTTGCCGCGCGGCGCCTTTCGATGTTGTCGCAGTTTTTTCCCCCTTTGCCCCGCAATCCTCGAGGACCTTTTTCTCTTTTACATCGTGCCCCACACCTAGTTGTCTCTTAAGGCCGCGTAACCGTGCAAAGCCCTCAGACGACGCAGATTAACCTCTTTTCTCCTCCGCAGAACCTGATTGTGCTTCTCCCAGGCCCTCTTTCTTTCGGTTTTTAGTGCCTAGAGAGGAGATCGCGTGAGAAACGTTCATGTCAGCGCGACCTGCCGCAGCGACGCTGCCCCTTGCAGGTACCCCTTTGCTGGGTTTGAGAATTCTCTCTTCATCAGCTCCCCCTCCTCCTTCGAAAGGCGCACGACATTTTCGGTTTCTTTCATAAGGGATTTTCTCCCAATTCCCAGCCACGTCCCCGGATGATAATACAGGACTCACTCGTGTTTCTGTCCGACTTGGGACCCAAGGCTTTGACAAAATGATCTGTATTGACGCTGATGATGCCTCTTCATTTTCTTGAGGCACTTCCATCTGGTCCCTTTTTCTTTTTGAGCTTCTCATGTCGCCTTGGGCGCGACCTCCGAGTAGAGCCGCCTTGATCTGGGTATCCGAAGAACTTTGGTCTGTTTTCACTGTATGGCCGATGCGTTTTGGCATGACTCTTATCTGGTCTTCAGCCTTTGCTGCAGGCACTGACTGTCTCTTCTTCTTTGGAGGCTTTTGCCCGCACTTCTTTTTTGAGTGTCGCCGGTGCGACGCTCTTTTCGAGACGTTTTTGCGTAATTCGTGTGCACCTTCGGTTGATGCCTACCGTTGCTCCTTTTTTTAACTCTCCCTCCCCATACCCTTACCCCTCAGGCTTTTGCGCTAGGAGACACACGCGTTCTCCCGAAGCGATCATCCTTTCTTCTCTTTTCTCATAAGTTAAAGCGGTCCCACCTTTGCGCTGGCTGTCCTCGACTGTTCTCATCGAGCGGCCCTTTGTAGTAGACTCCTCTTCCTCCTCCTAACCTGCGCGAGTAAGCCTAATGCGGAGAATAGACTTTAGGCCCTGCAGGTCTTCCGTACTGGGCAGTCCTCTCCCCCTTTTGTATTTTCTGAGTTCCCTTCCCCTAAATGGATGAATTGGGCGGACGGAGGCGCTGCGCTTTTTTTTACGTGGCGGAACCCTCTTGTCCAAGGGGTAGAACCCTCCTTTTGAAGGCATCAGCAATTAAGATTCTGACCTTAATGAAGATTCCCCCCAAGCTCGTACCCTTCCTCGATTCTTTTTGAGAACTTCCTTGTTCTTTGTCCCCCTACTTAACCAGTCCTCGACCTTTCTTCCTCCCATGTATCTGGCCCGTTATCGAGGGACACTTAAGTCGTGCATGGCGGCTGCTTCAGGAATGCCATTCAGCGCCCCCGTCTGCAAGATTCCCTTTTGTAACCGGAATTTCTTTTTAGAGGGTTTCTGCTTACCCTTTGAAGGGACTTCTCTCGGATCCCTAAGATTTTTGCGTAACGGGGAGGGCCGTTTTCTCTCATCCCTGTTGCCTTTCCGTTTGCAGCAGACCCCTTGGTAGGGACCTTACACATCTCGCGCCCGATCCTGATGTGCGCCCCCCTCCTACCCTTACGGCGGAACCCTTCCTCGCATCTTTTGTCCTACTTTGGTCCTTTCGATCTACCTGACCGTTGCCCGTGGATTGACGAGCAGCTTCTTGAAGTAGCGTGCCTCTGACCTTCTTAGCTAGCGTCTCTTCATTCCCCTCTAAGGATTCTGTATTATTTTAACACGGACCCTCATTGGTTCGTCTTTTCCTGCTGACGACCTTTGCCGAATTCCGAAGGACTGTCCTCCGAGAACTTCTTTTTCTCTCCCCCCATCGATACCTTTACAGGGCAGTGAGTCTCACCCCCCAATCAGATCTCCTTTTGCCGAGCTCTATCTAGAGCTCTTCTTCAATGCGTCACTTCCAGCAGATCCACCTTTTCCCAGGAGTCAGTATTTTTCCGCGCCCCTCCGAATCTCTCTCCTTTCCCCCTGAGATTAGTTTTTTTCTCAGATATAGCTGTAGATGTTTTTATCGTATCCAGTACCCCGTCTAAACTTAGCTTTTTTGTCGTCAGTCTAAACCCGGGACCTGCACGCGATCTACTCCCTATAACTTCTGGCTTTCCCCAAACACGACTTCATTTTTTGATTGTGCTCACCTTTCCTTATTAGTAATGCTTTTGGTACCCATCAGGTTTGGTCCCCTCCAAGGCCTCCTTCTTCCTCCCTTTTACTCTTCCCCCTGAAGATGGTCTCGCCTTCTTTACATTTTGCCTGGACCCTTTCCAATAGCCGGCAGCGCTCTTTTTCGACAGGCACCTTTGCGGTCCGATTTCGGTCCGACGGCAGAGTTGTCCCTCCCCTTTCGCGAGAGGGCTGAGAAACGCTTTTTTTTAGCGAGACTATCCCCCGGAATCGGCATTTCTGTGATTGCCCCCCCCTTTTTATTGGACAACTTCTTGCTGGTCTTGCCCCCTTATCAGCAGATTTTTGGAATGATGTTTGGTGTCTTCCTCTGCCTCACATCTCTTTAAGGAGGTGATTTCTTCTACACACCATCCTCCAGAAGGAAGTGGGTTCCCGTCACGCCCCTCACCTAACCGCTCAAGGGTAGTTCTTTTCCCCACTCTATGCAGAGACTCCTCTTCACGGCGTTCGGTCACAGTCTGAGAGTGCCCTACTCTTCCCTTTCAGGAATGCTGCTCAGCGACATATTGACTTGCAGTGTCAAGAGCTTCATGATCTTTCTGGACAGATGTTTTTTTCGGTTTTGCCAATTTGCAAGATCCCAGTCCTGTTTCCCGAACGTCTATAGAGTGCATCTCTCTTGTGTTCCGAGACCTTTTCATGCTTTTTCCCATGGTGAGCATTCCGCCTTCCCTTTGATGCCGAGATATTTGTGTTAGAATCACCCTGCCAAGTACTAAAACGTATCGCGCAGAGCACTTTTCCCTACTTTTCATTTCCCTGCTAAGCCGCCTTCCCTAAGGAAATCTCTGTATCGTCCTTCATGAGAAGTAGGACTCCTGCTAGTATGTCTGCGACCCAGCTTCTCCTCTGACCGCCGATTGATGTCCATTCCCCGCTGCCTTAGAAGTATCGATTCTCCTCGGGGGCAAACGGTAGCTGCCCCCCTTATGCTTTTTCCACGTACTAGCACTACTCTTCTTTTTCTAACCTCTTTTTTTCCTCCTTCCGGCCAGCATTTCTAGTGAGGTCAGGAATTTTTGGAGAGGTATGTCAACCATCGGCATGGAGTCTTTCCCCCCTGCCACGGCACACTCTCCCGCTTCAGTCCGGCTCTTGCGACACTCGCGTCAATTTTCCTGTCCATGACCGTGCCCCTTCCCTTTTTTCTTCGCTTGCCAACCCTTTAGTCCTCTCTTCGAAGTGCCTGTTGAGGTACTGGGTTTTCCCTTCTGGCCTCATCGGCCCCTAGCAGGCGATAGGTTGGACCCACAGTCACCCACCCGTTATGTCTCGGAGGGCCATTGGAAGGCTCTTTTCCCCCAGAGAGACAGATCACGCCCCTTACGGTGGAGTTGTGAGGCTCCTTTTTTCTTTTAGTGTACGGCATGCTCAGAGTTTATTTTCGGACTTATAAGAACCGGACGGCACCCGTTTTCACCGGGATGGGAGTTCTTCTGTTTGTCAAGTGGCAGCACGCTGTTCCCCTTGCAGTTATTGTTTTCCGAGCTTCGAAGGCCCCATACCTCCCGTTTCTTGACATCTCAGCCCTCTGGGTTTCCGTTCTGAACTCCGAACCGGACGCCGTCCTTATCAACGGCCATATCTAGTTCTCTCGAAGCCGTTTCCGGCAGGTTTAGAAACGTGTTCGTCCCTCAGACTATCGCTCGCTGCTTTCCACCGTCAAAGACGTTTCGCCGTCCGCCTGGTCGAAGAACCCCCCCCTGGGGCAACTAACTTTTTTTCGTCTCGACCCCCCTCTTTTTGAAGCTCTTCGTCTCGTGGTTCCGCCTTATTCTCTTCCTCGCAAGATGAAAGAAGGCGCCCACCCTCTTTTTGTCCCCCTCGAAGGATGAGGCCCCCCCCTTTTACGGCCTGCGGCAGCAACTCGTCGTCTGGCACCTCTTTTCCGCAATTGCATGACCCCTTGGGGCCGTCGGCGACGAGCCCCCCTTGGGCACTTGGCGGCCCGAAGGCCCTCTTTTCACACACTCCCATCTTTTGTGGCACGTCTCTTACAATTGTTCTTTGGACCATGGTGTTTGATCACCCGTGAAGTAATCCCTGCACTCCTCTTCTTCAAAAGCCGTGATCTCCCCCTCAATACGGTGTACGCTTAACGGAATGCCGATGCTTGGCCTGCCCGTCACCCTTCGGGATCTTTAGCCTCTGATGCCGTAGCTCTTTCCGGCCCCTCTTCAGTAGACTCTCCTTCATGCGCTCGATCTCCTTTTTGTAATCCGTACTCGGCGCCTACAGAATGATTTCCCTTTTTGTCCGATACTTCATTGATCTTTTTTTCGAACCCGTTTTTCCCGAGATGTTTTCTCTACTTTCTTTTTTCTTCGTGAGTGTGAGCTCTCTATGTTACCTCCGACCTCCCTTGATCAAGCCGCGCCCCAAGTATTCGCATCCCCATTTCTTTTTCGCAGTTGAAAGCCTTATCGATGTTTTCCCCCCTCCACCAAAGCAGTCTTCGGGGCGTTCCGCTACCGCAATTTTTTATCTCCGATATTTTTTTTCGGCGGTGTGCTCCCTTACCTTATGCCGTTCGTATCTCCCTCAGATTAGCCGAGGTTTCTGGACGGTCGAGAAGCCCATCTGAAGGCGATTACCTCAAAATTCCCTAGTTGAACGGTACTTTATTCGATCAGGCAGATTTTTTACCTCAACCATTTTTCCATCCCAGGGTTCAAATTTCCGTAGGTGACGTGAAAAACCATCTCATCACCTCCGATGTTGTCCTCCTTCCCAGACTATTTTCAGACTGACTAGTAGGAAGAATTGCCCCGCTTTTTTTCGCAATACTTCTTCACTGTGAACTTTCGTGCGCCCCTTTTTTCAGCCGTACACTTCCACAAAATATCGTGCTCCCTCTCGGTTGCCAAAAAATATGTTTTTTTTAACGTGAAAAAAACCCTGTCGACGAGTTCCCTCGCACCACCCCAATCTTCCTTTCGCGGGTCGATGGATGCCTAAAATTTAGTTCCCCCCTCTTTACGAAGGAATAGCGACACTTTGGACGTGGACTGGAGGCTCTTTTTCTCATTCGAGCGAGCCCTCCCTGATCCCCCCCCCTCCCCGAGCGATGACGAACTGTTCCGTCCCGATTCCCAGCCTTCATTTTTTTCTTTCTCGGATTAGACCTGCAGCACTCGCTCTCTCCTCCTGCACGGTTCCTCCATGCTGAGGAATTCTCATTGGTAGATTCACCCCGGAACAAGACACTCCCCTCTCTCCACTGGAAAAGTTTCCTTTCAAGTAGAGAAGACGCACACGGTGGCGCCACAGGTCAGGCTCTTCTGAAGTCGAAACCCTTCTTGACGGCATAGTCTTGGAGCCTCCTTTTGCTGGCAACACTTACTATTTAGATTACCTTTTTGCTGATCATATGCCAACCCCCTAAGTCGCTCTGCCGGTCCTCCCCCTCCTTCCCGTGGGTCTGGGGTTAAAACCTCGCCTTTGGTCCGGGAATCTTCCCTGGACGCCTTCCCGATGATCTGTGCTCACTCGAGAACTGTCTCCTCTTTTCAGCGAGCGATCGTATACGAGTCATGGACATTGGCTCTTCTGTCGCCGGCGCCTCCTTCTTTCCTCAATCGCTGCCTCGTTAGGAGATTCGTGTTTTTCTGATAAAGACTCCTGCTTCTGCTGGGGCCATCTCCTCCAATTTTCCCCCCCATATTCCTTTTCTCCCGGAGAAAACCTCTTTTCTACATTATTTCTGCCTAGTCGTTCTCTTATCTTTTTGGGAACCTACCTTTGACGGAGCTGTTGGCCTCGATACTGCGATGTGGTACCTGAAGGCACCTCCCTCTCTTCGGTCAAGCAGAGACCACTCCCGCATGAGTCTACCCCCCCCTATAAGATTCCCTCACGTCTCATGCGGCGACACGACGATTCGCGTTGTCGGAGTCCCCTTTTTTGATGTCATTTCTTCTGTACTTAGCAGTGGTGCGCCTCCCCCTGCTGGCACCAACTTCTTTAACATGCTTTTCTCCGAGGCGATTATCTAGTTTCGGTCGGACTTCTTTGTCATCAAGACCTCCCTCTTCTTACTGTACTCTTCCTTTCAACCCTCCCACCCACTTCTGCGGGATATGGAAACTGATCCGCATGATGGCTTCCTCCCCCTTCGAAATTCTCATTTTTAGATGGTTCTTAAAACGTCAAGTCTTTCTCAGAGGTCTTTTTCCGAAAACCTCTCCTTGGCCCTCTGCACGAGGCACCTTTTTGGCGCCCACTCCCGACTTCAGTAGGTTTTTTCAAATTAGTGGTTGGTAACCCCGTGGCAGGGCGGCCTGCTTTTTTTTATCATCACTTTTAAGGACGGATGTCCCCATCCTCATGCGAAGGTTCTCTCCTCAAACCTTCCCCAGTGTGCTTTTCCTGAGAAAACTCTCCCCAATGAAAGCGCATCTGTGATTTTTTCGAAAATTTTGTCATTGGGCAAGCCATGCCCTCCCCCCCCAGTACGATTTGGTGGTTTTCCTTTTTCGCAACACGCCGCTTTTCATTTGTGCGACGTACCTCTCTTTTCTTTACTTTTCAGATGTACCCTCTTCGAGCTCGCCGAAAAGTTTTTCTCTCATCCCTGAGACGCTCGCTTCTGGGTCTTCCTGCAATTCTGCGGCGGACCCCTTTGGTTTTCGCACTTTTTTTCCAAGAAGTCGATGGACGTTCACTGGAAGCGCTTTTCCTCCCTCCCCCCCTGCTGCCTCATGGACCCCTCCTTCTTGTTGAGAGCGCACCACCCCTATTTTTGATTCATCTTTCCCGAAATTTACGATATAGAGCGCGTCAGTTCACCGGCGTACGTTCTGGGTGTTGTCTGACGCATCCCTACTAAGTTTGATCTATCTCTCCGCTAAAGAGAAAGCGACGATAAGATACTTTTACTAATCTTTGTGAGAGTTCGATACGCTGTTTTCAGTACGACCCCCTTCGGATCGTTCGGCTTTCAACCAACCGTCCTCCCTTAAGAATCAGGCCCGAGAGGTCTATAGCATACCTTCTGTTCAAACCCCCCCCGTCGATCTGATTTTCCGCAGTTTTCCCTATGCTTGGTACCCTCCTTGTTTTCGATATTCTCTAAAGCGCTTTCTTTCCCGCGAAGTTTTTTGTAGAATTTTTTCATACGAAACCCTTGATTTGTTCCCTTTCTCCCTTCTGTTTTTCCTTGAAAGCTCTTTTTCAGGAGAGGCGCAGGTCCTTTCCTTTCGAAGGTGGCCGTCTTTCCTTGTGTCATAATGGACTCCGCTTTCCCCGGCAAGCCACTCTTCTTTGCGCGCACACGCGGGCTTTCGTCGACTACTCGACCCACATCAGGGCGTCAACGTCAATTCCGTTTCTTTTTTCACAAGGATGTCCCAGCTTGTAGGCCTTTGGATCATGCCTATTGGAGGTCGGAGTTGTAATGGTTTTTTTTTTTCAGTGTCATTCCCTAAGAGAACTGCGCAGAAAGCGTCCTTTATCTCTAACCCTTCCCCCGGATCATTCCGTCTTCACCCTTTCCCAACAGGATTAAAGGGTAGTAATCCGCCACCTCCTATGGAGAGCTCCCCCCCCCCCTTGGTTTTCTGTCTTTCCCCCTAGGTGCTTTTTTGGACCGGTCGCTTTTTTTCGAGGAGCTTTGCATGTCCTGCCTGCCTTCCTCTATTCCCTTTTCATCTCCATATACATGACCTCGTTGTATTCGATGCTTTCCCTATGAGTTTTACCAGGTTGACAGCTCGTCCTGTATTCCTGAAAGCGACCCTCTCTCGCGTGCATCGGGGAATCCTTCCAATTCCCCTTTTTCATGGATGATGCTCCGTAGTGACCCCCTGTGGTCTCCTTCTATAAGCCGCTGTTAGCATTCCCCTCCTTTCTCCACGTCGTTTCGCGACACTCCCCCACCGATCCCTCCCTGCTCCAATTTATGCCCTCCCTGACGAGCATTGACCGCGCCCAGCCCTTCTCGAGCGCCAGCCGATGAGCAGTTTTTTTTCTTGACGAGGCGTTACCGCTCTTCCTTGACGCCTTTGAGTTCGACTACGGGCTTTTCTGCCTCTGACATTCCGGCAGTATAGATTTGGAAACCCCTTTATGCTTTCCCTCTCCTTTTCTCCGCTCTTTAGTAATCACCTCGTTGGTCCGCACAGGGCGGCAACCTGGCTTACTCTTTGCCGTGATTGTCGGCATTGTTTCTGCGGCCCTTTTTAGTCAGACGCTCCACGAATTTTCCTTCCAAACGTATCGAGGAAGTCCTTATTTTCATCATTCGGTTCTTTCCCATGCCGTTTTGTTCTTCTTGAAAAAGACCTGCCTCAGTCTTTGAAGCTACTCTCCTCTTAACGAAACAGATTCCAGCTCCCTCAGGTGCGGACTATATTCCAGCCAGCCTGCTCGGTTGGAAACCCCCACCTCCCCCAGTTTTCCGTTGATTCACCCCTCATGCGGCTCGGCCACGGTGTTTTGTGCCTTCCCCTCTACGGAACCATTCCACGACAATCAGCACGGTGGTCATTCCCGATTGTGAGGCCTCTGAAATTTGCCGCATCCAGTATTACCCTCTCCTCATTATAAGAAAATATGTTGGGGGCTCTTTCTTTCCTCCCGCAAGCTGTCCAGTCTGGATCCCGTAGTGTTGGAAAGGTGTGAGAATCTCCCCTCCTTATGTTGCATCATTGTTCCCTTCAATGAGAGTTCGTCTTGGAGAAATCGCACCCCTGTGCCGAAAATGATTACACGCCCCTGTAAATGCCTCATTTTATATTCAATCTTTCAGAGAGCATGCTGAAGGGAGCTTGTTTCTCTTCAACGTTCGAACGCCTTTCGAGGAGCATCTCCCCCCTCACGTTCCGGCCTTCTGGGTTATCATTTGGTGGAAACTACCTTTTGAGCGGATGATGTGGCCTCTTCCTAGTGGGCTGCGTCACTTTCATTACCCCAGACCATTCTTTTTTTCCCCCCTCTGGAGAAAAAAATAGTGTGTGTTGGTCTACGAAGTATGGCCGGCAACATGTCCTTTGCACCTCCTTTCGGGCCTTGCCCCGAGGCCCCCTTCTTGGCACGCTTTTGTCGCCCTGGACCCCACATGTTTTTCCCCCTGTGCTGAAGGAGACAACAGTGGCACGTGCGTCCGTACGGCCTCCCCCCTTCTTGGGATTTTTGAGCCACATTTCTTGGATGAGGGCGACCCCTTTTTTAAGTACTTTATATGAACTTGAACCGGTGTGGACGCAGGAGGGACATCATCTTCCTGAACAACGCCGTTTGCCGACCAGTCCCCTAATTGGAGTGAAGGACCTGGCATTCTTTCTGGCGCTGACCCCCTCCCCTTGAGATGAGCGTTTTGCTCTTAGTTTTCTCCTAAGTCGCGCGTTATCTTCTGGTTTCCTTACTTTGCGTGAGAAGAGCCGTCGCATAAGCCTTTTCCCCAGGTCTATCCTCCCCGAGGATCTTTCAACTTCGCCCCCTCTGCACCCTCGACTGCTCTTTTTTTTTTCCCTCATGAGGAGTG
>Ga0179593_1663036_pt1 | contig 12856 bp, 15 predicted proteins | sample CZODoug2_1_08_16_FD_185931 | JGI IMG/M metagenome (GOLD analysis project Ga0179593, IMG submission 185931) | Vadose zone soil fungal communities from Angelo Coast Range Reserve, California, USA - CZODoug2_1_08_16fungal (PacBio error correction) | ecosystem: Environmental > Terrestrial > Soil >... | reverse complement strand
AACCCCCTATAACTTTCCACAGAGCTGTCTCTACGAGGGGAGGATCCCCCTCCCCCTCTCGGCGATCTGGTTCCGTGATTAAACTCATTTAGACGGGTGTCCCCCATGATCCCCCTCTCTTTAATCCCCTCCCCCCTTTCTCCGAGCCCTTACCGGCAGCGATCGACTTCGCACAAAACGTATCCTTCCCTATCGCCCTGCATTTTGCAGGGCTTCTTTCCTTTTCCCATCTTCACCTCTCCTTACTCTTTTCTGGAGGCTGCTTTTTTTTCCCTCAAAATAGAAACCTGCAGTCGGCTCTGACGGCGCTTGACTCCGCCAAAAAGCATGTCAAGCCGTGGTCAGTTTGGGTTGGTAGTACTTTCGATTGTTCACTACCTTTTTGTTGACCTCCCCTTCCTATTGCTCTTTTCCCAAGTTGAGTGTTTATTATTTTTACTCACTAAGAGAATCTCCCTCCGTCTGAAGTATTAGAGCATCTTCCACCCACAATTCCTGTAGGTTATGTTTTTTTTCCCTCTTGTTATTTTTCTGCTCTCTTTCTTTGTTGGACGTCGTTTTTTATACACTAAATGTTTTAATGCTAAGGTCATGAGTTCCTTCCCTTCCGGCCCAATCCCCAACACTGTTTTTCCCCCTGATCGCTCTTTTATTCCCCACCCTTTTTTCTGTTTGGCAATTCTTGGCTCTCCACCTTTTCATGTCTTTGTTTTTTATCTATTCCCGCTTCTCTCTTCCCCAGTTAAAGCTCCTCTGCTTCCTCCATAGAACCCTAGAAATTGAAGCAGCGCTCCCGCCGATCCGGGGCGCACCCCCCCCCCCCCCCCCCCCCCCCTTGTCTTTTTTCTTTTGGCGTTCACCTGGCGAGAACCGCCTGTGCTTACCTGGCAATTGACACCAAGCACACACTCCCCGCCGTCCCCGCTTCTCTCACTCAACATCCGTTCCCCGGCATACATTTCTCCGAGCGAATTGTTCATACTGCCCAACCAATCCGGGGAGGCTCTTTCCGCTTCCCTTCTCTGGTTTTTTTGGTTTTTTCTGTGCCTTTCCCCTCTCCCTTAATTAATTCCGTCCCCCGTTTCGAGAGAGAGGTCTTGGATTTGGAAAGGGGTTTGGGGGTGGGTCAACTCTTTTCTCCCTTTGACCGGCGGCTTCTCATCCTTCTCACATTTTCCCAAATTCCTTTTTTCAAGGCCCCCTCCCTTCCTTTTGTTGAACCCTTCAGACCCTCGCGGAGTGGACTCTGCGCGCTGTTGCCTTGAATGTCCAGCGAACATTCCCACTTGTGTTACCTTGACCCTCGCCGGTTTTAGTCTCAAGACCCATGTTAACCAGCCCCCCAACTTTCACTCAGACGGCTCTCCTTCCTCACTCGTTCCCACAAGTTTTTTCCGGCCCGATGTCTCATGCAGCACGACGCTCTTTTTGGTTTTGGGGGCCATTTCCCCGCCCTTCTCGAGATTCTTTCTTTCCGACATCGAGTGAATTTTGCGTCGTTTTTTATTTTGGAGCTACCCCAGGGAGATTCCTTTTATGGGTTCTCCAACCTGATCCTTTCCCAGGTAAACTCCAATTACCGGCTCCGTTCCATCCCCCTGCAGTCTTAAATATGCCTTTTTTTTCCAGTCTTTTTCCTCATTTCGATTGTGTCCCTTGAAAAAATTCGCTTGTAATAGTCCAAACAGATGGCTGCTTTCTTGGCGAATCCCCTGGATGCACTCCTTCCCACCGCCATGATCGGACTTTTAACCCCCCAACACCCCCCCCCCCACCCCCCCCCCCTCCCCCCCCCATAACTGCCCTTGAAGAACACCCTTCAAAGTATGCCAAACGTTTTCGAGCATTTCTTTTTCCCACAATACTTTTTTTCCCCGCCTTCTTCTATACTCTCCCTCTCGAGTCTTTCCTCTCCTCTTCCCGCCCCCTCCCCCGTAGAGTCATGTAGACTTTTACTTTCTGCTTGCTCCATCTAGCGCTTCTGAAAAACGCACCCCCCTTTCTCCCCCCTCTCCTCTGACGTCATTGTTTTTCGTTTCAACTCTCCCGCTTGGACAGGCGGAAGGTGCTGTTATAGGAGAGATCTTTTTTCATCCTCTTTCTTCTTCTCCTACTGAATCCCCCCCGAGACCCCCCTCCTCTTCCGGCATCGGAGAGGTCCACTCCCAGACCCTTCGTTCCCCCTCTCTCTTGGTTTCTTTTTTTCCCCTCCTTTTTTTGCTCCCCGAGTTTCTTTTTTTTTTCTCCCCCAAGCAGAAAGTTCCAGCTGAGTTACTGTACGGAGTTGGCTCTACTTTTCTCCAGTGCAGATTTTACGGAGATCCTCCGCTTCCCCCCAACCTTTCTTGGTTTTTTTACTCCCCCCCTTGCTATGATAGGTCCAACCAGGCACATTCCCTTTCTTTTCCTCTTTCTTCGTTTTACCCTAATGGCTGCGTTTGTTGGATCTCGTTGTAAATCCTAAGGTTCATGCGAACCACTTTGCCTCCCCTCCTCCCCTTTTGGTGATGGTTCTCTTTCACACGTCTTCCAAATCCCATGCGTTTCCCCACGCGTGGCGTCTCCGAAGACCCTTCTTTTGAGCCTTCTTGCCTTTCTGGCTCCTTCCCCGGCTGCTGCACAAATCCGACGAGAAATGGAATACTCTTTAAGTGTTCTTCTTTTCCTGCCCCCGACCCCCCTCCTTTCTCCCGCTTTTCCAGGCAACTTGGGAAGCGTCGTGATGAGCATCGGACCATTGTAGCCTGATGGACCTCCCTCTATGTCCCTCCTCTTCTTTTCTCTGTCCCCCCCCCCCAAAACCTTTTCCTCCCTTAGCCACTTCACCCGTACCGTGGTAGCTGTTTCATTCTTTCCAGCTCCTCAATTGAGCAAACCTCTTGTTCTTCCCTCTAAATCCCTGCTTTTTTCTTGAAACTCTCTTCCGCTTGGAGATAATCCATAATTGAGGATCGACTCCCTAATTCAAAGAACTGACCTTTGGAACAACCAAAAACCCTTTTCACTCCCGGGCCGAAACTCTTCCTCCCCCTCTTTTTCTTCTTGCATTGAATTTTGGAAGTCACCCATCATTATACGGAAGTTCGGTCCCCATATACAGTCGTTGTGACATCGTCTCCTTTGGTCCTAGAATGAGTTTTATCTGTTATTGTTCCCAGTTTATACTCGGTGGTTGACGTTTTTATTGTTTCTTTCCTTTCCTTAATCAAAACTCTTTCTTTCGCCAGGTTCTAATGTCGAGAGTATCACCGCCGCCCCCCCTTTTCCCCTTCTTTCTCTTTTTCCCTTCTCAGGTCGGAACTCTTACACCTTCCCCTTCCACGAATTCTCCCTCTCTCCGTCCGTCCTCCCAACGTGACCTATCCTTTCCGTTCGCGCGTCCGCCAAAATGCCTTCACTGGACCCCCTTGTATTCTACTAACGCGAGACGCCAACCCCGCATATATACCTCAGCCTCGGGTTTCCCTCCTGACTCTTCTAGTCCCTCACCAGACCTTGTGTTTTCCCCTTGCCCCTCCCCCTCCCCTTCCTTTTTCTTTAAGTATTTCCCCGGGGAAGTCTATCGAGTGCGTAACTAAGCCTTTTTTGGTGCCCCCCCAATTCACTTCTCTTCAATCTTCTGTTTATTGCAAGCCATATTTTTTCTGGTGGTTTTTGTGTTGTTTTTTTTTTGGGTCTTGGGGGGTTTTGTTGTGTTGTTTTTTGTTGTCGGGGGTTGTTTCTTCCTGTGTTTTTTTTTTTTACTTTTTTTTTTTTGTTTTTTTTTGGAAGGCTTTGCTCGCCAGTCCCCTAACCACCATAACCACCTCCCCCTTTCCTGGCGGCTCTTTTGTTCCTCTTTCCCTGCTCCTTCCGAATGAAGGAACTGTTTCCCCTTATGGTGATGCCCTCTCGCCCTAAAACCTTCCAGTATGCTCTTCCTCATTCTTCCTATTTCACGCTCCGCGCCCTACCCTCCCCCCCCTCATTTCCCCCCCTCTCCAGTTCTTTGATGAATTTTTTTTCCCTTGACCTGCTTCCCCGTCGTAGTTTGCACCCTTCGGAGATTTTAGCCGCTTAGGTCATTCATCTGTGTGCGATCATGCTAACTTTTCATTCCGCCCCCTTCTTATCTCTCAGATTCTTCTTTTCCACCGAGGTTTTCTTGAGTCATTCCGACCCTTTCCTGCAGCTATGTGTAAGTATGGGTTCATGTTACTTCTCATAGGATTTCTTCGATCGGTCCCTTTCCTTCGGCTCCCTCTCCCTCCACGACTCCCCAATGCTTTCTCCCCTTTTGGGGAGCCCCCCCCCTGATAGACCAGACAGGCTTTCTCTAAGCACAAATTTTCCTCCCAATTCAGCCGCGCTTCCTTCTGTCCGCCCCCCGACTCCCCTCGCCCCCCAAGAGTTTGATCCCTTCAATCACGGTACTCTTTGCTTCCATTAACAACGGGCCCCGCCGATTCGCTGTAAAGAAAAACTCTGCCCCTGAGCCACGATTTTCGGATTTTTTCTTTGCCTACTTCTTCCCTCCCGATTTCCCCCCCCCCAGAAATAATCTTTGATCCTTCCTCAATTGGGAGAGCTTGAGGCAAACTTTCCTTGAAAGTTTTGTTCAATCCTACTATATATGGTCTGGTTTCACGACATCTTTTCCTCCTCAATGTTTTCTTGAGATCTCTTTACCTTGCGTCTTCCCTTTTTCTATGCTGTCTCCTCTTTCCCCCTTCCTGATAGACCAATTTCGAATTATTCAATTCTTAGTGCGTTTGGAATAGATTTGATTGTCTTTGCACTAATTGATGAAGCGATGGCATTTTCGAGTGCCTCCGAATCGGTGTTTCCTTTTTCATAACCCCTCCCCTTCTTTTCCTCTAGTGAGCAAGATTGGGCTGCGTTTCTTTTGGTGTCGGTCCGGACGTCACTCCTCGCGGACTGTTTTTCTGGCCTTAGGATATCCTGCAACGCGTATCTCCGGTCACCTTGGTATCCCTCCTTTTTCAGCCGCTCCTTCGCAAATTTCGTCTTCCCTCCGAGGCTGTGCCCGATCCGCTTTTCCATGGCGCGCCTAACTCTCAGTCTCACCGACTTTTCCACCTGAGATGATAAAATACTGAGGGTTTCGGACCAATCCTCCTGCTCTTTTACGTCCCCGTGACCTTTAGAAGGGTTTTTTCCCCCGGGAGCACCTTCCTTACCACGAGGCCTTCTAACTTTTCTGATTCTTTTGCAACTTCTTTCCTTGAGACCTCCTTTTTCCCTCCCCCCCACACAAAAACCGACCCAGTCTTCCCCATCCGATATGGCAATTTTTCCGCTATAGCGACATTTCTTCCACTTTTTTTTCGCATGACGGTGATCCTTTTTTTTCTGTGGCTCACTGGCATTTTCCCCCTTTCTTGGCAATTTCCTTCGCTCTGTCGGCGCTTGTTCACGCCGCCCACCTGCGCAGCTTCTTTTCTCTTTTGATTTTTTTAGGTGCACGCTCACTTCAATTTTTCCCTACTCTCTTCTCCATGAACTCTTTCTTTTCCCACAGAGGGTCCTCTGTTACTCACTACGCGATCCTTCAGCAGTATTAACTCTGATTGTTCTCCTCATCAACTATGTATGTTATTTTTCTATAGCCTCTTCTGGAGAGCTTTCGGTTTTTTCGCCTCCCCTTTTTCTTTCAGATGAATTTTCACGGGGGTTGGCCGGACGTCCTGATCCGAAGTCTCGTCCTCCCTTCCCCCTCCCTTTGTTTTTTCCTTTCGGAGAGATCCATTCGTTTGCTCTTCAATCAGGTCCGCCGCTTCCGCATTGATGTCTCCCCGCGTTTGATTCCTGTGCACACTGCCGTGTTATGCGCGTCCCCCAGGATACACCTCGCTGCGAAAACCTCTGGTGGCTTAACTTCACCCACACCCCCACCTTTCCCACCCCCCCGGTTTAGACCTGCCCAACGAAGTTACCTTCCTCCATTATTCGAGAGAATTTTTTTCCTGCCCCCTTGACCTTTTCTCCTCTTCCCCCACAGTATATTTCGCGCTGACTCTCCTGATCTCGGCCCGCGAACCCTGCCCCACCCGCTTCGAGAGCTGATTTAGCCCGGATTTTTACCTGTGTGTGGGGTTGGTTCCCCTTTATCACTCCCTCCCTTTCCGCCTCGATCTTGATTAAATTCTCCCAAATCCCTTTAGCGGGTTTCCAAGAACCAATATTGCCCCATTCTGTTCAACATCAGCTCGGAGTTGCTCATCCTTTCGGGCAGAGACGTATGCCCCTCCCCTGTCACTTTTGAGTCCATTATTTTTAACATTTGGTCGATCAATTGTCGAACCGCACCCTTCAGCTTTTTGCACATAGTAAACGATTCCCTCTGCTTCCCGTTATTTTTGCACATCTCTCCCCTATCTTCTTTTCTTCTAAGCGCCTTCGGCTGGCAGACAGAAGTTCCCAAGCGCTTCCGACCTCTCTCCCCCCTTCTAGCTTTCTTGTTCTGGACATGCCTTTCAGAAGTTGCATGAAGCCAATTAGAACCCCCGCAATTATTACTCTTCTGAAGGCTCCCTTTCCGCGTGGATTTTTTTTCCATTGTGTCCCACCGCGCGCTTCTCATTCATGGGATTGTCCCCTTTTCTGATTCCACCCTCCTTTCCCAAACAAATCAGCTGATCCGGCAGTTTTCCCCTAAGACCACCCGTTCAACGTATGGGCAGAGTTACCGATCTTTTTTTCCGCACTGGTTTTCACTGGGCTTTTTTTTGAGAGACGGCGCCAGCGGCCCTCCCAAGCTTCCGCGTCTACTCGACACCTCAACGTCGCTTCAGTAGGTCTACGCGTCTTTTTCCCCAGGCCCGCAACCACTTCCAACCGGATCGATTCATTGTTGACGGCGTTTTCGTTTGACCCTTCTCCCCAGCTGGACCGGAAGTTTTGAGGATGATTGTTGCGAACTTTTTTCATCTGTTGAGTTTCCTCATTTGCTTTCCACCACCCGACTAAGCATTAGTTTCTTCGTCGCAGGTCAAACTCCCGAGCCTCCCCACGCCCTCGATCGTCTTGTGGTGCGCGTGATGTTTTGAATTCCCTGAGTGTGTCTTTTTTTTCTTTTTCCCCTTTTGAAAGTTCGCCCTATCTTTTTAACCAGCGACGTGAGTTGGCTCCATGAAGGTAGCGGCGCTGGCGCGGAGACCGAACCCAGTTTGCACCCTTTTCTCTGTTAAAACTTTTCCCCCCTACTACCGATGGGGGTCATCGCTTTGTGAAACTGCTCATTCCTTTGCGTGATCCCCCTTCAACGCCATCAATCGCCAGATTGTGATAACCACGAGAGCGGTTTTAATTGCTCAATCGCGCCACCTGAACCTGCTTCGAGACCGACTTGCTGATGTGCTGAGCCCAGTATGACTGTCTACTACTTGGCAGGGCTCCATCACCCCCAATGGTGTAGGACGTGGACTTTATGCTGCCAGCCCGAGTGCGGATGCAGGCAACCTTCGTGTTGCCATTGAGCAATCGTTCGACCACTGTTTCCACGGCGGGAGCATAGGCTCTCTCTCTCTCAGACTGAAACTTTGACAGGGTCTTCAACCAAGTTGCGCAGTTTACTGACCCCTTAACCAGTTAGGTTTTCATTATCGTGCGGCAATTCCGCCCGCTTCTGTTGACCCCTGAAGGTCTGTGATCAACACGCTATGCGGCTTTGTCTCTTTGACTTCGGATTTGCGCTCCATTCACCTTCTCCTTCGCAGTTGCCAACCAACCCTAAAAAAGGGCCAACTGGGCAATTTTCTCTTATCGACCTTCGTGGCTTGTTGCAATGAACCTCTCTTTCGCCGCGAATCCTGAGGGAAAGACAGCTTGCCGTTGGGCTGTCAGCGGTTGCGCTATGCCGTCTAGGTTTAACCTCCAAGTTTCCCTTTGTGGTTTTGACGGCGTCGGTTTTTCATGAAAGGTACATCCCTGAGTTTCTCTCTTCTTTTCTGGCATAGAGCTTCCCTTCATTTCTCCTGGTTCTATGCGTCTCCTCGTCCTTTCACTGATGTCGACCCCTGCAAACGAAGTCTCTCGTCCCCCCAACTCACCTTTTGTAGCTCCTCGCGCCCCCGAAAAATATCAGGAACTCCTTAGGGGAACGTTCGCCCCAGGTTTTCAGACACCACTCCCTCTATAGCCTACCAGCACCCCTATAGGGACCCTTGTTTGCGCTTGCCGAGTCCAGAACCTACAGCATTGGTTTGCAGTGCGTATCTGGGTGACGGCTGGCGGGTAACTACCTCAGAGCCCGTTGGACCATAGCACCCAACTCGGTGCGGCTCTTGAGGTCAACTTAAGACATAGTCCGGCTCTCCCAAAAAAGCCTTTCCTTTTTCTTCATGAGTGGTGGCGGGTTCCCCCACGCGCCGTCCGCCTCGAAGGAACGTTTTTTCCAATATGGTGATGCCCTGTCCGCTTTCTATGAAGAGTCCCCCTCTCCGCGCCTCCCCGCAGCACTGCCAAAAATTGAGATGTCGAAAGCCTTTTTTCTGAGGTTGGTGCCTCTTCGATTCGCCTTATTTGCATCGCGACACTTTCTTTTCCGCCTCTCTGTGTCTCTCATTGCTCCCTTGGGGGACACCCCCACCTACGTTAAATCACGTATGCCGCGGCCGGTCTTCAGCTGGTTGTGGTCCCCTTATTTCCTTGTTCGGCCCCTCGTTAGGCCCCCTTTCATTTTTCAGTGGGCCCAAAACCTCCCGCCTACTGTCCATTTGCTCTGCTCCAGTGAGCAACCGGGTTGAGAAAAAGGATTTTCGGGATCTTTCGACCTAACAAAATCCCCCGCCTCCGCGGGCCAGGACTGACGATGACGTCCGGACCGAACAAAGAGCCCCCTCAGCCCAAGAGTTTCCGCCGAATTCCCCCTTGTATTCTCCGTTAGCCATCTTCCTTCTTCCGGTTTGTACCTGCAATTCGTCAGTGATGCCAAAGTCTTTCCCTTTGCTGTTCGGGGTCCCCTTCAACCCTCCACCTTGATAATCCTTTTTTGCTTCAGTCTCGGCCACTACGCTTCCATTCCGGTCATCCTCCCCTCTATGTCTGGTCCTCGGATCTCTCTCTTTTAGTTGTTTGGTTTCTGAGAAGATCGAGTTTTTTGGACTCCTCTTGATGATTCTCTTAGTTTTTTCTGCCCATCTCCTCTTTCTTCTTTCGTGCGGTGTATTATTCTGTTGAGCTTAATGACACTAGCAGTTCCGAATTGGCATCAATCCCCGTTGAAGGTAAAGCGTTTTTTTGAATCCTTTGGCTTTTCTCCCCTTAGTTGAATCTGGCGAACTTGGATGCGGTGCTGTATCTTGTCGGTACGTTTGATTTCATTCTCCCCGAGCGTTTCCGGCTCCCCTCCTTCTTTTGCGTATCCGGGCGATCCTTTTTCTCCCCCAGCTTTTTCGTGCTCTCTGCTGGAGCAGAGCCAAATGTTTTTTTTCTCTCTGCCGAGTCTTTTTTCCCCCGATCTCGGCAGACCTTTTCGCGTCCCCCCCCTCTTTGCTCATACGATTTCTTCTCAAATCCCCCCAGCCCTGTGTACGCCGGCGCTTCCCGTTATTACACCTTCAGGTTCGACGCAAGGGAGCAATTGTCGAACACAGAGGTAATTTTTTGAATCAATTTTTTCTTTCCATCTCCGTCTACCCCTTGTCTGAATCGCCATCCCCGATCCAGTCTTTCGACATCTCCCTCTTTTAATTGTTGGCAGGTCTCTTGTCGTTTTACCCTCTTCCCTTCCTCGCCTTTCCGGGTTTCTTTGAACGGACTGCATCACCATCTTGGAAACTTTTTCTCTTTTGGGACGGCGCTTGACGCCCGCCCCCCAAGACCTGAAAGCCTTCCCCGGCTTTCGCTCCTTTTAGTCCCTAACTCGGTTCCCTGTTTGACCTCATCCTCCCCTTGCCCTATTAACTTGGTAAGAGCTCTGATGATTCCTAAAGACGCGTAGACTTTTTTCCCCCCTTCTGATTACCCTTCCTGAATCTTCCCCCGCTTCTCCACCCCCCCCCCCCACACAGGCTGTATGTGCGGTTTTTTTTTATCTCGGGGCCCTCCCCCTATTTGCTCTTCTATTCGGCTGGGTCGTCCTTTGTGCTCTGAATGATGCCTGGACCGGACTTCACGTGCATTAGTTCCTGCAGTTTCTTTTTCTCCTACACCCTTTCCGTATTTTTCTTTTGCGGGACGTCTCTTCCATTTTTGTCGCTTCGGGCCTTTCTCTCTTTCCGCGGCTTTGAACCCTTCCTAAATTGTCCCTTCTTCCTCCGCCTAAGAGAGGCTTGGAGAAGTTGTTCGTCCTCTCACCGCCCCCCTTGATTTGGCTTTTCCCAACCCCTCCCCATCACAAAAGTCCCCCCCTCCCCACAACCCAGAGTTGATACACTTCTTGAAAATCACGGTAACTTTCCCTCTCTCACTTGCCACCCCTTTATGCTCCCCAAGGTCCTTGACTTCAAGCGCTGAATTTCTTCTGGTTCGCATTCCCCCTCGAAATCTTTTTCCCCAATCACCGGGTAGAGATCCTTCCCTTCCGGATTTTTTACAGGGTGGGGTGGGAACAAAAGGTCCATTTAAGAATTCTCTTTCGCCATGATCTTATATCCCCCTCCGAATCAGGAGTTTTTTCTCAACCCGGACAGTTCTTTCCCCCTCCGTTCCATTCTTCGTCTTGTGGCCTTTAATCGACAGTCCCTTAACTGACTTTGCAATTCCTCCTAAACATTGATTAGAGACTCTGGTCTCCCCACTTGCAGTTCTCTTCTTCTGCTCCCTCTGCTGCCCACAGTGTTTTTTTCCTCTGATCTCAACTGCTATTTCCCTCCTTTGCCTTCACGAGCGAAGCGGCGGGCAAGCCTATACGCGTCGACTCCATTCCTTGTGGATTCTGCCCTTTGCAAGTTGCGGCATAGCACACACTAAAGTCCCCCCCTCTGACCTCCGACAAGAGTTTCTCTATTTGATTTGGGTCCGAAAACCGCAGAGCATAGTTCATTCCAATTATTTTGATTCGTTTAGTGTCTCCCCTTCGGAGTCCAAACAGTTTTCCCCACAAACTCATAAGGAAGGTTAAACTGCTCTCCAGACCACACTCTTTCAACTGGGTCTACACTTTTTCTTCAGTCTTCCCGAGACAATGTTTTTTCGAGCTGATCTCCCTGAGCACATAAAGCTTAAGAGTTCCTGTGTCTCTCCGTCGCTCAGGGTAGCCTCGCTTCTTCTGGTGGAACCCTCCTCTTCTTCCCCCCAACTTCACCCCCCTCGGCTGATTCATTGTGTACGGCTTTTTGACCTTCGCCCGCTGTCCCCGGAAGGCGTCTTCTTCTTTTTCCCCCTTCCCCCTCCCTTTTGTTGTTGTCGATTCCTTCTCAACCCATTTTGCATCCTCCCCGGTCACCGTTTTTTTCCTTCCCAATTTCATCTCCCCAGAGTTTGGTGATTTTTGAAGCTTTCAGCAGCGCCCCCCTAGTTCATGGTTTTCTCTCAACTTCCCTTTTTTTAGTCCGTTGGCCTTCGTCCCTTAGGGCCGCTGTTACCCCGTGCTTCGCCGCCTTTTTTTCTCCACACCCCAAACTTTCTTGTTGTCCCCCTGATTTCCTCCGGTCCCCTTCTTACTTGTCTTGTTCTTAGTGTTCAGGTCCCACTGCCGCTCCTTTTTAGTTGTTGTAGCGCTGTGTCCCAATCCTCCCGGGGACTCGGCCACGAAACCCTCCCTCCAGCTTTTCCTCATTTTTTTTTTCCCAAGGTGCCCAGACAATGAAACTCGGAAACATTTGTGCCTCATCAAGACTCCTTGCTTGATGTGATGCGAGCCTTGAATGGCGGTTGGTCCTTTTTTCCCCCTGCTCGGCATTTTTTCATCCCCTTACTTACCCTTATGATCGACCGTGGTGTCTTATTCTCCCCTCCCGAGTCGCTCGGCAGGCCAAAAATTTTATTGAGCGTCGTTATGCTCCCCCTTCCGTGCTGCCGTTTTATATTTGATAGACGCACTGATTTAAATGGTGCGGTTCGACCTTTCTGCTATCCAAAACCATGTTGCCGCCGGATTTTTCACCACCTTTCTTCTGGGCCTTAATCGTTCTGCCAGCCCCCCGCAATTGCCACTCCGCGATGAGTCTATGGAAAGAAATGCCTTTTTAGTTTGATCTTTCCCCCCGCGTCCGCTGGTTTTCTTGCACGATCGCCGCCCACTTTCATCAGTTCTAGTGTGACTTCCAGATTTGGCCCCCCCACCAAAACCTTCAATTTCCTGTAAACTCTCCTTCTGTTTTTCGAATCTTTTTTCCTGGAGGGCGAACACAGGAGAAAGTCTGTTCTTCCATCTTGCCGTTGTTCCTCTTCGGGCAGTCCCGCCTTGCGTATCGGAATTATTCCGGTTTCTGTTTCCCTCTTTTCTCGGTTTTGTCTCCGTCGGTGTGTTTTCTTTCCCTTTTATTTGTTGGTTTCCCCCCTGTTAAGCAACGCGTTTTCCTCCAGGTGTATTTTGAGCCTATCCCCCCCCTTTTTCTTTTGCACGTCCTTTTCCCGCGGAGCGTTTCACTTCTCAATGTTTATGGAGGATGTATCTTTACTGAATCCAACGCTCTCTCCGCACTCCAACACGCTCCCCTGAGTTTCTTCTAATAGCCCCCTCCCTCCCCTTGCCAACACGGAGAACGAAGCCTCTTTCCGTTCCCTTCCCCCCGGAACTCCACCACTCCTACCCTTCCCCCGCCCCCTATCGGGATTTCTTTCCTATTCGATTCCAGAACATACAAGCCTTTTGCGATGTTTCTCCAACTTTAATGTTTTCAGACGTTCCGGAAGTCCTCTTCGTCAACATCAATCAGACCCTCTGTTGGACCATAGGTCCCATAGCTTT
>Ga0179593_1614836_pt1 | contig 12856 bp, 18 predicted proteins | sample CZODoug2_1_08_16_FD_185931 | JGI IMG/M metagenome (GOLD analysis project Ga0179593, IMG submission 185931) | Vadose zone soil fungal communities from Angelo Coast Range Reserve, California, USA - CZODoug2_1_08_16fungal (PacBio error correction) | ecosystem: Environmental > Terrestrial > Soil >... | reverse complement strand
GAGCTTTTCCACCGACAAGTTTTGGAGGAGGCTTTCCCCTCCGGTCAAGATCCTTTTTTTTTGCGCCGCTTTCTTCCTACCTTCGAGCATACCGTCCCCCCCGCCCCAAAACATCCAGACCCACCGGGCCTTTCAAACTCGCCCGTTCATTTCATCCCCAATCTTTTTTCCACCGGAAGGTTTCCCCAAACGCCCATTTTCCTGCGATATCCGCCAAACCGAGTTAGGCCCACCCGATTGAGCTTCGAAACTGTGCGCGCGTGGGTCTTCCCCCTTCCCTTTTTTTTTGTTTCCCGTTCGGAGGACGTCTTTTGCCTTCGAGATGCTGCCTCCCCAAGGTCCGCTCTTCACTTTTTTTTATCGGTATTCGTGTGGTTTCATCGCCCTTCTCCCAAAAGCTCATAGGGTGAAGATCCCGCTTTTTTCAGCCTCTCCTAATCCTCCCCTTTCCGGTAGTAAACAAACGCGTTAATCTTCCACAATTCCCGTTTTCTTTCAGAGAAAAATTGGCAGATGGGTGGGCGCTTTTCCTACTCTGGTTGCAACTCCCAGGTCGGAACTCTCGGGTTGAGGGTGCTCATTGGTACCCCCACTATGTGCGTTCTTCAGGGTCCTTCTTCCCCCTTGCCCCACCCTTTTTTTCTTCGGGGCTCGAACATTCCGCGCCTACCCTCCCTTCCCCGGACCGACACTTTCCTTTCTTTCCTTCCTACGACCGAGCCAGAAGGTCAAGGCCTCGTCCCATTGTCCCACAACCCCTCTCTTCCCCTCCGTTGCTTTAGCCCTCCCCACGGGGCACGACTTTTCCCGTCTTCTTGCGGGGGCCCTCCGTTTGAATCAAGTTCCCCTCCCAGGGAGACGTGCAAAAAGTATAGACTTTTGCTTCTGCCCCCCCCTTTATTATTCCTTTTGCAACCGGTTTCGTTTGGGGCTGCCTTTTCCGTTTCCGTTGGCTGGGACCCTTCCCGTGGCAACTCCTTTTCCTCCGGGTGAGGCTTTTGTACACACAAGGCGACCGGGACCCCACCCAAGGTGGCGAATGCCTTCCCTCTTGAGTTTCTAGGAACCTTTGACCAAAACTTGTTTTTTTTAAATGGAGGCTTCCCCCCCCCGACCAGCCTTTCTAGCGCAAGCCCAACTGGAGGTCTGTTTCATGGAGTTCGAGGTTTTCACCTCCTTCCCATTCCTCCTTGTTTCTCTCCCGGCTTTCGTCTCTGTGGCGGTCATTTCCCCCTTTCTTGCGAAAGCCGTCCCACAAAAATTCCCTAATAAACTTTTTTGTTGTTGAGAGAGATGTTGATGTGTTTTGCGACCAGCCTCCGGTTTCCGAGACCATTTTTCGTCCGGTCTCCATTTTTCTTTCTTCGATTATGCGTGGAAAAACCTCGAACTCCGACTTCCCTCCCCCTCTTCTGGCTTGGAGATCTTCCGCCAAATTTTTTGTCCCCCCACTTGTGATTCAATTTCGTACCCGAAGTTTGCCGGCCTTCCTTGGGTTGTCAACTTTTGCGCCTGTTTTTCCCTTCAAGTGGGTGATGACTTTCTTTCGTGGGAGGATGTTTTTCCCCTTGCCGATCAACAAGTTTAGATTTTGAGTGGACCCTTCAGCGCTGGCAGATCCCTTCTTAGAGTCCTTGTAAATGCTCTTTGCGGACTCTTTGCTTTCTAACCGGTTCTTTTTCATGACCCACGTTTGATTCTTCTACCCCAAGCTTCATGGGAAGAGATGGTGTGTCCCAGTCATCCCCTATTTTTTTCTCGCGTTGTTTTTTTTTTTGAACAAAAGTCCCCCTAAGTTTGGCACCTGTGCTTTGCTTTCTTATTGTCGTCCTTCCTTTGATGGAGTATAGTGCGCTGTGTCCCCGACTCCCCTTCATTGCCCCCCTTTTGGGCGACCATTTCTCACGCGCGGGAGCTCTTTAGGATGTAGTATCCTCCCCCCCAGCCCCTTTTATGACGGATCTTGGACACCCCCCTGACTCGCTAGCCGAACCCAGAGGTACCCCAACATGTGGCGCACTTCTGTACCCCTTTGTACTTGGTCTTCCATAAAGTTTTTGCGCCTTGTTCCCTTCCGCTCCAATTTTCCGTTCGGACGATGTCAAATTTCTTCTTTCTTGTTTGTAGTCCCCCCCCCTTGATAACCCCTCTTTCGGAAGAAGTTAAGGTGTTTTTCCCCCTTTCCTGGTTGAATCTCAGAAAAAACGTACTTACTCCGTTCTGGCAACTTTCCCCTCCACTCCTTCTCTGAGTGATTCCCTTCCCTCGAGGAGCACCCCCCTATCGACTTCCTCGACATAGTTCACGAGGTTAGGGTGTGATCTGGCTTCCAGCTGATTTTAGAAGAATTTTGAGGCCCAGGCAGTAGGTGATGGTCTTTACCTTTCCCCCTATTGGGAGTGTAATGGTCTTCCCCCAGGTTTAGGTTCGCTTTCTGTTGTTTTTTGAAGTTTTGACGGTATCTTCGATTCTTTTCTTTTCTGTCCCTTTCCCCCAGGGATTCCTCCTTTTCCTTCTTCGTGCATTGAGTCTCCTCCCTGTGTCTTTACTGCAGAGAAGGTGCTCTAATCTCTTCTTCCTCCTAGTTTTCTTTTTCTGCGATGAGACCCCCCTCTAGACCACTTTTTTTTCCCCCCTCCAGAGTTTTCGGAGGCCCCCCCTTCGGTCACGATCTGGGGGGTCTGTTCGCCTCTGATCTCCCCGAACTCTGAGTATGAATCTCTACCCCTTTGTCAACCAGTTCATGGGGATCCCCCTCCTAATGCGGTGTTCTTTTGCCACACTGGCTCCTTTTTATTCCACACGACGAACCGAGTCGGCCACTTTTGTCGCTCTTCTCCCTTCGCGCTTCCATCAATTTCTTTTTCCGACCAGCGGAGTAGATTTCGCCGCTCTCTGAACTGGCCGCGTATTGTCAGCCCGGCTCTCGATCGGGAGGTGGGGGACCCTTGTCCTCCTTCATCGTCGCTCAGCTTGTTTTCGCCGAGTATCTCTTTTTTTTTGCAACCCCCCCTTGTTCCTGAGACACAAAACTTTGCAGAGTTTAGAGAATCGTTTTTATGGGCGGTTTGGCCCCGAGATCCTTGTTTTCTCCGATGGTTCCTCTGTCCTGTTTTTGCCCCTCTTATTTTCGGGAGCCGTCCCCCCTCCCCTAAGATACCAAGGGTAAATTGCAGGTCCCTGTCTTCTCTTAGTTTCCCTTCTTACCGAGCGGGTGAGTTGCCCTTCTCCATCCCAACTCGCATAATGCTCTTCCCCTCTACTTCTTAGCCCCTTTTGCCTTTCGTTGTAATTTCTCCCAGACCTCATCATTCCCTTCCTTCACATCCTCCCCCCCCTGGACCCGTCCGAATGAAAACAACGTTTTTTCCGCCCGAAGGCTCTGCTATTAGGTTTTTCCCCTTCTTACCCTTCCCTTCTTAAGACCTTCTTAGAGTTACCACCTTTTTCCTTTTTAAAAAGATCCCTTGCGATATCCCCAAAAAACGTTATTTTGGGGCTGCTCCTCGTGTTTCATCGCCCCCAAGGCGAAGGATGTCTTTCCTAGATTTTTCGAGCCCATTCCTTTTCACAACCGGAGACCAAGGTCGAAAATTCATTCATTACGTCTTGCGTGGCTTAATCACCTTTGTCCCCAATTGTTTTTTTTTTTCTTTCCAATTTCTTCCCCACCACCTCGTCCCCTCCCGTTTGAGCGCTCCTGGTCTGAAGTCATCTTTTCTATTTTTCCACGCATCCTCTTCCAGTCCTTCTTATTCCTCCTTTTTTTCGGCGTTCCCTTTTGAGGAGTTTTTTTCGCCCCGCCTGGAATCTTCCCCCCCATATCTTTTACTCTCTTTTGATTATGCCCTGGCTTTTTCCACCCCTCCTCACCCCCCCCCCACCCTTTTTTGACGTCCCCCCCATCTTCCAGACTCCTTTCCCCAGAGGTGAACTCTTTTCGCCTCACTCCACTTCTTCCCCGCCATTTTTGCTGCGGATCGCCGCATGTCTGCTATATTGTTTCCCGCTCATTCTCAAAAAAGTTCTTTCCCTTTCCCCATCCGGAACTCGCAACCTTGGTTGTCCCGTTGTATGCGGTGACAAACGGCCTTTGTGGTTTCTCCTCCTTCTTTTGCCTCTTTGGGAGGCTTGGCGTGTGCAAAGCCCCCTGTAACGAACCTTATGCCTGTAGTCGAGGCTTCCTGGAAGTCAGTCTTTTAGGACGAGGCACTGACCTGTGTGGGTCCCTTCCCGCCTTCAGTGGTTTCCTTTTTTGAGGTGTAACCCTCCCCTTCCCCTCCCCCAGAGTTCCGCTTTTTGCTACCCCATTTCGGGGAGTGGTCCCCTTTTTCTGTCCTGGTGGTGGACTTCCCTCCTACGTTCCCTTGGTCGCTTTTTTTTTTTTTTTTTTTCGGAGTGAACCGCCAGAAGTGTCGTCTTTTCCGCGTTTTTCGGTACTCTTAGAGTGCGGGGTCGTTGTTGTTCCCCCCGCTTCCTGTTCTCTTGCCAAACAGGCGGGTGGAGTCCCTTCCTCTTTTCAGTTTTGTCCACGGCCTTTCGGTCGGTTTTCTCGAAACTTTCCCTTGCATGACGGAGGCGTTCCCCGGGGACCGAGGCTCTACTCCATTCCCCTCCTTCCCCCGAGGCCCGCGGAACCCCCTTTTTCAACTTTGTTGCTCTTCCCCTTCCCTTCCTCAATGTTGTCTTTCGGAGCGCTCCCAAAAGATGAGTTTCGCCGCGTCAACCCTCTTCTCGTTTTTTTCTTTGGACTCCAAGACCCCCGATAGAGCTCGCCCCCTCTTGAGACTGACTTTCTTCCGGGCCCCTGCAAAGCTCCCAGTCTTTCTCCTAGGGTCCCCCGGCCAGACAAGAAGATGTTGATTCTTATGCCTCGCGTCCCTCCAGCATTTTTTCCGTCATATTTTTTTCCGGTTATGAGTAGTTTTTGGCGGCCTCTCTCCCGGCGGCATTTAGCCCTCGGTTGGGCGATTTTGTCAGGCCCCTTTTCTCCCTAGAGTGTATTTCCCCCCCTCAGGACATTCCTTTTTGAGTTACAGCCCTTTCTGGATGTTGCGTGAAGTGCGGATTTTCTCCTCCTCTTTTTTTTCTCTTTTTCTTTCCGCGCTTTCTTTTAGTGATCGTAGATTTTCCCTGCGGGCATGTCTTATGACTTGGCTGGGTTTTCGACAACTTACTCTTTTTGAGAGAGATGAGCTATACACCTTTCGTCCCAGTCCCCCTTCTCCCGATTTTCTACTCATTCTATTTCCATTTTTTATCTGAGACGTGCCATGAGCGACCCAGACCACCCTATCCTGGCCTACCGCCCCCCGGGCTGCTCGCCAGAAAGTTACTACCCCCCCAGGACACGCCCTGACTTCCTCAGCATTTCCACACCCCTTCCGTCAAAATGACCCCTTGCTCTCTCACACTTCCCCTCTACAGACGACACTTTGTTGCGATTTCCCCACAAATCTTCTTTTGAGCCCAGTTGACCCCCTCGGACGAGAAGACGTTCTCCTCTCTCTTGTTCCAAACCCTTTTTTTTTTTTTCTTCACGGTTTTCCGGTGCTCGATTCCTTTTCTTTAGTGGGACACTCGCTTTTAATTTTGGACGCGGTTTTCCCGCCTCTCCTTCGCTCGCCGCGTTCATCTAGCCGGGCTTCTCCCTGTCCTTCACGATTCACATTTGTACGTTTTTCGCTCAACCAACCCCTTTTTTGGGCGCTATCGACCGTTTCTTCTTGTTCTCTATCCGTCAGTGGGAGTTGTATTCGGCTATTCCTCCGAGTACACCTTTTGCGCCTGACTTCTTTTCTTCCTGGTTGGCAACACTCGATTTCTCGGGGCAAGTGCCACGAAACTTCCCCTCAGGCCCTTTTTCCGATGCCCACAGTTGACCATCCCCTTTTTACCTTTTTATCCCGATACCCTCTTCCTGTCTTTCAAAACAATCTATTCCCCCGAGTCTCCTTCCGGCTGTCCTTCCCGAATGCACCCCTTTCTTTTCCCGTTCCGTCGATGTTTTGGGTACCCTCAGGGCCTTTTTTCCCAAGTCATTCCTCCTCTTCGCAGCAGTCGTCAGGTTTTTTCAGGAGCTGCTTTTCCCCTGCCGAACGCCGAAACTTTTGTTTCTTCTCCTGTTGTATCACCCATCTCCAAAGTTCACACCTTTCTTTTTTGGTGCCCCCTCCTCTCCCCTTTTTTTTTTTCATCCCAAAACGGTGGGTTCCCCGGCATGCCGCAGGACGTCCTTTGGCCTTCTCGGGTCTGTGCCCACCTTGTGGGGGACAAAAGGAGGTCAACCCCGATCCTCATACATTACTAGGCCCCTTTTTTGTGTCCCAGTCTTGGGAGTTCGAGGTTTTCCTCATCCATCTGCCAGCCTTTCGGTGGTCGTTTTGTCGGTCCAACAAGTTTGAGGCGGTGGCGACTTTCCTTTGACAATTCTCTTTCCCGTTGTTGTTTTGAGACGTCTGTGGCCGATTTCTTTTTTCTCCACGGAACCCCCTGGGTGACCCTACAAAGATCTCCCTTCCTCATCCGCTGTGTGAGTTGAACCTCGAACTCCAAGTCGAACTCCCGCCCTTTTGTTCTTTCTTTTTCCCTTCTTAAGAGGGGCTCCTTTTTTCCCTTCCATTTTACCCAGGGTGTTGTGTAGTTTCATCGACTTACTGCTCCCACCCCTTTTTCAGGGGAGATGTCGTTTTGTACTCAGTTGGGGTTTCCCCCCCCAGCCTGTCCTTTTGTTTTTTGGCGTTTCCCCTGAACCGTCCTTTCCCCCCTTCCCCAAAAAGACGGTGGTCGAGCTTTTCCCTGGGTACCCATCCCCCCCCCTTTGAAGATTCATGAAGTTGCCTTTTCGCGCTTTATTGACACTTTTCGGGTACACCGCCATCGACGGCACTCTTCGGGCTTCCGTTGTTGCATTTTTGCCCACAGACGCCACTTCCCTCCTCTATGTTGGGCCTTGGTATCTTTGATTTTTTTTTTGCGTAGGTGAACCGCCAGGGCCTTTTCTTTTCCTACTTTTTTTCTTCTCCGCTTATTCCAGCTCGTCTTTTGCGTTGGGAGTTAGGGCCTCAGACCCGTCGTCGTGGAGGTGTTCAGACATCTCCAGAGCTCAACTCAACTGTTCCTTTCAGAGTAGCGCCCTACAATCTAAAGATTTGGAACGGAGAGGGAGGTACCTTCTGACACTCCCCCGAGCCTGCCGCCCAGCGGTGACCTCTTTCGCCCTTTAACTATTTCTAGTTTTCTCTTCAAACAGTTTGTTAGCCCGACGGATAGAGGAACGAAGAGGCGATCCCCCCTCTGAGACGTGGTCGCCGCTATGATGGGTATATGGACTATGTAGGACCCAACGACATAACTTCTCGGCCGCAAAAAAACTCACACACAAAAAAAAAAAAAACCCACCAAAAAAAAAAAAAAAACCACACAAACAAGGGGGGGGGGGGGGGGGGGGGGTTTTTTGGGTGGGGGTGTTTTGTTTTGTGGGGGTCTGTTGGGGTTGGGGGGGGGGGGGTTTTGTGTTTTGTATTGGGGTTTGGTCGATTGGTTTATTCGGGGGGCTGCGGGGCACCCTCGTCACCCACGGGGGGGGGGGGGCGGGGCGGGTGGGTAGCCAACGTGCTCCTACCCCTCAGATATCTCCCTGCCCGGTTGGCGCAGCGGGCGGTAGTGGGGGGGGGGGAGGGCTCGACTCCCAACTTGGGGGGGGGCCTCCCCCACGACCTGATGGTGCCTACCTTCAAACTCACCGGGGGGGGTGGCGGTTATTTCGGGGAGGGCGAGGGAGGGAGGGGGGGGGACGTTGGGGGGGGGGGGGGGGGTTGTGGGGCTGGGGTTGTGGGTGCTTTTGTGGGGGGGGGGTGGCTTTGCGGGTGGGGGGGGGGTGGGGGCTCGGGGGGCGAGCGTGGGCGTGGCGACGTAGACACCTAACCCCCTCCGGGTGGGGGGGGGGGCGGTTGGGGTCGGCGCGGGGGGGAGGGTGTGTTGGTGGGGGGGGGGGGGTTCTTCAATCCTTTGGTGCGGGAGGGGGGCGGGGGCGGTGGCGGGGGGGGGCGGAGGGGGGGGAGTGGTTGATAACCGCCGGGTGGGCCTTAGGAAACACATTTGGCGGGTTTGTGGGGGATTTGGCCAGGTGGGTGTGGGGGGGGGGGGGGGGGGGGGGGGGGGGGGGGGGGTGTTCGGGGGAGTGGGGGGTTGGGGCGGGGTGTTCCCCCTCACCCTGGGGCGGGGGGGGGGGCGGAGGGTGGGGGGTGTGCGGTTGTGCGGCAGTCTTGGGGGGATACGCACCATCCCTGGGGGGCCTTGGCTTCTCGGGGCGCGCGGCGAGGTTTTGTTAGACCCCCATAGTTCATGTGGGGTGGTGGGTACACCCCAAAACAGTATGGGGGGGGGAGGGGGTCGATCCACGGGGGGGTGTGGGTTGGTAAGTTTGGGGCGGGGGGACGTTCTTTTTGGGGGGTGGGGGGGCAAACCAACCACTAAACAAAAAACAAAAAAACTAAAAAAAAATAAACACAAACAAAAAAAAAAAACACCCAAAAACCAAAACAACAAAAAGGGTGTGTGTGGGGTTGGGGGGGGGGTGGGGGGTGGGTGGTTGGTGGGGTGTGTGGGGGGGTGGTTATGGGTTGGGGTTGGGGGTGGTTGGGTGGGTGGGGGTTGGTGGTGGTTGTTTTGGGATTTGGGGTGGTAAACACAAAAACCACTCCTTGAAATTCTTCTTTCTCCCTCCGTTTTGGAAATCCTCTTTTTTTTACTGGAACAGCCTCATGTTGATGGTGATGCAAGCTTTTCAGATCCCTTTTTCTTTTGACTTCCTTGTGTTAGAGTTTTTTTGCTCTTTTTGCGGTAGATCCTTCTCCCTTCTAAGTGTAGTTTATTCTGCTTTTTTTTTTCCTGGTCGGCCTTAAATTTAGGGAGAGTCCCCTGTTCTTTCTTTTTGTTGTACTTGGTATTTTCCTAGTTGTCGTGTCTCATGTATTAGTGCCTCCACCAAGGGATCGTTCCCCTTTGCTTCTCTTTTTAGGAGCCCCACCTCGGGAGATGTGTCTGGCTTCGCAAGTTCTTTTCTTAATCTCCTTTTGTTGTTTTTCTTATCTAGATGAGTTTTCCCCCACTTTCTCCATGACCCGAACCCTTTCCGGAGTGTCCCTATTCCTTTTTGCGCATTTTCCTCGGGGGACGACAGGAACCGACATATCCCCCTATCTTCCGACTTCCCCCCACACCTCCCTGTTTCCCACCTCGCCTCCTTTCTCTTCCCCTTTCAGGTCTTCTCCCCCTACGTTTTCCCCGAACAATTAAGGGCGAAATGTCCCCTGTCCCTTCCCCCCTCTTACTCTGAGCACTGTCCGCGAGAGGTCACCATAAACACTCTTGAATTACATTATTTCACGTACGCTCTTCCTTTCTTTTTCCCCCTTTTACCGAGATTATTTCACTTTTCGCGAGCTAGATCGGTATCTTTGGTTACTCAATTCTAACTTCTCTTCCCCGTCGAAAGCTCTTCTAGTCAGGTAGTCTCTATCCTGTGAGTCTCGCCCCCTGTAGGCCTCGCCCAACCCCAGTTTGCTCCAGTTCTTCTCGAAAAAGAGTTGTAATTCTGTGCTTGCTTTGGCCCCCTCTACCTCCTGCCCCCTCCCTTCATGCAATGAGATTATGGGTCTTTCTCCCCCCTCCGACTTTCCAAATGCGTTGTGTCCGTCGGCGCAAGTTCTATCCCGCCCATCCAACTGCGTGGCCGGTGGAGGCTTCCCGTCCCGGCCTTGATAATACCGCCTACCGTCTGAACCCTATTCGTTCCCACCTTTTTTCTGCCCTTTTTTCTTTTTTCCAAGCCACGATCCCTGCTCAAATTTCAGTCCATTCGCCCCTCTCCCTCCCCGTAACCCTCCAAGTGTTTTAGGCCTCATGACAGGCTCTTGCAGTCGATTTTTTTGTACCCCCCTCCCGTTGGCCCGTACCCCACCGTTTGCTCCCGGTGAACAATCTTCTTACATCTCCGGGCTCGTCCCAGCTTCCCCGACGCTCGATCCTTTTTGTTGGATTCGTTTGTGGCTGGTCCCTCAAGCCAGACGACCCCCATTCTCTTTTTTTGTTTTCCGGTTTTCTTATCGGTTGACCCGCACCTCCCGTGGAACCCACCCTTTCACATTCCTCGCCGCCTTCCGTGCTGTTTACCCCGCAACCTTGGGGGGAGAAAATTGGCTGTTCCTTTATCGTTTTTTTTGCGGAGCCTCCTCCCCCTTTGCGTGACGTCTTTGATGAGTTCCACCCCCATTTGCCATTCTTTCTCGGTTTCCCGGCGTGTAGTCCCGGGGAGGTTAAAACAGTTCGGAGTCCCCCGGTTCCCCTTTCAATCTCTATTTCATACCTACCTTTTTTTTTCTGATCTTTTTTTCTTTGCCCTATTGGCTCACCCACCTGTTTATCCTATACGATCTAGAATCACTCCATCTGATGGAGATTTTTCCTCCCTTTTTTGTCAAACCACTTAACCTTTCCCGTCTTTTTTGTGATTCCTAAGAATCTTGGTCCCTCTCATTGTGGGTATACAATGTTCTTTTTCACCGTTCGCAGCCATCCTCCTTTGGTTTTTTTTTCTTCGGCTCCTGCGTGTGGACACTCCTTTTTTCTCCCCATAATGATTTTGGGCTATGAAAAGCCTTCACCTCCCCTCACAAAAAGAAGTGTTTCGACGGCAGTTGAATTTCCAAGGCATGCGTCCGTTTCCCTGAGGTAGAAGTTTCACCTGAGACAGAGATTGGTCTCCTCATTGAGGTGTCGAAATCGAACGGCCCTACTTCGGGAGAATAATTTTTTGGTGTCCTTGACCCCCCAACCCCACAAAAGTCATGGATAGCCCCTTTTTCCTTTTGGACTTTGAATTTTTCCTTTTTGAGCGGTATAGTGGTTATTGTACTTCATGTGTCGTTACTCTAGGTTGACTGCCTCGAGTAGCTCCTGCGTTTTTATTTCGGTTTTTCCTTTCCCAGCCCCCTGCTCCGGCTTCGGTGGTTGCCTTCTCGCCGGCCCGCACCGTTGTCCCCGTGCTTCTTTCTTTTTTCTTCCCTCCGTGCCTTGTGCCCTTTCGAGGCTTCCCCTACGGTCTCGGTCCTGCGCCCCCGCACAGCGGACAACTCATGTGGTGCTCCCCCCTGACCAAAAACGTTTCTTGTCTGCGTTCATCCCTGCCTTTAGAGGCTAAACTAAGCGGAGAGCCCAAGTCTTAGGTCAGCTTTTTTAGCAGGGCATTTTCTTTACCTAGATCCTTTTATCCAGAAGCTTTTCCTGTGTATTAAGACAGGGAGAAGAGAAAGTATTTATCATTCTTGGTTCCAACTGTACTCGAATCTCTCTTTCAATAGTGACCAGTTTGGCATCGAGAAACGTTTGCTCATCTTTTTGTTTATAGTATTCTTCTTTTGAGTTTGGTGGGCAGGAGCTGTGATTCTCTCTTGGGGTTGCGGACGGCACTTTCGGTCCTTATTGTCAGCTCTTCATTGGCGGCTCCTCCTTCTAGGGTTTTTCTGTATCGCTTTTCGGCGCGACAAGCTTCCAAAGTGATCTTAGGATAGTTTTTTGTCGAAATCGGTGTTGTTCTGGTCTTCGACTTTTTAGAGTCATCCTCTTTTTTTTTTGAGTCCCCTCTAAATTCGAAAATTCTCAGCTTGCGGCTTTTTGCTTTTCATGCGCCCAAGCAGGTCACGGATAACCTGGGTTCGCTTTTCCCGACTTTTTTCCCCTCGACTTTCTGCCGATACCTGGGCACTTCACCAAAAAATCCCCTGCACCTCCCTTTGCGCCCATCCCTCCCCCTTTTCTTTTTTGTTGGGTACCGGCCCGCCCCTACCTCCTCCATGATAACTTTCTCCCCGACCCGCGCCCCGAGCTTCCCCCTCTCCCCTCGTTCTTTCGAGATTTTTTTTATCACAAATCAACCATATTCATTCTGAGCAGTTGGCTTCCTCAGTAAGGAAGACTGTGTCTCCGCGTCCTTTCTTTCCCCCAAGGGTTCTGAGGAAGCTATCTCTCTCTGTATGTGTTGTTACCCGACTTTTCTCGGTTTTTCCTTTTCGCATCTGCGTAGTCTAATATAGCAGGTCGAACAACAGGTACGACCACTAATTTTTTTTTCCCTTTATCCACCTAGTTTGTTACGATTCTTCGTTCCTTGTCCCTAGCGTTTTCATGGACATATAGCAAGGAGACTTTTCGGTCGGGATAAGCCCCCCTCCGGACTATTTCTGTTCCCTTCTTTCTTGAGACTTTTCCCCCCTATTGTTGCACAATCCACTAGCTTTATGTCCTTGTGCCTTTCTACTCCGCCCACGTCTTTTTGTTCCAACAGACAAATTTGATTTTAACTTTCGCTGCCTTACCGTCTTCCTTAGTCCCAACAATTCTCCCCCTCCTAGGTATCCCACTCCCTCCCCCCCTTTTCTTCGCCGACTTCCTGGTGACACATCCGTTGTAAAGTAATATTTTCAAACGCGATGAGAACCTTTTCCACACGTCTCTTGCCTGGCCCAGCGATATTTCCCTGATAGACCTTTCTTGATACGGGTAGTTGTGGCGGACCCTCCCCTTTTCTTCAGGCTTTTCTCTCCCAAAAGGTTTCGTTCCACAAGCCTTGCCCCTTACAACCAAAGTCTGGTTTCCCCTGCCGAATTCGTTTTGGTGGACCCCCCCAGGTTACCAGACTGGTGGGAACTGGGCCCCCCCCCCCTTCCCTTCCTCTTCTGAGATTTCCATTGGCCGGTCGTGCCGTTTGAGTTCGAGGTTTTCCACCTCCCAATCCACTCTTACTCCTCTTCTTTCCTTCTTCGGTAGGTTCACCGGTTGTTACCTTCCGGCCAAC
>Ga0179593_1506694_pt1 | contig 12856 bp, 14 predicted proteins | sample CZODoug2_1_08_16_FD_185931 | JGI IMG/M metagenome (GOLD analysis project Ga0179593, IMG submission 185931) | Vadose zone soil fungal communities from Angelo Coast Range Reserve, California, USA - CZODoug2_1_08_16fungal (PacBio error correction) | ecosystem: Environmental > Terrestrial > Soil >... | reverse complement strand
TCTTTGGCTCAAACTAGTGTTTTTTCTTCCCTGCCCCCCACCACTTGTGTGTTTTCCTTTTGTCCGCGCCGCATCCTTGCTTTTTTTTTCTTCCTAAAAAAGCTCTTTCCATGTACCCTTTTTTCCCCGTTTTCCATTGTCGGTATTCTCACCCCTCTTGTCCGCCGTTTCAGGTGTTTTTTTTTTTCGACACGTTTGTTTGGCGCCGTTTTTTGGATTTCGTTCATTTTTTTTCCCTTTCGAAAAATTCTGAGGTGCTTCGCGCGCTCTGACTAAACAACTGCTGCTTTCTGTTGCTTAGAAATTATGTTTCCTGCACAACTTGAAACCGACATTCCCGGGGCCCATCCTCAGCGGCGTAGCCCCCCCCCCGGAAACTCCCCTCTTTCTAATTTTGGATCTCCGTTGATTGTGGGTTTGCAGGTCCTCCTTTCTTGCCCACCCTGACCATTCACTGTGACGCAATTCTTTTTTGAAGCCTCTTGAGAAGACCCTTTTTCATTTTCTTTTTCCTACTACCATGGAATGTTGTTTTTCAGAGTCCTTCCGATCTCCATTCCAGCTTTTTCATTTCTCACGCGAGTGATTTTTTTTTAACCCAGGGTAGACCCCTTCGTCCACATGAAATTTTCTCGATTCCGGTTCAAATCCTCCCCTTCAATTCATGAGTTTACCAGTAGCAGCCGGTTTTATCAATCTTCTTCCTTAGAGAAATTTGCACCAACGACAGGGCCGGCACTCACCTTTCCCCCCCTTTCAAACAAGTTCCATCAATTCTCAGCTGCGCATTGGACTTCCTAGGCCCCTTATGACAAACCACCCAACGTTTTATCCTGTTTACCAGATTTTCTTTAGTTTTCCGACTTTCGCAAATCGTGTCCTGAAGGTTTCTCACCGACCCCGTGACAACCCCTCCCTTATCCCCGATACACTGCTTTACGTACCTGCAAACTTTACCCCTCGTGGTTTCTCTGATCGATATTGTCCCTTGAACGCTCTGTTTCCGCCCCCGGCACAGGCCGCCCCAGGTGCCGCAGCTCGCAGTCTGTTTGTGACCTTCGGGCTCCAAGATACGAGTAACGGGAGAACTTCCGGCGTCAACCGCGTTCTTCCGTAATTAACCGCGGTCCCGTATCACGTGCAGTCGTCCTTGCCTTTTCAACCTGTTGGCTTTTTGTTTTCCCGCCGTTTCTTGATTCCACTCTGAGCCGCTTTCATCTGCCCGGGCCCCCGCTGTGGCCAAGCCGTGTCGCCGAGAGTGGCCACGACCACTAGCTTTTGTTTACTTCTTCCCCCCTAATTTTCCCGGATTACCTCGGATTCCCATTTCCGTAGCCTGACGATTTATTTGTATTTGAGAAACTTCCTCCGCGATTTCCTTTTGACAGTCCAATTCCTCCCTGTTTCCGCCGCCTTTTTCCCTCTTTCTTCCTGTGCCCATCACCTGAGAAGGGCAGGGCGACCTTGACCCCCCTTTTCTGACTCCTCCCTCCGTATCGCGTAGAAGACCTCACGTCAGCCGCTGACTTTTTTTCGCATTCCTCCCCAGTCTCGGGCACCGCCTTCCAAGTAAGTCTTGGCGGTTGATATCTTTTCAGTTCTGGCTCAGACCCTGTGAAAATTGTCCAGATGACGTGACTCCGGGCGCTTACTTAACCAATTGTTTTTTATCAGTAACCCCGGTAGTATTTAAACTTAAATCCAGGAAAGGGCCTTCGTATCACGGCTATATTGCTCTGCTTTTGAACTTGAGAAAAGCTAAGTCATAAGAGAGCGCAAAGTTGGAGCGTTACAGTTTTAGTCGGCCTGCCGACCCCACTCCCTCAGAAGGACATCTTCCTCCCGCCCCCCCGTGTTCCTGATTCCTGATCCGCCATTGCCTTTCATTTCGGAGGGAGGGTCGCTCCATTCTGCGCAATCTTCTCTTATTCCCCCGCTGTATTCCCCTTCACCCGCGGCGATCGCCGTCTTTCCCTTCAGCGCCAGCCCCAGCGACCTGGCCCCCCCCACCGCCCTCTGCCCTCACTCCGCCGTTCAGATTGTCAAAAGTTGCTTCGGTCCCTATGCCCCGGCCTCCGCGTTCGGTTTCGGGCCTTCAGCATGCAGAAATTCCGTCTCGTTTATCGCCGCCTTGACTCGCCGCCCGCAAAGCCCCAAGCCGCATTGCGTTCTCGCGACCCGCCACGCGTTTCATGAATCCTTTGACGCTTAGTGCGAATTTTTGGTCTCCGGCTTTTACTTGAGGGCTGCAGTATTTACTTGTGTAGTGTTCTTGCTCTTACTTTTTTTGTGTTCAGGTCCCACCTCTTCCCTCCTTTGTGTGACGCCCGGAGAGCGTTTTAGACCATGATAGCACACGTTCCAACCCGCCGCCGTTTCTTATCAGAAGAGTCGTTCTTCAGTCTCTCCTCCGGAGTATTCCCCCGATCGAGCCTTTGATTTTTCTCTTCAAAGGAGTCTCCGCGAACTGACTCCGCTGTCACCAAGCGCTCCGGCCCCCACCAGGAAAGGTAATTTTCTTTGGTGATCCCTGCATTGTTCTCCGGTCGCTCCTTTTTTTCCACATGCGTCCCGTCCCGGCCATCGTGAGGAATCCTGCGTCTGGCCATCTATGCGCCATTTTGTCCTTGATCTACCCCCCCAAAAACCCCCCCTTATCGTCCACGCCTTAATTCTCTTTTCTTTTTTTGTTATGTCCATAAAAAGCCGACCCGTCCCGCCTTTGCGTTTACTTTGCGCCTTAACTGCATCTCGACACCAGTGCTGGTTTTTCTAACGGGACCCCCCCCCCCCCTTCACCCAGATTACCCCTCGTCCCAGACACCCTTTATGTTTTGGGGTTGGGGTGTACGGCATTTGGCTTCTATACAGGACGGCTGCTTAGCTCGCCGCCCGTTCCAGAAGCCTATTCATTCCCCCCCCGACGCGCTTTTTCCCTTGATACCCCCTAGGCCAGCAATTCGTTTGGATTCTCGGCCCCCTCAACCCTTGCCCGCCAACTTCAAAGTTTCGACCCTTCCCTCCTCTCCTTTGGTTTTTGAAGCTATTTCTAGTCCAGGTGTTTAGTTGTTTATGGTGCTTCTCCTTTTTGGATCTCTTACACTCCGAATTTTCTGTTTCCCGTCTCGGTCCACAACGCGTATCTCCCTCGTACTATTTGACTTTTCTGCCCATTGTCGCGGATATCACTCCTCCTAATGATGGTCGAGTCTGACCTGCTATCCTTTTTTCCGCTCCCGGGGCCCGCTGGGGTGTGTCCCCTGTCACCCCCCCCGTTTACGATCGCTCGATTAGACTGGTTTTCTTTGCGCCCCCCTTCATCGGACACGCTCCGGTGTTGCGATTTTCCGGTCCATAGCCTTATTTTTTTAAAAGTCTTTTTCCGAGTTCTATTTTACCCCATTAGTTTCTCCTCAGTCCTCTTAAATTTCTCCCCGCTTCTTTCCGGTTCGGCTAGGTTCCCGCTGGATTCCCACCAATGCGACCGTCTCCAACCTGCATGGCTTAAACCCCGACCCCTTTTGTTTATGGACCGCGGGCTTTCGGCGAGATGCCAAGATCTTCTCGCGCTCCCCTTGTTGCCGCCTCCTGCTTTTAGTACTGCTGAGATAGCGGAAAGGGCATGTGCACAGCCGTTTTTTTTGCTGCTGGACATACTTTTTTTCCTGACGTTGAACGGCTGTTCGATCAGGTCTCCCCCGACCTTTTGCCCTGGCCCCTTCTAACCATTTGTTTGTTTACTCCTTCCCCAAAGAGTCATAGTTTGAGACCACTACACTCCGTTGACTCTCGCTTCAATAGTTTCGTCCTCCCCCCCGCGTACCCCTCTGATACAGGCGTTCTTTTGCAGCATTCTGCCTCTTCCGGCCCGGATGGATGTTGCTGCCTTGTCCCCTCGGCGCTCCCTGCTGACTTGAGCAATTGCGGCCCTGATACCCCCCCTCCCTCCGCTTGAGCCCAATACCCACGGTCCCCCTCCGCGATTTTCGTTCGCTTTTTCCGATATTTTCTGCTTTTTTCGCCGATGTTTGTGACAGCGCGTTGTCTTTCGCTAGGTCCCTAGTTCAGATAGTTTAGTTTCTTTCCCCTTGACACTAGCGTTCACGTTTTTTTTACCGTTTCGGCGCCCCATTTGCTCCCCGTTTCAAAACCTACCTCCTTGAGGGATTCGTAGGTTATGGAGTATACCGACCCACGCGCTTCCCACGGTTCTCCCTGATGGTCAGATTTACGGCTACCTTGGATGCCTCCTCACCACTATCCCGTCTGGCTGTCTGGCTGTCCGCCCCGAAATATGTCCCCCCTTATAGTTTTTTAAGAACGATCAGTGTCTCGGCGATTGCGGGACTGGCGGTCCATTTGTTAATAAAGCCTTTTATTTCCCTTTATGCTTGAAATAATTTGTAGGGATTGCGCCTATGTCTTCCTTCGTCCCCATGTGAGAATAGCCGGCCCCCCTTCCGATTACAGTGCGTCCCTCCTATCTTGCGGATGCTTGAGTCCCTTCATGCCGTAAGGACCCAGCTTTTTTTATTCCTGAGGTCCCCCTAGCGCTACCCGGTTTCATCCCCCTGGGTCCCTTGGAGATTTGTTTTTTTCCGTTCGAGGGGCACCCCGTTTACTCCTCGCTTCCAATATTCCTGTGCCCCAGTATTCGCTTCAAACTCTACAGGCTTGGTTTTATAAAACCTTAAAACAAATTGGTCATAAGGAGGACGGTCTGCCCCCCGGAGCCCTCTCTCCATTTGGGAGTACCCCTTCCCCCCCTTTTTTTCCTCCTGATTTTGAAGCACCCATAGCAATTCCAAGCGCCGTTTGCCTCAATCTAAGTCCTAACCTCTTTGGTCAATCACATCGTTTTTTTTTCCCAGTCAGCTTTTCCAGGTTAATGATAATCCGTTGGTGATTTCGATTCCCCCTCTTTCCTGTGACCTTCTCCTTATTCATGTTTGCCTTTCCGTTCGGTGTTTAGCTTTGCCGAGTTTTCAGTCCCATTCCTGCGAAGCGTCTTTTCCCCCGTTCCTTGCGTCAAGTCTGTGTTCGCCCCCGAGTCTCCGGCGTCACACGCTTTTCCTTGGACTGTCTGGGCATACCCCGGTTAATCCTTGGATTTGTTCAGCCTTAGGGCATAAGAATGCAATGCCCCCTCAAATGGGCTTTTGGCATTCGAGACTAGCCCCATATTATATTTTCATTTCAGGGATTGATCCCCGTGTGTTTTTTGGCACTTCATATGGACTTGCATCCTTCATTCCCCGAACTTAGAGCTGTTTCCCGAAGGGTCCCCTCTGCTTCTTGTTTTCCCCCCTCGTAGCCCTGCGCAAGTGGATGACCTTTTTCGCGGTTTACTCATCATGATGTTGTTCCTGCTTTGCCTCATGATTGTGCTCATTCATTTCGATTTATCCCTCGCGATTTGCTTCCCCATGCGTCCAAGCGGCGGCTTTCTCCGTCCCCGCTCCTCTTTCCCCCCCCCCCTTTTTCCCCTTCTGATTCGTTACGCCAGTGCTTTGGTCCTTATCAGGATTGGCTGAACCTCATGTCCGTCAACCAAAGGTCCCTTTCTTGTGGGATCACCCCCCCACCGCAGCTGTAAAATTTAAATTGCTAAACCTGAGAAGTGTTTCAGTCTAACGACAAGCTTGCCTTCCTGTCCCAGGCGTCTTTCTGGTGCAGGCAAGGCAACACACTTGCATTCGTCAAGAGACTGCATTTGTCCCTCTCCCGTATGTAACTCCGCCCCTTCGAAATGATCCTAGTTTAGTATGGCGCTTGCTACTTCCAATCCCTTACTACCCACAAGATCCCCACGTGCCACCCTGAGCTCCCCCTCTCTTTCGTATAACCGGTGTCCAATTTCACCGCCCAAGCTGGGCCTGTTTCATAGCTTTAGGTCCCCTTATCAACCCCTCCGCTTCTTTTTCAGAGACTCCTTCACCCCCCCCTTTTAGCGCCTTCCCCATGTTTTGATAAAATCCTATCTCCTCCTGTTTTTTGTTGCTTCTATTTTGGCTCATCAGGGTCTTTCTGCCCTGGGTCCCTTATTTCCTCCTTTTTTGCCGCAGGTTTTTTTCTCCTAACGTAAATGATGCAGTATTGTGTCCGTTAATGGACCCTTAGTATAAAGAAATTCAGCTGTTGCCTTTTTCTTCCGTTCTTTTTTCTTAGGGTCGTTTTGGCTTCTCAGGCCCCACAGCGACAGCCTTCAAACTCTGCCGTGCGGTTGACTTTGCTTGCGCGACCGCGAGGACACCCTTGCTCTTGGATCGGTCCATTATGTGCCGCCATTAACGGACGACTGTAATGCAGCAGGTTATCGAATCCTTTCCCCTGTATCATTTGGTTTCGCTGTGAGGGTTCTGATCGCGTGTTGTTGACCACGACAGTACTTTTCTGTGAGCCTCCCTTTTCTGCCCCGAAATTCTCTGACCCTGGCGCCCGTTGTTGACGCGGCCGCGTCTGCGTCCGAGCTTGCACCTCTCTTTCTGACTTTACCCCGTTCGAAACCTAGACGAATGCGAAGCGACCTGCGCCAACCACCTTTTGGTTCCCGCAGCGTTCTCTTGTCCACTTGAACCACTACGGACCGCACGCTTCCTCTACACTTTTCTCATTTTCCTTTCATTTAGTGAGCTTTTACTCCTATGCCTGATGCACCCACCATGTCCCCTTGGAATTAATGACTATCCTTCTTAGGTTCCCCCTCGGCCCCCCCATATTGTAATCCTTGCATTCTGACTCGGACCCCCCTTTCCACGTCCTACGACCATGGACGAAATAAAAACGACCCTCGTGGCTCCTTCTCGCTATTCACCGACAAACGAGTTAATTTTCCTCGCGAACCCTTCAGCAAGGCCCGCTATCTCGAATTAATGTTCTTTTGACTTAAAATTTTTTTTCCGAAATTTATAGAGACGGATAGTACCCCGGTGGCAAATTTACTCCTCTATTGTGAACGATGACCCTCACATCTCCACTCGAACTCCCCTTGCCCCCCGTTTCACACCCTCTCCAAGCTCACTACAGACCCCCCCTCCCTCCCTTTCCCTAATCCTCCCGTTCATCCCCGCCCCCTCGCCTGCCATCCCCCTATCAGAACCCCTTATCTCCCCCCCTCCTCCCCCTCCTTTACCTCCCCCCCCCCCCCCCCATCCCGCTCGCCCCGACCCTGGCCATCCGATCTCACTTCTGCTTTATTTTCTCCTCTCCCCCACCCTCTCCCTTTTCCCCCCTATACCCTTCCATTTCCTCCCTCCACTCCTTCATTCCCCTAATTCCTTCCCTTCACTCCCCTACAACGCCACACCCTTCTCCTCCCCTACCTTCCCCCCCCCCCCACACCTATCCCTACTTCCCCTCTAACCGTTTATTCTCTCCTTGCCCCCTATACATTCATCTCCCCTCCTCTATCCGGCCCCCTCTCCCCCACTCCGCCCCTGCCTACCCCCCCCTCCCTTCCTCCCCCCTCCCTATTTTTTGCTACCATCTGCACCACCTTTCCTTTCCTATCCGTCCACCCTCTCCCTACCCCAATATCTAAACCTCACCCCATCCACAACTCCCCCACCCCTCCCCCTCCTCCCCCATCCCTTCTTTCCTCCCCCCCCCGTCTGCTAATACCCCCTCCCATACTCCCTCCTCGAATCCCTTTCCTTCCGCATTCCCTCGCCCACACCCTCCTCAACCAACTTGTTGGTTTTTTATTGGATCCGTGAGGGCCGGTAACAAGTGGAGCTTTCTCCCTTTTTTTCCTCCAAGGAGTTCTGTTCCACATCTTTTTGTACATTGAGGCGTGGTTCCAGGCGCTTCCCCGCCGCGTAGGTTACTACCCATGGAAAAGCCTTGTCCGCGCCCCCACATGCGCTGATTCTTGACGACTCAGACCTTCCTTTTTTTCCGCTTTAATTCTTTCCTTTTTTGAGGAAAAATAATAATTATGAGAGGATGAATCCCTCACTTTTGTCAGGGAAGCTTTGATTAGTTTTCCTTCACGGCTGTCCTCAGAAGACGGCAATGGAGTAAAAGGTTCCACTCTTTCTTCGCCACTTCTACAGACGTAGCGCTTCCGAAGCTCTTCCACCTGTTACGTCTTGGAAGTCCTCACCCGTTTAATTCATTTTTTCCATGAGTTTTTTTTTTTTTCGGATTTTTTTCGCGCTTCTCGATTCTTTGGTCGTCTAAATGGTTCGAGTACGGCGCAATTCTTGCTGCTCCATTCATTTTCAGCTTCCTATATCTTCTTTTCTCAACCATCCTCCGCCTGAATCCCGGCCGAGGGCTGCTTTTGGCTTTCATCCTTTTCTCCGCCTTCCCCCCTTGCCAGCCCGCATCGAAAGGCTCTCTGCGGCGTTTGTCATACGCACTCGTAAATCTGCGACTCGCCAGCACCGTCGTCTGTTGGTCTTCTCTTTTCCTTCTCGTTGATTCTTTTTTTTCGGTTAAAATGCTCCCCTCCCATCCGCATAAGAGAGAACATGTAGTCCTCACGCCTTCTTCTTTTATAGAATTTTTCTGACCCCCGGCAGCGTTTCACCGCGTCTTCCCACCAGAGCAGAAAAGGTTCGATTCGAGAGACGTTCTTTGACCCCCCGCTGAGAGGATTCCGTAGTCACTCAGCCTTTTGACTCCTCATGTTATAGACCGCCACCAGCAATCACACATCCGTCCGCCCGTTTCGCTTTCCCCCATGTTCCTCCTCCCTCCCTGTCCTCCGTTACTTCCCACGGAGATCTCTTGTACTGAAGGGTTCGATCCGAGTCTTCAGTGGCGCCTTGCTCCCGGCATTTCTTCAGGTCTAAACCCGATTGACTTTCGACTTGCAGCGCGTTGTGACAATTATCGGCCATAGTTCCCCGTCAGCGCTTTGAATTCCCCCCGCAGCACCTTTCTGCAGACTTACGCTCCTCATGCGACTTTCAGGAAGGTCCTTAAATCTGCGAGCTTTTTTCGTCCCCTTTTCCCCAAATATCTCTGTCCCGGCGCGTTCGGGTTTGATCCCTTTTGCCGGTTGTACTTCGTTTTCGAGCCATCACTTCCGCGTTCCATCCGGTCCTAATCGTCGTCGCAGGGTCCCGTCCTTTATGCGCCCTTAACGGGGTTGACAAGATTCACTCTTCCCCCCTTTTTTAAGGGGAACTAGACATCATTCATTGCTAGGTTTTGGCGTCAAGTACACAGCTCCCCCAACCTGAAAGAGGTCCTATTAAGTTGTCAGATTAAAATCTTACTATCTAGCACTATTTTTTGATCAGTAACCCACCCCCCCCCGCCAGCTACCCGGGTAGCCCCGTTTTCCATTTTCGAGGCAGGACTGCCGCCATTCCTTACCTCTCTGCCCCGACAATGAAGACGCCCCATGTGATTGATTGCATTTTTTTACGAGGATCCGGCGTCCCAGTCGAAGTCTTAGCCCGGGCCATTTCCCCACATGTGTTGGGGTCCCCGCCAACTTTTTTGTACCCCCCCCATGCCGTATTCTCTCTATTATCCATCACTTTTTGTTTAGATTTATACCGTCGTCCAGGTGGGTTTGTTTGCTTTTCCTGTTTATGATAACGCTGATCCTGAATCAATAAGGAATTTCCTGAAGAGTATCTTAACACACCTCCCGTGCTAGCACCTTTACCTCGCGTTTCTTCACATTTTCCTGATAGAAAGCACCCGTTAATACTGCATAGGCCTTCCCCCATAATCCCCCTTGCTCATTCCCACCTCCTCGGTCTGTACATGTTTCCTGTGGTTTTCCCGATACACCCCCCAGCGCGCTCGCTTCTTGGTGGTGGTAGACTCCACTTCCTCTTACCTCCGGTTGCGTTTTCGGTCCTGTTCCTGGCCAGGCCCCATTTATTGCGGAGTGTTCAAAAATTCCTTTTCTATAGTGTATTTCAACCCCCTTCTTGCGACTCCGTTTCCTAAATGCGGGCACCTCTGATATCGTAACCCTGTAGGCGATTTTCCGGATTTCCCCAAATTGTCTAGAGGTTTTGCTTACCCCCACACGGCCTGGCTTTCCCCCCCCCACACCCCTTCCACTTTTCTTTTTTGCCGTTTTTTGTTGAGCGGCGTTATTCCTCCCCTTACGCTTGTCTTTTTGACCTTTCCTGCTTTCTCTTTTGCCGAGGAGACTCGTTGCGTTTTTACGCTTTCTTTCCGTGGGGTTGAACCATGGCCTTCTTTGCTTAACCTTGTTTCAGGTTCGTCCAACCGAGCTTCTGGGGTTCGACACCATTCCGCTGCGTTTCGACTCCGGAACACTCTTTCCTAGACCCGATCCCCCTCCCGCTGACCGCTCCCCTCGCTTTCGCGCTATTTTCCCTCCGTTTTTCGGACCCTCTCTGCCCGGTGCGAGTGAGGGTTTAAGATTCTCCCGCGTCTCTGTCCCGTTGATGTTTTTTTGTTCTTCCATGATTTTTCTTTTTTCTTTTTCCTTTTGACGGAATTGCGGCCAATTTTCGTCCGCCGCTGAAAGGCCTGACCCCCTCTACTTCTTGGCACTCCCTGCGAGTAGTCTTTTTAGATATGTATTATTCCCCGAGAGATGTGTGATTTTTTTTTTTTTTTTTCCCTCGGTCTTTGCTGGCGTGCTTTTTTTTCCCCCCCCCGTCGATGGCATTGTATTTACACTCTTCGCTTTATGATGCATTATCTGCGTCGCATGAGACACCCCCCACCCATCCTTCTTTTGATTTGCTCCTTTGGCCCGCACCTACGCCACGTTTTGTTGCTGCTTTGACTCTTACCTTTCCCCTTTCTGCTGTTTCTTTGCCGACTTCCCCGCCCCCACTTTAGATTTGGATGTGCTGTTGTCCTGCCTGCCCGACAGACTTCCTCCTCAGGCCTTCGGGTCGGATCTTTCTTTTTCGGACGGATTGGGCGGTTTATTTATCCTCTGGTCATTAGTGCTTTGCTATGTAGATGCCCTCATTTGTAGTCTAACTTTTGGCGTCTTTTGCACCTGATCACCCGACTCCAACTGAGAGGAGATAAGATCCTTTTTTTATAGGGGACTGCTTGCCAAGATCCTTACCCAGCGAATAAGCTCGTTTCCTTCTTTTTCGACGCCGCATAATTTTCGTGCGAGCATCCCGGGTTCACTTTTTAGCCCTTGACGGCTCGACACCCGTGAAGAACCCCACCAGCTTACGGGACACGTCTTCATTCTTTAACACTCTCTCAGGAGCGGTTCTCCCCACCATTCCCTCTACCCCTATGCTTAACCATCCGGGAATTTGCCTGCGAATATCACGCTTGCATTTTTTGCTCGGCCATCGCTTTTCGGCAATCCGATTGCGATCCCGCTCCCATTCCTTCCTATTTTGTAAAGTCTTCTCCTCGGTTAACTCACCCTAGCCGTTTATTTGGCAAGGAGCCAGGCAGTTCCATTCCCCCCCCCCTGCTGCTTCTCATTTCTTTGTCAATTTTATCTTCGTTTGTGACGGCCGTTCTCGGCGACTGGACGACGGTCAGTCCCCACAGGCCATCCTCTTTCTGCTTGAGGATTTTTTGCAGCTATCCTTACGCGGTTTTTGTCCGCCCAGTACTGCGACCACGCGGGTCACTTTTTCTTGTCTTATGTATACGGTACACTTTTAGGGGTGTAAGCATCGTAAGCCTCCCCTTCCCAAACATATGTCTCGCTACTCCAACGCAACTTCCGCTATTTTATTTCCCCTTGAGAACCTGTGGTGTGTTTTTTCACGCCTCTGATTGGAAAGGCTCACCCCACCTTTCCCAAAATGAACCATGATGGCGGTTGCCGCAGGATCCTCGTTGTTCCCCAATTCGCCGTAGCCCCAGGATTTGAACCGAGGCCCCACCCCCCCCCCGGTACCTCGAATGAAGGCTTTCTGAGGTTCCATGGTCGGCCCCTTCATGGATGGTCCTTCTAGGGCAACCTTTCCTTCATCACGGCGTTTTGCAACATCGGCCGTGCTCCGGAGGAGATCGCTGGCCGTCTAACCAACGGCGCACTCTTGCGTCGCAAGTAGTTTTCGTGGCGGCGCAGTATGGATCACATCATTTCGGCAAACTTAATTTTCGGGGGTACAGCCACCCCCTCGTCATCTTCCCATCCCCGTCGATCCCAACTGTCTTCTGACGATTTCTGACAAAGACGTGTTTTTTTCCCCGTTCGGTTTTCCATTCTTGTGACCCCTTGCCTTTTTGATCATCCGCTTGGGCTCCCCCCCCCCCTCGATTCTGCTAAAGACTCCTCGCTGCCGATCTTTTTTTTCGCTGGGCGTCGTCCTAGCCAATTCCCCTGTCGCAACAACTTCGCATAAAGGCCCACTGAACGCTGCAACTCGATTATTCATACCGGTTTCCCATTGCAGGGACACACTTTTGATTGGCTTACTTTTACGTTTTATACCTCGGCTTGGAGCTAACCCGTCCTGAAGAACCAAGTTGCAGCCGCCGTTACCTAGTTCCAAACAATCTCTTTTTTATATTTTACATAATCCTTGTTGTGTGACTTGGGTGATTTTGGCTCCCCCCCCGGGTCCTAAAGCCCTGGGTTGCCTCCCAGAGTTTATGACCTCCGCCCGCTTTTTTTTACAGCCGTAATCTGATGCCCTTTTCCAGATTGTTTTTTCAGTTTACCTTCCCGGTCCAGACCATCGAGTTGCTCCTTTTTCTGGTTGAAGTTTGAGAGCCTTGGTTTTAGTGGTTTTGTCTATCTTTCAAGCCCTCAGCAACTTCGATTGGTTTTCTATACCCCGCGGTCAGACCTGTTGCTTCTGGTGCTCGAAATTCTGATGCCCCCTGGAACCCGCCCGACTGGGACAGAGAATTTGGCTAGCCCGGAAATCGTACCCTTGCGCATTGGGACCCGTTTTTGTCATTTTTTTTGGGTGGG
>Ga0179593_1424209_pt1 | contig 12856 bp, 13 predicted proteins | sample CZODoug2_1_08_16_FD_185931 | JGI IMG/M metagenome (GOLD analysis project Ga0179593, IMG submission 185931) | Vadose zone soil fungal communities from Angelo Coast Range Reserve, California, USA - CZODoug2_1_08_16fungal (PacBio error correction) | ecosystem: Environmental > Terrestrial > Soil >... | reverse complement strand
CGGGGGTAGAATTACCAGCGAACTGTCCTCCTTTTATATAACCCGCGGTCATTTTCTCGTGAGTCTCCCTTCCCCTCTCTTTTTTTCCCTCCTCTTTACCCATCCGACACCTCATACCCCTAGCTCTTTCCGGTGTCTTTCCCGTTCCTCTCTGTATTCCTTTCCTTCCTTTCAAAATCTCTTTGTGGCATTACTCCTTTTCTTTTTCGTTCCTTCCCCCCCTGTCATTCTCACTGCCTGCCCATCCCTTTCTCCTTCGGCTCTCTCTCGTTTGCTATGGAATCCACCTATTCCTCCCCCCCCCCACCCCCTCATTCCCTCAGTTTCTTTCTCCTCTTTACAGTCCCTCATAGATTAGACCTACTTCTTCCGGCCCAGCAAACCCCCAATGTAGAGGATTCCCACAGGAGTCCCGTAACCATTCCCCCCCTTTTGCCTGTAAGAACTGAGACTTTTCAATTTCAAAACCCTTTCTTCCCAAACACGCTTTTCGTTGAGAAACCATTTTTGCTTTCCATGCCCTTCTTTTACCATGATTTCTCGATATATATTACACCAATCTTTCCTTCTTCCCTAACATGTTACTTCTCCTGATTTATGATAACTCCCTCTGAAGCACCTTCGCTCCTCTTCAGCCCCCCTCTCCCCAATCGTACATGAAGATGCCGCTATTCCCGGTTTGCGTTGATCCCGTTCAAGCCTCTGGGAGGTTTAACATTTTTTTTTTTCTCCCTTTTTGGTCTCCCTCCCTCGGTTCCCAGGTTACGATTGCTGACCTCCTTTTTTTTGGGTTTTATGCTTCCATCAGTTTTTGTGACGGGGCCTTGACCAGTCTCTCCTGCCTCTCCTCCCCAACTAACAAAAAAAGCGATAGACCGCGCGTATTTCCCGTTGCTCCAGCGTTGCCTGTATTTAAGTCTTTAATCGTAGATGGTGTTCCCTCCCTTCTCGCCCCTCCCCCCTCCCTCTCGGGTGAGGTGTCGCCCCCATGTCGATAGTCTGACAATTCCTCTCCTTTTTCACCTTCGAGGATATTTCTAAATTCCCTCTTTTGCTTTTTTGTCTAAGCCAAGAGAATATTCGTTGTTTTTTTTTCTCTGTTTCCCCCCCTTTATTGAACTTAGATTCTTAGGACTTCATTCTCAGGATTTGATACCAGGGTTGGTTTGTAGAGCCGGATTCAGGCTGTGTTCCCCTCACCCCCCCCCAACCCCTTTCCCTATTAGAGGCATGGTTTGCGCGCCACCTACACGTCCCTCCGTTCGACCCTAAGCTCTTTCAGCCCTTTAACCTATTCTTCTCCCCTTGCTCCACAGTATTATTTTGGCGTTACGTCGGTATCAGCGCTCACCATCATTCGTTTCCATTGTGGTCTGGGAACCACCTTTCCCTCCGCCCTTTGCGATGAACGTTAGTTTGCTCCTCATCTCCCGCCTCGTTTTGGTTCCTCAACTTTTCTTCTTTGTTAAGGGGCTTTACCTCAGAGAAATTCCCGATTTCTTTCGCTCCTCTCGGACTTTCTACGGTTGTTTGGAGCCAGTCTGCGATTGGTCAAACCCCCTTTTCAGATGTTCGCCCCTGCCCCCCCGCTTTGTCTCCTTGTTTGAGTCTCAACATATTCTCTCTCTTGGGCGGAGTGTTTTGTCTCGTTTATGTAGATTGAAATCGAGTCTTCATTCCCTTCCCACCTACTTTCCGCTGATTAATCCTGGGTATTTTTGTATCTTGAGGTAGTATTGATCCTTCTAATCTCTCGGGTCGGGGCGGCGCTGCTGGCCTGATCATGTTTTCCTTGCTTGCCAGATCCACCAACACTGACTTTTCCTCTCTCGCCTACCCCTTGTTATTCCTTTCAGAAGTTTTAGAGTTATTGCTCGTGTGACTTCGGTTGCGTCCATGCAGCGTTTTTCCGTTATGATCTATAATAATCTCGTTTTTGTGTTTCTTTCGCGCTCTTACCCTTTCACATGATACTAACCTACAATTCCCAACAGGCTGTCTTAAAGGCCAATTTCCATAAAAAGACTAGTTCCCATCCCCCCCTTTCTTCAATCTCTTTCAATGAATATGTTGGTCTGGATCTCTCTTCGCTTCCCCTCTCGTTTCCCACCCGCTCTTGCGTCTGACTATGAGGGGTAATCACGGACATACCCCCCCTTCGCCAGCCTCAGCTGACCTCTTTATTCTCCCACAGAGTACCTCCTACCCTCTCCCCCCCTCTCACACTCCGCCGACCCCCTATCGAGACACCCCAGGACAGGCTCCATACGACTCCCGCCCCTTTTTTTCCTTTTCTTCAAATATTCATTTTTGTAAGGCCTCCATGCGGCACCCCGTAGCAAGGTCATCTGAGACTCATTTCCCAACGTTGACTGCTCAGTCTCTTTTTCCAGCCCTCTTCCCCTCCGAAATTCCACCCCGCTTTCGGATGCGCAGGCCCAGTCCCTGCCAGGATTTCCTTCTGGGCTTGCCCGGGTGGACACCATCAAAAGGAATGCCCCCGGGGTGCGCGTTACCTGACGCGTCCCGTACGTCTAGCAAATGACCCTCTCTTCACGGCCGACTGTTTTCCCCTCCCTTGGTTTGGAGCAGAAAACTGTAAGGTGCAGGAATTGGGTCGACATAAGGGCCCCAATATCGGGTCGGTGGCCCGTCCCCTTCCCCCTCCCCCCGAATCCGCTTACCGCCATTTCCTTGTTGGTTTAGACAGCCATTTCTCCTTTCGCCTTCCCCCCCACAAAAAAAATTTCGGAAATGCAACCCCTTCGCTTACCCTTCCATCGGACTTTTCTACGAATTTTACCCCTCCTTCTCCTTTTTCCATCCCCCCCCCCCCCCACGCATTTCAGAGAGGTTTCCACAAACCCCTCTAAGGCTGAAGTCTCATATCTCGGCTTTTTTTCCACTCAAAGTTTGATTGCAGCGGGGGAATCCTCCCCTCCCTTCTTCGGCCCCCTCACAAATCCTCGGAGGTTAAGGCTCCGGCCTGTTCTCCAAGGAGTTTGTGAGGCTTTCCCCCCTAGTCCACGCTTGATCCCCTGAATCTACCGCGCTATCATTTTGGGGACTTTGTGGGATGGTGTCGGCTTTCTCTTTCTCTCGATCCTTTTTTTTTTCTTTCTGGAAATATGAACTCCCCCAACACCAACACCTGCGGTCAGCACGCCAGAAGGAACCCTGATGAACGCGGTCCGTTGGCCCATAAAGGCCCCAAAATGTTTTCCCTTTCCCTCTTCTTCCCCCGGGTCCAAAATTTGCATATCGGTGTCGATAACTCCTCTTGCTTCGCCTTCGGCCGATCACGGTTTGTCCGATGGGTTTTTCTATTAAACGACCGAGAGGAACATGAATGAATTGCCACACCCTGCGTTACACCAGAATCGCGAAGTGATTTTAAGACAAGGTAGTAAACCCAACATGTTATTGCTCTTATATCCTGGGTGTTGAGCGTTTTGAAGGACAGTCTTACATTCTGTGTTAACGCTGTTATGGCAAGGCTTGTATCATTACCTTGTTTTGATTTTGCGCTGCATCCGTGTCCAAATGGTATTTCTCGGAGCCTCTTTCTCTCTTTTTCACTTCGGCCTCGTCTGCATATGGTGATCCCCCAGTCTTTGGCGCGCTCCCCGTTCAGACTTTGAGGACGTGTTTGTTTGTCTAGAGCACGAACCGGTACGTTTCGGGGTTCTTCCGCAACAGCGCGTTCTTAAGGCTCCCGTCCTCGCTTTAGAAATCCGGATGAGCCGCCAGGATAAGGACCTCCCCAGTCGATCGTTTCCTCTTTGCGAGAAGGGGCTGAACAAACGATCCTCTTAGACCAGATCTTCCCGGAGAACCCCTTTCCCAACGGGTCTCTTGGTTGATTAAGGTAGGACTAGGCACGCTTTCTTACTTCTTTCAGACGGCGAATTTTTGGAATGTTTGTAGATGGATAAAATCATGCGCCTCTCTTTTGCCAGTTTCCGACTTACACGCTTTATTGTCCGCATGTTGGCCACTCGTACCCCCGCCGAGAGCGTTTTAATCGGTTGCGACGATACTAATTTGTAGACCTTTTTCGCCAACCTCTTTCATTGATAACAGCGAGATTGCCCCTTTATCGGCTAGCCCAGGACGACCATACGGAATGCTGTTTTATCAGATGATGAAGCGCATATTTCTTTTCCTCCCTGGTGGCCTTGGTCGAAGGCGCTACCCCTGACTTAGGTCAAGTTTCAGTACCCAGGACGGCGAAGTGTTTACTGGTGACATGCACGCGCTCTATGGAGGCTCTGGAACGACACTTTGCGCTCTCGCTTGTGTTGTCTTGCGATTCACGACACGGGGCGGCTGATGAGCATTCTCCCTCGAACGGCCCTTGGCGCTTTTGGCCCCCTTTTTACTCTTCACTTCTGAAAACGTAGCGTGCCCACATTGAGCGATTTTTCAGACGGCTATGAGCCCCAGCAGATCGCTCGTTATGGATTTATCTCCCCTTCTCTCCACCCCTTTCGTCTTATTTTTCCTTTAGGAGAAGCGTAGGGCCGTCTTTCGTCGTGATTTATGCTTGCGGGCCGGCCATCTTGCGTTTGGTCCCAGGAGAGCGAGACTCATCTTTCATCCTCCTCCGGTTGAGAAGATGGCCTGGGTTACGCGCTCTTCCCCAACTCCCCTCTTTTCCCGCCCCGCGGTCGACGACCCTTTGGAACGGCTGCAGAATATATACTAGACTTCCCTACGCCGGTGCCTTTTTTTTTCGATCTGCGCTCCGCTAGAAACGACCGCTTTTCTTTGCTTGTTGCCCTCTTCTTTGAGCTATCTGGCGCTTTTCTGCTCCGCGGTGAACCCGGCTTTGAGGTTTCCCCTTAGACGCCCGCCTGATGGCGTGGAGTTTTAATAATGGGCCAGCGAATCCAGCGCCCGATGGAATTCAGCAAGAACAAAATCGTCGCGCTCTGGTGATGCGACGGAATTTGCCTCCCCTGACCAAGCTTTTGAGTCATTTTTTTTTTTTCACCTTCGCAGGAATGTGTTTGTAAATTCTGCATTTTTAAAGTGGGTCTCCATTTTTTTCTCCCAGCAACCGCAATATCACCAAATTTTTATCATATAAGCCGGATAAGAGGGTAGGAGTTTAGAGCAGGTTTCGTCAGCCATTAGGCTCCCCACTTGGAGAGTTTGGCAATCGGCGTCTATCACCTCTATTGACTCGACTTCGATTCACTCTGAGGAGGGGGGCTTTACCTGACCTGCCTTTTTTCAGCACGTTTGGACCTTCTGAAGACGAGGTCAAGCCCCGGTTCGAAGGAAGGTGGTAGTTATTGAAACTCCCACACGTCTTCGCCTTTCCGTATTAGCAAGTGAGACTACTCTTTAACCATTCCCGTTTTCGGATGATTATTTGTGGACGATCGTTCTACCGATTCCGTTCATCAATGTCCCCTCTCGCAGGCGAGTCGCTCCTGGGAGGGCCGTCTTCTGTAATTTTTCTCACCACCTTGGGTGCTCCACGAACCGGGTTTTTGCGAGTTCCTAACCAGAAGGCATCTCGTCTATGGAGCACAACGCCTTCTTGCTCCTTTCGGATTGACCAGATCCGTTTCGATTAAGTGAGCGCGACTGCCCTCGCCTTCGGAACGAATGCCAGCCCGATGCCTGGCCCTTCCCCCCAGATTCCCCCCCACCTCCTTTTTTTTGCCAAACACCAGCGCCACCGTTGTGCAATGGCCTGGGTCACCACCCGCCTTGATCAAGTATCATTCGGAGCACCAGTTTTTTTCTTGCTTTCAATGACACGGAGTCTTTCCAAGGATTCGTTTATACCCCTCGAACCGCACTGCTTCTTTATTGGAATCTCGATTGTTTTTATCACTCCCTCCATGTCCCCGTATGCGAAGGCGGAACGACCCCATCTATTCACGAGCGCGCCTTTTGGTTGCGTTGATTTCTTGAACGCACATGTGTTTTCTTTGGCCCTATTTTGTCCGTGTTCCTTCTTCTTTTCCACCGGCCTTGTTGGTTGGGGTTGGTTTGTGATTCATCAGGGTTCAGGAAGGTGATATGCCTCTCTTTTACGAAATCCACCCGTTCGCCCTCGTGAGGTTCAGTCCCTATCTTCTCCTTTTCTTTCACGCGCTCCTTGTTACACCGGAGAGCCTTAAGTTTCCCCTATCGCTTTGTTCTAAGTGCCTTGTCTGCTCGCCCGCTGTCTTCATCCATTTTCCAACGAGGATAATTGACTTCTAATTTAGGCTCACTTTTGGTCTCCGTTTCTGCGTTGCCTTGCGTGGGGATTCGGTGATCTCTTTCTACCTAAAGGTACAATTCTTTCGCGACTAAGGAGACCGTTTTTCCTACTCTGCCTGTTTGGTTTCGCGCCGTATGGCAATGGCTGTCCTGACCCCACAAGGATCTTGATATGGCTTTTTTGCGTTTTCCGTGGTGCACCCCTAACCCTCGTTCAAATCCCTGACGTTGTCCCCCCCCGAAGCTCCTGCCTCCACTTCCATCACTTATGCGGAGCCTTAGTAAACTTCTTCACCCGTGGGATGTATCCCTTCCCGGCCTTTCGCGCTCCCCATGGGGAATCGTTTTCGTGTGTAACGTTCGGGCCGAGCGCCGATAATCCTTTGTCGTGGCTTGCTGCTCATCCCGAACCCTGAAGGTGGTGTTCTAATGTGCTTTATTGACCTTGATTACCCCCCCTCGTCCCCGGCATTCGGCCGATACGGCGCCCGTTTTCTGCACGGTTTCCGCGCACCACAGTTTCTCTAAATGAACCCCCCACCTTTGGAGACGGGTCGTTTTTTCCTCCCTGTCCCTTTTGGATGTTCGCCCCCCTTCCTTGGCGGCGGAGTGTCTAGATCTTTTACTCAGGTTTTCTGGGTTTCTGCCCACGGTCAGCTTTACTGGGTTTGTATTCCGTTTGTCCCTTCCTGAAGGCGAATCGACTCGCTTTTCTTTCAGTTTCGTTTCTCGTGATCCGCCGCGGCTGGACCCACCCGAGCCCCCACCAACACCCCACACGAATCTTGTCAATCGACGTCTAAATTTTTTGTCATTACTTTTAGTTTTAATTCTTTTGGCCCCCTCCTGTTGTGACCTTCGGTGCAGCGACCGCCCGGAATTATCTATTTTTCTTCCCCCCCCTTCCCTCCGTTGTTTGAGTATTAATCTGATTCTTTTTTTTCACCACCGCTTTCACCCCCCTTGCTGTTTTGCACCCTACGACCCGACGACTCGTGCCTTCCCCACCCCCTTTCTCCATTCCGTTTCCCTCCCTTTTGACAATCTCTGTTGTGTTCGCGTTTTTTTCCGCCCATTGGATGGCCGGCACTCTCCGCCCGACTCTCCCTCCGTTTGATTTCCTTTGGCCCCCTTCCAGTCAAAACCCCAGTAGAGCTACCGCAGAAGTTACGAGTTGCCGATAACAGTTTCGCCCTTGAGATAACGATCCATAGAAATCTCCCTTCTCTCTGAACATCCCCCCCTCTCATTTCGCCATCACGACAAAGTTCTCCCCAGCATTTTTATTGCGTTAAATGCCCCGGTTGTGCAGCGCAGCCCATTATCACCCTTAGCAAGGTCCCCCCCCCTTTTTATCTCCTCATAACCCCCCGGCCCCTAACAGACCGTAGCGAGTTTGTAAGAACCTTATAAACCAGCAAGCCACCCGCGTCGTTTTCCTTTATGCTCCCTCAAGCCACAAGTGATTTCCTACCTTGCTGCCTTCCCGCATTGTTGACCACCCTGTCCTGAAGCCCAGTTTTTCCCTGTGATCCCCGACGGTTTAACGCCAATCCCCCGATACACGTTCCTTGTTCCCGCCTTTTGTCTTTTTTTTTTTTTTTCCTTCTGCAGGAGCTTAGTTCCAAAACGTAAATTTTCGAGGGTTAGGTTTTCCTCTGCAATCTCCACTCCGCGAAGATCCTTTCCTTTTTTGTCGGTTCTACATCCAGCCCTCTCCTAGCGGCGCTACAAACCAACCCATTGTAGGCTAATCTGCTCTCTGCAGTCGCACTGCACGCTTGAAGTTCGCGCCCAGAGCTTCCCGAATCACAACGCGCAGCGCAGGGGCTCCCCCACAAAGCCTTAGGAAGTCTCATTATCCTCTGCCTTTTCACGCCCCCTGAATTGCATGGGTTTTCCTAAGCAAAGTTTTGCAAGTACCCCCTCGTCAGTGCCGTTGCTTAAGTCTCTTCCCGGTCGGTTCCAAAGGCGCGTTGAGTCATAATGACCTTTAAGACCTTCTTTTTCTCCTTGAGCACCTTTTTGATTACGAGAGGCTTAGTTTCTCTGAGTCCCTTTTTTTCGGTCTTTCTTTGGCATATGCCTTACTTTTTCCCCCAACCCCTTGATGAATCCCCCACCAAACAAAACTGGCCAGGTCAGAACGAAGAATTTTCACCCATGATTGCCAGCGTCGACGGACCATCAAGCTGTAAATGATCCCAGGCTGATGCCCCCCCGTTCTCAACGCAAAACCTTCCCCCATCTTTAGAGGCTCTCTGATGGTATAGATTCGTCACCCTATACGGTGCTGATTTATAGAGTATTTTCCGACACTCCCTCGCTTTAGAGGACCTTGATGGCTTGACCTGACTCCCCCAATTTTGGTGCGATCGCGAATCATTGTCAACTCCCCTTTCAGTTGAAATCCCAACCATCAGGACCTGTTCCTAGACTGAGGTTTTTCATCAGCTTTTTTTTCTCAGGCTTTCTACATTCCCTTTTACGATTTGTTATGATTTGATTTGTATCAGACCTTGTTTTGCTGTGGGGCCTGACTCATGGTCCTCGGATGAGCCTGGTCTTTCTCATCACTCTGATAACAGGAGGAGGACAGAAGCCATCTGGGTGATCCATGGCCTGCGGCGTCCAGGCGCCGAGCTGGAGTTGTCTTCCTAGAGCCCTACCCCCCCCGAGGCTCCGTGTTGCCGGCCGCAAAAAACCCCGCGTCAGGCTCGTCCGCGTGGTGAGCTCCGGATGGTGTTTTTTTGAAGCAGACATTGAGCCGGCCCCCCAGTAGCGCTGACCGCCGGTTTAGTTGGTTGCGAGAAGGAAGTTGAAATGGAACGATCGTCTTTTTCCCGCTCTTCCCGCATTAGTCACCATCCGAAATACGGGGTTCTCTGCATTGTTCGTCAAGGTCACCGATTCTTAATGTCGAAAGGCTAAAGATGTGCTTTTTTTTCTTGAATACACTTCTGCGACTCGCCGCGCTTGACTGTTCTTTTGAAGTCCAAAAGCTTTTCAGTATTATTGTTCCTAGTAAGCGCGGCTCGTTTTTATTCAGGTTTAGTCTAATAAATTGATATCGCACCCTTATGTCCATTTACCGTCCAAGCGATGACTAAGGGCTGCACATTTATCTGCGCTAGCCCCCTTTTTTCCCCTGAATGCTGTCCCTTCCGATTTCCTGATGCGCGCTCCTTTTAGACGTTGATGTTTGGAGATCTCCCATGACAACTTTATTAGGAAACTCCAGCGACCTTGACGCGAAGGCACGCCATGAAGACGTTTTCTTTTTGGATTTTCTCTTTTTGGGAAATGCCCCCGTTCTTTTTGCATTTCCGAGCTCACTTTATTGTGTGTTAGTGAGCCGATTCCCCGGGTTTCTCTTATTCGCTGCTAGTCACCTCCCTAACTGTTTTCCAACCTCCCCGGTATCTCTCTTTTGATCGGGCTTTCAGCTTCACTTCTTTCCCGCTTCAGGATGGCTTTGCACAGAGCTTTTTCCCGATCGGCTCCAGAAGCTATTTGTGAACGGCCAACGCCCCCTAAGCGTCCCTTTCTTACTGCGTTTTTCCTTACCTCCTCTTTCCCCCTTCGTTTCATTTTTTCTGTGTCTTCTTGCTGTTCTTTAGGTCTGCACCTTCTTGCCGTTTCCTTCCGCGCGACCCGCCTTGGGACTATGGTGGGCGTTGTCCCCGATACACAGGCCATTTCCTCTTCCTTCCTTTTTTTTGGTGTTGAGTTTCTATTCCCCCTTTTTCTCTCTTTTGGCCACCTTCTTGTTTCCCTTTAGGGCTTACGACGGACAGTCGCCGGCCCCTCTGGTGCAGACTACCTTTTTTTCCCCTCCCCAATAGACAGCCTCCCTCCGTGCATTGAGTCGATCTCGACGCAGAAGACAGATGCTTTTCTTTTTTTTTTTGCCTCACAGCTTTCTTGACTCTTTTTCTTTTGTTCGTCTCCCCCCCCTTCCAGGTTCCCCGGCTTCATCTTCACCCCTTTAGGCCCCAAGAGCGCCGGCTTTGTTGGAGGGGATACTAGCTCCCAATAAATTTTCCCCCCCTCCCGCCCATTTGAACTTTCCTTCCGAACCCCCACCTCTCTCTCTTTTTGTTCTTGACCTCACGAGAGTCATTCCGCCTCCTCCAGACCCACTGAGCCGGCAGTGCATGTGGCACTTCTGCCGTCTGTTCGACTGACCCGCCAGTTACTTTTTTTCTTCATTTGTTATCTTCCCAATGACCCATGCCCGTCTCCCAAAATATCTATAATATATATAGGTCATTTTTTCCCGTTATTCTTCTTTTCTAGCCCCCTCTCCTTTTTCTCGTCTCTTCTCTCTTTTCCTTATCCCTTTTTGTTCCTAATTTTCTCGCTGTCTATACAAATTTTTTTTCGTAGGCGCTCCTCCCCCTTATTAAACCCCTCTTCCCTTTTTTTGGGTGCGGGGTACTATTTAACCCTGTCCCTTGCCTTACCACTCGCCCCAGCCCACTTCTTTGAAGACGAGTCCTTTCTCTAGTCTGATTGACTGGTATCTCTCCTCCACCCCTTTCCACCCTTCTCGCCGTTTTTTTTAAAGTAGCCTTACTCCTTTTCCCCTTCTCCTGTCCCCCTCTCAGAGACCCGCGGTCCGTTTTTTGCTGTTCTCAGCGTTCCCCCCGTTACCACTCAGTATTATTTTTTTTCCATTTCCCTATTTTCTGCCCCCCCTCCCTTCTTTGCCTCTGCGCCTTTTTTTCGTCTTATCTTTTCTGCCTTGATTCTAAATAGAGGCCTTGATCCTTACAAAGATCTTTTTATTTCCTTACCCCCTCCTCAGTTCCCTCCTTTTCGTTTCTTTTCTTGGACCTCCCCCCCCCACAGCACCCGGCTCCTTCCGTTCCCCTTCTTCTTTCCTGCATTTTCACCAGATCCGCGGCGAAGTGGCTCGAGCTACATCCCCTCGCGCCTTAAAGACAATTAATCCCGGATGTGCGCGTCCCCCTCAACAACCAAGGTACAATGCCCAGTGGCCATCCACCCAAGCGTACAAAGTTTGCCTTACTCCCATTGAGCTGGTCTCATCACTTTCCAAAACCTCTTTTTTTCGACGAATATATCTCGGCTTGGTCCTTTTGGGCTTTCAATGACGGGGTCTTGAGTTTGCTTCTTGTGTACCCAATCTTTTTCCTGTTGCAGGGAAATACATCCTCTCTCGATGCGTTTTTTTACTCCCTCCATGCAGCAACGTATCGGACTCCCCTCTACAATATTATTAAGTCCTCGAAGCGAGTTTGTATGCCTTTGTGTTCGTGATCCCTGGTTTTTTTTTTCTCTGTGACAGCTTTCATTTTCTTGCTCACCTTTTCTTTTTCTCCTTTCATCATTTTTTCTCCTCCTTGCTTTCCCTTGTTGGGGTTTGGGGGGGAGGTAATTTTTTTTTCATGGAAGCAGTGCATGAGCGAGAAGCCTACACCCCTACCCACCAAGTTTTCCTCTGGCTGACTAAGCGCGCTTTCCTCGTCGGGCTCCAGCGTGACTAGAGGTGATGAACTTTCAGTTCGCTTCCTTGAGACCCTTTTAGAGCATTAAGAATTCCCCTATTTTGTGCTGTGTCTCGCGGCCATGTATTGTTTCTTAAAACGATGACAAATCGAATTTCTTTCACGTGAGGAATGTCGACTTCATAAGTCTTCGTTGTGTGTCTCCGTTCGCGTGCGTGATTCCATTTGATTGTTAGACACCTCCCTTGAGCCCCCGTGTCTGTCTCAAGCCGACGACGCGCTTGATTATCCTAGGTGTTTTCGCAGTATGGGCTTCTGTTTCTTTCTAGACAATGAAAGCGCGTATTGAGGCGTGTTTTCATGTCTGGCACCCTCTCGACGACCCTTGTCGACCCCCGCTTCCTGCAGCATCTCCATATGCTAAACAAGTGAAAACGTGTCTTCATTCTCTTTTGGCGTAAGGTCAAGCTAAGATATCCCACTTTTTCCAGTCATTTTTTCCCTTTTGGTCCTGAATTCAGGCGCCACTCTCATGACATTGTTTCTTTTGCCTCCCCATACCTCCATCCTCGGGGTTCCTTTTGGATGTTCCGTGCGGTCACCCCCTCCGGCTACAGGTGCTTTATAGGCGCATGGTTTTCTTGCTGTTCCCCCCCCCCCTTATACGTCCTTTCTCCGATTTTCCCCCACCGTTTCCTATTTCCCGCAAATGAAAGCTGGGAGACTGTGTCGTTTTCTTTTGTCTCCCCTCAGTTTGTTTCTGTTCCCCTTTTGGCTTCGTCTTGGCGTTTTCTAAGGTTTGCGCATGGGTTATCAGAACCCGGCCCAACTCCCCTTGATGGGTCTACGGGTATTTGATTGTCCTTTGACGGCCCCTACTTTCACTCGGTTAGCTTTTTTTCCCTTTTTCTTTTGCTTATGTCCGCATGCCCTGTGTGTGTGTGTCCTTCCGTTTATCTTGTGGGTCGGCGCGGTTCTTTTCAACTTGTCTTGTCTTTTTTTTTTCAGCCTTGTTAACTTCCCCGAGCTTGACTTCTACGTTGCTTAGGGAAGGCCACATATTTCTATTTTCCCCCTCCTCGTGTAAAGCCGCCGTTGCCCGGTTATCGCTTTTTGAGTCCGTTGTTGTGGCTAATTGGCCACGTATGCTCCCAACC
>Ga0179593_1278460_pt1 | contig 12856 bp, 9 predicted proteins | sample CZODoug2_1_08_16_FD_185931 | JGI IMG/M metagenome (GOLD analysis project Ga0179593, IMG submission 185931) | Vadose zone soil fungal communities from Angelo Coast Range Reserve, California, USA - CZODoug2_1_08_16fungal (PacBio error correction) | ecosystem: Environmental > Terrestrial > Soil >... | reverse complement strand
GCCTCCCACTTCTGTATGCTTCTTGTGCCATGCCTCTTCGGAATCTCGATCTCTGGTTCAGACTGCTCTAGCACCTTAGTTTGAATAAGAACTTCCTCCCGTTTTTTTCTCGGAGTCTGTAGTCGATGGAAAGGAAGTCTGCACCGTCCGGGTTTTTCGGGCTGCTCCTTACCAGGCCGTTACCCTGTCGTCCATGTTCTGACGTCGTTCTTTCTTTACTCCGACGCTCCTCCATTATGCGCCTTTCTTTGCCTATTCCCTCATAGCCCCCCTCTTGCCCCTTTTCCTTGACCACCTGTAAAAGAGACGGCTACCCTTTCTCCCTGAAAGCTTGTCTTCCTCCGTCGCCGTACCTCCCGCGGTATCCCCCTTGCCTTCTTTTTCACACTTGCTGAAGTAATTTCATTTTTATTTCCCTGAGTTATTGGCTTTTTGACATGTTTCGGGCTGTTTTCGTGATCTTGGTTTTCAGAGATCCGTGCCCACATTTTCCTGACTGTCCTGCCGCGCCTTAACTGGTGTGAAAATCGTTTGAGTCTCGCTTTTTTTTTCCCCGTCTTAATTTACCCTCTTTGAATCCGACTTGTATGCCCTGCTACTTGCCCGCACCTCGTCAGCATACTGTTCCTGGTTTTTTTTAGATACTTTCCCCATGTTCCCCTACCGAAAAGGAAGGTTTGTATGTCCTTTCCCAATCCGTCCTTGAAGTATCCGGAGCTTCAGTCCCCCTTGGCTTAGTCCTGCGTCTGCTTGAGACGACAGAGAGTGCGTGCTGCCCTTTCTTCCCCCTATTTTAGTTGTCTTTCAAATATCGAAGGGAACTCACAAACCTCTTTTCCTTAGCTCCCCCCGCTCGGTTCTCTTTCCGTTAGGGGACTCCCAACCTCGTTCGCCTCTTTTACCTTGTTCGGCGCCCCCTGACCACTTTGTGCGTTTTCGCCTGCTTACTTCCCTCGCGTGTCTTAGCCCATGTCGTCCGGCGATTTTTTGTTTACTTAACTGTCTCTGCTTCGATTTATGTCCCTTGATCTTTCTGCGCCGGGTGTCGAAGAAAATGGAACGGGCTCACTTTCCCTTTTGAGTAGGCTGGAGGAAGTCGTGGCGTCCTTTCTATGACTTTCCCTATGTTTTGATTCCCTCTTTTTGGTTACCCTGGTTGCTGCCAGTCCGCTTTTCTCCTCCCGTCGCGGCGCTGGGGAGTTCCTCTAGTTTGGTCTCCTGGTCATAGAGAAATATCGGTACTGCCCTTCTTCGATGCATCCGACCTCCCCCTTCTTTTTAGTGATTTCCCTGTCCACTCCTTTCCCCCCTCTGCCGATAAGGGGTAAGCCCTGACGCTTTCCTTAATTTGGTTAGCCCCGTCTCCCTTCTGCGCTCGGTCGCCATTGTCTGACGTTGCGATGAGGCATTCTTTGTCCCTACGGGGCCTGTCTTTCTTCCCTCTCGTTGTCTTCTTGGATGCCTTTTAGAAGGATCTTTCTCCCTTTTTTTTTATGATTGGTTAAGTGCCAGGTCGAGAAGACCGCTGGCGTTCCTGAACCCTTTCGGGCTCTGGGGCGGTCCCCTCCGATTTGCTTCTTTACTGGGCATTCCGCAGTGAACTAATTATCTGAATCTGTTCAGACCTATTTTCTGGTCTAACGGGCCGTTTTTAGGTCCGGGTCTGCGTCGGGATACCATGCTTTTGCCATCGCCGATGCCCCTCCGTCACCAGGAATATCTCTTCTTTTACTCTTTCCCTTTTGGTTGCTTCGATCGTCGGCCTGGTGACTATGTGCGCTTCCCGAGGACTTCCCTCCCTTCCGATTTTTTGCAGGCCTCGAACAGGGAATGCCGCCGGTTTACATCGTGTGACGAGTTATGCGGTGAGTGGCATCCTTCCTTACTTCGATGCCGTCTTTGTTCCCCCTCGTCGTTTCGCTCCAGACCTGCACGTTTCCTGTAGTAGGGAAGGAAGCTTATCGTTCTCGACCGTCCCTCATCCTGGCCCTCATGATAAAGCTCAGAACTCTTTTCATGGAGTCCTCCCTGAGTTCGCTCCCCTGACTCCCCCGTGCGATTTCATCATCAACTGGTCAAAGCTATTTATTTCGTTTCTTTTCCTCCACCTTGATCGCCGAGCCTGAAGAACGGGGGGGATCGGGTTCCTTCCTCCATTCGTCGAAACAATCTTCACGAGCCCCCGCGTCCTGACTTGCCCCTGGAGCTGTAGAAGGTTCTTCATAATCGCTGTTCTTTTTCAGGGGTTGCATTTATTGAGATTTTCTTTTCCTTTATGTAGCTTCGACAGGGCGACCAGCTTTGCCCAACCAATAGCTCCGCTCCTCTTCTTAACGTGACAGTTCCGATTGGCTCGCGCCCGTAACCCGCCCATTTTAGCAGCGGCCTCCCTCATACCTAAGAAACCTTGCCTGTCCCCCCCTCCTCCTTTTTCCGGGTTCATCAAACGATTGGAAAGAGAGGTAAGAAGCTACTTAGCCAGGCTCTTTTCCCCCCTCTCCCTCTAGCGGAAGTGGCGGCGACCCCCACTTCCGCGCCGAGGGGAGTAAGCCCCTGAACTGGAAACCTGCCCGTGCTGCGCGCCCCGACCAAGGTGTTTCAATGTCTCCCCGCGTGTTGCGTGGGAGAAATTCGTCCGTCTCTTCTGATTGGTCCCAGGAGGAACGATCTGTTTTCTTCTAATGGGTTTTTCAAGTCCCACGCCGAACAGACCATTCTACAAATAGGTTTCCGTTGACCTTCAAACCCCGTCATCGAGGTCTAGTTCCAGGCAAGATTTGCCTCCCTCGCCCTTGCCTGAATTCCCATTCTTCGTTCGGATTACTTCACATACAAACTCTCTTTTTCGTTTTTTCCCCTATTGTTGTCTGTCCGCTCTCCCGCGCCGCCTACTGTCGTTACTGCCGTTTCGTGCAATTTTTGCAGTGTCGGTCTTTCTCGTCTCTCTGCTGTTTAACGGTTTTTGAAATAAGGATTCCCCACTTTTTTCCGTAGGTTTTCTAACTATTTTCCACCTTTTTCGTGCGTTGGCGCAGCTCTGAGCACTTTCAGCACGGATCCCTCTCCTCTATCACTCCCCCTCCTCCTGCCACTGTAAAACGCCGATGCACACCCTGATTTTTCTTTTCTCTGAAATGCTTCGCTAAGACATCGCCGGTGAGGTGACAGGAGATACGGCCCTACCGTTTAGTAGTGATCTGGCGGCAGTCAGTCATTATGTTTTCGATCTTTGCCCTGCGGTTTTTCTCCATTTTTCCTCTCTTTCAGAGGGTTGGAACACGTCGTTCCTTTTCTTGGCTTCCAGAGGGCCTAAGACGGACTCCCCCATCCTGTGTCCTCGTAGGCCACTGACCTGATACCGCATTGACCTTCGTGCTAGGCCCCACGCTTCTTGGCCATTTTTTTTTTTTCGGTACATTGCAGGTGACTCCGGTCTGTCGCCGTAGCAGCGGGCTCACCGTATTGGTCCCCGGTGGATTTTCGTTTCCCTTGCTGCAGATCTGCAGGTGCGTGACCTCTTTCTTGCGCTCTTCCTCCTCGTTTTTTTAAGACGTAGCACCGTGCCCTCCATGCTGGATGTGCAGCCTTTTTTCCAGGCTAAGTCGCCTGCACTTTTTTTTTCTTTTTGAGCCGTTTTCTCCCCTCCAGTCCCCTGCTCCTTTTTATCCGTCTCATGAGCAAGACTTTCGTCGCTGTCTTCCTCCCCCCCCTTTCTGGCGTATAGGCGGAGACGTCCAGACCCCCAACGAGTCCCCCTTTTTCCCTCCAGTCCGCTCTGTCATCCAGGCCGTCCTTCCTCAGTTTCCGACCTCTGGCTACCCTATTTCACCGCTAGCTTCCATAGAATAAAAGAGAGGAAGCACTCCCCTTGTTCCTCCCTTCCGACATGTCTTTCGATCAGAAATCAGTGTAGGCCACCGGGTCTAGCATGTAACCTCGCTGCCGTCCTGTTTGTGCCGAATGAGGTATGTCGAGTTTTGGGTGACCTGTCTGGGGCCGCTTCATGCGCCTCCCGAGGGAGAGAGACTTCCCTTTTATTTTCTTCAGGTCATGAACGGGTTCCCCAGCTTTTGAGTCGTAGTTATCGCTTTGGCCGCCTTTCTGTATTAGGCCTGTTACCCTCGTCCGCATTCCTTCTCCAACAAAGGTTCCTTGTTTCTGCCGAACACGTCTTAAAGATTTACTCTCTTTTCTTGACGGGAAGTTGCTACCATGCCGTTACTCCACCACCCTTTGTATTGTTTCTTATGCACTTGCTTGGTAAGAGGGAAAGTTTTTCTTTTTCCCCTGCCGTCATACGTTCTCATCGTCTGCTGGGAACCTAATACGATGTCTTCTGTAATTTCCTATGGAACTCTTTTTTAGTTATGCGTGCTTTCCCCCTAAGTAAACCTCCCACCCGGATCGGCTACCAGACATTTCTCCTGGTGCTCGGCGCGCGCGGCTTTCACGTTTCCCAAACGCGCTTTTTCTAATTTTCCCGCATGCTTCACCGGCTTGAAGATCCTCCGTTCTCCCCCCTCCCCTTGCCTTCCTAACTCGGTTCGGTGCTTGTATATATCCCTTTAACTGCGAGGTTTGTTGCCTTAGTACCCTGTTTTCTCGTTTTGAATTTCTTTCATGACGGGTTGGCTGCAAGTCCACTGAAACGAGACAGTCCCATTGAGGTCTGTTTTCCGGCTGGACTACTTTTCCCCCATGAAGCCTCCCATCCTCTGTTACGTTTTCGCTTTGGATTTTTCCGAGTGGACTTCGGTGTCCTCCGTTCCTGTTAGGAGTGTCTTCGCTGGTTTTTCTCAGGCCGCTACATATCGGTAGTCAAGACCTTCCCTGCGAAAGTCCTCATGGCCGGCCACCAGGTAGAACTTCGCCCCCCCCGACAGTCCTGGCAGGTTCCCGGACGTAGTGTTCCGCCGGGTCTTTTGGGGTAGATTTAAGAAGTCGTACCTTCCCGGCATGATTTTCTGTTCTACGCTGAGCGCCATCTACTATTACTCTCCTTTTTCCCTAAGGACGCCTTTGATGGTGATGAAATAGCCATGTTGGTTCGTAGGGGTAGAGCTGGATGACCTTCTTGCTTCCGCACCTGCCTCTTCTGTTCGTCCTTTTAGTTTATTTTGGAGTCCCGGTTTCTCCTTGTCGCTCAAGATACACTGTTTTCGTTCATGCCCACTGACTCCACCTTTCAGTTTTATGAAGACTTTCCCGTCGTTCAGGGCATCTTCTTTTCCTACCCTGTATCTTTTCCGTTCCTGATCACCGACGATGTCTCGAAACGCCTTTGTATGCAGGACTGTCGTTCCTCTTTTTGCCTCGTAGAAAATTGTGGTTTCATTCCTCGCTGCAGAATCGACCCTGACTTAATACTTCTTTTCCTCTTTGTTGTTTTTGTTGCCGAGTCATTCTCTCTATTGTAGATGCTGCTGCTCTCTGAGGACTCCATTTCCACGGTCGAACTAGTGGGAGTCTGCACGGCCGCCGCCCAGGAAATTTCCGGTTCCTCGCCACAATAGTTGTGCCGAGGCAGGTTTCCCTGACGCTGAGGCTCAGATGCTCCTTTTTATTCTGTCACTCCGTTATTCTTCCCCCATCGTCGGTGGCGCAGGGTCCCTAACGGGTCCCTTTTGAGTTGAAGGAACGTTTTTCGAGGATTCGGGCTTCCCCTGTCTTCGCCTGAACTACCTTCCCATCATATGTCTGCCCGGTACGTTGTCCTTGGGGGAAAGTTTCGAGTTTTCACCCCTCTCTTTTCTAATACCCGACTCACACGTACTTACCTCCCTTCCAGCTTTTCCCAGTCAAAAGTCCTATATTCTGATTCGTACGTCGTTCACCTGGCTCTTTATCATGAAGATTTGGTTATCCTGTATCGTTCGACCCAACCCTTAATTGCTTTTCTGACTGTTTCCCTACCCGGAGTCCTCGTGGCTCTATTTAGACATGTTCTCGGACTCACTCGAAACATTTTTTCTTCGTTCTTATTTCTTCTGTCCTTCTCCTTTCCCAAGAGATCTCCTATTTACCTTTAGACCCCCCCAGCGACGTCACTCACCATCTCTCCTTCTGCAGCAAGCTTCCCCCCTCTTGTCCCGCCGGTCCTATGTTCTCCCGACCCTACACCCTCCCATGATGTCTTCCCATAGTCACGTTCTCCAGGCGTTCCCCTTACTGTCCCCCTGTCCTCTCCCGGAAGGATTGTCTGTTTTCTTTTTCTATCCCAACGCATTTCCGCTCGAGCTCACGCTGACTCGAAACATTATTTTCCCCCCTCTACCCCTTTAGACGTTCTTTTATTAGACACCTTCAGCTCCCGGAAGTACCCTCCCCTTTGCGGCACCACCGCTGTTTTCTGTTGCCCTTTTCCTCACTGTTGAAGCATGCCAGGAGTCTTTTTGGTTTCCCTTTTTTCGGAGAATCTGCCCTTAGGCGAGTCACCAGCGAATTGACTGCTACCTTCCTCTTTTTTTTTTCCCCTCGAGGTTCAAGCCCTCTCCCCTCTGCTACACTGTCGTCCTGGAGAGTGCCCAGAAATAAGCATCGACATTAGGGGACAAGAATCGTGTCCTACTTTGATTGCCCTTAAGTCCCTTTTCCTTTCACGAGCAGCTTATATGTAAAACCTTCCCCCCTCACGCCTTGAGTGTTTTTCTTGGGTTTGTAGCGTGACGCACCCTCTCCCTCCTCGTAGTCTCGTTACGAGTTAATCGGTTCCTCCGTCCCTTTCCGCCGTCTGTTAAAGGGGCCTCCATCCCGCTTCCATAATTAGATATTAGTTAGTCTACACGATCTCCTTCGTTCTCTTCGTGTCCGCTGCTTATCCTGAAACGGAACTCCTCCCAGCCTCCCTCCTCATTCCCCCTCTCCATAACTCTGATGCGCTCTTAACTGCACTGAGCTTTCCCCCATTACGTTTCTAGTTTCTCGCTAAGGTGTCCCCCTTACCGCGGATTTTCTCTCTGTCTGCCCTTCGTCCTCAGTCATTCTTGCTGGCTCCTTTCGCTCCCCGGTTACATGTCGCCATGTATCTTGCCCTGCGGTTCTTTTTTGAATTCCTTTCACCCCCGCTCCTCCCGTGAAAGTTCGGCCTTCATCCAGAACATTTTTCACTTTTTGCTCGTCCCTTTGCTCAAGCCCGTCCATGTGCTTTCTTCTGCCAGCGCCTCATCTTTCCTGTCTTGGCTGGTCCTTCTGTTTTTTCCTTTCGTACTACGGTAAGTTATCCTCCGTTCTCCCCTAGTCTTAGTTTTGCTCGACTTAGTTCCCTTTTCCAGAACCTTTTAAGCAGGATTTCCTTTTTCTGTTATCTTTTCAGCATCCTCTGTTGTTTCTTTTTCATCATATCAACCTGCCCTACGGATGGTGATTTCTTGTCTCCGTGCCAGGCTCTTGGCCCCTCTCGTCCTCTCCTTTGTTCGACCTTCGGAGAACCTTACCTTCTCCCCCTTGCTCTGCACCGGGTCCCGCCCTTCTTGAGGCGCTGGATGAAGCTTTTCGTTTCGTTACTTCCGGGAGAGGTCCGCTTTTGCCGCACCCACGTCTCACATGTTTCTGTGTTCTTCCGGATCCGCCTAAGAGGTAGCACCCTTCTTCCTTTAGACCCTTCTCCAGGCCTGACACCTTCCCATCCTGAGTCTTCCCTTGAGACAACGCACCGCGCGGGCTGCTCCCGTCGCCCGTAAAGCTCTTGTTCCTTGCCGACCTTCTTACAAGTTCTAAATCAGAGGTACACCCTTCATTCCATGACTAGATTCTGGTTTCTCCGCCTTCATTTCCGATCAATCCCGGCGGAGTTTTTCCATGTCTTCTTTATGGTTTTTCCCGCTTAAGGTGCGGATCGATGGAAAGTCTCTCGCCTCGCGTCCCGACCTGTTTCCACATCTGGAGTCTCCCTATCTTTCTTCTTTCAGAAGGTGTTTTCTTTCCTCGGCATCCTCGATTACCGGTCTTTCCGCTGACATTTCCGTAAAACTTTTTTTTCGTATCGTCTTCCCCTTGAAGCGGAAGTCTCACCCCACGTTCCTCCCCGTCCCACGGAGTTTTTTTTTGGGTTTTATTTCGTCTTCAACTCTTTCGTCACTTCCTTTATTATCAAGGAAAAGCTTATTTAGTCATCTGCGTACCCCTCCCTCTATGCTACTTGGGAAGGATTACCACATTTAGCTTTTCGTCTGCTTTCACATAGGACGCTTCAAAGAAAATTCTCGTCTCTCCTCCTCTCCTTTTCTTCCCGTCCTAAGGCTGCCTTCATAAAGTACCAAAAGTTTTCTCTCTTCCCTCCCGGCGTCCCGTATGTACGGCTTCCAAACCGAGGTGCTTTTTCTATTTCTCTTGCTTAATTCCCTTCTCTTCCAGGTGTGTCTATTAAGCATTTACCCTTTTTTTTTTATCCCGATGTTGTTACCTTATAACTTTATTCGTCGCTTGCTTAAATTTTCCGGTTTTTGATATGCATTTTCCACCTTTCCCCTTTTCACATACCTAATTCCTTATCTTAGGATTGTTGAAGGAACTGACGGAGCATTCTTTTATATAGGTTATGTAATCGGCTTTGTATTTTCAGTATCTCGATCTGTTTTAGTGTGGCAGGACCGGTAAGGCGTTTTTTATTGAAGGGAGGACCTTTTTTATTTTCCAGGGTCATTCGAGAAAAGAGGCCTCCGAAATTTTTGGCCGACCGAATGGTCTGCCTCCCCAGGTCTCCTAACACTCAAGATCCGGGCAGTTACCTTTTACTGAGGTCTCCTGTAACTTTTCTCTGGATGTCCTTTATAACGTCAGTCCTCGGTTTCTCCTTTGCTAGAACGGGGCATCTCTGTTTACTTTGCAGGTTCTGTCTTATGGTCAAATCGTTGTTTCTTTGGATCGATTCCCCCTTCGGTCACTCTTCTTAAGCCTTGACATCTTTTCGGCTTTTTTCGGATTCTGACGGTCGACCTCCTATTCGCCTTTCCCTTCCCACGACTAGTTTCCCAGTTTGGCGACTTGTTAACAGAAGTGTGAAGTATCCTTTTCTTTCAGCGTCCTTCTCATCTGCAACGCATCGGTAAGTGCCGTTTTCCACGATTTCTAGAACGTTCCCGGAGAGAAGTCCTTTCTCGCCTGGTGTTTCATAGTGACCTTTTCTTGTTAAGTCCTCTCTTCTCGCACGGTCAACTATTTTCCTCTTCCTCCTTTTTTGTGGATATTCTTGCTTTTTTTACCTTATGTTCTTTGGGGACTCCGTCACCTCATTTCTATAGTGTAGAGTCCACGCGCCGACCCTGATTTCGCCGTCACGTTACTCAACTTCGTCGTGGACTCTTAGGAAACTTTGATGGAGGTCCCCGTTTCATTTTTCCTGCTTTCTTCCCTTTACGGAGCGCTTTACCCATAGTCGGGGACCTAGAAATGTTTACCTTGTTCCTTTTAGTTTCCACCTGCTTCAGCGTCTTTCTCGTCTGTTGCCTCCTTAATTACCCTAAAGGACGCCAGAAGGCCTTGGAGGAATCAGAGCGGCCTCAGTTGCGATGTCACACTGATCATCCCATCGTCCCACGGAGTCCCCAGTAAGCCCTCTCGCCTGGATATAGATAGATTTTTTCTCTTGCTCGCCTCTCCAATTTTTTGCCAAGGTATTGTTTGACACCAAATAGCGGCTCTCTCGAAATTCCCCCCCCGATCTTTCAGGGGTGTCGGTGCCCCTTTTTTTACCTCATTTCTGCCATTTGATTAGGTCACTAGATGTACTCGTTGTTTCGATTCCGTTCTTTTCCTTCCTTCCTACTCACCAACCTGTCCTTCCCTTCGCAGCCAGGCAATTTTTTTCCGTCGTTGATGACGCTCCCCCCGCCCCTTTTCTCCCTTTTTAGATTCCCAGTCATCAGCGCCCCCTGCTTTCCAACAGCACTTCTTCCCCTTCATTCTGTTTCGTCAATTTTTGTGAGCCCAACGGCAGCTCCAAGCATCTGTCACCCTCGCCACTTAGAATTCCCCCCCCAAGTTGCCCTGACGTGATGTGGAGCAACGGCCTTTTTTTTACGGGAAGTAACTTGAAGGGAGGCCAAACGCACCTGCTTTCACTAATGAAATCCTGTGCTTTCCCTTTTTAATTCCCCTAAGCGCGGGTTTTCTTCTCCGGTTCTTCGCCTCCTCCCCCCCCCCTAGAACGACCTGTCCAATGTATCTCTAAATCAAGTTCCCAATCATAGGGAATCAAGCCGACCCTGAGCTACACCTCGTTTTCTCTACTGCCTCGCATCGAGGTGGGGGAAGACCTTTTTACGATCTTCCTTCTTTGACGGCTTTCTCTCGTGTACCACGCTGCTACTGCCTAAGCAATAACACTGTCCGTTGCTTTTGAACTTTTGTAGCCCCCCCAGCGTTTTCCTAATTTCCTCGGTTACCCTTTTCGCCCCCCTTCCCTTGAAGAACGGGTCCCGACTACGAGTTTTAAAGGGTCTAATAAACGCTGACCCCTCTATCTTCTTCCCCACGATGGGCCACCCCTCTCCTGAAGGATTCCGTTTCCTCACTATCTACCACCCTGCCCCGACAGTCCCCCCGATCCCCTGATGCGGCCTGCTTCAAGGCTGAGATCAACAGATTGAATTGTTATTCCTTTGTAAGCTTCGGCGATTTTTTTTTCTTTTCGTTTTGCATTTAGTCCTTGGACGGGGAGACTTTTTCCACGAGTTAATCTCGCTTTCCTTTCGGCTTATGGTCGCCTGCCACAGAACTGGTCACTTTAGGATGCCTCCTTCAGGAAAAGAACGAATTTTTGCTCTTTCTCTTTCTTTTTTCCCTCTCCTCCGGTTACTCCTCATCGTGTTTTTCTGAACCTTTTTTTGTTTATTCCCTTTCTTGCTGGAGTATTTTGCCTCTTCGAAGTCCTCCTTCTCTCGTCCTTACAACCCTATTCCTTGGTTCGACGTATTTTTGAAATGCTTCCTTCCTCCTCATTGCTTGGCTTTTCTCTTTGCCGCATATTCCTCCTTTGTTTTTGAAGATAGATTGATAACCTTTCCTTTTTCTCCTCTTGTCACGTCCTTTCCCCCTTCTTACGTAGGTGTAACAGGAAGATAGGTCCCTCCCTCTTCACTGAGGACCTCCCCAACGTCCCCTCCCCGGCGAGGAAAGACAGTAGGGTGGGGGGTTTTTTTACTTTTCGAGCTGTAAAGGGATTCGGCCCTTTTTTTGTCTTCTTCTTCTCCTTCCTCGCCCGCCCCCCCACCACGTATTCATTTGTTCGGGTCTGGCCTGTCTTTTGCGCTGGATCTTCCTCTTTTCTCTCTCCAGACGAAAAGCCAGATTTCTTCCCTGGCGACCACCTCAAACGCGCGTCCCGTGCGTAGTAAACCTTTGATTTGCCGTCTATTTTTTCTCTCCAGCAAATTTTAACGCGGTAGGTCCCGGGCTACTTCACCCAGATGCCTAATGGTGAGATCTTTTCTTTCAGCGCCGTGCATATTCGTTACGCCAGGGTTTTTCATGGTTCGGCTTTGGATCTATCTTTCGCGGTTTCTGATCGTTTTCCTCACGGCAGTTCATCCTCCCCTCTCCTGAAAGGTTTGAAGGAGAGATACGATTATGGCAGAGCGTATTATGTCCCCCGTGCATCCTGACTTACACTGCTCTTGAAACGTAGTAAGAAACCGCCCTTTCGTTTGAGCTTTCACCCACTCCGTTCCTCCCCCCTCCCCTGTCCGCTTTGTTGTTTACACATATCCTCTTCGCTTGCCCGGACCTTGTCCTCCCCCGTCCGAAGAAGTCGGATTTCGTGTTTTCACCTATCCCTTTAGCCCTACTCCCTGGGTGTCCTTCCTGACCTTTCTTTTTTCGCTTTTTGAGCGTCCAGGTCAAGAAACATTCAGGTTTCCTTAGCTCAATTCGCTCTTTCTTGCGCTATTCGGATATCCCTCACGGCACCCCCGCTTCGCCTCTCCTTGCAATTCTTTGTTCAGGCAAGCTACCACGACTTTTTTCGCCCCTTCTTTTCCTTAATTTATGCTCCCGGCGGTTCTCTCCATCTAGAACGACGATTTTTCCTCTACCTGTTTTTCTCCTCTGTCTCGTTATGAGCTTTTTGTTTTTCATTCCTCAACATTGAAACTGCCAGCCACCCTCCCTCTCTTATGCTGGGCATTCCTCCTTTTGCCGTATATCCTCTTCCCTCATTTGTTAAGGGGCTCATGTCCTCGTCTTTCCGTTCGGGACTGGATTTTCCGACTCTTTCTGTTGCGTCTTTTCAGAGTCTGTTTTTTTTCATCTCTCCCTTCGATTCTTGACTTTCCTTCGTCCAATTAATACGTCATTTCTTAAGCCCCTGTTCCGAGACCCTGTTCTCATCTTTTTCCTTTTCCAGGATCTTTTCCCCTCCTTGGAATGTGGGGAGTATGTACTTTTTGGCGTCCCTGACGGTTCTTCCTATAGATGAGCATGCTTTTTAGATCTTCCGCCCCCTTTTTCCTTTTTCGGATGGCCACTCTTCCCGTGTTCCTTCTCCGTCTTTTTTCCTTCCCTATGACCTCCTTTCTTTTTCCGTTCTTTTTTTGTATGTCAGCAGTTTTTTCTTTTCTGTAGAGACAGAGCGCTTTTGATTTCCTGCCCTCTCCTTTCACCGCTTCCTTTTGTTCCCCGTCCTTGGGTCTCCTTTTTTTCATCTAAGCAGGCTTTCTTTTCCTCATAGTCCTTAATGAGACTAGTCCACTTCCCTGTGAGCGACCCCTTTCCCCTCTAGCAGGTTACTTTTCCCTCTCCTTGCCAGACGACTCGTAGAAAAGTGCGGTGGCTCCTTACCTCCAGCATCGTAACCCTCTACTATCTCTCTGCTTTTTAATCTTAATCGTTTTGTTTTTCGTATCGATAGTGTCTGGTTTCG
>Ga0179593_1621211_pt1 | contig 12857 bp, 7 predicted proteins | sample CZODoug2_1_08_16_FD_185931 | JGI IMG/M metagenome (GOLD analysis project Ga0179593, IMG submission 185931) | Vadose zone soil fungal communities from Angelo Coast Range Reserve, California, USA - CZODoug2_1_08_16fungal (PacBio error correction) | ecosystem: Environmental > Terrestrial > Soil >... | reverse complement strand
TAAAACCCCAAGATGATGATTTCCCAGGGACAAATTCGAGTCCCCTAAGTTACTTTTCCTGCCCCTATTTCCCCCCGGAACACTATCATCCCTCCTTGGCAGCGGAAGATGTGAAGAATGTGTCTAGAGGATGCCCCCCCCCGCGTTCCTTGTTTCGAGAGAAGATGCTCGCTCTCCGCGGCTTCCGGCGCAGTCTTGTTCAGTCATCACGCGCTCTTCCCAGTTTGTACAATCACTTCGGCCATCCTCGGAAGTGGTCTCCTTGCAAGCTTTTCCTAATGCCTTCGGAGGCGCTTCCCAGCGGGTTCTCTTTTAAACCAGTTGATTCTAAGCCGTCCCCTTTCGAGTGCTTCGGAAAATTCCCTGTGTCTTACGCGGGGCTCCCTTTCGCCGGTCCCACTTTTTTTATCAAAAACTTGTTAATGCCGGGTCCCTATTTCTCCTTGAAAACTACATGGTTTTCCCTAAGGTTCCCTCCTTCCGTTTATCCCAGGGATCGGTTTTTCCGTCTCTACGGTTATTTCCTGAAACGCCTAGACCCACACCACTCATCCCTCATTCTCGCGATGCTCTTTTCGTGAATTTCCTTTACGCTTTCTCCGTCCCTTTTCCCCCCCCCCTTTCTCGAGCAGGTTCACCAACCCATTTGGTGATGACACCCAGTTCGCAACGCATTCGATTGCAAATCCCTCCTCCTTAGGACCACCCCCTTCGTTGGACTCGCTTTGTAATAAGTTTCTTTTTCTGAGTATGGGAAGACCCGGATGAAACTTTTCCTTCTCAGAAAGAGGGTGGTTTTTCCCTCGGAGGGAAGGCATTTTGGAGCTTCGCATATTGAGGATCCTTTCCCCTCAAAGACTGTCACATGTCATTTCCCCCCAAAGAGATATACTTTGTGATCTTGAAGACACTTCTTCCCCGGATAAAGCCCCTTCTCATGAAATTCTTGACCTTTCGGCTCGGAATATTCCCCCCGTTCCGAGCGCTCTTTTTCCCTCTTCGCCACTTATGAATTTGGTCGTTTGCGAAAAAGAGGTCCCAAAAAAAAACCGTTGATTTAGAAAACGTTTCGGTGGCTTCCCCCTCCGCTGTTGACCGTGTCAGGCAATGGTTTTTAAAGGGAAATAGACGCAGAACCTCCAAGATATATCTCCTTTGGTTTCGGAACCCCAACCCCTCTCCTTTTCTCTTTCCAAAAACCGTTTGTCTGGTTCGTCGGAGTTGGAAATTCTCCGACCCCCCCCCATTTTTTGGGTACTTCTTTCCTGTTTTTCAGAAAGGCTTCGATGTTTTCAAAAAGTTGTTGAGGTGCCCTACTCGAACTACTCTCAACATAGCGTTGGTAAGTAGTTTCTCCGCCGTTTTACGTGGCTCAAAACTTTTTTAGGATGAAGCACCTCCTTCCCCACAGCCGACTTGTCGCTTCCCCCTTTGTACCGGGACAATACGTTCCCGCCCAGTCGGTTTGTCTCACCCTCTGAGTTTCTGAAGGCCCCCTTTGGAAGGGCTCTTACTGGTGCGATGCGGAGGCCCTGAAGCCTAACCTCACAAGCACTCTCAGTCTTCACCTTTTTCTGCGCGCCCGCTTTTCCCTTCAGACTTGGCTCCCCCGTCCCCGGAATTGGGACTCCCCCTTGAATCTTACACATCATACTTTCTCTTCTCGACAGGGAGAAGCTTTACCTAAATTCGGCTAAGTCGCCTCGAGAGAAAATCTCCGGCCTTGGAGGACAATCCCTGAAGAATCCTTAAAGCCATCCCTCGATTGCGTCACATTCCCTTCAAACACTCTCCCACACAACCTCCCCCTCGTCCCTCTCCTCTTTTCATCCCCTTTTTGTTGTTGATGCCTCCTTCCTTTTACTATAGGAAGGCGTGGTGCCCCCCTTTTTTCCCGCAAATACGTCGATGGCTTCCTTTTCCCGGCTTCTGCGAGTTCTCCCCCCTCCTGTCGCAAAGGCGTTCCATCTTCTCTGTTCGACTGAAATTCGAATTATATGAAACCTCACCAGCTTTCTGGGCTCGACGAACACTTCTTGTGCACTCCCTCTCCAAGGACCTTTAACCTTAGCAAGCCAACCCATTTTCAAGATGTGCCTCCCTGTTTTTCTCTGGTTGAGTGTTTCGTTCTCCCATCAATAAGGTGGCCTTTCCCACCTCAAGAGCTGCTTTTTTCCACGTACAATCCGGTTGCTTTCAAGACAGCCCTGGTTTCTTTTTCGTATTGAATATAAAAAAACGCTTTTTCTCCGTATGTCCCCCTCCCCCCTGTCTCCCGTGAAGGTCTTCAAGAGGTTGTTTGAACTGATGAATCCCATCTTCTCCATGTGTTAGGCCAACCCCCACTGATCGCAGATAATACCCCCCCAATGGATCTTCCAAAGAGAGTCGCCCCCCCCCTCCAAACCCCCCCCCCCCCCTGTAAGCGGGCACCCTGGAAAAATCTTTTTCTCGCCGGCTCCGAGGCGTTACCCACTTGATTGTTCAGTCGCCCTTCCTCTCCACCGACGGTTTTTTTTCCTCACTTCTTTTTTTTAATGGGTTTTTCTCAACCCGGTCCAGTCGATCCTTTTTTTACCGTCGATGCCACTTGTTCCCGCACACCGACCGACATAACCCTCTTCTTTGAAGCCACCCTCCCACATAGTAGTTTAGTTCATTGCCGGATTAAGTACGAGAAACCGTTTTTATCAACCAACCTTAAAGCACTTCCCCCCGCGAATCGTTTGCCATCCCCCTTCCCCCCAAATGGCAAGTCCGTATTAGTGCCGGCCCCCAACTTCCTCCATTCTTCCGTTCAACGATTATGCGCCCCCTTTTGTTAAAAACCCCAGAGGGCCTCATGATTCTATCGCTGTTTTTGCAGTCTGGTTTCCCTTTCCCCCAATCGCCCGACCCCTGATCGCTTTCATACGCAAAACTTCTTGTAGCACTCGAATTCCCGCCCTCCTTTAGAATTTGGGACCCTTCCCCCCTGATATTTCAACTTTTACTCTGCCCCCCTTTTTCCCTAAGGAAATGTGGGCCCCTCTCAAAGCACGACTAGGATTGCGTTGCAATCGCTTTGGCGGCGGTTCAGGTTTGTCATCCAAAACCGTTTTCATTTTGTCAAATGCTCCTTTTTTTGAACTACGGTTCCCCCTTCTTGAGGCAAGCCGTTTTTTCCCCCTCCAAGAAATGACGACTTTTAGTAGCGGTGATTTTCGGGGTCCCGAGTAGGATCCTACCGTGATGGGCTCGCAGAAGCCCCGATTCATTGTCCTTTTTAAAACTTCTTTTGGAATTAGGTGTGTTTTTCACCACAACCATGTTTCCCCAATAAATCTTTTCCCCTTAACTTGAAATTTTTGCCTCACTTGGGCCGGCAACAAATCCCCTCGGAGGAGGCGTTTCTTCCGCTTCAGAAATTCTCAGCCCTTTAACCCATCCATACCTTTCGAACGCCCCCCGTGTTTTTCCCAGAACGGGCCTAATAAATGCTTTGCCCCGTCTCCCGTAATACAATTAAGACTCCTCTTTTCCCGACGAACCCCCGCGCAATTTGAACGCGGCTCTTGCTTATTGAACTCCCGGCGAAGAAGACTTTCTGAGAATCCTCTCTCCTGAGAGGCGGAATTTTTTGTCCCTCTTTATTAATAGGAGGGCCGTTCCCCCCCCCCCCTTCTTGAGTGCCTTTTCTGGCACCCTTTTTTCAGGAATAACATCTTTGCCTCGACTTTGTCCGATTTCTTTCCCCCCATTTCATGGTGATCATCTTTCCTCCGGTACCTTTCGGATATTGTTCTCCTCCTCCTGTTTGAGAGAGATACAAGACTCCCTCCCGTCAGATCCCAAAATGATGATTTCCTAAATAAGGACTTGGCAAACGCGGAAGTAAATGTTATTCCCTTTAGAGATGTCCCCCCCCCTTTACAAATATGACATCACTTTGACGGGCAGAGGACCTGCTGACCTCTTGAAACCAGAGGATCCCCCCGTAACTTGCGGCGCGCCTCTGCCGAGGATGTCGGCTTGTGCAGCAAAATCACGCTTAGCGTCAATGCCCCCTTTCGGCAAGCATTCCCCCCCTTCCGTAAAGTGTATCCACTCGCTCCCCTCATCTCCGTGCGGTTCTGTTAGATGGGAACCTTGGCTCATTTTCGCGTGCCCCTTGAGTCGCTTTTCCCCCTTCCGCCGCGCTCCGCTCTTTATTTGACGGACCCCCCTTTTGAGCCGCTGTATCAAAAATTCGTGAAACTTGGTAAGAAACTTCCCCTGTTGTGGGGAATTCTGCCGCCGCTCGTTCCCCAGGAAAAGATCTTTTTTTTCCTGCTGCGACTCCCGAACGCCTCCGGTCGCAACCTTTTTTCGACTACGCTATTTATCTCTTTTCCCTTTTGGAGTGAATTTTGCCATTCCTTGCGCGTTCCCTTTTAACCGATTCCTCCGTTTCCTGAACCAGGGTGGAGGACACCACCTTTTTTGGCAAAGCCCCCCCCACGGCGCAAAGCCTCCCCCCCTACCCAATTTTCGTTCTTTTCTCCAAAAAGGTCTTAAGTTTTCCCTACCCCGTGATGCTTTTTAAACTTCTCATCAAAGGGGCTTTCCCCTCAGCGGAGTTCTCCTATTCATACCTGGCCGCTTGGCGCCCCCCCCCCTAGAGAGAAAAAAATTTCTCTAAGTTCATGATTTCGAAGAATCCGACACTCGGTAACACGCCCCTTTCAATGAAAATACGGCGGCATTTTTTTCCCCTTCATTCCGCTCTTCGCCGCAGCTATCCTTCGTTTATTTCTGAGTGAGGCCGGGCTTTTTTCGACCTGGCCAGGTAGTTCCAACCCCCCCTTGAGTGAAGAAAACTCCCTATTGTGGTTTCTTTCCATCTATCTAAGCTTTCTTTCGTCTGCAATGGGCTTTCCCGGAAACCCCGAGCCGACGCCCCCCCAAGATACGACCCCTCACGTACCGTCCCCATTAAGATGCAGTAATTCTGACCAAATTTTCGAGGAGGCTCTGTGGACAGTCTCCTGCCCCCCCCGGGGTACCTTCCCTTTTTAGAGTTCCTTCCTCGACACAAGCCTTTAGCTTTTTCCACCGTTGTGAGGTGAAAGTCTCCCCCCTGGTCTCCTAGCTTTTCTTTGAAAGCGCCGTTAAGGAGCTTTTTTGAACAGTAGTGTCCCTTTTCAGCATCTTTGACTTTCCCGAAGACCTTTTTTCTCTCCCCCTCCGCGGGTCCTAAGAGCCCCTGCCGTCGGGTTTGACCCCGCTCCGGCTGTGACAGAGTTTCATCGAAGGTTTTTCTGGGACGGTTTCACCTTCCCCCTTGAATCTGCTGGATCTCTGAAGACAAGAAACCATCAACGCGATGTGGTTAGGCACATCTGATCCCCCCGCTATGTGTATGGGTTTTTCTTCGAAAGGCCTCTTTTTCTGGAGGGGTTTGAACTGAGCGCGTTTATTCCGTCGTCTGCTCTGAGAAGCTTTAGTTCCTCTCCTTCCTTCTTTTCTTTCCCAACAGGACTACGAGAAGTCGCATTTTTTTTCCGCTATTACCTATACTTCCTCCGGAATTTCGACGCCCTTTTCCTGACGGACTTTTCTTGCGTGCACAACACTGGTTCCGAGTTCCCACTCGAAGATCCGCTCTTCTCTCCCTCCCTTTTTTTTTCTGAGATAGTACTATTTTTTCTCGGTCAAGGCTGAAGGTGCCCGCCCGTCCGTCAAGGCCGATGGTCTCTCGAGTAGAGGTCCAGCTTTACCACCCTTTTGAAGAGGGTAATGTTAGGGAACTTCCTCCCCTTAAATTCCCAGATTCTCCTTTCGACGATTTCCCCTCGATCAGGTTCTCCCATTCCACGTTCCCTCCTCAAAAGTATGATACCCCCCCCCCCTAAACACTCTCAGATGTGCTTGTCGTCCACATAGCTTCTTCTTCAGACTCCCTGTCCACCGCCAAAATCCTGTGCAACCCCCATATCCCTCCTCCCCGATGAAGGCAATCCTTCTCCTAATAATCTAACCCTGGCAGGCTTCCTTCCGGTACCCGTCGTATTCCTCTGACAGGTCTTCTTTTAGCTAGACTCCTTATTCCTTTCAAAAAATGTTTTTCTTCCCCCAAGTTCAAAACTTTTTCGCCGCTAATCTCTGTCTTCCACACCCCTCCTACAACAGTGTAAGTTTCCCGGTGGAAAATCCTCCTTTCGGTTCGCTCTCGAACCTCTTGAGATCTTCGGTAACCCATGGAGACCCCTCTCCTCCCCCCCGCCCTTGATCAAGTTACGTAGCGTCAGTGGTTTTTTCTATTGAAAGTCGGATCCTTTACGTCGGCGTCGATGTCTTGCCTTGCTCGCATTGCATTCCCTCCCAGGATAAAACTTTCGCTGATGGAAGCCCCCCACATCGTTTTCGGATTTTTTTTTTGGATATTTATCCCTGGAAGGTATACCCCCCCCCCCGCCCAATGAATCTTCCCGCCAAGCGATACCGCGCTACAATTGAAGGTCTGCCGTCCCAAACCAAATGCCTACATCCCTCACTTTACCTGATCGCCGATTTGTTATTTTTTTCTGCCCAGTCACCCCCTCCCTAGAGGGGTTGAGTCCCCCCAGGGCTTTCCCTCTGGAAATCATGATGTTTACCCATCCCAGAGGAAGCACCTCTCGTCTTTTTTCCTTACCTCCTGATTCCAGTCCTTCCTTCCCCCCTCCCAGGAGATTAACTTCTCCCCCAACGACACTTATCTTCCCAAGCTTCCAACGCCTTTTTCTTCAGGGTCTCTAGAGCACCCCACTGAAGTGGTTTTCCTAGGTGAGCTTTCAATCCCTAAACCGGTTTACGCTCGCTCCTATTTAGAGTGACTTGTCCGGGACGCCGCGTCCGCGGAATGCTCCCCGCTTCCCGACTCCTCTTCGATATGCGTTGTTTTCGACGACTTTCGGCTTCGGATAGCGCAGCCTATACTTGTCATGAAAAGTTTTGGCCTCCCCCACAACATGTAGGTTTTCCTTCAATTTCTCCCCAACTTGAAATTTTCTCCTGTCTTAAAGTAAGATCCTCTCTGCGCGAGGCGGCTCCCTCCCTCATTGTTAGCTCTTTACGATGAGACCCTGTTTCCACATAGACCCGGTGGAACCCTCAGAAGGATTTCCAATAACCACTTCTCAATTGGAACACTTTCCAGCTTTTTTCCCTCTGGCGCCTCTTTAAGTGAGTGTCCTTTCAAGCTGATGTTTCTTTTCTGAACAGCATCGTCTTCCCTTTTACAGCGTGTAGAGCAGCGCTCTGCCGCATCTTTTGTCTCCCTTGGTGTATCCCCTCCATTTGAAGAGACTTAGTTATGATATTTTAAGACCTCGCTTGCCCCTAACAGGTAACCCCGCAGTTGTCATTAATTTGCCAATCCCTCTCTATAGTGAGGGCGGTCTTTCTTCATTGCCTTTCTCCTCCTCCGTTTGTTGTTTTTTCCCCCGAAGCCCAGTTCCCTCCGAGGATAAACCGATGATTCCACCTGGAAAACGCTCCCCCCTGTTATTCCTGCCATCCTTTCCTGGACAAGCGGCCCCTATCCCCCTTTGAAGAAGGGCCTGTCCCGCCGATGACTCCCCTAGACTCCCAGAGGAGACCGCGTACCTGCCCTCCAGCTTCTTTTTCCAATAGCTATCTGTCGGAGCTTGCTGTGACAGACCCATCAACCCTGCGTGCCCCCCCAGGTCCCCACCTTTTCTGGAAAGAATTTCACTTAGGAAGGGCCCGGGCAAGTCCCTTCCAGTTGATGATATTACTTCGAGAGTGCTCCCCTGGAACCAGGGATCATTCGGGAACTCGGCACCCTTTGTCGGAAGAGTAACCGCCTTCTCCCCAAAGCCGCGGCGGACCACTGGACTGCCCTTTTTATCAAAAATGTCCATTTATGCCCCCCCTTTTACAAGATTTTTCACAAAACCTTTCCTTTGTGGGCCCTTTTAAGGCCTCTCCCCCCTTCAAATGAAAAGGAATCTCTTCTCGGACCTGCAGACGAACCGCCTCTCGGTCGCCACGCCTACCCCTTTATTATAGAGATGAGATGTTTGAAGTGCACATTCTCGCGCCCTTTCCCATCCCCCTCCCCTCCCGAAGGTTCAGCAAAAATGGTGCCGCACGCCCTCCCACGGCGATTGTCCTTTTCCTTAGAACCCCCATTCTGTTTTCTTTTTCCTCTTTCCAAAAGGTAATAATTTGTTTCTGAGTCCTGAATCTCTTAAGAATGATATACCTTAGGTCTATTGTTCGTCCCTCAGGATTTTCTTTGTGGCTTCCGCGAATAATTAGCTTGCCACATGCTCCGACTTGAAATTCCCCCAGCGATCCTTTTGTTCTGAGGCGCCTTAACGAACCCCCCCCCCCCTTTCCCCACCTTTTTCCCCCCTACGCATGACATTGCCTTCTTCCCCTGGCGGCATTTTTTCCTGCATAATTTCCCTGAGCCCCAGCTCTACGCTTACAGATTATCTTTTCAGGGGGTTCCTTGTTTGAGAAAAGTTTCGACGTCCCCAAAAAACCCTTTTTCCCGACCGATGTTTAGGTTTTTCTTCCCAGCTCTAAGTTTCGGTCCTCCTTTGAGCAAGGAAGCTGGCCCCTCCCTCGACGTACCCTCTCCCCAATCGCAACAGGGTCCTCCCAAACACAAATTGACCTTCTCCAAATTTTGCAGGAGGAGATTTCTTGACACAATCCCAAGTGCTCTCCTTGAGTACTTCTCCGAGAAAAAGCCTTAGTTTACCCCTTGGTGAAAGCCATACTCGAGGTTGTATTTACCCCTTCTTTTTTCTTTCAGAGAGTTTTTTCCTGGTTCCAGTAAGTGTCGAAAACATTTTTCTTTCTCCATTCTAGCCCACCCAACTTGATCCGTCTTCAGCGTTTCAATACGGCGTATAGGAGAAGCTCCCTGTTTTGAGACCCCCAGCTCCGTTTGGGTTCCAGGCTCTTCTAGGTTTTTCACAGGCGCTCTTTCCTTTGCGATTTGATTTCCCACGGATTCCTTTAGACCCTCCCTCGATGTGGACGACTTAGGTCGGTTCCTTGCCCCGCTTGTCTGGTTTTTATCAGTTTTCCCTAGCAACGGGCCTTGCCTGGGGTCTCTTTCCCAGAATATTTTCTTGCCTCCCAAGGACCTCCATTCCTACCTTCGAGGTCCTTCAAAGAAGACAGAAAGTCACTTATTAACTCTCCCCTTCAGCAGGAAGAACCGAGGATGACTTCTTTAAGGAGATTCGGCAAACCCTTTTCCGGCCCCCAAACCCCAAATATGACGATCCCCCCACCTTTTTCCCTCAATACCTCCGTTGTTGTCGAGGATTGTTGTTAATATCGCGCCTTCTCTTCTAGGTACCGCATCCTCCTTCCCCCGATGGCTTCTGAAATTCCGGCGAGTAGTCCCCCCCCCGAAAAGGGCCGTCAAGCCTCTTTCCTGTTCGCTGCTAATTATCTCCCCTTACCTCACAAGCTTATAATTGTCCTCCCTCTCTATTCTGTGTCCTCTTTCGCCGCCATTCCTCCCCTTTAACCTTCTGATAAAACCCTACCCTCTTGCGCGTGCACCCTCTTTCCCCCCCCGAACTTCGAGTTGAGTTTTCGGGCCCTTCCGTGGGCCGTTTCCCCCCATTCCCCCTCTTTGCCCCCCTCCCATATCCAGGCCTTTAAAACTTAGCAGGAGATTGCTCCCCAACCGACCTTCCCCGTAGTCCTTGTACCCTCTTCTTTCTTGGAAGGTCTTATGAAATTTTCTTTTGATTTTAATGCTTACTCCCAGATGCTGAAACACGTTACTGTTCCCACTCCGCCCCCTCCGAGTGGAAGAAGTACCCTTTGTTACTACAAGCGCGCACCCCCGGTGGTCTACTCGTTGTACCCCCGATCTTACTAGAGGAGAGGCTCTCACCTGATTGGTAAGTCGTAACGGCTATCTCACTACCTTGACCGGTGATGGGTTTTAAGCCTTTCCTTTGAGAAACCCGGTGAGTGAAAGCTGACTACGTAGGCTTTCCACTGGAAGGGATATCAATTGATCCCCCTGGTCCGCGTAGAGATGGTCTTTCCCCCCCCCCCGTTGGACTCAACTGGTTTTTTTTTTGTGAGAACAACCTTTCTTTTGCGAAACAATTCCCCATTAACCCCTAGCGCCCCATCGCTGCGATAAATTTTCTGGCCGGTCAACCCATCGTGACGCCAGGGTTTTCTGGCAATTCCTTCTCTTGGGAGCAGATCCCTCGGGCATCGGACGACCTAAAAAATCTCTATCTTTTTCGGTCAGGGCGTATTTGTCAGCCTCCCCCATTCCCAAATCCAAGATGTCTTCCTCACGCTCTTTCCCCACATAATCCCCCGAATTCGTCCAACTCTTCTCACCTCCGCAACACCCCCCTCCCGGACCTTGGGTCCCCCTATTAAAAAGACTCCTTGTTCTAAGGATTCCCCTCCTGCGGTTTTTCGCGGTGAGCCCTTTTTGTAATACCAAAATTCTCAACTTCCCGGGAATAGGTGCCCTTTCGCCAGGTTCGTGAATTTCCAATTAACTTCCCGATTAGCTTCTCTTAGTAGCTCTTTTTTAAAGAGAGGTCTTCCCCGTCCTACCTCACGCTCGGGCCCGATTCCTTTTTCCAGGTTATACTTTTCCGGCTGTCTCCCCTTCCCCCCACAACCTCTTTTCGTGACCCCTTCTTACTGAATTTTCCGCCGGATTAAAGTGTGGTTTCTTTCCTAACTTCGATGAGCTTCTTCGGTTTTCCAGACATCCTCTTAACACTACCTTCTAAATCCCTTAAATTTTTCCCCTGAAAGAGGTATTACTCTAATCCTATGCACACTTTTTAAACCTGATTGAAAGGACAGAAGTTCTCCCCCTTCTCAGGTCCCCTCAGAAGAACCTCTTGATGTCCCCATCCTTCTACCCTTTGATTCTGCAAAGCTCGCAGTCCCCCCGAGATATTTCTCTCCCCATCTGGATCTCTGTACACTGCCCCCCCTTTTTTTGTATAATCTTTTCTTATTTTCGCGGAAATTAGTAAGTTATTCTTTTTCTTTGGTCTCCCCCCCTGTCCCTTTAACTGAGTGCCCCCTCGTTGTCCTTAGTGATGAGTCCTTTTGATAATCTTTTTAAATTGAGGCTTCCCTCTCTTTTTCCTACTTTTTTTTTCTCTTCCCATCCAGCCTTCAAGTTCCCCCCGCCCGCAGCTGATCCCTTTTTAATTCAATCTTTCCCCCTTCCTTAAAGAAGAGGACGATTCATACAGAGGGTAGGAAAGATTTCCCCACAAAAGTCTTTTTCAGGGAAGCGGCCTTCTGAAGAAGCCCCAACCAGTAGGAGACAAAAATGTCCTTCTGCAAGATTTCTTTTCTTGAGTACAAACCTTTCCTGGGTGGAGGTGCAGAAAATAATCCTGCAAACTTTCTCACGGAGTTCAGGCGTCTCCTCCCGGATTCCTTCCCCAGGCCTCGGTTTCCAAGAGCTTTCATCTGCATTCTTAGGGCGTTGAGATACCGTTAGATGCTTCCCCAGGTTTTCCGGCAAGGTGTGGCACAGATCTGGAAAACTCCGCCCGAGAGAATCGTTTATCTACCAATAGCGCTGTATTCCACCTTCAAGTGAATTCTTTTACAAGATTTTTTCACGAAAATACATTTTTTTTGCCTCAAGCCTCGCGAATTAATCCTTTGAATTTACTCTGGCCTTTTCTGACCCCCTTTCCTCACCAATCTCTTTTGCCCCCAACCCCCCCCCCCGCAGATCTCCTACGCTCTCCCGATCAAGTGAGTGAAGGGTGCCATTCCTTTCCCAGATTTTCTTCTCTTGGACCGATTAACGATACTCCTCGCAGGTTCCTCCCTTGTTTTCCTTACACACAGTTAGCACCGCTCCCCCCACTGCAGATTTTCTAGCCCCCCCCGCCATTTATCGGGAGATTTTCCTAGGTTTCTTTCCTTCTTTTTTTATTTGAGATCTATCCGTGCCAATCCTTGCCGAAATTCTAGACTCCTTTATGTTTCGAGGCTTGCTGAGTTTTTTATTCCCGATGTGCTTCTTCATTTTCGGATTTTCTTGCCGGCCCTTCCTCTTTCCCTCCCCCCTTTGACTCCGGTCGGACTTTTGTTGAAGGTTCCGCCCTCTGGTAAAAAATTTTCGCCCCTAGCTTTTCCCTTGGGACCCTGGATTTTCTTACCCCCTTCCATCATTTCATGGCGCGGATATTTCCCCGATTCTTTCTTTGTTTAGAAAAGGCTCTTCTCCCCCCTCAGGAGCCCCCCCCCCCCCCAAAAAACCGGGGAGGAAGCCCCGCCCGGGGAGGGGGGTGTCCTCCCGAGCTCCGAGGGCCGTTCGGTCACCATTTGGTTTTCGGCCTTTCAGGACGCTTTCAACACTACAGGAGTCGCTTTCGGGCATCTCTCTTTTTTCGGAAAACCATGACGGCGTTGCTGAAACCCAACAATTTTTCTAGGAGGAGATTCTTACTTATACTGCTCCCAAAGGGTTTCCCCTTTTGATGTCCAATGATATAGAACCACCCGCCGTGATGTTTTCAAAATTTGATGTTCTGCAATCGAAAAAGGTGTAGGATCTTTTGTTCCAGTTATTTCCCCTTATTTAGCGGCTAGCCGTTTGAACTCCCCCCCCCCCCAACTGTTTAAGAATCTTTTTTTTAGCTTCTTCTCCTTTCTTTCTTTGCAGAAGACCTGTTTCCCCCGTTTCCCTCCGAAGGTTCCAATAAGGCTCCTGGGTTGAGCCCCCACTCCAGATCCCTTTCAGTTTCAGCGACGGCCTCTTTCTGCGGTTTTTCCCCGGCGCTCTTTTTTTGCTTGTGACGGCCACCTTTTTTCCTCCCCTCGATGTGGACGATTTTTTCGGC
>Ga0179593_1589450_pt1 | contig 12857 bp, 12 predicted proteins | sample CZODoug2_1_08_16_FD_185931 | JGI IMG/M metagenome (GOLD analysis project Ga0179593, IMG submission 185931) | Vadose zone soil fungal communities from Angelo Coast Range Reserve, California, USA - CZODoug2_1_08_16fungal (PacBio error correction) | ecosystem: Environmental > Terrestrial > Soil >... | reverse complement strand
TCTTTTTTCCATCGACCCGTCTCCTTTCCCCTTTTTCATGAAACTGACGATCTCTTTCGGGCGTTTCTTTTACCCTGCCAAACGGCCTCTGCTACCCTGACATACGACAGTCCGCTCTCCTTTTTTTTTTCCTTTTCCCTCGGAGAAAACAGATGTATGTCTACCTTTTTTTCTTCTGGCCCTCCGTTCTCTTCCCCTCTTTCCACCTGCACCCCTGACCGAAGCCCCCCTCTTACCCCCTCCCCTCTTGCCCGCTGAGGGGTTTTTGGATGATAATATAGGCGATCCCTTCCCATCCCGTCAAGTTGAAGTTCCCCCCCCCCCTCTCACAGAAAGAAACGGGACCTTCTTCTCTCTGGCCATGGGACAGATCTCACCATCGCAGTGTTTTTTTTCTTTTTCTCCTACACCGAGATAGCTTAGGAATCGTACTTCCCTTTTTCATCCTCCTAATTTTTTTCTCAAGACGCGCGCTTTTTTTGTAGGCGACCTTCTCCTCTTTCTGGGTCTTTTACTTTGATCTTCACCGATCTTCGGTGTAAAAGTTCCCGTTTCCCCTCTTTTTCTTTTCTTCTCTGGTGACCGAAAACGGGACGGTATGTTTTCTATGAGAAGCAGCGGCCGACTTTTTTTTTTCGTGTTTTGTTTGTTTCTTCTTCTCCTGGAGAGAGGCAGTCCCTGTCTTTCTCCCCTCCTTTTCCATACAAGCTGTTTCGCCTCGCTTCTTCCCTTTTTAGTAGCGGAAATTTAGTATGCCGCTTGTCCTTTTGGCGGGTTTCCTATTTTTCCTGTCTTGAAATCAGGGCCTCTTTTCTTATGGAAAGAACTGCCCTCCCGGATGCCCTTTTTTCCGCCACTGGAGGACCAGGGCCCGCTTCCCTATCATCTGAGAGCCAGAGCCTTCTCCTTTTTAGGAGTGCACGTCTTTTGCGGGATTTTCTTACTTATTTTTTTGCGAAAGTGGTCGGAGGGACCTGGGCCTTTTTTCCTTCTTCGCCGAAACCTCCGGATTCTCTTCTGAGGAGGAAGTATAAGGGTTTCTGTAGGGTACTTGATTTTCCGTACCCGGCAGGTTTCGAACATCTTTTCTCCGGTTCAAAAGCTGCTGTTCTCCCCCCTGGTCCAGTGAAACGTCCCCCCCCAGCTCTGGATTTAGGTTCTCCTTCCCCCCTCGTGGCCTCTTGAGAGGTTAATCGTTTTTCGTCAGTAGAGCCTTTCCCCTCTAGAATGTCACTCTCCTCCCTTTGCGGTTTAGCGCCTTTTTCCGCCCATGCAAAAAATATAAGATCGGACGCCTGCTTTTTTTTTTTTCAACCTAGTCCCCCTTTCCTCAGAACGTTAGTCACCCCCTTTCTTTCTTTTTTAGGTGTCCTTCCCCCCTTTTTTCTATCGGGAGAAAATGGAAGGGCGCACTCTCGGGCAAACACTCCTTCAACCTCCCCTTTTTTTCTCCGTGCGAAGTCTAATGCCGCCTAGTCCTGGATCCTTTCTTCTTCCCTTTCCTCCCATCCATCTGGCGGCACGGATCGAGGCCTTTTCTCGAGTTTAAGAGGGACCTGGCCGACCTTGGTCCCGACGGTTCCTCTTTCTGGTGGGTCCGCTGAAAGGGCTGCTCCCCCCCCCGTCGCTTCTTTGTCTCTTCAGAACCAAGGGACGGCTCTCTTTTTTTTCAACCAAATAGGGAAATTAGCGCTTCCCCCCTTTCTCTTCCCCTCCCCTCCCCGGAAGGTTCTCCCCTTTCTCTTCCCTTTTCCCATGAAGGGGGAGTGACTCTACCTTTTTCCCCTTAAGAAAGAAGGCAACGGCCTTCTTATTAATTTGTGCCATCTGTGGAGCTCCAGGCGCGTGAAGGCGGTGCCCCTATCCCTGCACCCGGGGGACTTTTTCCTTTCTTTGATGGTAAAGTGGACGATAAGATTTCTCCTCCTTATTATATAGCTATTGGTTCGCCCCTTCTGTACTCTCCCTCGGAGGAGAGCGGCTCGTCCCTCCCTCCCACTCCTTTGAGGAGAGAAGTCCCCTTCTTTTACCTTTCCAGAGATTGTGGAGCAAGAAAGGCCTCCCGGGGTCTGTAACTTTTTAGGTTCGACTTTTTTTGGTGCCTTTTTTCCCAATCTATATCTTTTCTTCCTCCTTCCCCTTTTTTTTTTCTCCTTTTCCAAAGTAACAAGAAATAGGCGACTTCCCCCTTCCCTCGCAGGGCACCCCCCTTCAGTGCTGGCATGAGGATAACCCCTAGCTCTGCTTTTTTTCGACCTGGATGGGATCGCTCCACGTTTTCTCTCCTTCTCTGGAAGTGCCGAAGAATCTCTTTCCCTCCAGTAAAGATGCTTTCTTCTCGGGCCCCGAGATCATAAGGCGTGCTGCCTTTCCCGGGTTCCCGCATAACAAGATGTCCGAGGCACCCGTCCCCTTTTTTTTCCCCCGACCGTGAACGCGAAGTGCTTTGGAGAACAGCACGTTCCCCTTTCTTTACTCGCTCAGGCAGGTGAGGATGGCTGTTTTTTCTTTTTTTTCTTTTTCGGTCTCCTCTTTTTCCTTCTCAAATCCCAGGCTCATATGCCCTTTTTTCACCACCCGGGCGGCTCTTTTCTGCTCCTTCTTCTTTTTTTCCCATGAGAAAAAAAGTGACCTCCTTTTTTTTTTTTTTTTCGCAGGCAAGAATCGAATCTTCTCTTTCCCCTTCCTCTTGCCTTCCACGCAGCCGTTGTTTCTCCTTTTTGTTCCCCCTCGCCAGGAACAGCTCGGGCGCACCGGCGCACACTTCCTCTTTTTCTTTCCAGCTTAGCCTAACCTTAGGTGTTCTCCAAGATGGAGGAGCCGCCTCTGTACCCCCCTTCTTTTTTCATCCGTAGGAATACGGACGCCCAAGCATCTCCCTCGTTTTTTCTATCAGGTGTTAGAAGAAATTTTCTGCGAAAGGACATTTTATCACTCTTCCCTCCCCTCTCTTAGACTTTTGATTTCTCATCCTCTCTTATCTTTTCACCCCCTTTATACACCCTTTGCGATCCTCTACACTTTCCTTACCCCCACCCCTCCCCTGCTTACTTTTTTCCCCTCTTCTTCCCTTCCTCCCCTTTTGTTCCCTTCTCCCCCCTCGACTTCTCTCTCTCCTCTTTCTTCTTTTTTTTTTCTTTTTCTCTCCTCTTTTTTTCCTCTCCTGCCTTTTTTTCTTCCCCCCCTTTTTCTTTCTTTTTTTTTTTTCTCCCCCTTGCTTTTTTTTTTTTTTTTCTTTTTTTTTTCTCTTTTTGTGCTTTTTTTTCTTTCTTTTTTCCTTTTTCTATTTTTTTCTTCTTTTTCTCTCTTCTTTTTTTTTTTTTTTTTTTTTCTCTTTTTTTTTTTTTTTTTTTTTTTTTTTTTTCTTTTCTTTTTTTTTCTTTCTTTTTTTTCTTTTTTTTTTTTCTTTTTTTTTTTTTTGTTTTTTTTTTTTTTTCTTTTTTTTTTTCTTTTTTTTTTTTTTTTTTTTTTTTTTTTGTTTCCCCCCTCCCGTTTTTTTCGCCCAGTGGTTTCCTTAAAAGGTCGGATTCCGTTCGGGATGGGATCCCACCGCCTCGTCTTTTTTCCGAGGCGGCGAGTGGGGTTTTTTCCGTTCGGATCCTCTTCTGAGGATGGACTACATGTCCCTTTTCTTTTTATCAACGCTAACCGAGCACAACTCTTTTTTTCTTCCCGCGAACGAATTAACTTTTTTTTTTTTTTTGGCCGTCCTCCTTTTGTTAGTTCAAGGACTGTGGTTTTCTCCCGCTTTTCCCGTGGGGGATGCTGTTTCCTCCTGATAGTGGCACTACCGCTCTTCAGACTTCAACTGATTTGGTTAGTGAGTTGCGCATAAGGATTTTCTTCTCTACCCGCCTTTCTCCAGGGTAAGCCGACACTCGCTGTCGTTTTTCTGGATGGAATTCCTCCACCTCGTTTTCGTCGTTCTGCCGATTCTTCGAAGGACGCGACCTGGCCTTATTTTTTCCTTCGACCCTGGTAGCGTTACGAGGCTTGTCTGTTCTCGGCCCTGAGGTCAGAGGATGCGGCGCTCAGCCCTTTCCCCCCCTTCAGCGCGACTTTCCTTCCTTTCCGAACAGTTTTCCTGCTCCTCGAACACCCTCGTCCTTTCCTCTGTATTCTACCGTAGAGGTGCCAGCTTCTTCTTCTCCTCCCTCCTGCCGAAAAACTCCCGAACGAAGCAAATTTCTACGGTTGCACCCCTTCCCCGTCCCGCTGCTGTTTCACTCGGTAGAAGGACAATACCGTCCGTGGGAGGTCACCCTATTTCTCCCCGGAAACGTGACCGAGATCGTTGAGCTTTCCTTTCAAGCTCACTTTTTTTCCCGCCTCTTTCTCTGACCCCTCTCTTCGCGTTCGTGCAGAGATTATCTTTTTTTCCTCCCTTAGTCCTTCTTCCCTCTGCACAGAACAGAGAGCGCTTTTCCTCTCCCGTTTCGAGAAAGCAACTGTCGATTGTTTTCGCGTGACCTCATGATTACTCTCGTTATTTTTGCTGCTGCTGTCGACTTGTAGGAGGCGTTTTTTCTCCCTTTCTTCCCCTTCCATGCCGGAGATGAGCAGCAGCTGTCCCTGTTTTCCGTCTACCTTTGAAATAGGTAAAATGTTTTTTTCCTTTTCTTGCGGCGTCTGAAGCTTTCTCCCAGTTCTCTAGCTTTTTTCTCTCGTCTTTCGTCCCTTCGTTTTTCTCTGGCTTGCGGAACTGTTTCTTCCCCCCTTTTTATATTATGTTGTCCGGGTTGATGGAGCGCTTCTATCAGGGAGAGATCCCTTTCTGGGGCAGCACGCCTTCCGTGAGACTTCGTCTTCCCCCCCTTCCTTGTTCCAGTGCGAGTCCTTCCTAGTCCCCCTCCCTCCTAAAGGAGTGCCTTCTTTTTTCCTTTCGAGCCGGAGATATCGGCTCCGTGGTCCTGCGAACCGTTCCCCCGTTTATGCTCGAATACCTCGGATGCGCACTGTCTGCGCGGCCGTATTCGGGTCGTCGGGTCTTTCTCTTCCAAGTATAAGCGGTTTTTCCCCCTTCAGCCCCCCCTTTTCAGCGGATGTTCCGCCCTCTTCCTTGAAATACACCACCGGAGTACGTCCTCCGTTAGCGCGAGCTCCTGAGATGCTTCTTTTCTTTTCCCCAAGAGGGAAATGTAGTCCATATCCTCAGGGTGATGTTTTCGCGTGTCAGAAGTGAACTGAACAGGCCCCCCTCTCGACTTTACGCCCCCCTTTCTTTCTCTTAGTAGAAACTGCCTCCGCCTGTTTCAACTCCCCCCTTCGTTCGTAATTCTAGGGGCGTGCTTCCCTTTCTCGGAATAGGGAGAACTGGTCCTTTTTTCGTTTACATTCCTCCCCCCCCCTCCCCGTGCCTCGCAAAAGAAGACGATTGGCCCCCTCTTTTTTTTCCTGTCTACGTGGCAGGACGCTCGGCGTATCTTTGTTTTCCCCGACATAGTGGCGGAAAAAGGGTGAGCTATCCGTTCTCTTCTGGTGACATGGCAGACTTTAGTCCTTTTTACGTGGTGCGCGAGCGTTTTCCTTCTGAACTTCTGCAAGTGATGATAAACACGGCGTTTTTTGCGGAGCTTATGCCCCCATTACTTTTTCCTTCGGGTGCTTCAAAAAGCTTTCCCTTCCTCCTCTACTTCCCGGCCCTGATAGACCGGCTCGCCTCCTCCTTTTTTAAGGGTGGTCATCGAAATCGATTGCTTCTCCCCTTTTTAGGTGATTAGAAGCGGCGCGCCGACCCCTCCCTCCTCCCTTGCGCGAGAGTACGAAGTTCTCCCCTTTTTTTTCTCCCCGGAGATTTGAAAGGAGACTGCCTTTTTTGTCACGACCTAACGCCCTGGAAAGGGATGGTGGCAGCATTCCCTTTTTTTCTCCGTGGCCTATCCGCCAGATGATCAAGCTCAGGCTTCCTTTTTCCATTACAACTAGCTGTAAGCTCCCCCTCTTATTCGTTTGATTTCCTTCAGACAACTCCAGTTCTCTCCCTCCAGGGTCGCATCCCCGGAAATGGCACTTCCTTTTTTCTCACAGGCCAGGCCTGGAGTCACAGGCTTCTTTTTTTTCGGATGCTTTTTTTAGCCTCCGGATCCGTGTGACGGTGGAAACACCCTTTTTTCTTTCCTTTTTTTTTTTTGTATAGAGATTGGGCAACGTCACCTGCATTCGGCCGACTTAGAAGACGCAGCTTACCAGTACATAAGAGTGACCCTTTCCTCGAGCTCCTGCCAGGTAACGCGTGGTCCTACTTTTTTCTCTTAACTTGTAGTTTTCGTAGAAGAGGCCGCTGGCCGCTTTCTTTTCGGGGGAGGGCGCCTATCCAGCCCTTGTTCCTTTTCTGAGCTTTGATTCAGCGGGCGGATCTGCCCCTTCCCCTCTTTTCTTACCAGTAACGGGTGCAAGGCGTAGGTTTCTTTCTTTTCCTTTTTCAAGTCATGGAGAAAAGCACGTTTCAACCTTTACACTTCCTTTTTTGCCGAGTGCTTCTTTCTTTCTTTCCCCCTTTTTTTTTTTCCTTCCATCCAAAGGACTGGTAATGAGCCCCCTTTTTCCTTTTTTTTTTTCCCCCTTGCGAGGGAGCTGGCGGCAGACGTCTGCTTTTTTGTAATTGCTTTGACTTTCCCGTTGTTGAAGACGAAGGCTCTAGAAGCGTATTGAGCATTTTTTTTTCCTTTGTTGATTAAGAACGTGCAGCGTTTTCCCTGTGCCCAGAACAGATAGGATACCCCTCTCCCCTTCCTCCTTTTTCCCCCCGCCTTCAGGAAGAGAAAGATAGCTTCCCGGTGTCCCGCACCCTTTCCCCTCTCTTTTCCCCTCTTTCTCAGAGCGGCAGGCCACGTATGACCTCCCTCTCTTTTTTTTCCGCGCCGAGCCGTGGGTGCGCCAGTTTGCCCTTCCCTGCGACTCCATTTTCTTCCCCCTCTTTCTTGTGACTTCTTACCGCAAGCAAGATGACGCCCCTGTTTTTTCCCCTTAGTTCCGTTTTCTCCGGATCAACACAGACGCGACGCGGTTTTGCTCGTGTTGGCCTGGGCAGTTCACGTCTTCTTTTCCATCCCACGATTTTCCCTTTTCCTTTTAGACGGCACGACAAAACGATAACCTTGTCCCTACTCCTTTAGAGAGCGCGAACGCTCTTTTTTCGGTAACGGCATGGGCTGCTTCCTTGTGGACGTTCGTTTTCCCGCCGGATAAGTGTCCTACCTCCTTCTTTCCCTCTCCACACTGTCTGACTTCCGAGCAGCCAGTGCGCATCCGTTTTTTTTACCGTAGGATAGGAAAGGTCGCCGACCTTCGTATAGTAGTTCCTTTTTAGCATAATAGGGAACTCCTTTCTTCTTTCAGATTAGCGCCGACCTTTTTTTTTGGAAATAGACCAGGAGCTTTCCTCCGCGTTCTGCCCTTTCTCTCCCCCTTTGGTAAGCGTCCCCCGTCTTACATTCAGCAATTTCCCCCGCAAGCGCGCCGGTACCCTGACTACCCTTTCCCCCTTCGACATTCGCAACTCTTCTTTCGGCGAAACAGTGTATGTCTCTTTCTTTCCGGTCGCCTTCCCTCTCCCCCCTCGCCGCAACCAGAAAACTGGACGAGTCCCTTTCCCTTCTCCCCTCACGAGACGCTGCTTCTTTCTTTCCTTTTTCCCTCCCGTCCCGTGGGCGGTCACCTCTCCAGCGACATGCTTACCCCCTTTTCTATATCAGTGAGATCCCGCGGGCCACCTTTTTCCCCATCTAACTTTGATGGGAGAGACGTCGCCGACCACCTTTTTTTCCCTCCCGATATATATTTTCCTCTCCTCGTGTGTTCTCTCTTAGATTCCACGAACGCGAAGCGCTGTTTTCTCTCCTCCCCCTTTTTCGAGGTGTTCCTGAGAGTGCACGTTTTTTGATATTAACGATTCTTCCCCCCGTTGTCGCATTTGGCGCTTGGAGGATACTCCTTTGTTTTCCCCCTTTGTACTTTCTGGTCCTTCTAGCCGGAGTCTTTTCCGGCGGGTGTTCTTTTCCCCCTTTGATTTGTTCCTTTTTTTGTTTTTTCTGTTCTTCTTTGAATGCGTGTCGGACAAGAAGCGATTCCTTCCGACACAGGCTGTTTAGATTAGTCTTCTTACCTTGTGGCCGCTTTCTGTTTTTAGAGTCAGATTTTTCCCCTCTCGCTGTTTTTTCTTTTTTCTTCTTTCTTACGAAGGAAGAAGATGACATCAGGTTTCTCCCTTTCAGTCACGCGCAGGAAAGGCGCCGGGTCTCTTTCCTTCCCTTCAGGGCGAGTCGCGAGAATATGCTCCCTTCCTCAAATTCCCTCTTATGTGTTCGTTCTCCATTCTCCTGACTCTCGGCGAAGTGGTCGGCTCACATTCCCCGTATCGAATTATGCGTCGACTTCTCCTTCCCAATGGAATGAGAGTCCTTTTCCTTTTTCGCGGCCCCTTATTTCCACGGATAGGACTTTCCGTCCCCCTCCCCCCACGGTAAAGATGCTGGTCCTCTCACAGGTTCCTTTCCACACCCACCGGAGTAGGCAGGAGGAGTTCTTCTTTCTTATTCTTTTCTCGTTTCTCCGGTGATCGTTTTCCTTTAGGAGACACTCAGCGGAAAGTCTTCCCCCCTCTGGATACTCCTACTGCCCAGTCCAAAACTCTAAGATCGGGCGCCCTCTTCTCTGGATCCTTATTGGCCCCCTGAATACGCAAGGGTAATTCCTATTTCGGGCTGTAATACTCTGTAGCTTAGTTTCTTTCACTGTTCATGGTAAATGGGGCACCCCCCGTTCTCCTTTCCCCCCCCCCTCTCTTTCTATTTTGGGCGCCGAGTCTAGTGGTCCTGCAGATCAGGAGGAGAATTGTTCCTTCCTTCAGACCCGTTGGCTTCCCCCCCTTCCCTCGTTCTCAGCTGTGGAACCTGGCCGATTTTTTCCCTTTCCGTTTTTTTCCCCTTCTCTGGTGGAACAGCTGCACGTGCTGACCCCCCTTTCTTTTCCGGGACGCGAGGACCACACCTCTTTTCCTTCGTTCCCACCCCCTTTCTGTGCCAATTAGAGCTGACGAACTCTTCTCTCCTTTGTCGCGAAAGCGCCCGGACTTTTTTCCCTAATGTCATACAAGGCGGGGGAGTTACCTCTTCAACCCCCCACCCCGGCGTCCTCCGCACAGCCGACAAGGGCCTGCGCGATTCTTCCCTTTTCCAAGTGCGGTATAACAGGAGCCCCGGATTTCCCCCCTCACGCCTCTAAGAATTGCACCCTTTCTTTTTTCTCGGAAATCTTGGAGGAGGGGTACCGTGGCCTACCCCTTTTTCCCTCCTTCTTTGATTAGCCCGAGGAGGTCGCCCTTACTCTTCTCCTGTCCAATAGGATTAGGCTGTCCGCTTGAAGAGGCCGTTCTACCCCCTTTCGTCCTCCGAGGCAAAGAAAGGTCGCCACGCTTTTTCTTCCCGAGATATTGAACATTTACTTGGTCGCCGGCTGAGTAGTCGAAGTTCGGCTCTTCCCCCCCTCTCTCTCTTTAACTCCTCCTAAGTTTTTTTTTTTTTCCTTTCACAAGAAATCGGCCGAATCTAACTCCTTTTAAAAATGACTCTTTCCTTTTCCCCTTCCCACCTGATAGGGGCCAGGTAAGGCGTTCTCGTTTTTCCCCTTATGTCTTTTGTAGTTAGAAGCGGCTCTTTTTTTTCCTGAGGTGGCGTCAGTACATTTTCCCTTTGCGAACCCTAGTATTCTCTTCTTCTGCCCCTGGACACTCCTAAAGATTCCCTCTTCCCCCCCCTTGTCTTTTTTATGCCCCGACCGTGACATCTTGTCTTGTCACAGCAAGGGAAGCTTTGACCTTTTCCGCGAAGTCCTTTTGTTTCTTTCGGTCGGTCGAGAGTATAGGTCCCCCTGTCGTTTCCTAGATAGCTGGCGACGGTGACCACCCCTTTTTTTTCTTTTTTTTCTCCGTCTAGCAGGCTCTTTTTTCAACGGTCCCCCTTTTCCTCGCTAAGGAAAGCTCTCCCTTCTTTTCATGACTCGCGCCCCCTTTTTTAGCAAGTGCAGAGGTCCCCATTCCCGGAACCTATTGCTCCCTTCTCCTTTTCCATCGGCAGGAACCGACCGCCTCCTGTCCTCCCTCTTCTCTTCCTTTGACATTATCCGCCGAGCGGCAGGCCCCCTTTTTTCCTTTCCTTCTATAGGCGATGTGGAGCAGGCAGATCCCTTTTTCCCCTTGACATGACGTTTTTCTTTCTTCCCTCAGCCATGGTGGATTCTTACCGGCCTCCTTTCTTTTTTTCCCTCCTTAAAAGGGCGGAGGCAGGTGGCTCTTTCCCCCCCCCAGACGCGAAAGAGGGCGGAAGAGGCGGCTCTTTTCCTGAGTTCATTCCCTTCCTTTTTTCTTCGGGAGGGACACTTCTTCTTTTTCCTCCCGGCACAGACAACGATAACCGACTTCCTTCTTCTCTCTGCGCGAACGAAGCCTGCCGTCTCTTTTTTTAACGGCCTTTTTTTATAAGCTTGGGAAAGGTGGCGTCTCACATTCCGTATAAGTCGGCACTACTTTTTTCCTACTAAAAGGAGAAGGCCTCCTTCCGTGCGCCGGTCATTTCTTCTTTTCTTATCTGTCCCGGTCGCAGACCACGCTATCGAGGATCGCTGGCTGATCCTCTCTCGGGAAATCATGAGGCTTTTTGGAGTTATGCTTCTCTCTTTTTTTTTTTCTGCGTCCCGTTGTAGGTGGCCATCGCCCCCCCTTTCCTTTTGTGAAATGCCGAGCTCTTCTTTTCTGTAGGAGGAGCTCAGCACCGTAAAACCCGTCCTGCGTTTCCTACGACCAGTTCCTTCCTCCCCCTCAACGCCACGACCCCCCCCCCCCCCCCCCCCCCCCCCCAATGTCCGAGACGCGTTCCCTTGTATGAGCCCGAGGCCGTTTTCCTTTCCCCTCCTCCCCCTGACCCCCTGGAACGAAGACAAGGTAGACACCTTCGCCTCCTTCCCTCCTTGTTCCATCTCCTTTTCTTCCCCTTTCTCCTACAGTAACGTGGCGTTTCCCCCCTCCTCATACAGCGCAGTTCTCTCCACTTTTCTATCGTTGAGATCCCGGGCCACGGTGCCCTCTCCGTTTCTTTCCTCTCCGTAGCCGACACGCCCCTCCCCCTATATATATATTTTCATATAAATCCGTTTGTTTTCTCTCTCTAGCGCCCTCTTATCGAGGTTTTCCTTCCTCCGCCCCTGTCGATGGTGAGGCGTGCCCCCTTTTTTTTTCTTTTTCTCAACGCAATCTGGTCACGTTTCTTCCCCCTTGCTGGCGCTTGGCTGCTTTTTCCACCTTCCCGTATGTCCTTCAGACGTCGATGTCCCCTCCTGGTCGGGGTTCTCCGTGTCTACCCTTTTCTTTCCTTTGAGGAGGAGGCCTGGCATATTCTGGAAAGCGATTTTTCTTTCCTTCAGCGTTCGCCTAGTGCTTCGGACACGGCTTTCCCCGGTACGGGAAACTGGTCTTCCTGGTACCCCTTTGGTTGGAGGTGTCTCTTTTTTCTTTGTGCCCTCAGGGCCGGAGTCGTTTTCCCCCCGCACGCCGCGGACCGCTTCCCTTCTCCCCGGACACGGCGGCCAGTCTTCCCCTTTGAGACTCTGTCCCTCTCTTTTTGTGCCCGAGGATGGCTGCTTTCCTTTCTTCCCTATCTGGCGAGTGGTCGGCTCTTTCTTCTATGCGCGAATACATCCTTTGAATGGTTTTGTGTTTCTTCGGGCCATAGGGCTTTCTTCTTCCCCTTCCGGTTTCGAACAGTCCCTGTTCCCCTTTTCTCATCCCCCTTCCCGTTTTGAACGAACACCCTCTTTCTTGTCTTCTTTTTAGAGAGCTCTACTGCTTTCCTTCGTGATAGGTTATCAGTTTTCTTCCGAAACATGTTTATTTCTCCCTCCTCTTTTCTGCGGGTAGAGCAGTCTTTCCCTTCCCCCCCCCTCTCCTACTCGGAAGCCCGCTTCGCGTCTTTGTTCTTTCTTGCATAAGAAAGGGTAAGGACCCCACTTCGGTATAGTTTTTTTCCCCTCTTTCCCCCTTCTTTCGGCATAGGAGAATTGTCTTCTCCTTTTTTTTCCGGAAACCTCTTTTTCCCCCTCCGAAGATCTGGACGAGTCTCCTTCCGGCCTTTACGTTTTTCTTTCTTCTTACGGAGAGGGTCATCACTTCCCCTTTCCTTCCCCTTTGCCCTTCCCCCCCCCCGGGAGCGAGGCGGTTTTCCCCTTTGTCCTTTTCCGAAATGAGTAAGTGAGCACTGTTCTGCTAGCTGGTCATTGATTTTCCCTCTCTTTTCTTCCCCCCGGCGGAGGGTCCTTTTCTTAATGACCAAGGACGGCTTCTTTCCTCTGCGGAAACACCTTCTTTCCCACTTCGCTGACTCCTTTTGTCTCTCCCGGCTCGCCGCGCCCCAGTTCCCTTCTTTTTTCCCCGTCGCCCCCCCTATTCCCAGGAAGGGAGTGGACTTCTTACTCGGAGATCTACCTCCTCCTCACCTTCCTTCTCTAGACGCTCCCCCCCCCCCCCCCCCCCCCCTCTGTGAAACTGCTGTTTTCTCTTTTTTTTTCCTTGCGGGGAATAACGACCTACGGCCTTTTCTTCCTGTGCTCCTCCTCGTTTTTCCTTGGCCTATTCGCAAGAATGTGATCAAGCTTCCTTTCTTCTTCTCTCCCCGAGGAGGGGCGCCTTTATCCCCATAATAGCTGTACTGACGTTCTTATTGGAATCCTCTTCCTTTCCTTCCAACTCCAGTGTATCTCGCTCCTCCTCTTTCCCTTTCCCAGCTCTTTCCCCCAAAGCAAAGGATGGGGCACCTGCCTCCTGTGCCGGCTTGGCTCTATCTTTCTTTTTTTCCCCTTTCCGTGTCCCA
>Ga0179593_1403924_pt1 | contig 12857 bp, 12 predicted proteins | sample CZODoug2_1_08_16_FD_185931 | JGI IMG/M metagenome (GOLD analysis project Ga0179593, IMG submission 185931) | Vadose zone soil fungal communities from Angelo Coast Range Reserve, California, USA - CZODoug2_1_08_16fungal (PacBio error correction) | ecosystem: Environmental > Terrestrial > Soil >... | reverse complement strand
TCTGCCTCTACATGTAGAACTCGCCCGTCTGGCCCTTTGAGCCGTTCCAGTTTTCTTTTCGCAATAGTTGAGCAACAAAACATGAATCGCGATTGGCTGGTCTTCACTCCCTTCGGATCAATAACCCCAAGCGTTTTCTTTACTCGAACAGCTCCCCTCCCCCCCGCTTCTCCCCGGTTAACCCTCAACACCCTATGGTTTTTCGTTTTCGGCCCGTGGCCCCCTTGACCTCTTTGGTTCCCGCTTTTCGTTCGAGGCTTTTTGTTTCCCTCCCCTTCTTCCCGAGTGCCCCTGTTCTTTTTGATGGGATTTTACCCTGCCCCTCATTGGGGCCAGTCTTTTTCCTTAAGGGTGGAACCATCGTGCCTGTCTGTTCCCCCCTCTCCCTTTCTTTTTTTTTTGATCTCAGGGCCCCCGCCTGTTGTTTTTTTAGAACTGCTTCAGTTAGATGTAGAATCCCCCTACCAGGGAGCTTGTGTCACGTTGCCGTGTGAAATTCCGCGTTTTGAGGTTTTCCCCAACTCCTTCTCTACCTCTCTTTCGGGACGTGTACCAGTTAGGGGACCGTCACGGTGTCGTTTTTGCCCGTGTGTTTACATTTTTTGGGCGTTTTTTTGATCCTTCCAAACGAGTTTTTTATCTTCTCCTCTAAGACTGTGATGAGACCTTCGACAAGATGGAGGGAGTGCGCAAATTTTTGCGGCCTCCCCCGTGGTCTTTCTTTTTTTCCTTTTTCTCCACATAGGGGGTGCTAGCTTTGGTTTTTTTTTACGAGCGCAGTGTGAGGTTTTGTAATACCGACACTTCCCCAACCTTATTCCCGGTCGTTTCCCTCTCTCGTTTTTTTTTCTCCTTAACCATGCCCCTCCGTCCCTGTCCTCTTCGCAGAGAAATTTCTTGCAGTGAACCTCGCGGGTACTCGTCCCTCCCCTCGTTTAGTCCGATGATTTTCTTTAGAACTTTTGCGCACCGGTACGTTTGTTACTTAAATTTCCCCTATTTTTTTATCCCTTCGTGCAAAGTCCATTTCTTTTTCTCTTCGCCCCCCCCTCTTTCTAGAGTGGAATCCGATTTTCCCCCATTTTTACGCTTTTTTCCCCGTCAGGCATTTTTTCTCACCTTATTTCCCCCTTTTTTCTTTCTCCTCCCGACGATCGAGAGAGATTTTGTTTCCCACTTTCTCCAGGCCCTCGATCCACTATTTGGGGAAAGGACAGCTTCGGTCCTTCTCTTTCATTCTTTTCTCCTCCCTAAGAGATTTAACTAAGTATTCCTGAATGCCTTTCCCAAACGACCCGCGCCACGAGCAAAATTCCACCTTTTTTTCTAGGTACCGTAGCTGATGGTGTTTCCACCCAGAAGGTCCCCGGGAGTGTCTTGGTTTGTCCGTCATTTTTTCCACGCCGAGTTTCTCGGGATACAGCTCCTTGCCGCAAGCCCGGGTAATGTTGATCCTCCCCGTGTCTTACCTTCCTCGTTTTTTCTCCTTCCCTCCCCCCTCTCATTCCAGGTGCGACCAGGGCGTACAGTGTGCCATCCTTTTCGATGTCTCCGCGTGTTTTTCTTCTCTCCGTATATCCTTTGACACACCCTCAGTCAAAAGCCCTTGACCCTTTCGACCAGGAACTTCCCAACCGCTTTTTTTGGGTAGGCAGGAACGCCTTCTGGTTTTGCCGCAAGCCCGAAGGCTTTCGGGTCGTTTGTACCCGAGGCTTCCATGGCCCGCTTTGAGGAGTTTTTTGACGGTCCTGGGCCCCCCCCCGATTGGGGCCGAGATGGATCATTTCGCGAGTTGGTCCCCCACAATTATTTTTGCACGATCCCTTCCCCTTTTTTTTCTTATAGTGGGGTTTTGTTTATTGATTCGTAGTTGCCTCTTTTTGCCCCCACTTTTTTTTTCTTTGCCGTTGTTTTCCCCGAAAAGTATGACCCCACCCCCCCTCTGAGCAAGGCCCTCGTGTCCGACCCACGTTTTCTTTTTTTAAATCTTTGATTGTAGGCAGCCTTTTTTTTATGGACTCCAGTGCCCCGTCACCCGGGTTCCCCTTTCGTTATTTCTTCTTGCCAGACCAAAAGACCCAGGTTCGGGGAGGCCCGTAAAGCGACCTTTTCCTTCGTTAAAGTCCGAACGTAAAACACCAAAGCAGCGTTGTCCCCTCTTCTTTTCCTGCTCTTTTTTTTTTTTCCCCTTGTGTTCACCTCGAATGTTCTAGAGGCAGCTATTGTTTTCTTGCGGCAACTTCATTCTTTTCCTCTCAACGAGTTATCTGTTCATTTTTAGTGGGCTTTTCTCCTAGGCGGCCGTCAAGAGTCCTGGTGTTCCTTCGCGTCCCTGTTGCGCCCCCCCTATCCTGTCCCCGTCCCCTGTCTTAGTTGACGGCTGGTGGAGCGTTGACCTCTTTTCCTCCCCGGAAGTGCGGCGCTTTTGGTAGGCTAGGGGTTCCACCCTTTCTCTTCCACCTGCCGTATTCTGGCGATGAATTTTGATTGACGAACCCCGTTCTGGCCGGGGGGACTTTGAGCCGTTTTCCCCCCTCTCCTTTGCTCTTCCTTGCAGTTGAGCCTCTCAGGTGGTGGTTCTCCTCTTCGGGTCCTTTGGCATGATCCCAGGATGATTTTTTTAAAGTACCTGGCACTCCTTTCCGCTCCGTTTTTTTGTTTGAGATATTACTATTATTTTTTAGTCCTTTCTCCTTGACGAGATTTTACTTGTCCCCCTTAGACGCGACTTGCTTTCAGTAGAGTCGCAGGCTCTCAACGTGCGTCCGTTTTGCCCCCCCCGGGTTCTCTATCCGATTTTTTTAACTGGCCTAAATGTCTTAGACACCGGCTGGCTCCGTTTTCCCCCTTTTTTTTCCAACCTCCCCCTTGGGATGAGCGTCACTTTTTAAGTCACCTGCTTTTCTTTCGTATTCTCCCTTTTCTGCCCGGGTGCTCCCCTTTTCTCTCCTGTTTTTGATCAATTAAGTTTTTTTATAGGCCGGCACGATTCATTACCGTTCTTTTGAACCGGCCGTTCCTCCCCCCTTCTTCTGGCCCGGCGACGCCTTTAGGCCCTTTTAGGTTTGTCACCCTCGAGGGGTCCTAATATTTTCTTCCATCTCTTTCTTTGCTTTTTTTTTTTTCTTTTTCCTTAGACTAGACTGGAGTTGCTTTCCCCGCTGGTCCTTTTTTTGGCCGCCCCTTCTTACAACTCCAGGGTTCGATGGTGGTTTTGGATCCCTGGCCTTGCCGTTCAGGTCGCGTTCCCGGTTTCCCTTTTTTTCTTTTCTTCTTTGCTCGCGATTTTCCAGTTTGAGATAGATCAGTTCTCCTTCGCCTACGCCTTTTACGGGGCACCCACCCACTCATTGTCCTCTTTGTGAGGATCGTTTTCCCTGAGAGGGTGTAACAATGATTCTTCCTCTCTTATTCTCGGGACCTTCCCTTGATGTTTTAGCGCTCGTGTGTCCTTGCTTGCGGGCGCGGGCCTGTCTCATGACCTTGCCTGGATGGGGAGGTTCAGTAGCTGAACATCCGTTTTGGGAGTTTCCCTTTTTTTCTCGTTCTCCCTTGTCCAGCCTTCCGTTCTCAGTCGGCTTCCTTGATCGCTTATTTTTCAAAAAATATTAACACTCTGTTTACCGCTGTCTTATTCTTTCCGGGCTCGTTGCCTTGGCTGAGCGTGGCTTGCCGTTGCGCGTTGCCTTGTGTGCTTTTTCCTTTGGATCTATTTGCTTGCTTTCCGGCGCGCTTTTCTTCCCCGTCGCTCCCGTGTGCCACCGAGTGGGAAGTCCAAGACTGTCTCTGGGTGTCCCCTCAGCTCTTTTTTCCTGCTCCTTTCCTCATTTTCCCAATTTTTCCTTGGTGCCTAGTATAGGCTTTCCTGTTCTTCAGGCTGGGCCCTTCGTCGATTTTGCTTTTTTCTGCTCCCATGCCCTGTTTTATTTTATGTGTTACTTCCCTCGCCTTTTCTTTCCCTTCCTTGGCCCTTTCTCTTTTATGGCTAGGAGGTTTGCCGACTATACCCAGGTGGTATCCCCTTTCCTTCACAATCCGTTTCCTGGATCCGTGCAAACGTGTTGTTCGGTTCTTTCTTGCAGTCAGCTCAGTTGGGACCGATTCTTTTTCACGATTGTTTTGTCTCCCGAGTTCCTCCCCAAAGGGTAGCTTCGCAATCGTCCACCTCTTCCCTTTTTGATGGACCCCCCCCCCCCCTTGGGAGTTAGATCTCTCTGGAGGGTACCCCTCTTTTTCCGGTACGTTCTTCGGTTACCTGGATGAAGGGTGATTTTTTTAACTACGCTGGCTTCTCTCTTCCGTTTTCCTTTCTTCAAGGGGTTGGTGAGTAGTTCCAACGCCGCCCAAAAACCACGCTTCTTTTCTCCTTTGTACGAGTTCCACAATCTCCTTTTTGCCTGATTTCCTTCCCCCCTTGGGGTGTGGAAGGTTTGGATTCGCACTCCCCTCCTGATTCCGATTTTCCTCTCTGCTTCCAAAGTTGAGTGACTCGTGCAGTTCCTCATCCCTTCCTTACCCCCTTTTTGTCCCCACCTTCACTGACCTGACGGTTCGCTTTCCAAACTGTGCGTCTCTTTTCTCTTTCTCCCCCCTCCCCCTTTTTGTCTCCTCATTCCCCTCTCTTTTCATCTTGTCACCGACGTCGTTGCCCCTTTTTTTTTTCTTTTTTTTGCCGCTTCGCTGCTTTTCTAGACGACCCGCTGTTTTCCTTTTTTCACCCTTTCTCCTTGGGTGACGAGGTGAGGCGGCGCTGGGCTGCTGCCCCCTTCCTGAGCTCGTTTTCCCCTAAATGAGTGCTTTTGTTTTGGACTCTTTTGAGCTTGTACCACTTCACCCCTCCCCCTCTTCGTTTTACATACGTGCGCGGAACTGGGGTCTTTCCGCGGTCCCTTGCGACGAGCACGAACGGTTTGGTGTTAGTCACCCGTGTCGAAAAGCGTTGTTTTTGGGTCGTTCGCTTTGTGCCAGTCTTCCCTGCTTGGCGGTTTTTTTATTTGAGATTACCCTCCAGTCTTGGCTGCTTCTTTCATCTTTTTTTCGCCTTCCCTTTTTGAGTGGGCCAGTGTGGGTTTCGTTACAGCCGGCGGACTTTTTCCCTGTTTTTATCTATTCACAAGTTTTTGTGGTTCGCGTGCGTTACCCCCCAAAGCTCTCTGGGGACTTTGTTCTTCCTCGACCTCGGCACTTTCAGCAGGCCTTTATGGTTTGGTCCCAGCTTGTCATTTCCCCCCCTCTTTTCTTGGCGGTCCTAACAGTACCCTTATCCCCCCAAGACCAAACAGAGACTCCTTTCCCTCCCAGCGATCCCCCCCGCTCCCCCCCACATGGATGGACCCCTTCCCCCAACCACCTTCTTCTCGGTCCGGCCCCCGCGGGTCTCGACATCGTACCTCTTTTACCCCAGTCCCCTTCTTTTCCCCCTCCCTATGGTTTGGCGATGTTTGAGGTCACGTTCCCTTTGATTTTCCCTATGCGGGTCCGCTGCTAGGAAATGAGGGTTTTTCCCAAGGCCGCGTGTCTCGTTCACCCTTTTTTTTTCTTGGAACATTTTCCGTAGGCTGTGCTTTTTTTTACTCTGGAAAGTTCAGTTCAGCCGGCCAAGAGGTGCCCCCCCCCTTTCGTGTCGAAACTTTCAAACGGTTTTTCCCCCCCTCTCCCTCTTCTTTTGTAGGATCCCCTCTGGATGTCAGCGTCTCGGACCTTATTTTTTTCCCCCTGAACGGCCTTTGGGTGGTGAAGGTTTTCAATGTTTTTTGGGTGTATTTGTTGCTATTTTTCTTTCCCTTTTTCAAATTTCTTTTTTCTTAGATTTTGCTCCTGTGTGTCAGTTTGCCTCTTTCGCTTTCTTAGTGCGACAATTTTTAACACCCAAGTGTCTTGTTGAATTGCAACCTTATTTTTTCCCGTGGCAGTTTTCGTTTAGTGTTTGTCGAACTCTTGGACTGGGCGTGTCCTCGCCCACATTTCCCCCCCCCGTCTCTTATCCCTTGTTGTCAATTGCTCGCACGTTCCCCTAGTTCTTTTTAGACGGAAATTAAGTTCCCTCGATCGTTACGTTTCCGCTTCGGACCCTTCGGTCTCGGGGCTGTTCTCTAAACTGTGTGCCCCTTTGCGTCCTTTCCCCCGTGCCCTTAGGATACAAATTTGGGCTACTCCGTTTGTTGTTTAGAAACCTTCGGGTTCTTACCCCGCTAGACTTTTTTTAATGGTATGTAGCGTCCCAACTGTCCCCTTTTTTTCTCCTCCCGATTTTCCCCCTGTCTTTTCTCAATGATTCGGTTTCATTGTTCCCCCCTGGCCTTTGCCTTCCCCCCTGTTATGGTTAATACTACTTGCCGAGAACAGCGTCAAGTGCCCCCTCCCCCCCTGAAGACAGGAATGCTCCGAGCTAGCCCTCGGACCATCACCCTTTTTCAAGCCAAATTAAATCGGCCAAGGCACCCTCTTTACCTCATTTGCCCCAAGACCACTCGTCCCCCTATCCCCCTTGGCGGGTCGCTCAGATCTCCTTTTTTTGAGTACAACTTAAGGATATTCCCTCCCTCCCGGTTCAGCGCTGTCTCGTCCTTTCAACACACGATCAATTGTGACGGGCCGGCAAAATTTGAGTTTTATCTCTCCCCTCCCCCCCCTTTCATTTTCCCCCCCTCCTTCCCGTTTTGGCCGCAAGATTACCACTTTCCCTGCGACGATAAGTCCTTACCTCTTTTTGTTTTACCTTTCATTATATTTCCATTTTCTCTTACATGCTTCCCCCCCCCTTTTCACTCCCCCCCTCGGAACTAGAACAGGTTTTTTTTATTTCAACACGCCGACCCCCTCGAGGTTCTCTCCCCCCTGGAAAACGCTTGTTTTTTTTTTTTTTTTTAAAGTTTCGCTGCCTGTTGGATGTTTCTCCTTCCCTTTTTTTTTTTTTTTTTTTCTCTCTTAGTCCCTGACCAGGGCGGTTTCCGGATCGATCATTCGCGTGATTTTTTTGGTTCCCAATCCTATTCTTCGACGCACCTGGATTACTTGTGGTTGTCCCGTGACAGGGGGAGTCTGGCGCCGGGTGCTTTCCCCCCTCTTTTTTCTATTTCTAGCCACAACTCGTTTTTGACGCACCTCCTATCCGGTCCCTGCCGTCCCCCGGAGGCATGCTTGGGGATTCGTCTCATAGATGACCCCTTGAAAACCCGTGCTTATGTTTTTCTTGAGGGCGGCCGCCACCCTGGAAGAGTGGGGTTTAAAAGAAAAAGTCCGCCCTTTGTTCCTTCCTCCTTTCCCTGCAGTCGTCCGGGAGGTTTTAGGCACAATGCCCCCAACCCGATGTTTTTTTTTTTCAGAACTGAGAGCGGACTTCTGGGTTACCTATTCTTTTTCCAATTTAGCGATTTCCGGTACCCCTCCTTCTCTTGGTTTTCCCTGATCGTGGCGTGTATTGTCTTTCCCCCTTTGGAAGTGTTCCTGTTGAGCCCCCCGGTTTTTCGCTGATTCCCTCTCCTCTCCCCGATTTCCTGATTTCGTTGTCAGAGCAAGGTTTTTTCTACAGTTGTTTTATGCTTTTGAGAACAATTAGACTTCTTTTTGGATTCCCTTTTTGGGTGTTTCCCCCCTCCTTCTGAGCGGGAGGTCCGGACATATGGCATTGGTTTTAGCCGCGGATATGAACCACTTAGGAAGTGGCCATTTTAGAGGCGAGATTGGCCACTGACAGTCGCCGGTTTTGTGGCGTGAGTTTTTTTGCTCCTCTTCTTTCGTTTGAAGGTGTAGGATCTTTCTTACTTTGTCTCCCTTCCCCTCTTACTTCCTAAGATATATTCCCTATTGTGTTGCTTATATGTTTATAGCGGGATTTTTAGGGTTGTTGTGATCAGAAACCGTTTTTTTTTTTCCTCCCCTGCGCTTTTACTCCCAACCCGGACGTAATTAGAAAGGATATTGCCGGATCGGTGCCTAAATTTTTTTCCTATCGCTCTGATCAATGCTGACCCCTAAGATTGTTTCGGTGACCCCTTATACGAGTCCCACAAGGGTCTTTTGTTCTCCCTTTCACCTTTTTTTCCCGTTCTTTTCTTTTGATGTAGTAGGTTTTTTTTTTCTTTGTCTTCCGTTGAGCTCGTCCCTTTTTGCCCCCTGGCCTCCGGTGCGATTCGGTATAACGGCAAGATAATGGAAATAGGGAAATGCGTTTCCTGCACCTTTTTTCTTTCCCTCTCTTTCCCTGGCTCGCCTTTTTCTTTTGTTCCCCTAGATTTCAGAAATTGGTTTTGCTTCTGACTGCTCTTTGTGCTCGTGGCTCCGTCGTTGGACTTTCCTCGAGAAAGGCTTTGTACGGAGTTCCCACTGGGTTTCTTTTTTTTTGTCTGCTGCTCCTTTCCTTCCCTTTTTAGCGAGCCCTCTTTTTGACTGAATTTTGCTCTTCCTCCCGCCCTTTCCCGCCGTGGTCGTCGGTCTGGTTCATTGGATCAGATTATCCTCCGTCGTTTCGTGGATTTCCCCCTCCTCCCCCCCGCGCCTATTTTAAGGCTAACTCCTTTTACCCCGTTTCCCCACCTATACTAAGGTGATTTTTTTCATGGAATTTTGTACCTACCGTCCCCATTCTTTCGGGCCTTTTCTCCTTTATGTGTCCTTGAGGGGCATTGGACGCCTTGGACCTCTGTGTCACTGCCGCTTGCCGGCTTTACATGGGGACGAGGACCAGAGTGTACGGCGTATCCTGGTCGCTTTTGTCGTCTGATTTGAACTTTTCAGTCCTTCGTGTGGCGATAGAGGAGGTATTCTCATCGTCACTTGCTTCTTTTTGCCTCTCCTTACTCCAAACCGGAGTTGGGTTTTTCGGCGCCCGCGGGGGGTCCAGTGAGGGGGGTGGCTTCTACGGCTTTTTTCCCCCCTTTGCTGCTGGTATGAGTGGACCCCCCTTCCGTAGGACCCCCCCGTTTCCCCTTTCTTTCTGCCAGCCTCTGCTTCAGATTTCCTCCCTTGTCACCCTTGTTCCTCTTTTTCCTTTCCTTCTTTGTGGCCAATTTTTTGTTTTGCCGCTTCCGATTCTTCTTTGCTTTCCCCCTTTTATCCTGCGCAGCTTACTGAGAGTAGGTGAGGGAAACGCAAGTGGTTTTTACCTGGGTGCGGCGGAGCTCTCGATCCCTTTCTCCTCCGGATTGCGTGACCTTCCCGGTACCTGATTCCCCCCTTGCACAAGGTTGTGTGCTCTTCTTTTCGCACTTCGAGATTCGGGGGGACGTTAAGCAGCAACGAGTTTTTCCCCCCTATCCTTTGTGTTCCACCCTTTTTCCCCCCCTTGTTTCAAATTTTTAACCGGACCTCTTCCAACGGGGATCGCCCGCGGTTTTTTCAGTTTTCTTTTGTCCCTCTCTCAGGTCCGAACTTAGAAGTTTCGTTCTGTCGTTGATTTTTTCGTTTTCTCCGGTGCGACTTTGCTACTCAGGCGAGTCCGCTGGCTCTTTTCGGTTGGTTGAATTGTGGCGCGGACAGAGAAAAGGCTTTGCTCTAACCCTGTGCTGCTTTCCCTTCTCCCTGTGGCCCCTCTTTCCCCCTTAACAGTTTATGGGTTCACGGTTTTCCTGCCCCTCTCGCGGCTCTTTTTACTTCTTTTTTCTGGCAGTTTTTCGTTTATCTTGCACCGTGTCCAGAAGTCCAGTCCCCCCCCCCCTTTGTCCACTTTTTTTCCTCCCCCCCCATGGACGGGGAAAACTCCGTCCCCCCCTCTTCTCGTCGCCCGTTTTCTCCTTTTCCAAGTGGTCCCAGAGTTTTCCCTGGTGCCACAAGGTCGTCCGTGACAGAGGAATGTGGGTGGTCTCGTACTTTTCTCTTCTTTTCTCGCCTGACTTTTCCCCCCTTTGAAAGTGCCACGGTTCTCTGGAATCACTTTCGGCTGTTTGGGGCGTTTTTTCCGTCGCTTCGGAAAAGGTCTTGAGTCTGGGACGTTGTCAGTCCTTGTTTTTTCCCCCCCCCCTTCCCCTCCACCTTTTCAATTCTTTTCGGTTTACCGATGGCGGGCTCCGTGTATCTCTTGCCGCGGGCGTTCCCTCTCCAACGAGGTGGTTCTTCTGTTTTTTCCGCACCCGTGGTCGACCGGGCTGGGGTCTGTTTTCTGTCGGTTGCTTTTTGGCGGGGACTTTTCCCCTTGGCTTAGCTCCCTCATTGCCGCTTTCCTTTCCCCCGCGTTCAGAGTTCGAGTGAGTCGTTTTCCGCGGCGTTCCCTTCGCCGGTCCCTTCTTTCCCCTTGAGTGTTATTATCGCCTCCTCCCTTTCCGTTGTTGTTGGTTGTATCTCTGATAACCGGTCGACCGTGCCGGCGATCTTTTCCCGGCTTTCCCCTTTAAGTTGATCCTTATGGAGCACCGGGGCTAGTTTTTTTGTCACTCCTTTCCCTTTGGAGTTTGAGCTCCCCTTTCCCGCCCGGTGACTTCCCCGATAGGCGTTACCATCAGGAACGGACCCCCTCTTTTTTCCCCAACAGGGGTGGTTCCCTCCCAACACCCTTCCTTCCCCCCCCCCCGGTCGCCCCTTTTTTCACGAAGAAGATCTTGCCCACGCGCAGAGTTCGGCCTCCGGTTTTTTTGATTAAAGTATTTTCCCTGTTTCCAGACGACCTCATTGGCGGCCCACTAGTTTTTTCCATGACAAGCGTGTCCCAAGACGCACTAGGTCACCGCCCAGTGGATCCCCTTCCGCCCTTCTCTTAAAGATGGTTGTCTGAGTCGCTGAAGGTCGACCCCCTTTCAGAGACCCCCCCCCAGTTGAGTTCCGTGATGTAACATGTGTCCCCCCTTTTTTCTTTGTTCGACTTTTTTCCCTCCGGGAGGGAGATTTGCGGTCCCCTCTTCCCCGCACGGTTGTCCGGTGGGAACGGTTTTTGGTCGGAGATATGGAACGCTCCCTCGCTTTCTCTCTTTTTCCTCCTTGCTTTTTTTTTTTTGGATTTTTTCTTCCGGCATGTCCCCATTTCCACCCCCCGTTTTTCTTTGACTTCCCTGCAACTTTCAGCCTGTGGCTATTCTCTTCTTTTTCTTTAGTTTCGTGCACCGAAGCGTGGCTTTTTACCTTCCTCCACTTCACCCCGTCTCTTTTGGACCGGCAGTGCTTCCCTCGATGCCTCCTTTTTCTTGCCCGACCCTTTCCCTCTGCGAGCATTGAGACCGTCTTAAAATTGCTGGGGGCTCGTGTCTCGACCCACATTGCCCGTCTTCATCCCCGTTCCTCTTTTTTTTTCTTCCCCTTTGCGAAAGTTTACCCGTGAAGAACTCGGTATCCCTGGTTCGTTGGCACCTCCGGCTGCTTTTTTAGTGCCAACGCTGGACGTTGGCGCTCCCTTCTCCCCCCTTTGTTTTTTTTTTGCTCCGTGGTCCGCGTGATCCCCCGTCTTTATAATGCGCCGTGGATCGGGGGCGTGGGCTCATTGCTCCTTCCCCCCTCTCTTCCCCCTTGTTTTTTGTTTTTCCCCCTTCATCATATGCGACTCTAGCTCACTTTGTGGAAGCCCATCGACGCCTGTCCCAAGGCGTCGAATTAGCCCCCTCTTTTTTTCCCTCCAGGCTCTCCCCCCCCCCCCCCGTCTCCCCTCGTTTTCCCTTGAAGCGCGTCAGAGCTAGTTTGGTTTGGACGGTAACCACGTTTTTTTTCCCCCCCAGGAGTGTTAGGTTTCCTCTTCTGTTTTTTCAAGAATTTGAGGGTTCTCTGACTGTTAAACGGTCTTCCGCGTCCGAAGGGAGCCTCCAACGGGTCCCCCTGCCTCCGGGTTGGATTACTCCCCCCCGCTTCGCTATTCGACTCGTCTTGTAGCAAGCATGAAGCGTTTTTTCAGTTCATATGTAGTTGACTCCCCTCGATTCCTCCGAACGGGGGACTTTTACCACGACAACCACAATGACCAACTCGGACCCCGTTTTTTTTTCCCTCCGAAAAAAACGGGGTAGAGTCCCCCCCGAAAAACGCGGCCTCTTTTTTCCAATGTTCGAGGAGAGGGTTTTCTGTTTGCACTGTGAATCCCTCCTAGTAAGTACTACGCCCCCCCTTTTTTTGTGGGGGGTGAGGTATCCTAAGTTTTCGTCCTCTGTGGGTGGTAAACCCATTCGCATTCCTTCTCTTCCCCCCTTTGTTTAGTGGGCTTTTTTCCCCGTGATGTGTCAGTCGTGATGAACCTCTGTTGTCTAGTTGGCTTCGCCAAGGACCTTTTCGGGCGCCCCAGTTGTCTAAGTGTTTTTTCCGAAATTTTTTTCCAAGCGGGATGGAGGCGCCGTCCCACGTCTTTTCTGCGCGTGACCAGGCCCGCGGAGGCGCGGCTCCCCCCCCTGTAGGTTGTTTGGCTTAACGTTCTTACGCCTGGTTCGCGTCAGGACTCCTGTCTCCCTCTCCCCCAGAATCTGAGTTTGCTCTTCCCCCCCCTGCCGACTGTCCCGGACGCTTATGTTTTCCCACGAGTCCGCGCGACGTTTTTTCGCGTGCTCCCCCTCCTTTTCAAAACAGATGTTATCTCATGATCCCCTGCCTTTTCTTCCGAGGCCGTGACTGAGTTTTTTCCTGGTGACAGCGTAGAGCATTTACCCGTAAGCGACGCCCCTGAGGTCCGTGCCTTCGTATCAGGGTAGTCCGGGGTTTGATTTTTGAGTCCCCCTACCATACCGCCTTTCTGTTTGATCCCCTTTTGTGCCCAGTAGTTTTTTTTTTTTACCGAATTCGTGTTTTCCCCCCCTCCTCTTTTCTTGATGCTTCCAAGAGAAAAACCGTTTTCCGGAGAGTAGGACGTGACCGAAAGGACGAACTCCGCCCGGTTTTTCGCTCTGCGTATTTTGTGTTTCTGATGACGATCCTGTATTCAATGACAACCCAAGGGCTCTGGCCGCTGCTTCTTT
>Ga0179593_1365990_pt1 | contig 12857 bp, 14 predicted proteins | sample CZODoug2_1_08_16_FD_185931 | JGI IMG/M metagenome (GOLD analysis project Ga0179593, IMG submission 185931) | Vadose zone soil fungal communities from Angelo Coast Range Reserve, California, USA - CZODoug2_1_08_16fungal (PacBio error correction) | ecosystem: Environmental > Terrestrial > Soil >... | reverse complement strand
GGTTCCCCTTTCTTTTTGTCTTTCCCCCTCTTCCAGCGGGCGAGAAACTTCTTTCGAACTACCCCTGCGGATTTTTCTAGACAATAATCCTTTTGGGGGCGGCTTTTTCCTCGTAAATCTCCTCCGAGCTCCTGTTGGGTAATTAAATGATTTTCTCGTTGTTCGATTAGAAGTTCGGTGAGTTCATTCTTTTCATCGATGCCGGCTTCCCTCTTTTGAGAGGTTCCCCTTTTTACTTTCTTGCGCTTCTATGTCAATTCAACTTGCCGTTTCTGTTCTTTATTCTTTTTTTCTTAAGTGAGCTTGTTAGGCTGCACGTAGCCTCCACTCCGAAAGGGCAACCGGCTCGGTCCCTGAGGCACTTTTTTTCCCCCTGGACAATCCACCCCGACTCGCCCTCGTTCTCTTCTTCCCATACAGACTTTCCATCTTGACCCTCTTGACCTTCATCCGTCATTGTTTTTTCTAAAGGAGGCTCTCCTCTCTGCCCAGCCCCCAGGCTTGAGGCCCTTATTAATTTCCATTTCCTCATTAGTCGTCCTCTCCATAGGAACTATGTCGCGCGTCTTCTCCTTCCTAGTTTTCTCCATGACCCCACCCTCGCTCAGACTCTGCCCTCTCCTATTAAGGTCCGTTCCCATTTCCCTCTCTTACCTCTTGTACTGTGCCTCGGCGGCGCAGTTCTCTCGCAGATTGGAGCCGGCGTTTGATTGGAAGAATTTAGTGCATTCTGCATCGTCACCATTCGTCTTGCCCTGCTACTTCCACGTCACATTCGTCTCCAACAAGCGGAGAAGTTGTAGGTTTTAACCCCCAGTCCTTTTAATAGAAGGCAAGGTTGTTTTCAACTTAGGAACTCTTTCCGTAACCAAGTCGGTCCTACCTAAATAAAGCAGTCCCTTTTCCTCTATTTTCATTTTTTCCTCGCTTCCTGGATTGCGGTTCCTCCTTCTCACTTAATGTAAATCCCGAAAACTACCGCGGCCCTTTTCGGTGCGGTCACGTTCACACCGTTTCGGGTTGTCGAGAGGTGTCCTTGACCTTTCTTGCCCTCCACCGGTGCGGATGACTCGGGTCCCATTTTTTCTTCCTTCGGTCCCCCCCCCCCACCATTGACTGTACCTTCCACATCGCTTAGAACCGGCTATATTCTTTTTTGACTACGAGACCGGTCCAGCGTTCAAGTTCTCTCTTCAGGTCCGGTTGATCGGCCTCTTGACTTTATTCCGGATTGCATTGTTCATTTCTCTTTTCTTTCACCAGCATGCGTCTTTGTTGGTTTAATACGAAACTTCTTCTGCAGGTTTTAGTTCTTCCAACCTGCTGGCGGCTGCGGACGAGGGCCCTTACCCCCCACCCCCCCCCCCACTTTAGTCTTTTGACACTCCCCTTTTTTCTCCAGCAAATTTCTTTGCACTTTTGGGCCGCCGGCGATTTCTCCTTCCGGATGAGAACTTTTTTCCAATTGTCGAAATGGTCGAGGTTTTTTGGTAATGGTCCTCCCCCGTATCAGTTCCTTTTTCCAGCCATGTTTTTTAGATAGACCAAGGAACCCTTTCCATTCCTCCCATAGCTCCGCCTTCTTTGGCTATGCAGATTTCTCACCGACACCGTGCGTTCGGAGATTGTTTTCCCCCCTGTATGATATGTCGATAGGCTCCTTTTTTCGATTGGTCTTTTCCATCCTGTACTTTTCAGATCTTCTTGTTTTTCGTCTCCCGTCTGGAAAGAAACCTGAGTTCCCGGTGACTGGTGTAGATTTCATCCTCTGTGTTTTGAGTCCCATCTAGTTAGTACATTAACTGATAAGGATTGTAGAGTGCCCCCTATGCCACAGCAAATAGCCTTTTCCTTCTCCAGTCTCCATGTCTTATCTATGACACTAATTTCTTCAATTCTCCTGGCCTTTTATTTCCTTTTACGTCTGACGGCTCGATTCGATACAAAGATCTATATACTTTTAATACTTTCCTCCACTTTTGTTTTTTATGAGGATCCCTTGTTTGTATTTCCCTCCCATCGGAAAAGTTATGTACTATTTCAGCGATTTCGCATTTAGTGTCCCTCAGAAAAGATATTTCCTCTCGGTAGACTGTCCGCCACGCGTGGCCTTCCCTCAAATCGACAAACTACTTATCTTTTTCCACTAATACCTCCCCTATTGCATCTTTTTCTTTCCAATCGGGACCCCTTACACTTTTTCCTTATTTTCAAGATTATTCGCCCTGCTCCCCCCCCCCTCGACCATATTTCCTGTTCGATGGCGATTTGAATTCCATCCTGGATTTTGGGACCCCCCCCCCCCCCCCCCGATTTCGATCTACATAGTCACGCCTCGGTAAAAAAAAGTCCCGCCCGCTCGTTTCGGTGCGCCTCGACTTTGTAGCGATCTACCCTCCTCCCTAATTTATCGTCTTTCATGGGTGATCCCTCCCCCCAAACTGGCGTTGAGCCAAACCCCTGAAAAGAGCCTCTCGGATTACCCCTTTACTCTTCCATGTTTCCATTGCCTGGCGCATCCCTATTTTCTTAAGTCTTTTTCAAAAATGGACTTTTACTTTTTTGTCGAAGGCTTCCTTCCTGTTTTTCCGCCCCATTCGGCATAGTACCTCATGGAGTTCCAGGAAAGGCACTTATCTATTTTCTGTTCATACACACCCCCAGCCTGCTGTCTCTCTTTCTCTCGCCCTCCACCTTCAATCCGGAGACTTTGTCAATCGTTCTTTTTATTCTCCGCAGGCCAGCCCTTCGCTTGCACGCTGACGATTTATCCTGAGTCCCAGCCAGAACCTGTCCTACCCCTTTGGTGTCCATCTTGGTGACCGTCCGGTACCCCCACCTTCAAGTCCCCCTCAAAGGTTTTTCAGTGGATGTCTCCCATCCGTCAAGTACCTCGCCGACAAGCCCGTCCCGGTGACCGTTGACCTCCACTTTTTCCCTTTTCAGGAGGTTTCTTTTGTTAGGTTGTCTCTTTTGGCTTTCCCCCCATAATTCTTTGTCTTGCCCCCAAGACATCAAGTGCACCCGGCTCTTTTCCTTAAGAAATGAAAACCTTTCCTTTCTCCCCTGAGTCCTGCTGTTTCTGTAAGAAATTCTGCACCTCGCCCCTTTTGACCCCCCCCCCACCCCTTCCTTCGATACCATGCGCCGGGCTGTTTGAAAACCCCACGTCTTCTCTTTTTTGTCGAACAGGTTCGAAGGTACGTTCTCGACGTCTTCCCCTCCTCCCCCCGCAGGGGAGATTGCGAGACGGTGAAATTCACATCCCCCCCTTCCCCTCGTCCTGCCAATTTACTGAATACTTTGCGCCGCCTCATTTACCTTTGTAAAAGATTTTCCCTTCTACCGGCACCCCTTTGCCTTCCACTTGAAGCGTGCGTGCCTCTCAAGTGGAGGTCTTTTGATTCATGTTCCCCTTTTTGCATTCGGCTCCCTGTCATCTTTATTTCTTCCTATGACATTCCCGACCTCTCGCATGCGCGTATCCTGCAGCACCACTGCTTCGTCGATGAGCCATTTTTGTCCTTTCGTCTCACGTCACCGGCCTCATGGACGTGAGTTAAATGAGTCCTTTTTCATCGTGATGGCCATTCCGAGGGCTTCGATGGTGAGGTTTCTTTCGAAATAACTTTACGTGCCACCTCTCCCAGTCTTTCATTGCGGCTTTCTTGAGTTTCTTCCGGCCGCCAAACCGAGCGCTACTACCTGTCACAGAAAACGGGGCCTTTGTACTTGCGGACCCCCTTCTATTTCATTGGTTTTTTAAGAACCTTCAAATCTTCCTTCATTACTCTCCTCCTTCCACTTCCTGAGCTTTTCCCTCCCCCCGGGTCTGCCCCTCACCCCATCCGGAAAGGCTCCCTGGAGGTTTTTCTTTTCCTATTCCCACCGCCGCCCGCGATTTTGTTCTTTTCAAAAACGGTGTCCTCCTGACTATTTTCTTCTCATTCCTGCACTTGTCCTCCCCCTAGACCCGTCCCCCTTTTTTTTTTTTTCCTCTTTCTCGTGTTTTTTGTTTCTCGAGATGGGAAACGTTTTTGATTGTCTAACCAGCTGCCCAGTTTTCTTCGTCGAAGCCACGCCGGTTTGAGAGACCCCCTATTAGGGCGGTTCTGCGGTGGATCCCCCGGAAATAAGTTTTCGTCCGTCGACCTTTTACGTTCTTCATCAAATTCTTCGTTTTGCTGATTCCGCCGCTCCTTTCAGTAGGTCCGATGCAGGAGCCCGCTTGTTGACTTTCTTACATTGCTTTTTTAGGTTTCCTTCAGGAAAATGTGGGCTTTTTTTCCCTTTCCTAAGTTCTCTCTCTTTTTTTTTCGGAAATTGCCTAAAATCTCCCTGGCCCCCTTCGCTTTTTCCCCTTCTCCTTCCTTTCGGTTCCCCCCGCTCGAGCCTTATGATGGTCCTTAGCTTTCCTTATGCTTGCCCCCCTCGTGGACCGGCATGCCTCCTTGTTCTAACCTGGCTCCCTCTGTATGTCCCTTTACCCCCTCTTAGTGCGCCGTACAGACGGTCGCCGGCGACTTATTTGGTCCTGTTCATTAGTGATGCGCGTGCCATAGACTTCCGAGGGGGAGACATGACCCAGCGCTCGCTTCTTAGTTTCCGCCTTCACTTACTTCAAGGACTTTCTTCATTGACCTAGTGTCGTGACGCTTCCCGAGAGACTTTGCTTTTTTGTAATATTGGATCCGTCTTTTATGTTAACCCTTTTTGTGACTCCGTCTCGATTCGAGTGCCCCTGCGGACGTCTCTGCACCTTTTACTTCCCAAACCCAACCAGCGGCCCGTTTTCTTTTTTCCCCCACATCCCCCCGTTTCCCTGTTGATCTATCAAATTACTTGTGGCCACTGCGGGCGTTGGTCCGAACATTCGTCTCCCTCCATAAAGATCGTCGAGAGTTTCACTTTTTTAAGTTTCATCAGGTCACTTTCGTTATTTCCCTTCGGATCATACTCAAAGACGAACACTCAAGAAGGACTTCCCCCCCACCCTTCCGGTCACGTCACCGTTGTTGTCGCAGCTGTTTCCGTTGACCTTTCATTCCATCCCCAACAGGTTTTAATTTTTCGCGTTTTTTCTTCTCTTTTCCCGTCGGTCCACCAGGACTCCCCATCGTTGAGCGGTACTTCTGGGGAGGTGAAGTAATAGCACTAGCCCGGCAAGCCCCGTTTCGCTTTCTGATCGTCCCCTATTCGCGGATATGACCCCCTTTTACTTTCCCTGCTTGCTGACCCGCCTTTCTCTCATTTTTTGTTTTAATCCGAAACATAGATGCGGTTCATGTCGAATGCGCACACTGCTGCGACTCCCTACCGTTTCTTTTCCCATTGCAGCTCCTCTCTTTCATACTGCCGGGGGGCCGCCCACGTCGATTTAGGCCTTTTGCTCCAGTGCAATTCGAAATTTTTTGAAGAGGATACTTTCTCCCCCGAAACTCAAGGTTCCCTTTTCCTCTTTTGAACGACAGGTGGCTTGATATATAAAAGCTTGCCCTTTTCCCCCCCATTCTATATCCATGATGTTTCCCCCCTCTTCTTTGGTTTTTTGATCGCACCGACTTTTATGACGGAGGATATTTAACTGATTTTGAGTTTTGGTCTATGTCATTCTTTTTTTTTTTCTTGGGGTCGATGTCCCTCCTAGCCCTGCAGACTCTGTTGCGGTCCTTTTCCCCAGTCTAAGAACCTTTCCCTTCACAGTTTTCCCTTGTGTTGTCCGATTGGTCATCACTCGGGAGGACCTCTTTGTTCTTGTGCGGTCATCCTCAGTAGGGTCTGGCTGGACGATTGAAAATAAACCAACTGATGCGGATTGTTCCCCGAAATAGCCCCCACGTCCGTTTCTTCGACACGAATGCCCTTTCCCATTCCGAGTTTAATTTCCCGCGTTGAGATTGCTCCTTAAGATCTCTATTCCTCTACTCCGTTTTGTTTTTTAAGATCTCTTTTTTTCATGCGGACTCCATCCGTCAACGTATACCCAATCCAATAGGCAGCGCTTGTCATGAAATTCTTTTCATTTTTAGGCCCGATGGATATGTTCTCCCTCAGTTTTTTCATCAGTTTCTTATTTTCCCCTCCCCCCCTACTGCCCTTGCGCCCTTGTACTCCTCCTCTATTGCCTCCCTTTATTTCCACATCGACACCGCCCCGTTTTCTAATTCCAAGGTCTTAGCATGCTTCACCCCCTCAGCTTGCCCGACGTCCGGATTAAATCTACCCCCCCCCCTTGGGCCCGTTTTCCCCCGCCTTGACTCAGTTAACAAACTCCTCGCATACCCCCCTTGTCCCTTTGGTCTGATCAGCGTACCGATCTCTTGGCATCTTGTTTGAGATCTGGTTTTTATCCTCCCCAACCCCAAATGTCGTCGATCCCCCCCCGCCCCCTGATCGTTTGGCTAAACCTGACTCCCTCTTTCACAATCCTTCCCCACATTCTTTTCAGCCCGTCCGAACCCGCTGTTTTTCCCCCTGGCGGATTCTTCCTTAAGTGCTCTTTTGTAAGCCTTACTTCTCACTCCAGAAGCAGTTGGCCGCGCACTTAACGGGCACCATATCTTTCGTTACACCCCAACACATCCTCGCATGTTTTTTGCCTCGCCCCCTCTTGCATGCAATCTGACGGTCAATTTCGTGTATCGCATTTTCCGTATTACTTGCCGTGACGGAGTGACGTCCCCTTCCCTCTCCCCGCTAACCCCTTGTCTTTGAAGTCCACTTTCTTTTTTGATCCTGGACCCGCACCCGTTTAAACTTTCCTTTTTTTTGTCTGTAACGCAATCTCTCGAGACGTTACAAGCCGGCAAGTTTTTCCCTTTTTCCGCAACGTGTTTCCCCCCCTTTTTTGCTGACGTAGTTTTCGGCTCTTGAAAATTTTGACCCCATTAATTCTCGGTTTCTAAATGCCCCCCGTGGCGACTCTGTCATTCTTTTCCTCCCCCACTCTCAACAGGAGCGGCTGGATGTATATTTCCTCCCTGGTTCTTTGCCTTTTCCTCCCATCCTTTTGCCACCAAAGTCATTGCTGATAACTTCCCCCACGAGGCATTCAACCCCAATAAAAGGAGAACGATTTTTTTTGTCGCTCCCAACAGTCGAAGGGCATAGAATTGTTTGCCCCCCCTTTATCTGTCTCGCCTCTGAACATGTTTTTGCGCTCCAGGGCCGAAGTTACCCCTCCCTCCCCTTCCGCTAATTTCTTGCTTGCGGCAAGTAATCTTTCCCTTCAAAGGCAGCTTTTACCGTCATTGAACGGAGCGGGTTTTTCCCTTGTTCGCTCGCTTTTCCACGATTCTAGGGCACAGGCTCGTCTTGTTTCAATGATTCTTTGACAATCGAAGTCGCCTCGACTCTCCCCCTCTCACATCCAGTGTTCTTTTATTCAATATGCGTTACGCGCCTTTAGTCCACGTTCACGGCATGGATTCCGTCTGAGTATGGGTCTCCTTGGTACATTCCATATTTTTTTCGAGAGGTGAGGTTATGAACCTCCCTAATGATAATTCGCCTTTTTTTTCTCGCTGTTGCAGACGGTCCTCCCAAGAGCGTTTCGTCAGCGCCATTCCTTCCCTGCCCCCTTTCTCCCCCCCCCTACCGCCATTGGTCCCCTCAACCGCTCCGGATCGAGCCGTCCTTTTAAACTCCCTGCTCCTTCCCGCCCACTTTTGCCCCCATCCCATTATTTTCCCCCCCGAAAGGAAATGCTCCTCCGGCTTCCTTTTTCTTCCCCCACCGCGCCCGCCGAATTTGACTATAGCGGGTGACGGAGTTGCTCCGCTGGCAGCTGGTTTCCCCAATCCTTTCCCATCCTCTCTTTACCCTTTTCTCCCGTTTGTTTCTGCGACTGGGCCAAGTTATTGTTCTTGCTGCCAGGGCGAGCCCCTTCTGAACCTCCCCTCTTGGTTTGATAGCCAGAATCCTTTTCTTTCGTTGTGCCCTAGACAGCATTACGTATTTCTTTGCCTTTTCATCAAGGATGTTCGTTTCCTCTCCCAAGTGATTCATCCCGATTTCGCCGCTTATTTTTTTATGTTTCTTCAATTGGCGTTTGGCCCTTTCCGGCCAATTCCACCTTTTTGTGGGATTTTTTTTGCTTATGTACGTTTTTTGTTTGGCAGGCACTTGTCTTCCTGCCAGTGTCAATCCGGTGCCTTTTCCACCAGCAGTAATTCGTATCACTCACCGCTCGATCCCTTCCTTGTCTCCGCCTTGTTTGGCATACGCATTGAAAGGTGTTGCCCTACGGCCATGCCTTGAGTGTTCGTCACTACTAGGGCCCTCCCGGGTTTTTTGATTGAGCGTAGACGGTTTGCCGTCGACTTTTTCCGCTCTGGCCGCCGTGGCCCCTAGAATAGGTGGAGCAATTGTACCAAGCCGCTAGACACTTGCTGCCCTCGTCCGTCTTCAAGGTCCCCAAGTCTCCGGTAGAACCCTTTGACTGGCCGCCTTTTCCGGGGATACGAATTAGGAGGCGGAATGCTTTGGACTCCGTCTCCTTCCTTTCCCCCCTCTCGGGCCGTCTTTCCCCGTCGAGAATCCCCCGCTTCGACCCAACCAGCGTCGCGTTTAGGTTTTCCCAACAGCCCGTTGTTCTATACGACTTTCCCTGACGTTGTGGCCCCAACGGAGGCGAGGTTTTTCCCATTTCGGATCCGATACTCAGCCGATGCCTGTGGCCGCTCTTTCATTTTCTTCATCGCGCCGGGCACGTTTTCTTCTTTTTCAATTAATTTGTCACTATTGGACCCCATTTTTTCTTGTTGCCACCCTTGGTCACCGCGGGTTGCGCCTGAGGGACCGGTGACCGGCTGCCCAAACAGGTACTTACCGCGGAACGTTGCGCGCTCGTCCTCGTCCCGCTCCTTCCACTGTTGAGACTCTCTCAGTTGTTTTTTCCGATGACCCTTTTCAGAGGGCCCTCGTCGCGACGGCTGCTATGCCCCTCATTGACCGTCGCGATTTCAAGTTCTGCTTCCCGGTGCTCCAGATTTTATAGTGGCATCATCACCTATCCGCCTTCCTGTCTACTCACCTTTCGCCGTGACTTCCTTTTAAGACGGCAAGCCCTTCGACCTTTAGCCAGGAATCCTACAGGTTTCCCGTTACCTGTCGGCCTGCGTTTCATGTCGAATGAAGCGGAGTCCGGGGTAAGCCTTAACGATCAGTTTCTTGGTTCGATGTTGGTGGTCGAGACCTGAACGGTTCATTCTCGTCCCTTATTTCCGTGATCGGCTACAGTGTTCGTCTCCCCGCACGGATGTCATCCTTTTACCGATTCGGATATCGCGCATCTCCTATGGCGATTCCATTCCCCCTTTGAATAGTTTTGTTGGATTCGCAGTCGCACTTGAGCACCCTGTTCACCGTTGTCTGTGCCCTGAAGCTACCATCGATTCGCGCACAGTCTCTCAGTTGGTCGATTGGAGATTTCCCAGAGTCACCCCAAATGTCGGTTTGCGCCAGTCTCCATCGTCTATAGTTAGGATTGAAAATGATTCCATCCCCCTTGTTCCCCTTATTTTACTTCATTGAGCGGCATCTACTTATTTCCCTTGGTGGTTTCGAGCGATGTTGTAGCGTACTCTTTGAAATCTCCTTTCCATGAAACCCCCCCGTACAGCTAATTTTTTTTTTTTTTGCGAAGCTTTCCATCCGCCCGATAGGACATGACTGCGCCAAGCCCCTTGCTTCCTTCGTTTTCTTGGCATCCCCTACTGCTCTATATAATCGTGACATCCCGCGTTTCAAACTCACTTACCCTTTCTCGCCTCATTTCCTTCGCCTCGTCTCCCCCCCCCGATTCTCTCCCTCTGTCTGACTAGTCCCTTCATCGACCATTTTCGGGAACATCCTTCCAGAGACCCAACAAGATCCGCCGTTTCCTTTTTGCTTGGTTCGCATCTAGCCATCTCTTCCCCGTTTTCTTTGCTGAGATGCATTGCCTTTCCTTTGTATAGCCACCTGCTTTTATCCCACAGATCGTTTCGGCTTACCTCCGCTCACTCTTACATCTCGACCGTGCCACTGGCAGCCTCCCGAAATCTGCCGGCGTTCCCATGGCGATTATCAGGAGGCCATTTTTTTGTCCGCCTAGTCGGCATTCTGTTGTTCCGACCAAGGGGTGGGGGGGGGGTTGAACGCATCATCTAATACCAACATATACCTTTTTGCCCTCGTCTCTATTCCTTCTCTTCCCTCCCCCTCCGTTTTTCTTTTGCGATTCAACCGGGCCTCGTACCTGCATCTGACGCCGTTCTCGTGACCTTTTCCCCATCCCAGTACCGCTTTTGCTGTCCCGTGGTGTTCTTCCATTGGACCCCGCTTGATACTTATTACCCAGCGGTCACCGTGTCCATCGGCGATGCCACGGCACGTCCCCAGTGCCGCAAAAACTTTTTTGTGCGGTCTTGGTTTGACAAATGAGGAGTTAAACACTCTCCTTTGCGCCGCCTTCCTGACTAATGAAAACTCTTCCGAGCGTGGATTTATTCCCGGACTCCGTCCCTTTTCGGCAACCCGCGTCCCCCAAGTGCCTGCGATAACCTGGCCTTTTGCTTTTGGCGGAAAAACCCTAACGGCGCCCGCTGGTTTTTTCGACCAATCGACTTTTTTACGTTCTCAGACTTCAGCCCTCTGGCGGCGCGACGGAAGCCAGCAGTCTCCATCTCCCCCTCCAATCTTCGAATGTTTTCGCGCCGCGGCACAGTCACTGATTTTCAATGCTACTTTTGACCTTCTGAATCTTCGAGTGCAGAAAGTGTAGTCTTTTTTTTTCCATTTCCACTCGCAGTCTAGGCTGCGTAGTTCCTAATGAAGTAGTCCCTTCTCATTCGCCCTTTTCCGTCTACGGCTTCCACTTGCTGGCGGTGAGGCCCTGCGCGCCGCCTTTCTCACGTACGGAAGTCCGGTCTTCTTTTGGGTTACAAGCGTTTTTGTCTTCTCACGAGGGCCTCGCAGCTGGTTTCAGTTTTCCGAAATCATCTGTTACTTTGGCCCTGCTGATTTGCCCTTGCCGGATTTCCGTTCGGCCCGCTCCCCCCTCCCTTCTCTTCCTGCCCCCCCGGAATTTTCCTGCCGGTTTCCCACCTGCCCGGCCACTTGACCTTAACTTCTCCTCATGAGTACCGACTTGAACTCCCTGTCCTCCGTCTCGCACCGGGGTTGCATCCCATTCACACCCTACCGGCCCCGGCGGTCTGCTTTTCTTCCTACCGCGACATGGCGTATCACCCGGCTGGAGACTCTGTCGCCCTGGTGTCTCTTGGTGTACTCCCCTCCTGAAAGAGTTCTCTCTCCTCCTTTTGTGAGCGCGATGGGACCCGTTTGCTTTTTCAAGATGCCCAGCTTTAGCCCTTCGTACCGCCCGCTTTGTTGAGAAGCCCGTTGTTGAGCTCTAGGCCGCTGCCGTCGTCCCGGTCGTTTGTGTCATAAGATGGGCCCCCGGGTCCGTGATTCGCGCGCAGGTCCCAATGCGGTCTCGGGCGCTCTTGCCGTTTCTTCCAACGCGGGTTTTTCCCTTTTCATTAAGGTTCATGCCTTTTTTGCCTAGGTTCTAGTTGCGCGTCACGAAATCTCAAGTGCAATCGGCGGGCGCAGTCGTGCGGAATTCACACCTCATTCTAGCCCTTTGATGCTTTTTTTTTTTGCCCCATACGCATGAAAGCCGCATAGTACCGTTCTGCCGAGCCCAGGCGCGCGCAGTCCTCATCGTGGCAGCGCCGTAGCGTTCGCCCCTGGGGTCCATAGTTTACGATGCTCCCGTTCGACTTTTCCGCGAAAAACGTTCGGACACTTTTTATGCCTCCAAGGAAGTTTCACCAAGAGTTACCTTGGCGTTACGCGGCGCTTTTTCAGGGATCCCATTTTTAGCGGCGAGAGTCGACACTGCGGTGACTCTTTCGAGCCTCCCATTCGCGCGACTCCCGTCACCCAATCCAACAACTCGGCGACGTGTAGGTCCACCCAACTGGCAAGGTCTTATCAGAAGGCAATACGTTGGCAACGGCGAGTTGCCCCCCCGGTAATTTCCCTGTGATAGTATTTCATTTGCGGCATGGATCGGTTCTTTTTTTCCCCCTGTAAAGAAGACTCAACGACGAAATGGGCCACTCACAGGTCACCGTTTCGTGGGTCAACGTTCACCGCCCGTTTTCCCCATTCCCGGTCGCCTTTCTCCGCGAACGTTGCCCGGTCCCCTGAACTACATCGTTGATGTCCCCGTCGTGGACGGGTGAAGTAAAGTAACCGGAGGACAATTCTGTAGCGCTTCTTACTAGAAAGAATGTCACGATTCCCCGTGTTCATTTTCGGTCGGGGCACCATGGATCTATGGGTGATCACTAATAGATGCCGTTTCATCGCCGTTAAACCTTCGCTCCGACCTGGAGGCCTTTTCGCCCGTCGCCGCGCCTTTCCAGGGGGCCGCGTTCGGACGGCTGCTTCCTCAACCCCCCAATGTTCATTTAAGAGGAGTTACGAGTGGTACCCAGTTTCCCAACGATATTGATCGAAGCCGGTTTTGGAGCGCCCCCCTTTTCCCCCAGGGTTTCCAGGGAGCCGCTGTGAGTCTCCCTTGTCGTCATCACGACCGATGCGGCGGCCTTGTTGTCCCCCTTTTTTTAGATAGCGTTTTTCGTGGACCGGCAGTCCGGTTGCCGGCCCGAAGGACGAACACGATGCGTTTGTCTTTGGGAAGAGGGAGGCAGGAGGTTACTACGCCAGTAGGGTTTCGGTGCGTCTATTCCCCCCTTTCCGGCTTAGGTGTTCACAGTCGCCATCGTTCGGGGCGTGATGACACGGCGGCCCCTCGATCAGAGTTCATCCTTGTAGACGTTTGTATGGAGTCGCTACAACCG
>Ga0179593_1755579_pt1 | contig 12858 bp, 9 predicted proteins | sample CZODoug2_1_08_16_FD_185931 | JGI IMG/M metagenome (GOLD analysis project Ga0179593, IMG submission 185931) | Vadose zone soil fungal communities from Angelo Coast Range Reserve, California, USA - CZODoug2_1_08_16fungal (PacBio error correction) | ecosystem: Environmental > Terrestrial > Soil >... | reverse complement strand
CCGTGGCCCGATATTATATTACTTTTCCAATAAGTTGTTTTTTTTTTAGAGATAGAAACTTCCCTCATTCTCCCTTTCTTCCGACTTCTGGTTCTTGGCGTTTTTGTAAAGCCTCAGGAATCACAGCCTGTTTTTTCTCCCCTGTTACTTTACCCTTTAGCCGATCAGTCGACCATTAAGACGGCCTCAGATTGCATCTTCTTCCCAGCGGCTTGGCCGGCCTTCCGCCGGCACCTCCCTTCTGAGGAGAAGCCTCTGTCTCGGCAACTCTTGTTTTTTTTTTCCCCTGTTTTACGGACTGCTCTCCCCACTTCATCGCCACTACCCGCTTCTACCTTAGCTTTCTTTTCCCACCCCGTTCCTTTTCCTCCGACGTTACCTGAACCATGTTCATCCCGGGCAGCGCTTGATTGGCAGTTTCTCGTTTTGATAAATCCTGTCTTCTTTGACGAAGAGATCCTCCCTCCGCCGTTTTTTTGCGGCTGTTTATGCCTTCCTTTCAGATGTCTAAAACAGACACCTTCGGCGCATTTTCTGACGAGTTTCTCCGACCCCCTTTTTTTAAAGCGCGAATCGGATCAGCTTCTTTTTATTTTTCTCCTAGACCCCTCCCGGAAGTCCGGAAGAAACCTCTTTTTTCCGAGGCGACGGTCTTATCAGCGTCTCTCTTAGCGCTTCGCCTTCTCGGTTCCCTTGTACTGCTCCCTCCCTTGGTTGAGGAAGCCCTGTCGCCGGCGCCGGACGTGATTTTCGTCGCCTGAAGACATGCCGGAGAGAGACATCGCCACCCCTCCCACTCTTTTCTTGCCCCCCAAGGACAAACCTCAGGCCTTTTACCCGCTTAACTTCTCCCGTTCCGCGATACTGCACTGAACACGCCGGCGTTCTCCTAATCTCTTTTGCTTGCCAGCCCTTTTTGATACTCCTCCCCCTTTTCTCGAAACATGATGATAGAGCGCACTGGACCGCCCCTTAAGCTCCCCGTCTCTAGTTAGTGATAACTACCCCTTTTTCTTCCTTTGACTGAGGCAGAAACGAGGGAGAAGTCTCACCGGTCATCTCTTCCTTGGACCCCACTTCGGCTTGCTGAAATTGCCAGCTAATCTCACAGGTCCGATGTCTCGCTCGCTTCCCATTTTGAGGCTAAAGGGGCATTACTCCATAGCGTTTGATAATCATCATCTCTTACAGGTTTTCCCCCCATATCTTCGCTTTGGAAAATGGAGAGACGTTATGAACAGAGCTTGTCAGGAAGACGTCTGTTCTCTCCGGGTTATCCGCCCCCCCTTTTTATTCCGCAAAAGTGATTTAGGTAGCCGCACCTGCCCGCTTTTCCGCTGAAGCAGTCGAGTACCCTCTCTTCTTTTTTTTCTTAGTTCTTTAGTGTTTAGCCCTAGTAGACCGGTAGTAGCATTATTTTCCAGCGCCAGTGATTCACTCTGTTTTTTTAGTAGGAAGACCCCGATCCAGTTGCGCTCACTTTTTTTTTTCGAGATCAGACTGGGAAGTACCGGACCCGCTTTGTTTTCCCTTGACGAGCAGAATTCAAAGGACTTCCAAAAACTCAGGCGGAGCCGTCCCTTGATGGTGGAGCTCTCACTTATGATTTCAGGCCTTATTATCTGCTCTTCCCATTTACGAGAATTTGAGTTCCTTTATAAGTCTCTACGGAGAACCAGTAAGCAAGAACAAGGGTCATTCCCGCCTCTGGGCCGGACCTCTAAGTTGGCGTGATCCGTGCAGACGATGTCTTTACGACCCCCAACACATATGCTTGTTTCTACGTCGTGGCAGCTCTCCCCAATCTGCAGAAGCCGTCACGCCGGCCAGGGGATGCGAGCAGCCCTTATTGCTGAGCGTTCGGGTCTCTCAAGTCGTCCGCGACCCTCCAGATTTTGACTCTACGGACAAGGTCGAGACCCCCGCTCGCCCTCTAGCGAGCCCTCTGAAGATCAGGCCGACATGTCGATATTTCCCCACGCTTCCCCCCCCTTTCCAAATTCCTTCCAGGTTTTCGTTTACAAGCCGTCGGACAGCACGCTCGAATGATAGAGGGGTCGGCCCTCTTCTTTAAGAGACTGAACCTACTTTTTTGAAGCTGTGAGATCCCTTTCGTAAGTGAGTCTTGGTCGGGAGCCTCGCCGTTGAAATTCTTTCGCGCCAGGCCCCCGGCTTCCAGGGAGCCTTTTCTTGCCGTCTTCTAGAGCCTTAAGTATGGATTCTCAGGAGACACGGTCGCCGAAAGGTTGGTTTGACGGATCCCGTCCCTTTGATTGGGCTGGCTCTGCTTTCCTATTACGAGTATGTTGATGAGATAGACTTTCTTCAGGTGTTCTGCGAGAATACTTCCGCGCGCCATCTTTTTCGCTTTTCCCCATTTTCCGTCTATCTGGAGCCTCTGTCCAGGTGCCCTGACGCGAGCCGAGGAGATATCCTTCGTGGTCTACATGTGTGTTTCGCCTCCCTGCAGTCGCAATTTTACCCGCTTTCTCAACGTTTTTCGATAGAGAGATTAGGTGAGGCCGCTTACATACGGCTTTAGGAGCGATCGTCGTGGCTTGACTACCCGGCCGTTTTTTTTAAAAGTTCCCCCCCCTACCCTTTCCTCGATCATTGCTTGAAGCCCACGTTCCGCCCGTCCCTGGTCCGCCGACGGCGCTTCGCACGGCCGTGGCGCTCTCGCGACGTTCTCCTCCTTTTTTGGCACTCCCTTTTTAGGTTCCCAGGCCGTGAGAGATTGAAGTTTACAGTCTGTTCAGAGCCAACAGCCTCGCTCGACTGTCTTCCCTCCGGCCTCTTTTCTCCTTTTGATAGTTTTTCTTTTTTCATTCCCTTATTCTAACTGCTGGGAGAAGGCCGGCGATAGCGCCAGGCTGGGCGTCGCGGCGTTCATCGAAAATCTGCTTCTCCGTTCGATTTGAGCCCTCTTTTCGATGCTTCTGCTTTCCTTTGTTCTCCCGATCCTGGTGATAGTAGTGTAGATGATGACGGTTTCGCACGGACGGGTTTCCATCCGTCTGGTAGGACATCCTCTTTTTGAAGTGCTTCCGTTTTTGGCAGTCTTGAAGCCGTTTTTTTTTGATGCGGCGTCCGGCGAGCTTCCCCTTGAACTTCTTTTGCCGCGTGATAGAGACCCGCCTGCAGGCCGCAACCAGTCTTTCTTTTGCGGTAGGAGGGGCTGTTCTCCGAATTCGGGCTTCTGTTGTTCTTTAATATCTCTCTTCCTCCTATTGTTGAGATCTTAGCTGTCTCACTTCTTTCCGCGAAGATCCTGTTGGCGTCGTGTTTTTTTCTTTGAGCCGCGAGCATGCCCCCTTTTTTAAATTCGGATCCGTTCATAGCAACCAGGCTTATCCTTTCTTCTTACAAACATCCGAACGCCTCCCTCTCTCCTTCTCGCGAGTTCTTCTCTCGATGACCCCCCGTTTGTAGAATTACTCTATCGGACGATCACACCGGGGCCGGCATTAGGATCGCGTTCTCGACGCCTTCCGCCCTTCCTGTTTCCCTGTCTTCTCGGTTTTCTCTTTCGGCCTTGTCCTGACCTCCCAGACGTAGAGTTTCGCCGCGCCGTCGACGCTAGAAGCCGGGCGGCGCTAGTCCCGTGTTCTTCTCATTTCTCCTACATTGTCTCACCAACTTTATCTTTCCTTTTTTTTTTAGGTGATGCGCCTTCCGCTTGTTATCTTCAATTCGACCTAGATTAAAGCCTTTGCTTGCCCCTACGACGCTACGTTTTTCAGTGTCCGAAGCGCCCCTCTGAGGCAGATTGTCTTCCCCTCAGAATTTCTTTTGGAACCCCCTTCTTTTTCGATTCTCTTTTGAGCCTTTTCAAGGAATGGAGCTTCTCTCCCACCAATGCGTGCCGGCCTTTTTCGAAAGAGTCTCTCTCATCCTATCTCCCTGGAGATGGTCTTTACTCGAACCTTACTGCGCTCCGGGACCCTCGTGGTATTTTGAGATTTCGGCTACGCAGTAGACCTCTATCAACACCAGGTCCGGCGGAGATCCTCTTTTCGTTTTCGTCCCTGGCTCGCTTTCCCCTCCTCTTTTCAGGGGCTTATTTTCGAGAGGAAATGTGATCTTTGCGCGAGGAAGCCCTTTCTTCTCTCTCCTAATCCCCCATGATGCCTCCTTGCCTCAACCCTCTCCCTCCCAATGCTCCCTCTCTGATGGTGAAGTGACCAGAACTGACAACTGTTCGGCCTGTTGTCCGACTGGCAGCCATTTCTTCCCGGCCTCGATGGCATCTTGCCTTTTCCATTTTCTCGAAGCCCTAAGAAGGCATATAAGAGCCGGTGCCTCTCTTCTGAAGACAATTTCAAGTTTACCCAGCCCCTATCCTCTTCTTCTTTATTCATTAGAAGAGGATCCTTCTGGCTCCTCTCGAGCAGGCGGTCAAGCGTTGCTGGCGACGGAGTGCCCGACATCGCAACGCCGTCCGAACAGGGTGTCTCCGAGGGGTTTTCCCTCCCTGTGGTTTTTTGCGAGATTTCTGATGTAGGCGACGAGTTCTTCCGAGCTTGGGCGTCCCCCTTGAACGCTTCCGCCCCTTTCGGGGGAGTCTTTCGCTTTTTTCTTGCATACGACCGCTCGATCTCAAATCGGCGTGATGCTCGCCTGGCCGGCTTTCATTTCGTAGGTGGTCTCACTATGGCGATGCCCCCATCCTTCAAACGACCTCCTTTTTGGCATCGCTCTTTTAGCCCTTCTATGGCCCATTTTCCTTTTAATTATAGCATCGTTAACAGGGTATGGACCGTCGTCTTAGCCTTTTTCTTTCTCTGCCCAGGAAAGTCTTGTCCCCTGGTTTGTTCTCCTATCCTAAACTTTTTCAAAGTCCTAGGTTACGACTTTCACATCCCAGTCCGCCGCAGGTTTTGCTTGCATAATGACCTTTGTCTTCAAAGAGAGCTCTTCTTTGACGGAGACCGACTTTTTCCCTTTACTCCCTTTCCTTTTCCTCCAAGACTTCTCTTTCACAGGGCTTCTCAATTCCAGAAAGTCGGAAGGAGTTGCTGGGGCCGAGCTTCGGCTCCCGAAACCGTGATCTCCTCCCCCCCCCCCCCCCCCCCCCTTTTCCTTCCAGACTCCCACTCCCGCGTTTTTCTGGTCATTTGGCCTTTTTTTTCTCGAATGCGTAGTCTGGAAGGTTCTGCACTTTTTAAACCGAGGCTCTCTTCTTCGTCGCGATGTCCGCCCTCTCCTTGTCTCTCCGCCCCCCCCTATCTTTTTTCTTTCTGACTTTTCCGCTCAGAAAGGCCGAGTCTTCGCGGCCCCGGGATCTCAGAGGTCTTATAAACCCGCTCTTTGGCTTTAGCTCCCTGCAATGCGAAGCGAAGATTTCGTGACCGTCTCTCTCGGGCGATGCTTTTCGACCTCGCCCTCTTTCACCGAAGTCCCCACTCTGATTTAGCAAGAACCGTGTATCCTAAGGTGGAAGGGGGTTGAGCGATCAGCGTCCGATACCGTGATCGCGACTCGCAACATTGAGCCCATCCGATCCGACCACTCGGTCCCCTCCTTATTTACTCCTTTTGCCAAAGCCGTTGTCGAAGGCCTTCCCTGTTAGCCGAGATAGAATCCCGAAGCGGCTTCTTGATTTCTCGTTCTCTTCATTGACTGATCGCCTTGGCCCTGTGACTAAGAGGCAGTTTTCTATTTGCACAACTTGGAGAATTCGTCGAAAGACTAAAGACCCGCCTCCCCCACCTGTCATCAGCGTGATCTCACGGTCCTCGGCCGACAGGGAGGGCCTTCGTTCAAGGCGCGCTTCCGTTCCTTTCCTCCCTTCGTCGATTCCGAGATTTCTTTTTATGGTCTTCCCCCGTTAGAATAGGCCGATCGCCGTGCCGTCTCCCCCCAGATTTCGTCCGCGGATGTGTTCCCTTCTTTTAGCCGGCCCTTCTTTGTACCTGGAAGGAGAGTCTGACTTCAGCGCGGTGATCCTGGATAAAAAGCCTACCTAAGGAATTCCAGCTTCTGTCCTTTAGCCCCGGACCCTTCCCCACGAGCTTTCAGGTCGGTTACAAAGAGCTCTTTCGTCTCTTCCCTATTTATTTGCGAATGCCTTTTTTTCTAGCTTCCGGCCTCTCCTTTTTTCCGGCGTCCACGGAGGTCGCCCCCCTAGATGCGTAGCCTTTTTGGAGGCTTCTCCATACTTGCTTGCCCTTCTTTTTCCAGAGCCTTGGCGCATCTGCGGTCTTCGTGCAGAGTTACGGCCATCGCCCCCGGTCCTCTGAGCTTCTGTCCTCGACCCCCCTTGCCGTTTTTTCGGGACACCCCCCACAGCTCGAACGCAGGATGCCGACCCCGTATATTGCGTTCGGCGTTCTCTCTTATCCCCCCTTTTTTATAGAGATCGATTTTCCAGGTGTGACGGCCAATCAGTTTTCGAGCTGGTGGGTTTACACTCCGCTCGGGCCCAAGTAGACGGCTTTTTCAAGAGGTTGTCCTCTTACCTTTTCCTTTCGCTCGTTTCAGATCCTCTCAGAGACTATATGCGCCAACGATGCGCTGGAGGAACTTCCCTTACACTCATTTTTGATCCTCCCTCCCCTTGTCTTGGGATCCCTTATTGACCCCGGAAGGAGAGGCCGTTCTCTTCACCACCTTTTTCATTAGAAACCCATTTTCTTTCGGGACTCTCTTCCTCCGCCCCTGACGCATCTCTTTTGAGGGGATTTGCTCCACTTTGCAGTGGCATCTTGGAGTCCTGCAGGTTCGGCCTTAGCATCCGTCAACGCTTGATTTTCCTCCGAATTTCCCTCTCCCCCTTCTCTGGGCCGTTTCCCGTTTGAACCGATCGCCCGTCCATCGATCGGCGCTGCAAGGGCGAGGCCGACTTCTCGACTTACGTTACGACCGGCGTTCCTTACTTCGCTCCTTTTTCTAGGAAGGAGAGACCCCCCTCTCCCATTCGGCCGGCGGAAAGACGTTCTGAATCGAAGCCGCTTTGGTAGTGAAGAGTAGGGTGGTTTTAATCCTTTTTTGAATTCTTTTCTTTCGTTTCGCCGGTACTTTGTCTCCGACTTGCTGGAGGAAGCATTACCTTCATTCCCCCCTACTTTCCCCCCCGCCGCTCCCTTCGCTCGCCCCTTCGGTATTAGCCAATCTTCCGCCGCCTTCTGGACATCGGAGAGCAAGTACTTTTTGACCCGCGGATGTTCCCTTGACTTCCCTCCCCGGTGTGTTCCTGTATGCGATCTTTCTCGTCTGGGAAATGATGCTATTTTTTTTAGCTTGGCCTGCGGAATACGCCTGATCCTCACTCTCGCGAGAATTAAGTCACCGCTTGTGGTCGTTTTTTATTCAGAGACCTCAGGATGCTTTGAATTGTGGTTCGGCCGCCTAGCGTGATTCTTTTCACTGCATCTCCTTCTCGTTCGGGCCCTTCTAAAGTAAGGATAATTTTCCAGGCCGATGGCGAGGACCGGCTCGTTTATCCCCCTCTGGGCTCTGGGGACTCCCCCTTCTTTGATTCATAAGACAGAGCCGTAGGGCCCAAGGATGACCATCCAGATCTGAGGCCTTCTCTCCAACTTGATCCGCTCACCTCAGGATTTTTTTTTTCCCTTAAAAATAACTAACAGTGCTTTCCAAACGTGACGACTGCCGCTGCAAGAAGCCGTGACCCTTAGTGGAATTTTTTCAGGACTTCTCTCTGAGGGATCCAGAATAACATTCCGATGGAAAGCGCCGTTCCCTCCTTTTCCTTTTCAGGTCTTTGCGCGAAAGGTGGGTTCTTGTGGGACGCGGACTCCGACGCAGATCCCCCGTCAAGCGTCGGCCGCAGGCTCCGGGAGAGCAGCGCATTCCTCCAAGGCTTTCTTTTTTCAAGGTCCTTCTCCGTTCTTCTTCTTGAGCGTTTTGACTCTTTTCTTCCCTCCAAATCGCGCCAAGACGACCGAGCCACAGCGCCTCTTTTTCCGGAAGTCAATTCCCCCTGACTCCTCGTTATCCCCTCCCGTCAAAACGAGTTCTCTGTCTGACCGGGGCAAGGCAAGGTCCAGGCGCTTTTTGAACCTCTTCCCTCTGCCCCACAACAGGGATTTATGGCGTTCTTACCGTTTGGCATCGCCAGCTGCCGCCAACCGATTCCAGCCGTACCTCTTCCGGGTGCTTAGATCTTCTCGACTTTCTTTTTCAGACCTCGCAGCCGCGACACGAACCCCCCAGGCGCTCTTGAGGGGAAAGCTTTCGGAAAGGTTTCAACTCCTCCCTTCCTTTCACCTCTGGTCCCCGGTTCTTTTCCCAAGTTGATTTAGTAGCGCGCCGACAACCGACCACAATCGCCCCCCATCCCAGGGCTTCTTTTGACCCCCCTCCTTGTCCTATTTCTTTTCCCTTTCGGCCTTCTCCAAGCGCTAGAGTTACGGCCTCGTCGCGAGTGCGAAGGGCTCCAGAAGCTCCCCGAACCTGAGAAGGGGTCGTCTCAGGATTTTCTCCCTTGACTTGCGCTCGGATCTATTCTTAGTCGCGCACGGAGTCCTCGGCGGCATCGGGCGGCTATCTCTTCCTGGCGCCTCCCTTTGAGTCTCTCAGTAGTCAACACAGGTCGCGAAAAGTGTCGGTGTCCTTTAGAACTGATTGTTTGAGCCCCCTCTCTGGACTCCTTTTTCTCTTGCTTCTCTCTGGCTAGAGAAGCGCATCGACTTACTCTTCAGAGCTGGCCGCCTCCTCACATTGGCCCCACTCTCACTCTCCGTCTCCCTCCTTTTCGGTATAACTCTTGCGCCCGTCTCGTATTTTCGTTTTTTGTTAGACTGTGTTGATGTCCGGAGAATGCCGTATCTAAGGTCTCGTCCAATCCTTCTTTTCTTAGTCTTGCTTTTTCTCCTAGTAGACGGCATCGCCCATGATACGGGACTTATTTCTAGGCTTCGGCTATCTTACGAACAGGGCCCCGCTTTTCTTTTGACCCCAATCCTTGCATCCTTTTTAGGATTTCCCCTCAGGCCGTGACCGATTCACGGAAGCCACGTCCCAGGTTCTTCCGCCGCCGGCGCAGAGCAGCACCCCCCTGTCCGGCGCGAATCCTAATTTTTTCTTTCGTTTCCCGGACGCCTTTTTTTTTTCCTTCCTGACACTTTTGATCGAGGTCTGTCCGGTCAGCCCGGGGAGCGATCCAACCATGTCTTTTTCGAAGCGCTCGACCTCGACATCACACTCTTAGTGTAGACTTTCTGAGGTATAAGCCTTCGGACTTTTCTTTGTCTTTGAAGAACGGCGTGTGAAGCTCAAGGCTTCGACCTTTGGCGAAGGTCTCTTATTTTCTGAGCCAGGGCTGTTTGTGGGTGTTCTCGAACCCCTAGTCTTCTCCGATAGTAGTATCAGATTCTTTTGCTGAGGAAGGAGTCGATTCCAGCGATCGGCCGCGAAGGAAAGGTGACTCCTCTGATCGGGCGATTTTCGCTGTCCCACCTGTTTTTTTCTCGTTCATAGTCTCTATCCCGAGAAGGCTTTTGATAGCAGGATGCGTGATTTTTGCTGTAGAGATGTCGGAGATTTGGTGGAGAGATGCCCCTTTCATTAGAGAAGAGCCCATGGTTTCCCGGCTCTATCCACCTCCTACACCTTCCAGAACTTTTCCAGGTAGGATTATCTATTCTAGGTAAGTTCAACTTTTACTCCTCCTAAGTTGTTGTTGTTCTTTATGAGTGGACGGACCCGAGAATGCCCTCAAACCGCACAGCCCCCTACCAGGGCAGATCTTGGTTTCCCTTTATGCTGTGGCTCGATATTGATTTTTTTCTTCTGTCCCTTCGGGTTCCTTTTTGAAATTTATAACCCCTTTGCATGAAACGGCATCTGCGATCCGCCTGTCTGAGAGGATGTCGATGATGGGACGTGATTCTCTGAGCCCCCTCGTTGTTTTTTCCCCGACCTCCTACGCATAACAGCGGCATTACTTTTCGCGTTTTCTCAGAAAGAATGTGTGCAAGGGCTCGACGGACCGGGATCACGCTCGAGCGCGGCGGCCCGATCCTCCGAGAGCCCCCCCCTCATTCCCATTCTCTAGTTTTCGCGCCCAGCCTTTTCTTCTTTTCGTATTCCGAAGATAGCGCGGCCGCCAAAAGCAGATGTGATCTCGCCGGTTCATCGGGACGGAGGTTATGTCTTCTCGCGTCGCCGATGTTTCTGCGACTCCTTTCACTTTTCATTCTCTGAGAAGGCCTTTGTTTTGCGACCCTCTTTTTTAGATGGAAGAAGTCTTTATGGGAGAGGCGATGTCTTCGGAGCGTGATTCGCGCCGTCGGCTAGTCCCTTTTTCTATGCCGTTCTGTCGCAGTCTTCTTGTTCCCTGCTTCTTTGAGCCTGTTTACACCTGCGGCAGGAACTGGCCGAAGCGCTAGCGAAGCCTCCATCGTCTGTTCTTGAATCTTTTCCTGCCTCGTATGTGATTTCTTGACTGTGGTTTCTTTCGCTTTTCTGAGAAATTGACCTGGACCCGTCGCCGCGGCACACCCTTTTACAACCCTCGGAGATACCGCGCCTAGCGCGCTCCTCACCTGGCCTCCCCTCTTTCGGCGGTTGAGAATCTTGCGGCCAGATCGTGAGGCTCCGTCAATGCGCTTCGAACGCGAATAATATGTCGAGATCCAATGTACGCCCCTCCCCCATTGCCCTTCTCTTTTTCCCAGCCCCATCCTCTTCCGTCCCTTGACATGTGGTGAATCCCGCAAATGATGACCGGCTCGATCGGGACCTCGGGCCTCGCTAGGTTTTCTTGCTCGCCCGGAGCACCCCCGGCCGCCTCAGTTTTCTACGATCCTTTTCCCTTGGGAACGACTAAGGTCCCCCCCGCTAGAACCCTGTCATATTGCCATGTTCCTTATCCTTAGCCCTCTTTCGAGGCCGAGAGAAGGCGTTGACGTTTTGTCCTCTCTTTCCGAATTTCTCCTTTCGCCTTTTCTTTCCCCCCTCTGGGGGACGTTCATTTCAGCTCGACCGCCTGTCGGCATCGTCCGATGTCCTTTTTGCGCGGGGATGACCTTTCTCTTCACGGGGCCGCTGCCCTTTCCTGCCCGGTTGTCGTCTGTCGGTCAGCTTTTTTTTTTTTTGACGCCTTCTCGGAGTGCTACACCTGGAACGGCGTGACGGCGGAGCAACACTATTTTTTATAAATGTCGGTCTTTTTTCCCCCCTAAGTCTTCAACTCCTTCGTCTTTTGTCCCGTTTTTTTTCTGCAATCATCTTTTGAATGTACCAAAGAGTCCAGGGCCGTGGTTTCCGGTAGCAATCGTCTGTAGGAAACTGTCTTACTGGCTTCGCCTGTTGATCTTTTGCCTTCTGTCGGCGCTCTCTCCTAATACACTAGCCCTTCTTCTTGCCGAATCCTCACAGTCCGAGAAGCTCTTTTTGGACGGCAATGCCCTTTCATTTTAGAGTCTCGTCCAGTCACGGGCGGAGCCTCTCACGCTTTTTTCCGTTTCTTCGGAGATCTCTTTTTTCCTTTACTTTCCTGGATAAGGTATTCTGCCCAGCCTTCGCCACGGAGCTGGCCCCCTGCTTGGGGCCTAGCTTTGTTTAATGGATACCGCTCCCTTTTCCGTTCACTTCATGACAGCCACTTCCTCTCGTTTGTTGAATTTCTTTTTTGTGGTAGGTGTACGGTAGTGATGGTAGGTGCTGAAGGATCCACGGAGCGCTCGTCGTCTTAGCGCTGTTCTGCTCTGTTAGCGCCACTAAGTCCTTTTTCTTATGTTTTCCCTTTCGAGATGTTGATAGTCGAAGTTGGATACGGCCGCGGCTGATCCCCACCGCCATAGTGCTCGGAATCTTTCTAGAGAGAGCCCTTCTGCTCCTTGGCTCGTTGACTTTCGATTGTTGATGAGACCCCCCTAGCCCGCGCGGAGCTAAAGCCACATTATCCTGAGGTCGCTGCTCCGACCACATCTTTCCTGAAGGTTTGGGCCTTTTTTTCTTCATAAGTCTCTCTGCGTAGACGCCCCCAAGAGCTGAGCAGGGGAAGGGCTTCGCGACCAGGCCGGCTTTCGAAGGTTCGCAAGAACTTTGCGTTCAGCCTCTTTTTTCCGGATTCTTGTCGCGAGTCAATTCTTTTAGCTGGGATGCAGATCTCCTTCCATGGCGTCAGTAGAAGTTCTTTCCGGCTCGACGGCCCTGTCGCCAGGGACTCTGTCCGGTCGTCCTCACCAAGCCCTTTACTCTACGGTGGCCGTAGAATAGCATAAGATGATACTAAGCCGGCCTTCCGGCACGACCGGGGAGGACGTCTCTGATAGGCGGCTGCAGCCCTCCTCCCCTTTGTTCTCTCTCGAGCGTTTCCCTTCTATCTCCTTACCAGGTCCGAACTGTCGCCGATCTCCCTCCTTTTCATTCGAAAGTGAGTTTTTTCGAAAGTTCTCGGCCGACGACTTTTATCGGGTTCGCCGGGAATTCTCTCGGCCGCCGCCGGCGCGGGCCGTCTCTTCGTCTTAATTCCCCCCCTTCTTTTCCTTCTTCCCCCTTAGAAGACGTTATCCAGTAAAGAGACTAATGGACATTTGCGGTCCCTCCTCATTCCACCGATTGAGCAGGCTATGCGGTGCGTTCGAGCTTTGCACCTCCCCCCCTCCTTGTATGCTTAAGCCATGTGGTGAAGAGTCGTCTTACGTCCCCGCGGCGTCAAGGAGGGTCGACCCCTCGCTGGTCGTCGCAGCGCCGGCCTGACTCACGTGCTCTTCCTGGAAAAGTGACTCAATAGCGGCGGCTCTTTTGTCTCGCCTAACGCCCCTACGGCAGCTCGAGCAGTTGGTAGTCGCGCACGCTTTTGGGACGAAGTCGACTTGGAAGATCTTCTGGCTTCACCTCCCCCTTCAATAGGATTGTCTTTTTTCACATTTTTCTCTTGGCGAT
>Ga0179593_1624773_pt1 | contig 12858 bp, 23 predicted proteins | sample CZODoug2_1_08_16_FD_185931 | JGI IMG/M metagenome (GOLD analysis project Ga0179593, IMG submission 185931) | Vadose zone soil fungal communities from Angelo Coast Range Reserve, California, USA - CZODoug2_1_08_16fungal (PacBio error correction) | ecosystem: Environmental > Terrestrial > Soil >... | reverse complement strand
CGGTCCTTTTCCCTTTTTCCAAAAAATGTGGTGTACTGCCGGAGAGATCAGAAACTCCCCCTCTCCTTTTTCTTCCGACCTACGGATCTGGCCCAGCTTAGAGACGTTTCGATTCTCCCTGAGCCCGTGTGTCTCTGATAAGAGGGGGGGGAGGAATTCATATTCTGAAATATCCATTTTTTCCTGCATCTGGACGAAGCGGATAATTTTATTTTTTCTTTCTGGTAACCCCCCTCCCCCCCTTGCTTCTTGAACTCCTTGAGGCGGGACTAGATTGCTTTCTTTAGTTTTCCCCCTCCCCTTTGTCCATCATAACCCCCCCAATTAGTGGATTTCATTGTGATTTATGGTAGCTTCTTCCTTTCCTTTCTCGAGTCTTTAGGGGCATCAGACATACTACTTTTTCCTGCATTCCCTTATAGGGGCCTTTGCTTCTGCGCTTTTTTTTTTTTCCGGCTGGCGGGTGGCGTCCCACTCCTTTTTTGGGGGTCTTAAATCCTTTTTTTCTTCTTTCTGGTTTTTTTGACTTTCTTTATCTTCCCTCCCAGCTCTTTTCCTACCCCCCTTTAATTATTTATTGACTGTATAAATATTCGTATTATCTGTTTTTTTTTCCCCCCCCCTTCCAGAAAACTATTGCCCCCCTCTTTTTAATCGGGAACTGGGGCCCCCTCTTTTTTTCCTGCAATTCCCAGAGACAATATTAGAATGAGCACTTACAGATCTCTTCCCCCCCCTTTCCCCCCACCTGTGGGGTAGGGTTATCCCCCACGGCTGCCCTCCCCCCTTCCCTTCTCCAGGGGGGTTACACACATGTACGATGGAAATGTTACGAGGAATCGCCTTCTTTCCCCTTTTTCCCCCCCCCCCCCACGGGAAGGATGGAGGCAATTCCCGCAGCGTTTCAGGGTCCGCTTTTTCCCCCCCCCTTCCCTTTGTATTGTATCTTTACTGCTCGCTTAGTCCCCTTCCCCCTCCCCTCTTCCTTCGGAAGTAAATAGGACGAAGAAGCAACCGCCGTTTTTCTCCCTTTCTCTCATCCTCTTTGGTCGAAGGATATTGGTTATCCCTTGTGTCTTTACGTTTTGGACAAGGAGGATATTGGACTAGTACGCCCTATGAAGTGCGAGGCTGGATCCTTCCCTTTTTTTTCCCCTCCTCCCTGTTACTGGGATGGTTCCGCCGCGGTTTGTTCTCCCACCGCTGGGAAAGGAACCATGCTCGCTCCCCTTTTTTTCCTCTCCCCCCCCTTTCCCGCCCCGACAAAGGACCGAGCCTTTCAAGCCTTTTTCCTTCCCTTCCTGTTCCGCTGCAGAAAATGATTTCGCTAACGCCGATTCACCCCTTTCCCCCTTTTCCTCTTCCACCGACATAGGATGGCCGGCTTGGCCTGAATCCCCCGCCTTGCAGAAAGGGATATCGATTTTTGGCATTTCCTTTCTTTCCCTCCTTTGGGAAAAGGAGTCGCCTTGGTTTCCTCGCTTTGCGACGAGGAAGTGAGATGGAAAAACTCAGGCCAGGTTTTTTTTCCCTCTTTTTTTTCTTCTCCTTGTCGGATCGTGGAAGGATTTCCCGAAGCCTCGAGTATAAAGTGAAACAGCATTTGCTCGTCCCCCCCTCCCTTGACCTTCCCTTTCCCTTGACTTCCCAAAGGTTCAATGACACGCGCCTCCTTCCCCCCCCAGCCTTCTGTATTGAGATGAATCGACGTTTTCTCTCTTCGTCCTCCTGCCAATGAGTCAAATGTTTGGAACTGACCGTGGCAGTGCCTTCTCCCCTCCTCTCCCTTTCTTCTTTCTTTCTTCTCCTGCACGCGAACAGCGGCGACCTTCCTGTTGGTCCTTTTTTTTTTCCTCCCTGGTTTATGGCGAGATATGCGAGGCGGGTCCTTCGAGTACAAGAACTTTTTTTTTTTTTCCCCTTTCCTTCTTGTGCTTTGAACAAATACGATGCGCGACGCGGCTTCTTTGCGTTTCTTTTTTCCTCTCTTCTCGGGTTTCTCTTTTTCCCCCCCCATCTCGCGAAAATTTCCTCTTTTTAGCACTTCCCCCCCTCCCTCCCCGCTCAACAGTAAAGGTAGAATAGAAGTTTGGAACTGACGACGCGCGATTGGCCTCCTTTCTTTTTCCTCCCTCTCCCACTCTTTGTCTGCCAGAAAAACGGCTCCATTCCATCGTCTTTTCGATTGGATCCCGGAGAGAAGGTGAAAACGAGAAACGTTGCGACCTCCCCTTTTTCCTCCAAACAACCCCTTATGGAGAAAAGAAAAAGGGCTTCCCCTTTTCCCTCCCCTCTTCATTGAGAAAGAAATGAGTGGTGCGTAATCTTTTTTTTTTCCTTCTTTCCTTCCCCCACCTTTTTTTTGGTTGGAGGAGAAGGCTCTGTGTCCCTCTCCTTTCCTCTTCTCCAAGATTTAAGGGAGTGTACTCGTCCTCCCCCCCCCCCCCTTTTTTCCCTCTCTGCTCCCATTTTTTAAAGGTTTCCCCCCCCCTCTCCTTCCGCGCGAAGCTAGAAAAGTAGATGTCGTCGAAATCTCTCTCTTTCCCCCCTTTTTTTTTTTCCCGACCCTCGACTTTGCTAGCTGAGCCCCTCCCGATCTTTCGTCCACCGTTGAAAAAAAGGGGGCGCATCGCTTTTTTTTTTTTTCTTCTAGCGCCGAGTACAATCACTCCATCCAACCGGATCTGGGTGAGAAGAAAAATCCAACAGTGTCTCTCCCCTTTCCCCCTAAAAAAAAAAGGGTGATGACCCAATCTCCGTGAAGTGATTCTCCGCATTTGTCCCCTTTCTTCGGGGAGGAAATTCATATAAGCCTTTTTCTCCCTTTTTTCTTCGGATACATAAGTTTTTGGTATTTCATTCAGAATTGCATGTTTCCTTTCCCCCCCCCCCCCCCTTTCTTTCTCCTTTCTTTTTTTCAACTCTCCACGACGCTTTTTTCTTTTTTTTTTTCTTTCCAGAACAAAGAGTGTGAATTTTTTTTTTTCCCTCCTCTCGCCGAATTTCCTCGCGAAATCGCGGCTTTCTTTTTCCTTTCCTTTTCGTCGGCGGGGCGAGTAAAAATTTATGAAAAGCAGTCTCCCTCTTCCCCTTTCCTCCCCCCCAGTCTGCCAGACAACGATGCCTTCCTCTTTCCCCTCTGCACTGAAGAAAATGAAGTGGGCGTTGCGGACCCCTTTTTTCCCTTTTCTTTTCCCAATCCCTACGGAAGTTTTACGAATCCCTTTTTTCGTTTTCCCCCCTTTTCACAGTAAATAAAGATAGACAGATCTATCCCCCCCCCCCCCCCCCCCTTCCTTTCCCACCGGCGAGGTTCACGATCCTTTCTCCTCAAGCCCTCATCGAAAAACGATTAGAAGGGCGAAAATTTTTTCTCTTTTCCCTTTCCCAAACATGTTGACGCAATGCCTTCCCCCGCAGCCTTCCCTTCTCAATTTTTTTCATTTTTACTTTCCGTCACGGACGGATGGGGCAGGAGGACGCAGAGATTCTGCGTTTCTTTCTTTTTTCCCCCCCTTTTTTTTCCGTGTTTTTCTTTTCTCCTTTCAGCCGTGACAGGTTGGAGTAGAGCAAATGTGGTGTCCCCTTTCTCCTTTTCCTGCTTTGTAACCTAGACCCTCGGCCTCTGCGGGGAAGAGTGAAAAACGGCCTTCCTTTTTCCCCCCCCCCTCCCCCCGGCGTGGGGGTCGAGGACCCCCTCCCCTTCCTCCGCCTTGTCCCAACGCGGGCGAATAATTGTACGACTTTCCCCTCCCCCCCCTTCTCTCTCATCAAATTCAGATTGCCACCCACCTATTTTTCGAGTGGAAAGAGCCCCTCTCTTCAATTGGTGTCTGTTCCTAAATAAGTATGAAGAAGAACCCTCCCCTCTCAACCGTGCTTTTCTGTAGAGGTACACTCCCCCCCTTTCTCCTTGTCGTGGTGCTTTTCTCCCGAGATAAAGTTCTAGATCATGTTTTTTTTGTCATTCTTCTACATCGCTCTTCCCCCATAACGTAAAAGGACGTATCTCCTTTCTTTCTGGGAGGGGCCTCCCTTCCCTTCTCGAAGAGTACAATAGAAGAAGACCCCCTCCCCCTTCCGCTTCACCGGAGAAAAAGAGAATTAGACCCCTTTTCTTTTTTTTGCCCGACGGGAGACTTCGTGAGACTTGCGGGGGAGAGGAGCTCCTCCTCCTTCTTTTGAGAGAGAAAACCCCCTTCCCTCGAGAAAGGAAAGAGTCCATACACTTTCCCCTTCCCCCCTCGGACCTGAAACGCTTCTTGATTTCCCCCCTTTCTTCCCCCTTTTTTGCTTTTAGATAACACAGAAGAAGAGCGGGAGAGTTTGATTTTTCCCTTCCATCTTTACAGGGGTGTAAAACACCCTTGTTTTTCCTCTTTTTCTATTTTTCTTTGGCATGGCACGTGAGCCCGGGGGAGAACCCCCCCCTTCCCTTTTCCGTGTTTGTTTTGATACGAATCTTTTTCCGTGACTTTTTTCTCGGTGACAGTGTTGAGGAAAAAACACGGCACCCCCCTTTCTTTTTTCCCAAGTGCTGACCCTTTTTCTTCTTCTTTTTTCCCATCTGTTTTGAGGGAAGGGTGGTAAGCCTCCTTCCCCCTTCTCCTCCTGCATATTTGACATTTTGCCCTCCTTCTTTTTCCCTCTTCGTAGCAAAGAAAGAAAAGGTCAAAAAACCCGCCCCTTCCTTTTTCTCTCTTTCCTCCCCCGGATGTCTATTCGCCCCCCGACTTTTTCTTCTTTTCGCCACAAAACAGATAGCAGAAGCAAAGCAAAACTATCATGTCCCTCCTTTTGTATCCCTTCGTAAGTCGGATGCCCTACCTCCTCCCCCCCCCCCCTTCTCTCATCTTCCAATAAGCTAGGCCCCCAAAGCCCCCCCCTATTTTTCTGATGAAACAGGGTCGGTGAATACAGTTTTCGGAATGTTCCCCCCCCCCCTTTTTTTTCTTTCCCCCTCCTCAAGGAGTGCATCTTTCTTTCCCCCTCTGCCCCCCACAAAAGGGGTAGGGCACTTATCACGATTCTCCCCTCTCTTTCTCTTCGCTTTTTCCCCAAAGGGATATTTCTTTAGACTCTGAAGACCTTTTTTTACCTTTCTCCTCTATCGGAATAGAAAAACAGAAGATGGCCAGATCATTTCTCCCCCTTCTTTTTCTTCCTTCTTTCTTCTTCAACGCAACAGTACACACCATTACAGATCCCTTCCCCTTTTAATCTTCCCTCCTCTATCTTTTAATAATATAAGTGTTGTTGTGAGAGAGTTTTTCCCTCCCTCCTCTTTTCCCCAAACCTGTTGTGGTAAGGGTCTTATCACCCCTCATCTTTTCTTCACAGACGGATATGGAAAGATAGGGTGGTTTATTCGATATATTCGCCGCGGTCGTCTCTATTCCTTTTTTCTTCTCTCTCCCCTCCCCTCCCCCTTGCATTATTCCTCCTTTTTTCCATTTTCCCTAAAAATTTTGTGGGGCTATGGTAAAAACATTTGGATCACAGGATTTTTCCCTCCCCTTCCTTTCTTATCTTGTTTCGTCGTCGTTGTTGAAACCTTTTCCAAGTCCTTCCCCCTTTCTTGGATTTAATTTGATTTATGTCTAGAGTTATTAGAGGAATCTGCGATGTTTTTTTCTCCTTCTTTCTCCCCTTACTCATTCCCGCGGGGCCCCGCCCCTTCAATGTCTTTTGTCTCCTCCTTCGTAGGGAATCGAGGGGTGGGCGAATAGACTCGGGGTCTAACTCCTTTTTCTCCTTTTTTTTTTCCCTTTTCTTTTTCTCCGAACAGATTTCCACCCCCGAACCCCTTTTCATATTATGAATTATTAACCCCTCCCTTCCCCCCTTTCCCGCAAAACACTCTTTTATCTCCCTCCCCCTCGTTGTAATCAGCAATTGGGGACAACCCCTTTTTTTTTCTTTCTCCCCCTTTCTTAAACCATCTTCCTCTCATTTCCCCCCCGTCCCCTTCATATAATTGGAGAATCAGAAGTTAAAAAAAAATTTTTCTTTTTTTTTTTTCCCCTTCCCCTCACCCTCTCACAACAATTCCTTCTCCCCTTTGTCTCTTTTCCTCTTTCCTTTCTCCTAGAACAACCAGAAAACTAATCCAGCTCGTCTGCGTTTTCCCCTCCCTTCTCTTTTCCTCGTTGCAAAGGCAACAAATCATTCCCCACCTCTTCTCCTCGGGAACGATTTTGTTGGGAGCGCATTGACGGGCACTCCTCCCCCCCTCTCGTCTACGCAGTTCCTTATTCCCCGACGCCGAATTAAGAATGTGGGTCAGAAAGGTACTTTTCTCCCCCCTTTCTTTTTTTTCCCTGCTTCTATTGGAATCGTCCTCACCCTCTTAGGACTCCCTTATTTCCTTGAAGATTATAAGCAGGTTAATGGGATGGTACGAGAGGCCCTTTTCTCCTTTCTTTTCCCCCCCTCTCTCTCCCTTTTATCGCTGCGAAGATCACTCCAAACCTTTCCTCCTCCCTTCCCCCCTCTGACGAGGGGGGGGGGGGGGGGGTTCAAGACCTCCTTCTTTTTTCCTTTTTTTTTCTTCCCCTACCGCCCGATTCACAAATTCACTCCTCTCTTCTGGCCGGGCTTGGCAATCTGAATTTTATGAAATCGGTTAAACCTTTCCCCCTTTTCCTTTTTCCCCCAATTATTTTCGCCTTTGGTTTCTTCTTTCTCCCCCCCCCCTCCCTTTTGCGCGAGGAAGTTAGATGGGAACTCAGGCTTTCTTCCTCTTTTCTTCTCTGTCCTTCCCGCGCAACTCCTTTAGTCCTCCTCCCCTCTCCCCCCCGGTAAGGATGCATGTGCACATTTGCAGGCTCTCACTCCCTCCCTTGTCCCGCCCTTTCCCTTCCCTTTTTCCTCCGGCCCCAAGCCTTGATGTTTTTTCCCTTCTTCCCTTTCTGCCGCGGAGTTCGCCTGAATTGAGTCAACCTGTTGTCCCTTCCCCCTTTTTCCCCCCCAATTTCGCCTCTTCGAAGCGTTTTCCGGATTATTTCCCCCCTTCCCCCTCTGCGAAACTACGACGTTGGGACGAGGAGTTCAATCGCTTCCCTTCCCCCCCTTTTCTCTTTTCCCCTCTCGTGCCTTTTTTTTTTTAGCAGTAAAATACGAAAAAAGAGGGCGTCGTGAAAACTTCTTTTTTTCCTCTCTTCGAGGTCTCCGAACGCCCACGTCGTTTCGACTTTTTTTCTTCTTCTAGCAATTGTATGGAAGCGTGGAAGTGCATAGCGAAAACTCGGTGCGCCGGGCTTTTCAGAAATTTGGGCCCCTTTAGCTTCCCCCTTCCCCTCTCTCTCTTTTTTTCCCTATGACATTAGGAGCAGGCGCGGATCTTCCATGGTTTTTTCCCCCTTCCCCTCCCCCTTTCCCTCCTCTGATAGTCAGTGGAGAGGTGAGCAAGGAGAGAAGGTGAAATGCTGAGCCCCTTTCTCTCCCCTTCCCCCCCCCCCCCCCTTTTCTTTGCTCCGTGAAGCAAAAGGGCTCCCTCAAACTTCCCCCCCCCCCCTCCTCCCATGCTGTGGAATGAGGAGAATCAAGAAAGAAGATAATTTATGAGGGTCGTCACCCTTTTCCTTTTTTCCCCCCTGCTTCCTTTTCCCTCTCTCTGATTTCGGGGAGTGTACCTTCCTTGGCCCTCCCCCCCCCCCCTCCTACCCCTCCCCTTTTTTTTTTTTTAACGGTTGCCGAAAGTGGTAAAGAGAAGGCAGAGCGAAGATAGCAAAGTCTCTTTTTCTTCCCTCCCCCCTTCTTCTTTCCTCCTCCATCGACTTGTAGCTTTTTGGAACCCCTTTCCCCCCCCCTTTCCTCTTCCCCTTCGAAGAATTGTCGATTGGATAGAGAGAGAGACGAGTACCACTCCGAAATCGTCGTCCTCCCCTTCTTTTTTTTCCCTCCCCCCTTTTTTTCTTCCCTCCCCTTCAATTTAGCGGCGGTCGTGTCTCAAGTTCCTCCTTCCCTTTCCTTTCTTTGCCGCGGTGATATAGTGGAGCAGTGTATTAGGCTCCATAAGTTTTTTTGTCTTCCCCTCTTCTTTTTTCTCTTTTTTTTTCCCTTTCTCTCCTGGGCTCCAACCCATGTTTTTTTCCTCCCCCCCCCCTCTGTGTGACGTCGGCTGATGAATTTGCAGGATCCGCGGACTGCGCCTCCCTTTTCTTTTCCCCTTTTTTCTCCTTTCTTTCCCTCCCGCTGGGCGAGTCCCCCTAAATCCCCTTTTTCTCTCTTTTTTTCGCTATGAAATAAAAAAGATGCCAGACAAGAGGCTCTACTTCCCTCTCCCCCCCTTCCCCCCTTTTTCCTTTTCTTTTCTGAAACAGGCCGCCGTTAGCGTCCCCCTATTGTTCCTTTTCCTTTTTCCCCCCCCCTCTCCCCCGAGTTCGATTTTAATGCTAGCAAAACTTGACTTCCCCCCCCTTCCCCTTCCTCTCTTTGAAACGCCTCGTCCCCAAATGCCTTTTTTGTTCCTTTTTTTTCTCCTCCCCTCCTCTCCAAACGATTAGAAGAGGAGAAATTGGTCCGGTCCTCCTTCCTTTTTTCTCTTTCCCTTTTTCCGCAATGCAGGCGACCCTTTGCCTCCCCCCCCTTCAAATTCATCTTCAATCCCGGACGGCGGGGGCCGGCGTTCCCTCTCTCTTTTTTTCCCTTCGGATTCTTTCTAGGCCTTGGCAAAGGTGAGAATGAGACTCCCCCTTTTTCCTTTTTTTTCCCTGGAGACGCGATTTGCGCTCCCCCCCTTTTTTTTTAAGTCAGAAAGGAAGAGGCGTAGTAAGATCCACCTCTCCCCCTTCTTTCCCCCTTCCTCTTCCGCGCAACACGCCCTTCCTTTTCTCCCCCTTTTTTTTTCCTACTGCCACATGCCAAAATCGAGATCCCTTTTATGCACGGCGTTTTTTCCCCTCTCCCCCCTTCTTCTTTCCCTATCCACGTCGCGTCTTTTTTTTTGGTCCTCCCTTTTCCTCCCTCACGCAGATAATTTCCGCCGCCTAGAAAATAAGTGAGCGTAGTGATCTCTCTTTTTTTTTTTTTCTCCCTTCTTCTCTTTTCCAGCGATCCCCCCCCCGAGTTTCCGGTCAAAGAGGTGGTCTTCCTTTTCTCTTTTCCCCCCCCTTCCTTTCTAAAGCGTTTCCTTCCCCTAGTTTTCCTCCCCCCCCCCCTCGGGAGGAAGAGTTACAATAGAAGAACGTTCCCCCCCCCCCTTTTCTCCCCCCCCCTCCCTTCGACCAGGCGTATCGTTTCCGTTCCCTTCCTTCCTGCGTAGACGCGGCGGTGGCGTTTCTTTTTTTTCTCCCCTCCTTCTTGCATGCCTCTTGTTTTCTCTCTCCCTCTCCAATAAACGTTCGAAGTTGAGTTAATGATGCTGAATTTCCCCTTTCCCCCCTCCCTTCCTCTTTTTCCTCCTTTCGATACCCCGTTTCGAGGTTTTTCTCCCTTACCCATTTCCATGGAAAGGGGTGTAAAAAAAGGAGCAGATTGTGTTCTCTTTTTTCTTTTTTCTTTCCCCCTTTTCCTTTTTTTTCCTTTCTGATTCTAAGGAGATGACTCCTTTCTTTCCCTCTTGGTTAGAGGGAAAAGTGGAGGCAAAACACTTCCCCCCCCCTCTTTTTTTTTTCCTCTTTTTCTTCGCGGGCTGTTCTTTCCACTTTCCCTGGAGTAAGAAGGAAATCGGCGAAGCGAACACCCCCCCTTCTCCTCCCCCCCCCTCTCCTCTCTGTTATTAGCCCTTTTCCCTCTTCCTAAAGAAAAGTCAAAAACAGAAAGTTAAAATCGAAGCATTCCCCCCTCCCCCTTCTTTCTCCCTCCCACCCTCAAAGCCCGCTCCTCCCCCCCCGATAGGAAGAAGAAAAGGACAAAGACAGGGCGCGGGGGCCCCCTCTTTCTTCTTCATTCTCCCCTCAAGAGTTTCTCCCCCAACTCCCCTCCTCAAAATGAAATCCATAATGGTTCTGATGAACAGGGCGGTTGCAATTCTTTTTTTTCCCTTCTTTTTTTCCCCCCCCTTCTCTGCCCGCATCAAGGGCTCGACTCCCCCTGTGATCCAAAGGTTGTTACCATAGCACCCCCCCCCCCCCTTCCCCCCTCGAGTCGATGCTTCCCCCTTTCTTTCTTAGGAATATGAATGCATCCCCAAAACTAGTATAGAGACGACCGCCTTCTCCTCTTCCCTCCTTCTCTCTCTTTAGAGTCGAATTACGGCGTTCTATTCCCGGACCCCTTCCCCTTCCCCCGTGAAAAAGAGGAATAATATCTAGTTGACGAATACTCCCCCCTTTTTTTTTTTTTCTTTTCCCTTTTTTTTCCCAACCCTGTTGTGTACTGGGCCTTTAGAAGCCCTTCCCCTCCCAGAAGGATATGGCAAAGTTAGGGTTCTAGTAGAGATCTTCCGCCCTTTTTTTCTTTTCTCCCCCTTTTCCTCTTTCCTCAGAAATAGCCCTTGATCTTCACTTTATTTTTTCCCTTTTCCCTAACATGTTGGTGGTGAGTATAGGTTCCCCCCCTTTCCCTTTTTCCCCCCCCCTTGAGGCGGACTAGCCTTGGCCTTTCCCCTTCTTTCACGAAATGGGTCATAATAACCAGTATTGGCTTGACATTTTCTTTTTCTTTTTCCTCTTCTTTTCCCCTTGCCCTTTCGTTATCGATTCTAAGAAGTAAAATGGCACCGCTTTTTTGCCCCTGGATGTGGTAGGCTTTTTTTCAGAATTAGTAGGGGCTGGCGTTTTTCTTCTTCCTTCCTTTCCCTCCTTCGGGTGTGTTTTCATCTTTTTCCCTTCCTCTCCACGATAAGATTTCCACAAAATCATTAGCCTCCCCCCCTTCCTTAATCTTATTGACTCACCTTTTTCCCCTTTTCTCCCGGAGTTATGGCTTAAGAAAAAGGACAGAAAAAACACCTCTTTGCCCCCCCCCTCCTTTCTCCCTTTTTCCAAACTCGCGTTTTTCCCCTTTTCCCCCCCTCTTGTAAAAATATGTAGAATGAGCACTTACAGATCTGTTTTCCCCCCCTCCCCCCCCCCCCACCCTTTGGGGTTCCTTCCCCCCCCAACTCAAATCTCACAAAAAATTAATGATAAAGGCGTGTTTAAACCCCCCCTTTTCCTCTTCCCTTCCTCCTCTCCCCACTACCGACACTCCTAACTTTTTTTCCCCTTTCAAGAATGATGGGGAGGCACTTTCCCTCCTTTTTTCTTTTCCTCCCCCTTTTTTTTTTTTTTTTTTTTCCACTTCATCCCATTGTTTCCCCCTTTTTTGTTGGAGGCCTGACAGGAATTAAGCCAGATTTCGTCCCTTCATTCCTCCTTTTTTTTCCCCCCTCCCTCTTCCGCTTTTTCCTAAGCCGATACGCCTGGGTCGAAGGTATTGGTATCATTTTCTTTTCCCCCCCCCCCCTGCGGGTTTAACCTTTTTCTTTTTTTTCCCCCTCGCTGATCGGCCCATAGAAAAGAGGGCGTGACGCTTTTTACTCTTTTTTTCCCCCTTTCTGTGCATGACCCCGCCCCTGTCCGTGATCGATGGAAAGAGGAAAGAAGAGAACCACGCCAACTCCCCCCCCTTTCCTCTCTTTCCCCCGGGCCGTCACGTGATGTGCCTGCAGTCTTTTTCTTTCTCCCCAAAGGGTCACAAAGAAGAGACAGGGATCTGTCACTCGACATCTTCTCCCTTTCTTCTCCTTTAAAAACTCTCCCAAGAGATAGAGATGTTGGGCGTGGCAAGTCTGCCACTTTCTTCCCCCTTTTCCCCCTTTTTTTTCCCGTTTCGATGGCAAATCAGGAGGTTGAATCGTACGACGCCTCGTTCCTTTTTTTTTTTTTCTCTTTGCCTTCAAGTCCCTCTTCTTTTGCCCCCAGCATTGGGAAATAGACTCAAACCTTCTTCCCCCCTTCAATTCCTCTCCCAGCCTCAGTCCCGCATTTTTTTTTTTTTCCCCCCCTGGCGTCGCCCCAATCTCTCTCCTTTCGAGGAAATTATGAAGAGAGTTCGCCTGTTCCTTTTCTCTTTCCGTTCCTTCGAATCTACGCGGTTTGGCGATGATGGCTGGGTAGAATTGGGACAAGCGAAACATCGTCGCTCCCCCCCCTCCTTTTTCTCCTCTTCCTTCCTTTTTGATCTTTTTTAATTTTCTCCCCTTCCCTTCACTTCCCAATACGATTGCAGAGAACGACGCGGCCTTTTTTTTTTTTCCCTTTTTCTTTTTCCTCTTTTGTTCCCTTCTTGTCTGGCCAGCTTTGGATTTAATACGAAACACCCTCTTTTTTTCCTTTCTTTTTCCTTTTTTTTTTCCTCTGGTCTCCCCCCTCGAAGTTTGGGAAAGGAGAAGAAGCAGATGGCCGTACTCCTCTTCACATCTTTGGTCGGCAAGAAAACGGGATAAATAAGATGATCGTCCGGTGGAGGTTTCCTTCCCTCCCTTTTTCTCTCCCTTCAACCTCCCCCCGTCGGGTTCCTTCCCTAAGAAACACGGTCCACTATATCACGCGGCAGAAATATGATTCCCTGCGAAATCCCTTTCACCTTCTTTCCCCCTTTTTTCCCCTTTTTTTTTTTTCTTTTCCGATCGCGATCGGGAGTGTAATAGGATAGATCTTAGATAAAATAGAGCAAAGTCTTCGCCTCCCTCTTTTTTTTTTTTTTCCTCCTCTTCCTTCTCCCTTTTTCCAGTCTTCCTCTCGATTTCGACGCATCCGACTTTGCTAGCTTCGCGGCGCCGGCGATGACAACGGTGCGGCAACCGTTAAACCCCCTTTTCTCCTCCTTGAGATTTCTTTCCCGAAACTCCCCGGCGTCCTGCGCCGAAAACAGAAAAAAAAGGGTTACTGACCGCATAAATTCTCTGCCCCCTTTTTTTTTTTTTCCTTC
>Ga0179593_1522767_pt1 | contig 12858 bp, 16 predicted proteins | sample CZODoug2_1_08_16_FD_185931 | JGI IMG/M metagenome (GOLD analysis project Ga0179593, IMG submission 185931) | Vadose zone soil fungal communities from Angelo Coast Range Reserve, California, USA - CZODoug2_1_08_16fungal (PacBio error correction) | ecosystem: Environmental > Terrestrial > Soil >... | reverse complement strand
AACCCTGTCTTGGCCCCCCCCTTTTTCTTCCGTGTTTCGTCTTACTCCTGATTGCAACTGTGCAGATCCTTGTCCCTCTTGCAGGCGGGACGAGGAAAATTTCAACAGGCATCCCCTTCCCTACCTCTGCGTCCTTTGTATTTTGTCAGTGCATTTTTCCACAAAGCGGGAATACCCGCGTCGTGAATGCGTCTTCCCACGGGCTTTGACTACCTTTCCCCTCCCCTACCAAGACAGCAACCGCTATTGCGCGCCGGCGCCATCGTTCGTTCCCCCTCCCGTCCTCTCTCTCTTTTCTCGAAAATGAGATCCATAGTTGCGTGAACACAACCCTCCCGAAGATCTGTCCCCCAGAGACCGGCCGGCAGGTTTTAGACCAAAAATCCCCCTTTCCCCCCTTCCTATCTCTCTCCTCCCTCCCAGGTTGTTCTCCCTTCTTACGGATGTTACGACGAGCTTTCATGGATGCCGGATTTATTCTCACATGAACGCTTCCCCTTCGGCGTTATAGGTCCGTCTCCCCCCTCTTTTTCCGCAGAAGTCCTCCTTGCCCTTAAAAGTTTTTGCAGATCGGACCCCGTATGGGCAGACCGTCTCGGATTTCTGCCCGCGCACAGTATTTGGACCCACCTCCCCCCCCTTGATCGCTCTTGCCACTTCAAGGCCTTGGCGCGATCTTCGCTGAGCATTTTTCTTATCCGTCGGGGTCGATTGCTTGCCGAATTCGCGCTTTTGTCGTTTCCTCCTCTCGGTGGCCCTCACACCTTTTTTCCTTTCGAGGAGTCAACCTGTTGTTCGGCGTGCACCACAGTTCCTTTCTCTTCCCGTAAAAACTCAATTTCCTATCCGAAGAAGCGTTTTGTTTCGCTCGAGCCCCCCTTTGCCTGGTTGGTTAATCGATGAAGACGCGCGGTTGCCACCCTCGCCCGCCTACCCCGTTTTCCTTTCTCTCAGACCATGAGCGTGGTTTCACTGACGCAGTTCACTTCCGGTCCTCACAGCTCTTACAACTCTGAGGCCGGTGACTCTGTCTACTGAAATGAGTTCTCTTTTTTTTTTCCCTCCCACCCCACCTCTTCTTTTCTCCCAAAGTCTCCGCATAATGATGATTTTTCCTTCTCCCCCCCAATTTTTTTTCCGATCGGGACGATGTTTCTTTTTACCTCTCCTTTTTGCTATCCCCCCATTCTTCTCTAACCCGGTCGATAGCGAGGTGGCCTCAGGACCTCTTGACCCCCTTTTTCCTTCCCTCTTTTTTTTTTCTCTCTATTTTTGCGTCCTGAGGATCCATGCCCTTGCATAATCCCGTGAGGGCATTACCTACAGCATTGATAGCAACCTTGAGCCTTTAAAAAGGTAATCGTAGGCTTCTACGGAAAAACGATGTGCAAGAATAATAATATGCTGGGACTACTGTAGAACTAACTCTTATTTAGTCACCCCCCCTATTATTTTTGGCTTTCATTGAAAACCATATCCCTATTTTCCCCCCCCCCCTCTTTCCCTTCCCCGCGGTCCCCCCTTCCTCCATTACCGCTTTGAGGAAAGGAGTCTGCTTCTTTCCCTACCGCGAATATCCTTCCAGTACTACGAAATTGTATGGATTTTCACTTTCCCTGTGTGTCATCGATTTCCGATATGGCATGTCTCCTTAAACAAAGCTGTAGGACTCCGACCATCTTCCCTTCTGGTTTTGCTCGCTGTTGGGAACCTTAGACCGTCCATTGTTTGACTATGGCCTTCCTCTCTTCGAACTACGCTTTTTCACGTGCGACCGCTACATTTTGTTTTTTTCGAGTTCTCGCAACACCCCCCTCTCTGCCTTTCCTCGGCTTCCCCCCCCCGTGCTAAGTAAGATCCGGGTTTTTTTCTTCCGGTCCCTTTTTCAGATTCGCGCTCTGCACGTTTCCTTGCTCAAACTCGATCACTTTAGGCTTTTTTTCCCCCATCTACGTGCTTGCAGCGGGGCAACCGAGCTCTCGACTTCCCTTGTGCGGATTGTTTCTCTGTTTCATCTTTTCGCTTCCTTTCTTTTTCAATGTTTATACGCGCGATTTAGAGGATTGTGAGATCCTTCGCGGTTTTCTCCCATTTTTCTCCCGAGAAGGAAGCTCTTCTTTACATCCTCGGCGACCCTCCCTTCCGTTCGAAAACCTGTTGAGCTGTCCTGCTGTCTTCGACCTCGCGGAATGTTTTCGATCATCTGCCGCAGGGGTGCGAAAGATCGTAACTTTTTTTTTTGTTCAGGCCCTGACCGTATTTTCGAGCCGGTAGTTCTTTCTCTCCATGCGCGCACTGTCTTTTACGCCTGACGCTTCGCGCCTTTTTTCGTTGTCATTCGCGTAATTTGCCCTGTACCCCCTGCCTCTGTTGTTGGAAGTATCCCCGGTTCCCCTTTTTTCACCCTCTTTCCCCTAGCTTCCCCCCCCGTTTCTTTTCTTTTTTTCCTTGGCTGCCTTTCTGAAACGTCCCCCAATTCTTCCGAGTGCCTTCAGCGAGTAGTTTCTACGTTCATCGGCCGCGCTCTCTTTCCCCATCGACTGCCCGTCGGCGGGCCATGTCTGTCCCTTGGAATTGGGAATCATTGCCCAGGTTCCCCCCCTCTGTTCCGTAGTTCCCCCCTTAAACCTTGGCTCCTCCTCCCCCAGTGTACTGTACACTCGGGGCCCTGGAGCGTCTTCTCGTTTCTTCCTGATTTTCCGGCAAAGAGGTGGGTATCGGTTTTCTTCCTTCTCTCTAGAATCCCTCCCCCCCCAGCTATGGCTTTTCAGCTATAGAACCCGTTCGCCGGCTATCGTCTTCGCTCACCCCTTAATTTCGGTTTGACTTCATTCATTTCCGCTTTGTCCTCCTTTCCAAGTCAACCTTTGAATGTAATGTTTGGCGAGCGTCTCACGCCTCTGGCGGGCGCCGGACCACTTTCCTTGTCGGTTTTTCCCTTCCTTCCACTTCTTCTGGGCAATGTCTTGGCCTCCGCCATGAAGTCGTTCGAGTTTAGCTTTCCCCCCTTTCCCCCTCTCCTGTAGCTTTCTTGGTGAATTTGGTAGCTCCCGATCGGACTGTTACGATATCGTTTAATGTTGTTGGGGGCGTCCCACTCAGAGAAGAGATCGTCATAATTTCTTATAGTAGCTTTCTCTTCTCCGTCCCAGGCCTTTCCAGACAGGTCCCCTCGTAACAGCCCTAGAGCTTGTGTAGTGACCACCGGCGGTCCTGCTGGGTTTTAACGGAGAAGTTCTATAGTCTTCTTGTCACTTTTCCTTTTGCGGCCCTCCCTTTCCTTTCGCCCTGTATGAGAGCAAATAATTTCCCTATTATGAACTTCCGCATTTGCCCTTCGATGCGGTAAGACCCCTTTGCAGTTACGGTTGAATCCCTGACGGCTGGACCGGCCATCGGCGGTGTTAGATTCTTTGCCCCCTTTCCCTTCTGTTGATTGGGACTCCTTTTTATGAACCCTCATCTTCTCAGGTTCGGGCGGCTATTTGATCGATGTCAGTAACGGAGCGTTACACTCCGCTGGTTACTCTGGTCTTCCGCCTTTTTCTCATCTCTTTTTTTCCGTGTTGGAGCGAGAGGACCAGCCTTCCCATCGTTTTCCTCTTTCGGTCCTCCCGAGATTTCTTACTTACCTTCTCCAAATTGCCCTGTTTTTCCCCCCCCTCAGTCCCTGAGTAATCTTTTTAGGCGTCCCCCACAACTAGCCTTATCTCTCCCCCCCGCTTATTTTATGCCAGCGGTCAGAATTTCCGGAAGCTGGTCTTATGTCATGCTTCCGTACTTTCGACTTCTCCTCCTTCTTTCCATGTTTCTCTGACAGTAACAGGTGTATAAGGTCAAGGGCTGTTCTCCCTCCCCACTGGACCATTATCCTCTGCGGATTCCTAAATCTCAGACGGGAACTAAGCATCCGCCGCTGTTGCCTCCCCCTTCCTCTTTCCTCTGCGTACTAGGTTCACTGCGGAACGGCTCCGGCCCGCTGCGCCCCGTTAGAAGCTGCTCGACTAGTCTACCAGGGAAGATTCTTCTCCAAGAAGGCAGGAATTAAGACTCCAGCCACGGACGCGCTTAGATTTTTTTTTCCCCAACTTTTCTTTCGCTTTCTACGGGGCTAGAGTACGAAGGAAAGTCTTCTCTGACGCGGTCCCTCTCGGACCCGCTGGGCGGCAGGACACCTTTGCCCCTTCCCTCCCCCTTGCCCTCCCGCCAGAATAATCCTACAATACAGTTTTCCTCCGTTTCCGGTGATCTCCCTGTTGTTGAACAAAGGTAATCCCTGTCGTGTCTTCGCGTCCGATCTGGAATGATCGATGCAACCTTTCCTCTTTTTCCCCAGGTTCTTTGCTCTTCTAGATCGCGGTTACACGTGTCGTCTGCAAAGATATTTCCATTTTCATTTCAGGAATTCCCCAGTTCCCTCCCCCCGTTAGCAAGTCAGCCTCCCCGCTCCGGCCCAGTTTCCTTTTTCGTTTTCCCTTACCCTTGGGTTGAATAAAGCGGCCCGGCCTCGGAACAGATTGAATCGACGTCCTCACCCCCCCTTCCCATTCGCAGGCCCATGGCCGTGTGACGCTTGTTTTCTTCCTCGTCTTGTACCTTTCACCTGTACGACTCCAGGTACTCTGCGGAAGGCGGAATGCCGAGCAGCCGGCAGTCCCTCCCCGCCAAATAACCAGCCTCTCCCCTCGGGTGGGCCTTCAGGTCCGTGAAGGCTCGTCTCCCTCCTTTTCTGAGCTTCTTCCCACTAGGCGGTACAGTTGCATTACTTCAATGATCGAAAGCGATCCCAAGGTTTTCCCTCTGACGTCTCTCGCCATCCTTGCCCCTCCTTTTAGATCTTCGGAAGTCACCCCCCCCTCTTTTTTTCGATTCGTCTTTACTGAGGAGTTTCGTATGTAACCCACTACCGCCGGTCCCTGAGTCGATCGATGCAAGTCGAACTCCCCTTTTTCGGACGCTCCCTTCTTACTTGGGCCGTGGATGCCGATTGTCTCGAGACATTTTTGACCACTCGAGGATCTCGGGCCTCTGGGTAAGCCACGGATAAACTACGTCTCAGCCTCCTCCTCTCCATCTTCCAAAGCCCTCGCTTTACATCATGCTTTTTTCCCCCCAGTTAAGTCCGTTTTTTCTAGTGATTGCGCACGCGCACTCCTTTTGGCCACAATCTACTACCAATTATCGAGTGTTTCTCGCCTCCCTTGTAAGAATGCTGCTCGTAGCCGTATTCTTAGCTGCCCTTGTCTCTTTCTTTTGAGCCGCTTTTTCTCGTCTTTTTCCCGTTTCTCTTCTCTGCGGAAAACCCATGGTAGTCTTGCGCGGAGTAAAAGCGTTTTTTCAGCTCCTGACGGTCCCTGTGGCACAAACGGGCGGGAGAGAAGGAGAACCCGCAGGATCTTTTGGATCCGGTCCCCTCCCTTTTTTCGCTCTCTTTTTAAATGCGAGGGGGTAAATCGATGCACCACGAATAAGCTCCTTCAAAAAGATACGAACCTTTTTTTCTTTCCCCCGCCTCCCCTCATGAGCTAAATCTTGACCTAGCTGCCCACAGCTTTACCCCCTTCTTCCGTGGTTTCCCTCTTTTGTCGTGAATGACGTGATCCTTTTCATTAACCTCCCCCCCCCCCCCCATGGGTTCCCAGCAATCCCCTTGTACAGCCATAACATGATGAGTTCCTTCTTCCTTTCCATAGTACTCGATCGCCGGACGAACTTTAACGCCCTTTTTCTTCTTCGTTTCTCCTTTCCCTCCTTTTTCTGCGAATGTCTTTTCTTTGCACTTTTTCAGGCCGCTCCCCCCCCTTAAAATCCTATTCCTCCGCCTTCTGTTTGTGTTTTCTGAGTCTGATTTCCTATCTCGTCGCTTCACTCCCCCCTCCCCATGTCGTCTGCATTCCAGGTGGTAACCGCTAGCACCCCAATTTTTCTCCTTTACACAGTGGCAGCCTTTATACTGTTCGATTCCTTCGCCACCCTAAGGTCCCTAGAAGTAACCCCTTATTCTTTGGATGGACTTAACCCCTTTTTTCTTTCTCAGGGAACTTCTTATTGGGGGCGTTATTTGGACACCCCCCCCCTTTCCTCCAGACCCCCTTTTTTTTAAACCGGACTCCGAGTTTAAGTTAGCTTTGCGACGGTTTTTCAGCTGCTTATTGCCCCCTCTCTGGGGAGGACGAATTTTCTGTTTAATTCTTTTCCCCTTTTTCTCGATTTCCCCTCTCATTGGAGTAGAGGCTTCCAACCCCCCACGGTTTTATCCTCTCCCTCCCTCCTTTTTTTTTTTTTCTTTTTCTTTGTAGTCCCTGTTTGCGCGCGCGCACCGGCTTGTGTGCACCTTTGCTGTCAGCGCGGATAAGCTGATTGGGACAACGTCGCCAAGTCGGCCAGGTTTTGCGACATTCCACTGATTTCCCCTCCTTCTTCTCAATATTTTCCTCCTCCCCCTCAATTCTTCAGCAGGGGCATCCGGCGTGAGATGCCCATTCTGGACAAGGCTTTTCGCCAACCTCGCATGTTTTTTCGGAGGTGTCCCCCCCCCTCTATGCAGCGGGAAGGCAATGAGCCTGGTACGTTCTCCCCCGGTTCTTTTGACTCGATTATGGCTAGTATCGACGGCCGGCGAGGCTGTCTACGGTCTATGTAGGCGAGCATTTCAGGATCTCGCTTCGTTTTCTTCTTACTATCCTCTCCCTCCTCTCGCCATTCGGAGTCCAGCGTATGCCGAACCACTTTTGGAGTTTGACTTCTTCTCTAGAAGATTCTGCAGTCGCATGCTTCCGATCTTCCCCTCCCCTCTTCGCTAGACCAGATCGAGTTTTGTTCACCGCGATCGCTACGCGCCAGGGAGGTTTTCGCTTCAAATCGCTCTTACCTCTTTCGGAGCGGCAGCACCTCTCTGTTTTTGACTGGTCTTTCGGTCATGGGACTCGGGCCTGTTGTAGCTCACGAACGGCAGCGTGTATCTCTTTGTTTCCCCCCAACCGCGGCACGAGAGGAACCAATCAGTGCGGGACGCGCCGGCGTCTCTGTTGAACTCTCCTCGCGTCACTGCCCTTCGCGAAGTAACCATCGATCGCCCAATTTCCCTTTTTCTTTCCCCGCTCAAGAACTTCCCTCTTCGTCAGGCCATGGGTGACTAGGATTGTTCACGGTCAGCTTTGCTTATCCCCGTCTTTGGTTACTCTGCCCACTTCCACCCCCCTCGGTATTCAAGACGCCAACCATATCGTAATGCGGGCGTTCCCCCGCGTGGGGCGGTCTGGATTTGATGCCGCTCACGCGGATCTTTGTTTTCCCGTCTTCGGTCCCAGCCTCGAAGTGTCCCAACCCGCATCTCTTTTCCTTCGGCCCTCTTTCCTACCACGTGCTCCCCCCCTTGTCGGTCGCGAGCTCCCGCCATGGGCCAGGTCAATTTTGCTCGGTCTTCTTTCTTCGCCCAGGGGATCGAAACACGAGCTGGATCCTGCATTTTTGTCCCCGAGCACCCCCCCTTTTTGGACATCGGGCGTGAAAAATGTATTGTCGTTTATTTTGTATTGCGGCAGTCCCCAGTGCTTCCCTCGTCCCCTCGTACCTTAATTGCAAGCGCTTGAAAACGAGACTTAGACTCCTCGGGACACGAGCCGTTGTTCCTTCTCTCTCCCCTTTTTTTTTTTTCTTCCCCCTCCCTCATATTCCTGGTATCGTCGATTTTATTTTCCCCGGGCTTTTTTCATTTCCAGAGGACTATATTTTCTTTATGCCGCTTTTTTTATCTGAATGCGGCAAGAGGGGTAGCGAGCGCCACACGTACCCGATTTTGCACCTCCTTCCCCCGTAATTTTCCTCCCTCCCTTCATTTGTGTGAAGACCCGTGCGCTTGCCTTTGCTGCCGTTATCGCCCTTTGCTTGTGCGTACGCGATTTTATTGGACAGAGGACCCGGTCGTGCGGGCGCAGCTTGGCACTGTCCGGTCGCTCGTACCCCCCTTTCCTCTTTTTCCTCCACCTGCTTCTAAATAGGGTTTAGATAATTCTGCAAAGCTATTTCTGTTTCGGGACCAACGGCCGTCACTTTATATTCAGTCATGCACAGCAGGACTCCTTTCTTTTTAGGAGGAGCTCCGATTGATTTTACGACCATGCTTTTTGCCGTTTTTTCTCCTCCTTTCATCGGCTTTCGGAGTTTCCCCCTTCTCCAGATGATGATGTACAGTTTTCCTTTCCCGCCGTTTCACTGCGGGACGCTACCGATTTAGCGCGCTGTCTTCTTTTACTGAGTTGTTGTGTTTCTCGCTCTTCGCCGGCGCTCCCATCGTGACAGCTTCCTCTGTTAGGCGAGTGAAGGACCATCGGATACCCCCCCTTCCCCCCCTTTCCCCTCCCCCCCACGCCGTGTTTTTTTTTTTCTCGCGTTCCCCAATCAAGCCAGCGTCGAGATAATCGATAGGCACCTGTCTTGCGGGGGGCCCTAGAGTCATCTATTTCCCTTCAATCAAAGTTCGCTGTTGCCCATGCTAGTTCCTTTGCTCTTTCCCTCTCTTTGCGCCATTTCCTCCATGGCTTAAAGGCGGATGCTGAGCACCCTTTACCAGATCCATCCGCCTTCCTGCATTTACAGCCGGTTTAGCGCCTCCGTCCCTACTCTATGGCTGCAACATGCGCTCTCCTACTCGGTGCGTGGGTCCCTCCGTGGACCTTATCTCCTCCTCTGGTCATCGAACGAAGAAGCGGCCTCCGAAATGTCTCGGTTTTTTCTTCGCCAACTCTGCTTCACAATATGATAGCCGATCATCGCCCGCGTATTACTTCCTTGTCATTTGTTGCTACCAAACCCGTTGTTTCACGCCTTCGGAGGGCTCGGTCGCAATTCCCTCAACATCTCGGTAAGTAATCTCTACCCCTCCTCTGTTTCAAGCCGCGAAAGTGAACAATGCCTCCCTCGCTGACCCCTCCCCCTACATTTCCGTTTTTCTTTCCATCGTCGTGAGATTCTCCCCCCCCAATAGATATTCCAGGTCGTGCTTGCCCTAGCGAGGAAACTGCTTCTTTTTATTGCAAAAATTTTCCTCTGAGTTATGCTCCGCTCGAGCGAACGTGTCCTCCTTTTTTCCCCCCCCAAGCTTTCCTTTCCCTTTTTTCCTCGTCTGATGGCAGCCGCCCACCAGACCAGTCGTAGGCCTCCGATAAGCAGCGGCATTCATGCTCATCTACTCCCCTTGCGTGCATTGTACCACTATTTTCTTTTGCTTCCTTCTTTTCTTTCATGGTCCTGAACCTGAATAGGCGTTCCTTACAGTTTGGCCATATCACCCTGCGCCACCCATGGCCGCTCCGATGGTTCACCTCTTTTCCTTTTCCTCTTTCACCCTGCCTCTTTTGAGGTACGCTGAGAAGTCAAGGGATGACTTGGGGAACCGAAAAAAGGAGACCTTTTTTTTTTTCTTTAAGCGTTTTTTCCGACTACCAATAAAGAGGTTTCCCCTGCTGATTCGGACGCGTCCAAAAGCGAATACCCGCGCGCTTTTCTTCTCCCCCCCCCCAGTTTTCCCTGGTGCCCGCACGTCTAATGGATAAGACGATCATAGCCGGCGGGGGCCCCTCTCCTTTTGCTTCGCTTACGCAATCGTAACATGTCGATCCCCCCCCATACTCCTTTCGATAGTTCTCCTACAGGCAACGGGGGGGCGTTTAGACTGCAACCAAGGTCTGAAGTGATTAGCTCGTAGAACCCCCCCCCCAGTGTTCTCTTCTTCTGCTTTTCCTCCGTTATTCCTCCCAGGCTGTCATAGTATATTCATCTGAACAGTTAACCGGGTCTTCCTCTTTCCCTCCCCTTTTCGGCAGCGACGTCAAATCTTTTCCGTTCCCTCCTACCTCGGCGTCCACCTCCCTCTCAGTCCCTTGACATCCGCCAGGGAATTCGGGCTTGGATTGGAGCAAGCACTCCCGGCGAATACATATTGATGTATAGTGTGTCCCCCTCCGACATACACTATGAGTGAGGACCTCTTTCAGAATTTTCTCTCTTTTTTCTGTCCCTTATTTCTCCTTTGTACGCATTGAGCATCCCTTTCTTTAGGTCGTGCTTGAGCGCGGAAAAACCTGGCTCCTGCGGACGGAGTCACACTCGTTTCCTCCCCGCGCTGACCTCCTGACACCCGGTGCGGCTGTCCCCCCTTACACCCGAGGTGTCTTCCTCCCCCTCCTCCAGATTTTTTTGCAGGGCCTTCCTGTCAAGTGCTCTTGGTTTTAATAGATGGCACCCTCAAGAGACTTTTTTGTGCACCAGCTGCCGCGAACCCCCTTAGCTCCGCCGAAATTGGGGGGGGAACGCTCCTCTTTCCGCAAACCTTTTTCAAAAAATCGGGGCCGTGTTCCGCGTTCTAATGACATGGTATCGGGTTTTCATCCCTTCCCCACCAATAATATGCGCCAATCCTAATTTGTTCCTCCCCTTTCATAATGCCGATTTTACTTATTTTTTCTAGTGGCGACTTATAGCCGTACCTTTTAAGCTCCTTTTGATTAATGAGTGAATCGGCCCTTTATCCCTCTCCTTTTCATGTTTCTTCTCCCGTTCCCCCGAGACGCCTCTTTTCCTTATTTTATCCTAAGTGTTGTTGTTTTCGATTTTCGGATTCAGTCTCTTCTTCTCCCCCTTCCCCATTCGCATACTGAGGCTTTTTTGAAGCCTTTCTAGCAACCCCTTTCTCCTTTTCTTTTTTCAAACGTAGCCTTCCCTTCTCTTCCCCTTCCCCGAAGGGAAACTCAGTATGAGGGGCTTGGTTTTTTTTTGCAATCTTCATTCCGGGCCACCCCCCTCTATATTGGTGGTGCGTGACACATATCTCATTTTCATTCTCCCTCGTAACAAGGCATCTTAGCTTTTAGGGACCTGCCTTCACTTTCCACCCCCACGCTCCTTCGTAGTGACGAACTTGTTTATGCGGAATCTGTTTGCCCCCCACTTCCTCTTTTTATCCTTTTGTTATCATTTACACAGCGCTGTCCCTCGAGGCCCTCCCAACACAACGTTTCTAGTTTATCGAAAGACCCTCCGAGGGTGTAGAGTTTGAAGCTCTAGAAGCTTTGGTTCTTTTCCTTCAGCTCTTTAGTGCCCCAGATTTGGTGTGATCTCCAGTCCGACAGGTTTTTCGCCCGAAACACCTCACGCGGCTTCAATCGACTCCCCAGAAGCATTACCGATCAGAGGGCATCCGTTCTATCTCATTCTTTTTCCCGAGGGTTCTCAAACCCTTTTTCAGGCTGTCTAGGGATGAATACGTATATGAGTTTTTTTCTCCAATCAGTTCTTCTCATCCCGCACCGAGATCCCCCGAGTCAGAGTCTGATGGATTTAGGTATTTTTTTCATGAGGACACCGGTTATAAGGGACTGAGAAGATACTCTTCTGAACCTTCCTCTATTAATACGACTCACTTCAATTGAGGAAATCTCGAGTAAAGGCATTCCCCTACGTATCCACCCCACTTTAGTGTTTGACTGTATTTCTACTCGCCCTTCATTGTTGTCGCTCGAAAGACGCCCGGCGGGCCTGAACCGAACTTTCCCTTCTTTGTTTTTCCCGTCGACCGGGAGTTTTTAGGGCGAAATTCTCGTTTCCGATTAGGGATGCCCAGCGGCCCCGCCCCGTTCGGCTTTTGTAGAGTTTGTGAGCGAAGCTGCTAATCCTTTGTTGTCCAAGAAGAAATTCTTTTCGGCGTGTATTACCCGTCTCCAAACTGTCACTAGCAAATGCCGGACATCGATTAGTGGCTGCTTTTCTGCTGTCTTACTGAAAATCCTTTTCTTCACGATAACTCCCAATATAGATTTAGTTTGCAAGATCACCTCCCTCTGGACCACATCGTCCTTCCCCCCCCTTTTGCTTACTTTTTCCTTGTTCCCGGCATGTTCCTCTCTTGCACTTTTACGTTAATTGTCTTAACAGCGGATCTGCAGCCCCCCGTAGTGTCCTATTGAGGGCGCCACGCGGGTCTCCTGTTTCTTTTGCTCCTCTTTTTTTCTCGGCGGCTCCCTCCTTTTTTTTTCGGGCAGGGAATTAAGAGAACTTCACATCTTAGAGAGTTTCTGTGTCCAGATGACCCCCTCCATGTTCGTCTCCGGCGCGCCATTCCCCTTTTCCCTTTTTCCCTTTTGCTTTTCCCGCGTCTCCTCCCCCGATTCCTCTTTCACGACCTCCTCCTTCTTCGACTTGGCCCTGCGAGCGTCTCACGACTTACATCCTTGCAGCCATTCTTGTCTTTTTTCTCCTTTTCCCCTTGGTCCCCTTTCCCTTTCCCGCCCTCTAAGTCAGGGCGCTTTTCCGCGAGTCTCATTTACGAGCCCCCCCTCGGTTTATGTTGAAAAGTTTTTTTTTTCGACAACATTTCCGTCGTTATCGTCTCTTTCTATTTGCTTCCTTTCCTCCTCCTCCTCCCCGCTTCTCCCTTTTTTCTCTCCCGATTCTCTGAGCAGAGACGTTTAGATCTCCGTGATTGCCACCCTTTCGGACATCCCTTCCCCGCGACGAATGTTGCTGCACAAGTTTTTTCTTTTTTTTCTCCGTTATGCCTCTTCTCTTTCTGGCTTTCCCTTTTCTTCGCGGCTCAAATGACTTTTTCAGCGTTTTTCTTGCGCGCCCTTTGAAAGATTCCTTGACTTCATGTTCCAGTCTCCTGCGGCAGAGAAACTTTGCTTGGCTGCGGTTTGCCCTCCCTCCCTCTTTCCGCTTTCTCTTTTATTTGATGACGAGTACGAATGGTGATTGGTTGACGTCTTAGACGAACTTAGCTGATTTGGCCTTCGGCCGGCATCTTGTGATCTCTGTGTTCGTTCCTGCGTTTACCTTTCCTTCTTTTTCGCTCCCTTCTTTCCT
>Ga0179593_1732706_pt1 | contig 12859 bp, 12 predicted proteins | sample CZODoug2_1_08_16_FD_185931 | JGI IMG/M metagenome (GOLD analysis project Ga0179593, IMG submission 185931) | Vadose zone soil fungal communities from Angelo Coast Range Reserve, California, USA - CZODoug2_1_08_16fungal (PacBio error correction) | ecosystem: Environmental > Terrestrial > Soil >... | reverse complement strand
TCCCTCTTCTCGACGTTCTCGGGGATCGTAGACGATGATGCCGAGGCTTCTCAGTGATGGAGCTTACCTCCCCTTTGGTTTATCTCCTCCCGCGATGGGGAGAAAGATTTTTTGGCTTCCCTGAGATGAATCTCGAAAAGAGAGAGGATTCCCCCCGCGCCAGAATGAGAGGGGAGATCCTTTGTTTCCCTTGAAAGGGAGGGAACGAAATCCCCCTCTGGCCGAGCTTCTTTGATCCACCTACATCACCAGCAGAAGAAGAGTCTTCTCGTGAGAGGAAGAGAAGCGTTTCCCTCTTTCCAGAGCGCAACAGCAAGGCACGAGGGCCAGCCTCTGACCCGGATAGAGCCGTCTTTCCTGCTTTTTTTCGCCGCGTCCGCAAACTTGACCTTCAACAACTCGTAGACCTTTTTTCACGCTCCGTGCTCCGAGGGAGAGAAGGAGTTCAACGGCTTGTAGCCCCTCTGACGGATAGAAGGAGAATCTCTTGTTCTCTGAACCCTCCGGCTCGATGTAGTGATAGACAGCTTCCTCTTCCTCACCAGCCAGATCCAGGTCAGAGTCTCTTTTTTGCCGACATCACCGAAGAGCTCGCCCGCCGCACGCCTATCGCTCCTCACGAAACTGGTAGGAAGCAGTAGACAATGCGTTTCCTTTTCTTTCTTTAAGTATTCTGCGAGCCGCTAGAACCATTTCCTCCTCCGACCTCTGATTCCCTTGCCAGGGCCCCTCTCTTTACGGAATAAAAGAGTGGCAGATCTCTGTCCCCCCACATGTTAGACCCATGGCACGGAGAAAGAAGCTGCTTTACCGCTTCGATCCCTTCAGAGCGAAATACATGGTACGAATGGGAAGACTACCCCCCCCGCCGCAGTGAACAAGATGGGCGTCTTTTTCCCTAACTCATTTCCCCGATCGCGCTCGCCAGATGGCGCGCCGGTCGGCAATTCTTCTTTGCGACCACAGCGGGCGGATAGACGGCGACGGCCTGCCCCTTCTTTCGTAGAAAGGTTTGCGGATAGCCCGCCGTCCCCTTTTCTGTCGACCGAGGGGCGAAACGCAGGCGAGATGGTAGTCGAGATCTTTTCCCTTTTTTTCCCAGTTTTTCTCGTCGATGGGGATGACGATGCCAGACACAGTTTCGTCGATGCACTGTTCGACAGGAATGGTCGACAGCGTCTCTCCCCGTTTATTCTCCGATGTATGAAGAGAGATGGGAGGGACGCTTCTTCTCCCGGATGCCGTGCCAACGGTAGGCGGTCTCTTCCTTTTTCCTGTTCCATGGTTTGACGTGACAGAAATGAGAGTGTTTTTGAATTTTCCTCAATGCAGGCTGCGCTCCCTTCCGATGGCATAGATTCTCCTTTTTTTTCATTTTGGAGGGGGGAGACGGCCCCTGCCTATTAATAGAAGTAGTGAGCTCTCCTTCCTTGCAGCAGACTTTCTCTTTTTAATCCTTACTGGGAAACCCCCCCCTGTGAAAGAGGGGGAGAAAGAGCGTTTTTTTCCCCCGGAGTTTCGTTCCAGCCGTTCAGACGTCCTCTAAGAGAGGGGGTAAACAATACCTTCTTTTCCGGGAGTGCTTCTTTGCAGAAAAAGACTTTCGAAGACGATAACCCGCGGCACATCGATTAGATGATGTTCTATCTCGCCGAGGCCTTGTGGTGTTTCGAATTAGAGAGAGCTGACCGCCGTACTTTTCCCTGCGCCTATCCCCTTCATCTTCGCGATATGAGACGGAAGAGAGGACGATCCGAAGAATCTTTTTTTTCCTCTCTACTATGAGATGGTGCTTCTGCTTCTTGCGCCAGATGGAAGAGCTAGACTTACCGGACCTTTCGCGGACAGCCCGCTCACTTTCTGCTGCCCCCGCGTACTATCGCGAGATGAGTGCCCCCCTTTCCTTTTTCTTACTGAATGGAAAAGGATTCCCCGTTTTATCTATGGTGGTTCCCCTGCACCGCGGCATGAGAGAGGAAGGTACTTTTTTTTGGATCTTAGGAAAAGGAGGCTCTTTACCGCGAGAAAGAGAGAAATTTTTAACTTTCCCTGCTTGCCGCCAGCCGGGAAGAGATCGACGCTTTCTCGTCATTGAGAAGCCTGTTTTCTGTCTTCTCACAGCGGAAATGATCGAGGTTTTCCTACTCTTGTGACTCTCTTTTTTCCCCGAGTATTACTCTCTCTCTTTTGAATAATAATCTCGTTTTTCTAGTCTCTTGCCAGAGGTTAATCGACCCCTTGAGCTTCACCCTCTGATAATGTGAAGATGTTCTTCCCTCACCAGCGCAAAGAGAGCGAGATCCATTTGAAGAGAGGAACTCCTTCCCCTTCGAAAGGAGGGAACTGTCTAAATATTAAATTTAGGCAGAATTTCGCTCCCATCTGGGAGCAGAGGCATTTTCCATCAGATTCTGGAGATAAGGAACTTGCGGCAAGGAAGGAGAGAAGTCCCCCACGACCCCCACACAAGAGTCACTTCTTCCAGGGTTAGTTCTCCTCCTCCATCTTTCAGAGCGTAGGATTCTATCTTCATTAAGTTTAAGAGGGGACTCCGATTTTCCGGCAAGGGAGCGGGCCTTTTTAAGAGAAATCCCCCCTCTTTGTGTGGGATCCGCGCGAGGCAAGATTCCCCTAGGTCGCTTCTCACATCGCATCGTCTTCGGTCGCGAAACCGGCCTTCCCTTTTTCTGCAATCCCCGCGCGTCGTCGACAGATCTTGCCTGGCAAGAGAGGAGAATCACTTCCCTTCTTTTCAGGTAGCTAGCTCCCCCCCCCCCCCCTCACCAGATGTAGAGGTTCCCCACCCTTTTTCCCCCCCCGCACCTTTCGAAGTGAGGAGAACTTGTACCGGTGTCGATAGAGAGGGGAGAGGGTCTCCCTTTTCCTTTCTCGGGGCAGCGCGGGAGGTGAGGCCACTTTCCTCTTTTACGTACAGATTGCGCCTTCTTTCTTCTCTGGTTAAGGAAGGTTTCCTTCTTTTTCCACGCCGAAGAGATTTCCCTTAGGAAGAAAAAAACGCAGCCTTTTCCCGGTACCACTTGGTGTTGCCGCTTTCGTGAGAAAGAGAAGTGGGTCTTCCCACTATTCCTTGAAGAAGAGAACCGTGTCCTTCTTCCCTTTATTCCTCCCCCGCGCAGTTCTCGGGAGACCTAGAGGCCATAGTGTTTTTCGGACCAGAGCCGAATCCTGATTCTGCCACACGGCCTAATGCCGTGCCCTTCAGGGTGAGGAGCCCGTAACGCAGCACCGAAACGGTTCCCGGGATAGCTGAGGGCCCCCTTCCCCAGATTTCGCTATGCAAGACTCGCGCAACGCCCTCCCCCTCTCGGGGGTGGAACCTGCGGCATTTGGGCCGAAACAGTTGCATCGACGATTGTTTTTTTTCCTGCATCGGCATCCCCATCGAAGCGGCTTTTTTTCACGCTTTTTCCGTCATCACGAGGACTTTATAGAAAGAAAGAGTAGAAGGATCTCTATCTTCCTCCCTACCTCTTTGACTGGGTTAGGGAAGAGTGGAAGAATCCAAGAAGGACTTCTTCCTCCCCTGGAAGGACAGAGAAAGTTTTCCCAGTGGAGAAGACATAAGGCCCTTCCAGGAAAGTTAGAAGTACGCTTCCGGTAGAAAAGGGGTTTTCTATTCCACTTCAGATTCCTCCGAGGAGGAGAGCAAGATTTGGCGCCCTTAGATCTGTTGAGGATTTTAATGGAAAAGAGCCTTTAGCTTTCCTCCTACCTCGGAAGAAAAAGTCCTGGTAGTCCTATTTTTCTCTGCTGAAGAGACTTCCTATACCTACGCAAGTTTGTCGACCCCCCACGACGCAGCGTAGGGGCGACCCCGGTCTACTCTTTCTCGAGCATCCTATTTAAACTTATTCCCGTCGCTTCGTTGCAAATTGAAGGTACTTATTTTTCCTCGAGCGGATCGCCTTTTTAGAAAGTAGAATTTTTCTCTGAACCAGGTAGCCTTCGGTGCGGACCAGTTCGTGATTGAGAGGCATAGGTTTCTGTCGCCCTATAACAAAGCGGCACTCTCCTGGTACTAGAAAGGGATCTTTTGAGCGCCCGTCCCTCCCCTGAGCGGAATCATATCGGACAAGGGTCCCTCCGCCTCTTTTTTTTTCTTCGTCGCCGGAGAGCAGCGTCAAGACCTAAAAAGCCCCAACTTTCTTCCGCTCGGTCGACGTGGCAGAAAACCATGCGTCACTTTTTTTTTCCTTTGCGGAAGAGGATGCTCCTTTTTAGTGATCGGCCCTTTTTTTCTCTTTCTCTGCTCGATAGGGACCTCGTTCCCTTTTTCTCCCTCGGGCCTGATAGAGCAGGCCTCTTCTGGTTTTTCTGTTTCGGTCTCGGCATCAAACCCCTTTCCAATTTTTTCTTCAGAACCGCCGTCCGGATCCCCTCTCCTCGTCGAGAAGGATCGCCTTTCTTCTGGAAATCTTTTCTTCCTTTCCTCTTCTATTGCCCGACCGAGCCGAGAGACCCGCCCTCAACAACGGAGAGGATTTTTTCCCAGCGCCCCTTCCTCGGCCATCATCGTCGACGATTCTCCGACATGCGCGCGCAGCTGAGCAACCCCTTTCTTTTTTTACTTATGAGGAGAATAGAAGAATTTCTTTCTCTTTCTTCATAATTCGAGAGAACCCCCAGATCCCTGCATGATTTCCCTGGATCGTCCTTCGATGGGTCCCATATCTATAGGCTACGGTACCTCTTTGCCCTCCCGACCCTCGCGCCCTTTTTTCTCCCCTTTCTCCCTCCTCGATGGAGATCCCTCTCCATTTCCCCTTACTGAAGAGATGATCTCTTTTTTTTACTACCTTAACCATAAAAGAAGAACGATTTTTTCCGACTCCTTCTTATAGATCGAAGAGCTCCCCTAGTTTTCATCTAGAGAAGAGAAAAGGAATAGAGCAGCTTAGACTGATTCCCCCTTACGTGGATGCCAACCTTTTCTCCCTCTCTGGCAAGCTAAGATAAAGAGTGATCTCCCCTTCCTTCTTTTCTTACCATTTATGGACTTTTTCCTTTCACATAGACCCCTACTTTGTTTTCCCTTTTTTCTCCTAGATTAATTATGAAGCATAGAGTAGTGATCTTCCTTTCCTCCCGACTCCTTCCTTCTCTTTCCTCGTAGATGATCCTCGTTTCCCTCCCCCCACCGACGAGATAGACAGCCAGCACTCTCTTTTTTTCCCGAAGTTCCCCTCCTTCTTTCCTTCGAGTTACTTTTTTTTTCCTTTCCGTGATAAGCGGCGAGCCTCCTCTGATTCTCCCCCTTCCATAAAGTCAAGGGCAACTCCCTCCTCCTCCCCAAGTGGAAGATTTCTCACCACCATGGAGACCCCATGTTCTTTTTTCCTGCTTCTTGTGGGAGAGATGTAGACAAATGGCTCTCCTGCTTCCTTTTTCCCATCCTGTTCGGAAGGGAGTTCCCCCTGTGCGGCTGGATTTTTCCCCTTCCCTGCAGTACCCCTCTTCTCCCCGATGGGGCCAGGCTCTTTTTTCACTTGTCTTTGGCGCTCCTATCGGCATCTCTCTCCGCGAGATTTGAGACCCTTGATGAGAGAACCTCCCTTATCCTGGCCCCGCTGGGCGGGGATCTCTCTCCTACCCCCCCAAATGGGATTGCCCCTCTTTTTTTTTTTCCTTTCGCTGCCAGACAGACCACCGGGACGTTTCGCAAGAGGGTATCTCCCCGAATTTCAGCCCAAAGGAGGAGTTTGGCGCTGCACGAAGAGCAGAATTTCTTCTCCCTCGGATCGCCGGGAGGGACTTGGAAGGGGAAAAGGTGGGCCTCCCCCCCTTCTTCGATGGGGAGCATTGCCGAGGGAGACCTTTCGAAATAGTTTTTGTTAGAAAAATTCTTTGCAGGTTACCAAAAGAGAGGACAGAGGTTTATTTGCTTTCTTTGAGCGAGGGCTATCAAATTGAGGGGAGCTGAAGGAGGCTGCTAGCAAGGAATCCCCCCTTCCCCCATTTGAATGAGTGAAGATTGCCATTTGTCTCGTAGAGACAGAACCCTTTTTTTTTGTGAATATTTGGGCGCTCTATGGTCGCTTTCTTCCTTCCAACCTCAATTTTCCCTCTGGAATAGAGTCGCGTCCTTTTTTTCCTCGCGGTGTGGCTTTCTCCGAGCTTAGCCTCCTTTATTTTTCCGATAATGAAGGGGACCCTTTTTTTTTCACTATCAGATTTTTTGCAAAACAACGCACGGTTTTTTCCCCCTCGGTTGTAGAAAGATTCCTCCTGTTATTTTCTTCCCCCCCCTGCCAGCCGTTCACGCGGACCAGCTTTTTTGGGTAACAACAGGCTGCTTTTTTTTTTTCCACCCGTCTTTCATCCACACCGTAAGAGATTGAAATCCCGGCTTCCCCCCTCGCCCATCGAGATAGAAAAACCTTCTCCCCCCCCCCTTCCCCTTCTATTTCTCTTTTTGTTTTTGATGTTAGAAATCGCGCGATCCCTTTTTCTCATGGTAGACGGATTCAGCCCTTATATTCGCTTCTTTCCGCGAAAAGGCATCAAGCTCTTTTTTTTTCTTCTCCTACTAGGACCTACTTTCCTTACCCGAGATTATTGAGAAAAGCTTTTTTCCCTGTTCCCTTTCGATTTCGCCCCCTCCCCTTGCCGGTATATAGAGAGATGCTGCTTTCTGCGTCGTCCCCTCCGAAAAGAGGCTAGGAAGATATTCCCTATCCGCTTTTCTCCTTCCTGAGTATGAGGATGGTGAAGGAGGGGGCACCCTCCCCCTTCGATTAACCCCTCAGAAACGGCGTTTTCTTTCTTTCTCCCCCGGAGAGGAGCGTCTCCCTTTTCCCTCTTCTCCGTGAAAATTCAGCGGATAAGGCTCTTTCCCCTTTTTTTCCCCTCTTTTTTTTACTCTTCGTCCTTGAGCGCGGAATCGGGTCCCTTTTTTTTTTTTTTTCGGTCAACCTTCCCCTCTCTTTCGAGCCTACTTGTGATAGCGGATCTTCCCACTCGGAAATAGACTATATATTATTTTCTTCCCCTTTTCTCCGCGTTTCTCCCTCCCCTCACAAGTCTTCTCCCTCCTTTTCCTCTGTTATTAGGGTTTTCTGATTATCCCCTCCTTCTTTCATTTCCCGGCTGGAGGAAGCGACTTATCCCCTTCCCCCATCTGGGAGAGATGTGACTTCCCAGTTGGCAACGAAGGGGGGCGGCGGCCCCCTTTTTTTTTTTTTTCCCCCCGCCGTCACACAACGAGATCCCTTTCCCGGTTCTTTCCGCATAGAGGGCGGATCTTTTTCGTGCTCCCCCTTCTTCTGTGTTCTTCTAGAACGGAAAGTGCGAGGCTTTCTCTTCTCTCCCCCCTGCCGTCGAGGCGCGGCCAGGGGTTTCCTTTTTCTTTCCTTGGCGCAAACATAGAATCGTCGAGCGCTCTCCCTTCCTTTTTTTTCGGGATCAAACTTGAGAGGAGGAGCAGAGCTTTCTCTCCTTCGTCGGCAAGATGAGGAGAATAACCTTTTTTCCTCCCACTTTCTTTTCACCAGCACAAGAGAGTAGCGGGTGTGTTTTTTTTTTTTTTAGATAGACTCCTCTTTTCTTTTTTTTTTTTGTTTTGACTTTGGTTCTCCTTTTTTTCTCCCTTGGATTTTTTTGCTGCCGATTCCTCTCCCACCTCTTTAAGCGTAAAGATTGAGACGCTGTTGCCCTTTTTTGTTCCTGAAGTGAAAGGATTGAAGAAGGTACTCCCCTTTTTTTTTTCTGCAGACCTGCCTCCCCCCCCTGTCGTCCACCAGGTAAAAAGTAGACCTTTTTCTCTCTTTAGGGCCGAAGAGAAGTAGGGCAGTCCATTTCTTTTTCTTTTATGAAGACTCCTCTCCGTCACAGATAGACCGTCCCCTCCTCCGTTCTAGGAATTGTCCTTTTTCTCCTGGGTGCAACTTTCTTTTTTCCGTTGAGAACAGCGCAGAATCTCTCTGTGTATGGAAACACTTCCCTTTTGTCTTTTGTCGGGGGCTGCGCGTATCTCCTCCCCCTTCCCCTCAGAACAGCAATTTTTTTTCTCCCGGGCTAGCTTCTTTTTCCGCCCAGACCCTTTTCCCTCCCTAGAAACAAGAGAAAGTATCACGCCGCGACCAAGAGAGGTTGTTTTTCCTCTTTCCTGCGGGTAGACATGACCGAAACATCTCTTTTTTTTTTATTTTCGTCACCGGAATAAAAATAGCCGGCTTTCGCTCCTTTTGGCGTCTCCTTCCTCCGTCAGCGCGGCTCCTCCCCTCTCCCGCCGGCGTGAAGCTCGGTCGACATCCTTCCCTTTTTTTTTTTTTTTCTGGCTGCTTTTTTCTTTTTAGAGGCAAGTGTTCTAAAGAGTGAAGAAAAGTTTTTTTTCCCTCCCCTCTCCTTCTCCGTTAGAGAAGAACGATTTTTGTTTTTTTTTTAGTCCGGATCTCTTCCCCTTCTCTCCCAGGCTGGAGAGAGAAGACTCTCCTTTCTCGAGGTGAGGGATTTTTCCTTTTTATTCTTCCCCATCTTTTCACTCTGTCCGAAAGAAAGAAAGGGGTTCCTCCCACTGGTAGTATCCTTTTTCTGCTTTTTTCTTTCTCGGTCGTAAAACGACTGCCGTTTTCCTTTTTTCCCCCCCCTCTTCCCCTTTTCAGTGCAATGGGTCCCCTTTTTTTTAGGACCACGCCCCTCCCCTCTCGGCGTTGAAATGAGGTATGGACTTTTTCCTCTCTTTGTTTTTCCTTCCCGGCATAGCAGAGTAGCACTTCTTCTTTTTCCTCCTTTCCTCTTGAGGTAGAGACTCCCCTCTTTTTCCCCCCAGTGTCTTGCGTCTCTCTCTCCCTGGTGAGGGAGGTCACAAACACTTTCTTTTTTCTTTTCCCACGTTTCGGTACTCGACCTGATCTTTCTCCCCCTTTCGGCAGCTGGACGAGAACTACCCCTTTCTTTTTTCTGGACCTCGCTTGACCCCTTTTCTCGTAGAAGGAGGAGCAGTTCCCCCCCTCTTGGGCGAGCTTCCTTACTCCCCCGAGAGCACCGGAGCGATTTTTTTTTTCCCCCCCCCTGCGTCACGTGTTGAGACAAGAGAGTAAAGTGCTTCTCCTCTTCTCCGTCAACTTTTCAGATATAGACCTTCTTTTTTCCCCTCTCTTTCCGAGGCTGATAGAAGAAAGATGAGAGGTTTTTAGCCCCCTTCCCCCCCCCCGCGATTTTTCTTTCTTCTTGCCGCCGTCCGGAAATGCCCTTCTCCTTTCTCCCTTTTCCCAGTGCTTCCCCTTTTTTAGAACGCCGCTCTATGTTTTTTTTCCCCTTCCCTTTCCCGACAGGAGACGAGAGATTTCTTCTTCGAGGTCTTAGAAAGGAGTAGATAATGCCCTCTTCCCCTTTTCTCTCTCCCTCATCTGAGCAAGAGGAGAGAAGGATATATAGTTTTTCCTCTTTTTTTTCTCTCAGCTTTAATCTTCTTTCCCCCTCTACGCTTATGCCGAGGGGAATGATTCTCTTCCCCCTCCTCTCCCCCGGTGTTGAGTGAGCGCTTTTTTTTCTCCCCTTTATTTTCCCTTTTTTTCTCTCTATGAGAACGAAACTCGACGCGTCTTCCTTTCTCCCTCTCCTTTTCTATCCTCCTTTTTCCGTGCCCACTTCTTCTCGCGTGGTGAGCGAGGACCTCCCCCCCCTTTTTCCCCCCCCTTTCTCCTCTCGAGCAGGCGCGCAGCGGGCGTTCTTCTTTTCTCCCGTCTCCTCTCGAGCAGCGACCTTTTCCTTCCGAGCAAGAAAAAGAGGGCTCCCTCTTCCCCTTTTTCCCCCCCACCCCCTTCTACCTGAGAGGAAAGAATTCCTTCCCCCCCTCTTTCTTTTTTCCACCGGCAATGGTTAGGAGAGACATCTTCTCTCCTCTTCCCCACATAGAGGAGTGGGAATCTCCCCCCCTTTTCCGAGCGGATGAAGATCTCTTTCTTTTTTACAGACCCCGCTTCCGAAGATCGCGTTTTTTTTTTTTTTCCTTTTTTTTTCCGAAATAAAGACGAGGCTCTCCTTTTTCTGAACTTGTTCCCCTCCCTGCCCCCCTTATTCCTCCTTAAGGAAAGAGGCCGTTCTTCTCTCCTCCTCGGATGTTCCCCCCTCTTCCCAAAAACTTTCCCTGTCCTTCCCTTACAAGGGAAAAGAAGAGCTGTACTTCCTCTCTATTGTACAGAGCTCTTCCCCCCCTCCTTCCCCCGAACTTGCTTTCCCTTCCCCCCCCCGTCGTGTTTGAAGAAAGAGTAGATGACCTGCTCCACTCCCTCCCTTTTTTTTTTTTTCTCTTGGGACGGACTAAAAGGAGGGGAGGCCGCTTTTTTTCCTTCTTCCGAGCTTTTTTCCCTTAACCGGAAGATAACACTACCCCCCTTTCTCTCCTCCTCTCCAGCTGGAGAGAAGATAAAGCCCTTTCCAGTCTCGCCACATCTTCTGCTCGAAGGAGAAGGACTGTCCCTTTTTTTGCTGACCCCCCTTGCGAAAAGCGGTTTTCTCACGATAGAGACCGCTTTTTCCTCCCCTCGGAAAGCACAGCCCTTTCCCCTCTTTTAGGCTTTTTTCTTGGTAGGAGATCCCTTCTCTAGGCCCTTCTTTTCCCAGGTGGCAGATTTCCTCCTTCCGAGGGGGATGCCCCTTTTCTTTCCCCCCGACCCCCCCTTTCTGTAGAAAGCGTCTTCTCTTTATTCCCCCCCCTTTTTCTGGGGAGAGGGATTTTTTTTTTCTACTCTCTCTCTTTTTCTTGCCGAGTAGAGCTGCTTCCGGATAAGGAACCATTTTTTCGGTTCTCCCTCTCCTCCCTTCGCTGTTCATGTGTGACGTGCCTTCATTTTTTTTTCCATCCTCGTGGTAGGATTGATTCCCCTTCCCTTTCGGAGGCCTTCGATTTCTTTCTCCTCTCCTGCCTTTTCCTTCCTTCCATAGAGCGGGCCTTTCCCTCCGACGTCCTTTTTTTTCTTTCCTCCCTTCTCCTCGGAAGCGGCAACACCTTTTTTTTTTTCCCCTCCCTTCGGCTTGGTGGTCGGCCTGGCTTTTTTTCTTTTTGCACTTCTCTCCGCCCGCCCCGGTGGTCAACAAGCGGCTCCAGTTTTCTTTTCTTTTTCTCTCTTTTGCTTTGCAGCACACCGAGGGTTTCCCTCTTGGCCTCTTTTTTTTTTGCGGGGGGAAGGAAGTCTTCTTTCTTTTATTTCTTTCTTTTTGTGGGGGGGGGGAGGGGGGATTTCCCCTCTTTTTGGAGGGTTGGTTTTTCTTTTTTTTAGCGAGAACAAGGGAGAGAGGGGTTTTTTTTTTTTCTTTTTTTTTTGGTATCCTTTTTCTGGGGGAAGGGGGAGGGGAGTTTTTTTTTTTTCCTCCTTTTGTGGGGGGGAGGGGGAAATTTTCCTACCCCCCCCTTCTCCCCCTCTTCTTCGGCGTAGATCGATTCTTCTCTTTTTTTTTTTTTCTCGAATTCGAGAGAAGCGACGTACCTCCTTTTTCCTTGATGGATTTTCCTCCCCCTCTATGAGAAGGACGCGCCTTTCCCCCCTTCCTTGAGCAAGAAGAAATAAATCGATTTTTTTTTTTTTTTTCGAGTTCGTTTTTCTTCCTATCTATTGAGAAAGATTGGAGCGCTCTCCCCTCCCCCCTGTATTTAGAGGAACGTCCTTCCTCCCCCCAGCTCTTTTCTCCTCGACGAGGAGGAGGAGGAGATACGACCTTATCCTCTCGTATATGAAAGTTCCCTCAGCAAGGGGATCCTTTTTTTCCTCTTCACCCCTCCTGCTCGAGGTCCCTTCTTTTTCCTTATCGAAAAGGATTTGATGCTCTTTTTCCTTTTCGACCGTCTTCCTCTCTCCAGCAGGATAGATCCTGATCTTCCTGAGAGCATTTTTTTTTCTTGAGGCCCCCATCCTTCCCCTCTCGAGGTCGAGCTTGTCGAGCTCCCTCTCCTTTTTCCCTCTTCCCCACGCGGAAATAGACTATCTTATCTTTTCTCCTCCTCTTTTTTTCTTCCTTATTTCCAGTTTTTTCCCCCCCCCGATACCCCCCCCTCGAAACTAGATCATGTGCGTTTTTTTTCCGATCCCCCTTCAGTTCAGAGTGAAAGATTCTTTTTTTTCCCCTTCTTCGGAGAGGAATTAGCCCCCCTTCCCCCTCCCTTCCCAAAATTGGCTCTTTCTCCCTCGAATAGAAGGGCTCAAAGAAGGGGGAGAGGACTGGTTCCCCCCTTCTTTTTTCTTTTCCCCCAGCCCCCTCATAAAGGCTTTCCCCTTTTTTTCCCCTCTAGATCTGAAGATTTCTTAGAGAAGAAAGCAGACTTCTTCCCCCCGTATTTTTTTTCTCCCCCTTCCCCCCGTGCGAGGGCAGGGAAGCGAAATCCCTTTTTCGCGAAAATTGAAGTTCGACTCTTTTCCTCCCTCCCTCCGTAGACGACTTTCTTTTTTCTCTCTCCAGAGAAAGAGTGATGTGATCCTCTCTCTCCCCCTCTTCTTATTTCCTTCTTTCTGTGAAACCTTTTTTTACTTCCTTCTCGTAGTAGAAGACCCTTCCTCCCTATCCTTTTTTGACCCTTTTCTTACCCATTATGTTAGTAAGATTTTCCCTTCCCCCCCCCATCCACCCTACTAGTTTAGAGGGTGGATACTTCCCCTTCTTTATTGAGAGTCTTTTTTTTCTCAGAGATGTGATTTTTTTCTTTTTCCTTCTTTCTTTCCTTCTTTACGGTGATGCTTTAACCCCCTTCTTTTTTTTTCTTCCCTCTGGGTAGAGATTGCTTGAAAAAGAGAGAATTTCCTTTGTTGACCTCTTTCTCTCTGCTGACAGAAGAGAGACCAACGCCTTTTCTTCCCCATTACGAAAGGAGTGGTGTTCCTCCCTCTTCTCCACTCTAGGAATAAAG
>Ga0179593_1695022_pt1 | contig 12859 bp, 10 predicted proteins | sample CZODoug2_1_08_16_FD_185931 | JGI IMG/M metagenome (GOLD analysis project Ga0179593, IMG submission 185931) | Vadose zone soil fungal communities from Angelo Coast Range Reserve, California, USA - CZODoug2_1_08_16fungal (PacBio error correction) | ecosystem: Environmental > Terrestrial > Soil >... | reverse complement strand
ATATTTCACACGCGTGGCGGTTCACTCGGGATCTCTCCTTCTTTCCAGCAATTTTAGTGGACTGAAAAGCGCTTCGAGAGGAATGTTTTAGGCTTTCCGCCCCATTTTGGAGAGTATTAGACTTCCCCGCTTTGAACTCTACGAAACTCAGATGTGTACGAGATCTTTGGGTTAGAGTTTAGCTTCCAGAGCTGTTGTTAACCGAGAAATCTAGCCCTTTGGAGAAAGTCGTTTCAATGTCCCTTTTTGGGTCTTTAATCAACGGTGAGTTCTCACCCCCTCCCTCTTCCGGTAAATCAGTTTCATACCCCTTCAGATTGTAGTACCGTTTCTGCGGTTCCACAGACCTTTCGACAGGCTAAGGTAGAGAGACCCCCCCCTTGACACCAGTGTGAATCGCCCTCCTTTCCCTAACAAGAACGGGCCCGCCCCTTCTCAAATTTGCCGTCTTGTTCCATGATCAAATCCCCTTCTGTTCTATTCATTAGAGCGTGGAAAGTCTTGGTTTATCTTCGATGTCCTAGTGGTTGCGTTCATAAAGTTTATTTGTCCCCTTTCTTTTGTTTTTTTATTTCCGGCGTTTGGCCCACCCCCCCCCCCCCGGCTCATACTACTCTTTTAGCCACCATTGTCTGACATGATGGCCTCTTCCTCCCATAGACAAAGTGTAGTGTCTTTTCGTTTTTCTCCGTGCCCGGCTTGCTCCGTCCCACCTTCGAAGTTATGGCTCCCCGTTTGCAATCAAGGCATTGCTTCCAGGGGCATTCACCCCCAGGTCTTTTTTCTTGCCGGCGCTTCTTTGCTTAAATGAGTTTTACTCCCCCTTTGCACTATGGCAGGACGCGGGCCTATCCTATTTTCTCTTTCAAGCGCCTACAGCAGCCGTACGTGGATTGCTGTCTAATTCTCTTCAAAAGTATTTGCACGTGCCGTGAATCTTTTCTTCGACCGTTTTACACTTGGTTCCCCCCAAGAAGAAACCGCTTTCCCTAATGTCCTCTTTTCGTCGGGGCTTAGCCCTTTGCTGCTCCTTTTAGAAAATGCCTCTAAACCCCCCCCCTATTTTGATGAAAAAGATTGGCAAGTCCTACGACCATTGAATTTTACTTGCTTGAGGCCTGACTTTGTTACCCTGGCAAACTTCCCCCCCGTTCCCCACCGAAGCGGACACCCGGTCTTGTACCTCCCCCCCCGGAGCACCACCCACCCTCTACTTACCTCATGAGGAGACATAACAATAGTCCTATCGAGGAAATCCCTCCGTTTGTTGTTGGAGAGATTTGAATAGATCCCTGCCCCCCTTTTTTGATGCTCACGGCTTTCCACTTTTTTTTTTGCTTAAGTTTTAAGACTAGAGGCTGGAAACAGAGCCCTAACCCTTGCTTCGTTCCATACTTGGGTGGCCAAAGTTCCATGTGTCCAAAGCGGTCCCAATGCCGTCCCTCTTCCTTTGGGCAAAAGATACCCCCCTTTCGATTTCCTAACCCTAATTGTTTAATTTCTTCGACCAATGCGGCCCGGGCTTCTCGAAAGACCCCCGACATTCTTCCTTATTTTTCCTCGGGTCCGGTGAGTAGTGAAAACGTTCGAAGCTTCCCACCTGCCGTCCCAATGCCCCTGCTTCTTTTAATGGAAATAATTTTCTTTCATTAAACTAAGCCGGTGCCAGGAGAGAGTCCCCCTAACCGACTCTGCCTAGATACCTTTCACTCCGGCAGAGGAAATACGGCGGCTCTCTGCATTCGTGACTCCGCCACGAGCGGCCCCCTTCACTGCAAACGCGCATGGTGTTTGATTAACGGGACCCGCCTCCCCTCTTACCCCAACCCACAGCATGCCTTGATGGCAATTTTCGTCTCTTGTTTCTTTCAAGGTCGGGTTGTAACCACCCTCACCAGGAGGAGGCCAGAAACGAATTTCTCCCGAAATCACTTCGTCTAATGTCGTAAAATGATCCACGACAAGGATCCCTTCTTCCCACCTCGGGTTCTCGCCTGCGTTACCTCGGTTGATGTTTTTCATCTTCTCCCCTTAAGCCCCAAACAACCGCTGCTATCAACCCCTTTCACGAACCTCTTTCCCCCCCTTCCCCCAGGGAAATTCTCTTTGCGCCATCGTTCAACCAAACCTCGTTTGTTTTCGTGTTCGAATATTCTCAACGGACTTTCACCGGGACCATCCCCTTTCCTTTTTCCAAACCGAGATCAAAAGCGCTTTTTAACTTCCACCCGTTGCGCCCTTTTTTTAGATCGTCGTTGTTGGTTAGGTGCTTATCCTTTGGTGCATCGGCAATTTTTCTGTGCACCCGTCCCCGATCCAGCCAGGGATACCCTTTCCTTTTTCCCTTTCTTACACATCCTCGTCTGCTGCTTGGATAAGTGCACTTCTTCATTTCTTCGCGTCAGGTGTGAAACACAAAAAACAGACGATTCGCACGTTCTGAGTCTTTCTGTCCCAGCAGAGACCCGTCCCCCCAAAACCCTTCCACACCAAAGAGCCTCTTTATATACGACTTCCCTCGATACGAGTTAGTAGTCCCCTGCGTCGTATACCGCGCCCCAGTAGGAGTAAGGATTCCCTCCCCATCCTTCCCCCCTGTCCGCTTCCTATCCTGCCTTCCACGACACCTGGATCACCCGGAAATCTCCCCTCATGCCCGTCGCGTTTTCTCTCTCCTCCGTTGTTTTTTTAGTCCTCCTCTGAGCCGGTTCCTTCCCGGTTATTTTTTGTTCAGAAGTGGTCCTTTCTTCCTCGTATATGGTGAGAGCAAGGAGCGTCCTTTTTTTCTAGCTCCGAACTTTTGTTGCTTCTCTGCGGTTATTTAACCTCTCGACTCTTTTTCTTTTTGATGACCGCCCCTAGTCTCTCTCTCCCCTTTTTTTTTTGGTTGTCGTCAGGGTTCGCCAGCTTAATAGCCCGGTTCTTTAACTCTCCCTTTTTCATGTCCTTTGGGGCCCCCCTGCCGTCTTTCTCAGCCCGGTTTCGGTCCCCTTGTCCCTTTTGGTAATTTATAAAGCCAACTTACTCTGTTTTCTGCTTTCAAAGACGTCCCCCCTCCTATTGAGCGCCCCCCCCCCCCCCCATTGATCAACAGGGTGTTTTTACGCCTTACACCACCTCCTTGGTTTTTTGACGACCTGGCCGTTATTGTTAACAACTTGCATTCTTAGAACCATAAGGCGAGTATAACGTTGAACCCCCGTATTTTTTTCCTTCTGGTAATTCATCATCTCCCTCCTTTTGGATCGTTTTCCTTTCGGTTCTGTAGCAGTGTTTCTTATTTTTTCAGACCTTATTCCTCCAATTCCCCCACTACTGTCCGCATTGCGAATAACATTTTTTCTCCTCCTTTGCTTTTGTTATGTGAGAATCCCCTTCCGACACTTTCGTTCTATAATCGTGCTTCTCCCAAACCCCTCTTTCCCGCAGTTGTTAAAACGATTTTCCCTAGCCCTCCATAACCCCTTTTTCCATTCCGGCTTGTTGCTAGTTTGCCAGGAATTACCTCTTTTTGATTTATTGAGCCTGACTCTTTGTGGGCTTCCCGCTTTTCTTTCTCATAGAGCTCCCCTTGTCCTTTTTCTGAACGCAGATGATGCGATAGGTGTTAGGCACTCCTGTAGCCAGCCCCCCCCCCTATTTGAGTTTCCCCGACCCCCATTTAAAGAAGCGGTCCCGGTGAAGATGCGTTCGCAACCTTTTTCACCTTCTTTGTTCAAGAGGCCACGCCTTTCCATGCTTAGGCAGGTTAATGTTTCTTGTTGCAATGGGCGCATTTTCCACTCCCAAAGGATTTGTCCTTTTTCCTGATTGGACCCCTTCCTTTTCCCATGAAGACCCCTCCTTTTCCTTCGGCGTGACTCTTTTGCGGCAGTCACCTCGCGGGTGAACTTGTCCCTTCCAATGAAACCCTTCCACTCGAAATGGCTTTAGGTGTGGAAAGAATCGATCCGGTTTTCTCCCAAACCATATGGACTCTCCCTGTAGAGCCTCACCTTCGTTGGTTCAATCCCTCTTATTGCCAAAATATTCTTTGTGTTGGCGATGGAGTTTGCCCTCTCGCTCTCCAAGGAATTGCTATCCCCTTTTTTTTATCTATGTGTTTTTAGCTTCCCCCTCTTTCCGGGCTTTAACAACAAATCTCACTTGGAAAGACCAGGTGCTTTTCTTTCCTGTTGTGGGCAGTTGCATTCACCCCTCCCCTCGGTCCGGCCGACAATCGTTACCACTTCAATGATTTCGTTCATTGACGCTCCTTCAAATAGTTGTTGCTCTCCCCCTCCCCTGCGGCGAACAAGCAGCTCCCGAAATTAAAACCTTCTTCCTCCCTTCCCTTTCTTAGGTGTTGTCTTGAACCTTCCTTTTGCAGTTTTCTAATGTCTCTCCAAACGTCCCCCCGACCCCTGCTTTTCTTCCCCCTTTAGCCTCCCCCCCCTTCACCCTCCCTCATTTCGTGCGACGGCGCTCTCCCCCCTTAGAATAGGCACCCCCCCTTAGTCCGGCACACTCGTCGCGCTTTCTAGAGCAGAGTTACTCCTCCCTCTCAAACTCCGCCGCGACCCGGCCAAAAGTCTACTCATCACTTGACTCCCTCCCAACCACATTCCATGCCTTGATTTCCCACTTTCTTCGTACGGGAGCCGCCGTTTGTAACAACGTCCCCCCCCCCCTTTTCTCCCCTGGGTGGCCTCCCTTTCTTCTTCGAAAGAAAAGTTCAAGCCCGTCCTACTTTTGTTTAGTTTAAACCAACCAGGAGGCATCCTGTTCCATCCCCCCCTTCCCCGTGCGGTTTCCCTTGCCCTCGGTTTTTCCCCCCCTACGCGTTTCGAAAAATAAGAACCCCCCACAACCCGCTGCTACATTAACACCCCGGTCCCCTGGATCTCCCATAGAATGATTCTCATTGAAAAGCCGTTTTCCCCCAACCCTTCCTTAATTGAGGATTCAGAATACTCCAGTTTTATAAAAGGTATCTTTGACAATTCCCAAGCCCCCAGATAAAACCCGCTCCTTCTTCTTTCTTACGTCACTGGCGATTACCGTCCACTTCTTTTATTTAGGAGTCTTCAGGCGGCCTATCCTTGTTCTGTGGGGAAAAAGCATCAGCTCCCGCTTTTTTCTACCCAATCTTAAGGTTTTGTCCAATTACATGCCGCGTTTTTTCCTTTCAAGTGTATGATATCTTGCTTCACAAAAAAACGGGTTATTGACCCCTCTTTCGAACGTTCTTCGATTGCGCTGGTCCCCCCGCCCCCTCCGCCCCCCACCCTACCAAAACCTCAGGTATTTCCCCACCAACAAACTTCTTTCTGCTCCTATAAGTACCGTAGAGACGGAGTTCCTTCACCTTGCCGAGAGTGTAGCCGTCTCCCCTAGGGAGTCGCCACTCCCCTTTTCTCATCTAAATAGAAGATGTAAGCCTCTCCCCTCAGGCAAGGTAGGACTCCTCCCTCAGTCGCTTTCTATTACCCTCTTTTCCCCGTTTTGTTGTTTCTCTCGCTCCCCGAACAGACTGGAGGTTCCCCCGGCTCCGTAGGGTTAGAAGTGGTGGTTTTACTTGATTCTCTCCTAGGAGCACTTTTCTTTGCTACGTTCACGTCTTTTATTACATGACGACTCGCTGTCTTCCCTCAAAGTCGAGTTTTTGAATTATTGCCATTCGCCTACTTTGGTGTTACTTTAGTTTTTTCTTTTTTCCCTGTCTTAGTTGTACCCAGTTTTTACGAGATCTTTCCCCCCTCCCGTGCTTAAGTTTCCGTTTTGAACCCTGCCTCTGGATCATAGGTTCCCTTTTACCCGGCCTCGTCATGGTATTTACCTTTTTCAAGTCCCACCCCCCCCTGAAACCTGAAGATTTCGATTTGACTGCGGTTTCCCCCGACTTTCTCTCCCCCGCTCAGGTCGCTTTTCCCCTCCCCTTTCTCTACCACTTGTGAATCGACAGTGCCGTATCCCCCCCCCTTTCGCGCCCCCCTGTTTTGTTTTTTTGGACATTGGAAGTTTCATTGCCTTTACGTTTCAGATATCATTAGAACTATCATCACGGTAAACCCTCTTTAAGGCTGTTCATTAGCTACCCTATTTTCATCGATGATAGTTCCAGTTCCTCTGGTGTTGGGTTTTTGTTCGCCTGTTGGTTGGTCTTCTTTTTTTCTGTGGGACACTCCCCCCCCCTGCCCGAAGGCGAGACTACCAAATTTTCTCTACTTCTGTCCTCCTTTGTCTCCTTTTTCCCCCCCTTAGAAGTTTTCTTTTTCTTACTCTAGGCCTGCAATCTTTCTTTTGGTGACTAAGTTGTTACAACTTCCGCGTCCGAAGAGACTTCACATCCTTTTCCCCTCTGCCTTTTCACTGTTTTCTTCTTGTAAAGGAATTCCCACCTTTTTTTTTGTGATGATGGGCGCTGTTGTGCTGAGCCTGTTATTATCATCTCTCCTTCGTACTGCGGAGTACGTTTCAGTTAGTTTCGATAGGTGAAACCTTCGCGCAAGCTGGCCGCAATTCTGACTGACCTTTTCGTCTTTCTAAAAGACATTCCTTTTCCGGTAAGGTCCCTCCTTCTTCGGGTCGAAACCAGTTAAATGGAGCGAATTCCCGACATGACATCATGTTTCCTTTTCCCTTGTTTCAATCGGTGTTCATTCTTAAATGTTGCGTTTCGCCCCTAGATTCCCCCCATCCCCCTATTTGAACAACATTTTTTCCCCTTCTAACTTGACCCCCGAAAACATTGCCTTTGGTATGCTTCCTTCCATGCAATGTGTGTGAATGGCAAATTCCCACTCAAGAGCAACTCCCAGTTCCTATTGGAAATTCCTAACACCTTCTCCCCCCAAACAAGATCCATACCTTTGGAGAATAAACTGTCGCCCAGAGATGCACTTTGAGCCCGTGTGAGCCCCCCCTTGTTGGTGTTGAGGACGCTTTTTTTTCCCTGATCTATTAGTTAAACCTCTTGTGACGAAATCCATTTTACTTTTTTTGTTTTTGCTTTTGTAAACTTTCCCCAGTCAAATGGCACGCCATTTCGTTTTTTTTCGACTCTTTTTTTAAATGTTCACTCTCCTGACCTTCGTGCTTCCCCGAGTAAAGACTTCCCACTGAAGTGAAGTTTCTCATGTTGGCCCAAGCTCCCCTCCCCCCCCCCCCCCCCCCCCCCCATTGAGATTTTCATCACCTGGTCTTAAGATTTGCTGTCGAAATGCGGCTTTTTCCATGACTCACAGCCCCTCCCCCTCCTCCTCATTCGGTTCAGGGGTTTTTCTTCTGAACCTCCTTGTCTTTCTTACGCGAGATCCACCCTCTTCCGCCTCCCCCCTTATGATGCTATTGCCATGTTCCAAACTTCGTATGCGGTAGGCAGAACCTTTTTTGCTTTGCGCCCCCCCGTTCGCCTCTTTCAACCCTCTCCCTCTAATGTCGTACTTTTCCCCCAGCTTACCCCAGGCAGCGATGAGTTAGAAATCCCTCCCCGAGAAACGCCCCGAGTCTCCTTCATCCCCCCCTCAAAAAGCGATGTTTTTTTTCTCCTTTCCCTTCGCACCACAGGCCCCCCCTTCTTCTGTTCCCAATTTGATGGTGACTCCTTCTTTCCGGGAGCAATTCTTTTTACACCTGTCCCCCCTTCGCCGGGGCGGGGACCTAGTATAGAAAGCCTTCTCCCCCTCCTTTTTCAATGGGCGCGTAATGAGCCTGCCCCCCCCGGACCCCCCCCTCGAAGACAATTGTATTATCCGCTCATGATCCCCGTTAGACGTTCTTCACCCTCACCAACACCGGCCCATCCCCCAACGGTAACACACCCAATGTCAAATAGGGAATTCTCCGTTTTTCTTACCAGCAGTTCAAAAATTCGTCTTCCTTATGAGAGTCGTCTCTTCCTATTTCAACGGACCTTCACTGTGGCCTTCAACTGTTCCCCCAGGGATCCCCAATTTTCCCAACCCGGCGCGCATTTCTTTTTATTCCGTAAGCACTTGTCTCCCCTTTCCCTAGTTCTAAAGAGGTGTGGATTAGGTCGCTCTACTGATCCTGTGGGACCATGTTTCCTTTTCTTACCCGACAGCAGCCCTGATCCCCTTTTTTTTTTCCCCCTTCCGGTTTTTGTTTCTTGCTTATCATACTCCCCTCTGTTATTGCAAATCCCCTTCTCCACGAGCAGGTGGCACCACATTTCCCAATTGCTACGACGTTAGTAAACCTTTCTGAGCTGTTACACCGCTCCTCGACTACAGACAACCCCGGTACCCCCCCCTTTTCCCTTCCGAGACGCGCTTTCTTCTCGAACTTTGTAGTAGGAAAATGTCCCCTCCTCCCGTGTCGCGCCCAAAGTTTGTCGGAAAGATTCTCTTTGCCCCATCTTACGCTGCCTCCCACGACCTGTAGGCATTTTCTCTGATAACGATTGCCCCTCCTTCGCTAGTTCATCATAATTTTTTAACCCCCCTTTTGTTTTGGGATCTAAAATAGACGCGACTGTCTTCATCGGGAATCTTAAAGGCCGTAGGGCAGAAATTTTTAGGGAATGACGTGAGTCTTCGTCCAACTGTTACTTCGTCTCAGGTATCCAAGAACTTTTTCCTCAAGCTCGCTGGCAGGTGTACGAACTTCGTACTCCGAAGAGGAAGGCTTCGTCTTTCTCTTGCCCCCCCCTGTGAGTTTTTTCCCTATGTTTGTAGGCTGGCTGGGCTTTCCCGTTTTACCAGTCAATAGTCCTTTTTTGAACGTCGTCTTCAGGGTTCCCTGTTTTACAATGCAGCTCCCTTTTGAGTTTTCCCCCCCACAAGGACAGTTCTTATTTATAGCAGAACCCCCTTTAATATTGTAGCCGTGTCTCTGTAACCACAGTGCTCTGTTGGGCCCCCCCACCGCTCCAGAGTAGACTGCGCTTCCCCCCCCACGTTTCTCTTTCGCCTCGCCTTTTTTTCATCATAAAAACCACGCACAGCAGCCGGGTTTTGCTCGTCCTTGACCCTTTTAGTTATTTTTCACAACCTAAATTGTCCGTTGGCCCTGTATTTTCGCACGACTCTAAAATGTGATTTTTTGTCCCTGATGCGTAATTAGACGCTATTCCCTCACCTTCATTGAAAGTTTCCATTTTCCAGCTAGTTTCTGTGGTTGTTGTTATATTAGAACGCGTTGGGCACCTCCCTCGCCCTCCTTCAGAGAGATGTCCCCCCCCCTTATTGCCCATCTGGCCTCTTTGTTTACCCCCCCCCCCAGAAACTTTCTCTTACCTGTCTGTCTCCTCTTTATTCACGCACCGTGCTTTAGATTTTGGGTGAAGAATTTTGTTACCGGGAAACCGTATCTGGTCTCCTTCCCTCACACTTCATAAAGGCATTGTTGGTTGTCTGTCCTAGGTGCCATTTTTCAAAACCACCGCTTTTTTCCTGTGCCAGGAGTTTGCGTTTCTTTTCTTTTTCACTCGGGTACTTCCCCTCGCATCATGGACCTTCCGCGGAGAGCCTTATGCTAATTTTTCCTCCTGTTTTTGTGCAAGCGGGCGACGTTGCAATTCGGTTGCTTAGTTGACATTCGCTCAAAATTTCCCCCCAGACAGCTTGCGTGACTTGCGAGTGGACCTCGGTTTTTCGAAAACTTTACGTCGGGAAAGAATACCCCCCCCTTTTTTTCAACCGAAGCTGACGGCGGTTCCTGTTAGTGCTTCTCATTGTCTGCCCTGGCGCGCTTTACCTGACTTTCAATCACCCCCCCCCTTCTTTTTGAAATCGACTGCCTCTAAGCCCCCCAGAAATCATTGCTGCGTAACTAGATTGATTAATTCCCCTGTAGGGGGTTCCATGGCCACTGCACTAATTATCCCGCCTTTTCAAAATGGCGTGCGTCCCCTTTCTGACTGCCTTTCACGGAGCACCCAAACCCAATGGCATCCCTCCTGTCTTTTTCTCCAACCCTTCCGTTCAGACCCTCCCGATCCAACCTTCATCTTTTCCTAATACCGTGGTGTTGTTCGAGACTTTATTTTTTCTCTCTTGATTTTAACAACCGCCTGTTTCCTCCTTTTCATCCATATTTGTTGTGATACCGTTTCATATCGATGCTTCCCCTCGACCCTTAACGAAAGTTTCGATAGTTTCGACGAGGGCCGTTTTGCCATGTTAAGCGAATCTCATAATCCCATATTGGCCCTTCAAAACTGTTCGTCATGTTGTCGTTTTACCTCCTGGAGTCAAGCATTTTGTGTCCGTGATGACGGAGAGACGCGCTTTTTTATCAGACTCGAGCCTCTTTCAGTGCTTGACGACTGCCACAACTACTTTCACACACAGCAGACACCCCCTAGCAGATCAGACGCTTCCCCACCCCACGTTTGCTAACCAGAGGGGCACAGAAGGATGTGACGACCATCCTGATTTCCGATTCTTTGTTAAGCCCCTTGTGTTTTGCCCAAGTCCACCTGTAAACCAGTTCGACCTGAAAAAAACTTTGACGTCCCCTTCCCCCGGATTTACTCCAGTTTGTCGACTTTTGTCCGACTTGTTAGGCAGGAATTTGTTTCTTTTTTGGTTGCCCTACCCCTCTTTAAACCCCGACCCCCTATCAGCTGACAGTTTCCTCCTAAGTCTGCCCTGAGTTCAGCCGATATGAGTATCCCCACGCAGTTCCTTTCCCCCCCTCTCCCCGGCGCCATTCATCACGAAAAAAGCGCCGTCTTTTCTCCCTGGCCCATTGAAGAAAGAGACAACCATTGCCCTGCCTTGCGGAAATTGTATCGTCCGGGAGTCAAAACGTCGGTGGAGTAACAACCCAATCCCTTTTCTGGCACGAGTCTCGCCTACTTAGACCCGTGTCAGTCCTTTTAAAATTGCCAGAACACCGGCTTTTCCACGAAAGGACCCGTTCTTCCTGTGGTTTGGAGACGTTTGGAGTTTCCCCCCTCCGCGTTCGACCAAATAAGCAAACCCACCTTTTAAAGAAACCCTAGGCACTGAAAGTACCATTCCCCTTTTAGGGTGCATTTTCCCTTTGCTATCATACAGCCGTCCCCCCCCCAGGTGTGTATCCCGATTCGCGCCGGCCCTTGTTCTCCGGCCCTTTCCCCCAGTTTTTCCAACCAATCCCCCACGTGATACACCGCGAATACCCCCCGTCTTTTGTCTACGTAGAAAGGCCTTCCACGCCTTCTGCTTCAACGTCTGGGATCTTGGCTCCTGAAATGTCGCCCCCTTTGTGCTCCACTGTTTCACTTTTCCAGATCCCCAATCACTCTTCCTTTTTTCGGTGTTATTCTTATCATTAAATCCCCTGGACATTTTTCATCTAACCCAAACTTGCTCCCCCCTTTTGCCGTTTCACCCCACACCCCTTGAATCCAGGCCGTTTCCAGCTCCCAGATTGCTCTTGTTTCCCCCTCTCAGCCCAGCCCTCTTTTTCCCCCTAATTTCACAAACCCCCCCCCAGGTCGATATCCAGTCCTCGACGCCTTCGTTCGTTAGCCTGAACTCGAGTCGTCGGAAACAGAGCCACCGGTTTTTTTTTTTTTCAAGAACCGGTAAACACTCACCTCCCATAGACGATTGGTCCACCCCTTCGTGAACCGTTATCCTCACTCTTTCCGCACCCGTGCGTTTCTTTCTCTCCTATTTTGGTTTTTTTGAACTTCCAGAGAATGAACTGGCGGTTCCCCATCTCTGGACTCCGTTGTCGGGACTGATAGTTTTCGCTCACTAAGGAGTTGGCTTTTTCTCTTTCCTAACTTTTTTTCGCTTTTCCGCCGCTGGCCAGTTACTACTCCCCCTTCTTCGAGGAAGCGGCGTCATATCTTTGTTTTCGTCTTATTTTGGTGGTCTCTCTGGGTTGTACCAGTCTCCCTGCCCTTCCTTTTTCTAACGTCTCAGTGTGTTTTTCCCCTGGCTTGCTCTTTTTTGGGATTACCTCCTGCGGCACTTTTATACGCCTCAAAACCCACCACCACCCATTGATTGTAGCCTTTTCTTTGTGCCCAGGACCCACGTTCCTCATCGTCGCGTACCCCCCCGACTCTAACCCCGGGTCGCCAGTTGCTCATCCCCCCCCGTTGCTCTCGGGTTTATCGTTTTTTTTCAGGCCGTTCTACTTCCCGTTTGTTGAGCTTCACTGGCTATTAACTCCCCCCCTAGCTTTGAACGGATGTCTTCCATATTTTATTTTTGATTGATCGCGTTACTTTTTTTCTGTTCGCGGTTTTCTATTTGCGAACGTATTTTCCAAGTCTGTAGCACTTAGCTTTTGGCTTTAGAAACAAAAGTTTCTCTGATGTCTGTCTTTGCTCATTACGCCCATTAGACCTTTGGCTTGGCCTTTTTCTAGTCCTGAGACTCGTGAGGCAAGTCTTAAGCTGTTGACGAAGTTGTTTTACCCCATGCGGTCTCTCCCCTTATATCTCCCAAATTTGCCATCAATTTCATTGCTGTTTTTTGATTTTAAGGATTCAAAAAGGCTTCTTTTTCCTCGACGTGGAGTTTCGTAGGTACCCCGTTCTCCCCCCCGCTCGCCTTGGAAGGAATCTGATTTTTCCCCTTTCTTTTTTTGACGATTAGGGTTGCAGTTGGTGCAAGTCTCGCCTCAATTTCTCGTACAATGCTGAGTGTCCTTTCGAGCAAGGAGTGTACAGTCGGTCATTTTCCCCGGAAGTTGGCTGGATCTTTTTCCACTGTTAACGGGACTAGCGAAAAACTTTGCCGAATCTGAAGGCAGTTCTCTTTTTTCCGTTTTTTTCCATTTCTTCCTGGCGCCGCATTTACCCTAATCACCAAGGATTTCTGCTCTTTCCATTGTCCCCTTTGCCAATCCTCATTGCATTTCGTAACCTTCTACCTTCCCGGCAAGATCGGGATTTGGCCCCCCCTGCAAC
>Ga0179593_1539613_pt1 | contig 12859 bp, 23 predicted proteins | sample CZODoug2_1_08_16_FD_185931 | JGI IMG/M metagenome (GOLD analysis project Ga0179593, IMG submission 185931) | Vadose zone soil fungal communities from Angelo Coast Range Reserve, California, USA - CZODoug2_1_08_16fungal (PacBio error correction) | ecosystem: Environmental > Terrestrial > Soil >... | reverse complement strand
CTTTTTTTTTTTTTTTTTCTTTTTTTTTTTACGGAGATCTTTTTGCCACTTTTTCTTCTCTCCGCACTGGGTTATGTCATGGGTCCCAGACACACAGCGAGCTGTTAGGTTTGTTATTTCGCTCCGCTTCCCTTCCCCCCTGAAACCTGTTTTTCAGCCTTCTTCCCCCTCCTCGCCTACCCTTTTTCAGTTTTTTTGGCCCAGCTTCTTGACATTTCCATCGGAATATCTTGTTATTCTGCCCCTGTGCCTCCTTCTGCCTTCGCAGGTTTTCGAGTTCCAACCCCCAGCCCTTCTTTTGTAGGCCCCTCTTCTTTTCCATCTTTGCCGGTGCGTTCTCTTTGGGAGATGCCCCTATCTTACTCCTATTCCTGCTGTCCCCCTCATCATTCCGTCGATTTTCAATTGTGTCGTTCTCCTTGAGATGTAGCCGCCAGCGAGTGTACACCTGGTCCCATTTTTTAACCCAATATGAATTTCCTCTCTTACCTCGGCAGCCGCGACACTATACAAGAGTTTCATTCCCTCTCCTTCGGTCACATGCCGGCGTGCCTGGCTCTTAGCCGGATGTCCCTTTTTCCTGTGTTCCCCCCTTCCTGGGTCACCCCAGTGCTTTGTACCGCCCTCAGACACTCCCCCGCACGCCCCCGCACACCTTGTGGGGGCACTTTAACTTTTCCCTTCCCCGGATGTTTATCCTCTCCGGCCGTGTCCTCCCTCCATGTCACCCCCCCATCCCTTTCTTTTTTGGATCTACTTCTTTTGGCCTTACCCACCCCCCCCGAGAATTGACCCCCCTTCCAAGCCCTCTTTTTTTTCCCCCCTTTTCTCCCCCCCTCTTCACTACCCTTCCCGCTGTGAGGGGATAGATATTCAGTCGCCTATGGCCTATCTTCCCTTCTAGCACAGCATGTCATTCTTCCCTCGAAACTATCGTTGTTTCCTCTTCTCGGTCCCCTTTATGCCCCCCTTTCAACTTGTCACTCATGCCGCTTACCCCTTGAAATTTCCCCCTCCCATATTTGTCTCACCGCATTTTTTTCTTTGCCTTCCCCATCAGAGAGATTACCCCTAAGACCCTTTTCTCCCCCCTCAGGGCCCGCCGCTTCGTTTCGGTCCGGCATCCACAAGTTCTGAAAATTTTTTTCTTTGGTTCTCCTTTTCGTTGAAACCGCGCCGTCCCTAGATTATTATTTTCCCTTTTTTTTAAGTTTTTTCCCTCAGCGCACTTGTCGTACCTTTCGCTTGAAGCACGTGGCGTTACACCGTTCCTCTCCCTTTTCCTCTGGTGACTGGCCTCCTCTTCCCTCTCTCTTTCTCAAAACCCCCCGCTGCGTACACTTTTCATTCCTTGAGCACCTTGGCCGTTTCTCCTTCTCGCCACCCCTTTACGTTTCTATTTAAACCTAAGTCCTACTTGCTCCCTCCTTCCCCCTCATGTCGCCTTTAGATGTTGTGTGACCCCCCTTTTATGTACCATAATCGTCCTTTTGCCCTGACTTTTAATCAAGGGTCGCATTTCAGTTAGGTTACTTCCCGCTCTTTTCTTTCCCTCATTTTAGTAATTGGGATCCTCATCTGGCGAGCCTTTCACTTTTGCCGTTTCTTTGGGGTCACTTCACTCCGTACTTGCTTTATTCGTTTTTCCTCCTTTTTTCCCAACGCATTTCTCATTGTAGAGTGCGACACCCCACCTTTTACTTAACTATTTCTCTTTTCTTTTGTTGTACGTGACGGCGTATTTCCCACTTCTTTCTCTATCCATTGGGGCGATTTTTTTGAACGTCTCTTCCTTTCTTCCGCAAGCGGTACCCCTCACTCATGGATGTTTTCTTTTGCCCCCCCCCTCCCTTCCTTTGAAACTCTTTTTCCTTTCTCAATCCCTTTTTCTTCTTCTCCCCCCTCCCCCCTCCTGTCCGAATTGCAATTTCGTCGTTTCCAGAAGTATCGATTTTCGTCCTCTCAGATTACTCCACGTTTTTGTTTTTGTGGTTTTTTCTCTCTAAAACATTTTTTACCCCGTTTTTAATCTGACCCGATCGCATTTCACCCCTTTTCTCGCCCATGGAGACACTTTTTCCGTTTTATTGCTGTCCTGTCCTCCCCCCACTTCCCATCTTTGCCTCGTGTCTACCCCCAAGGGACCCTTGTTCCTTCCGTACCATTGTACCCGGTCACTCCCGTCTTTTCTCTGTTAGATCGTGCATATCTGCGATGCCGGTTGGCCGACCTTGACATTTTTTCCTCTTTTCTCCTACTCCCGCTTGTTGCTTGCCCTTTGACTGCTCCTTCTTCCAAGGACAGACCCATATTTTTGCCCTTCCGGCCCCTCCCCTCCTCCATCTCTCATGTGCTTCTCCCTGACGTATATGAACTCTCACGGTATTTTACCCCCGGATTTTTTTCCCCTTTTCGGTCCGTTTATGCAGCTTCCTCGAATTTTGACCGTCCTCCTACATTTTTGCCCGCATTCACGGAGAACTTCGTTCGCTTCCTTCTTTCTTTCCCCCCCTTCTCGTTCCTCCCCCCCCCTAGGCTTCGTTTTCTTCCCTCTCCCCGGTTTTTTTTGTGTTCCCTCCGTCTGAGCCACCATGCTTTCCCCTTTCCTGTTAAACTTATGTCCCCCCACATCGTTTTGCAGTCACTTTTTTTTTCTCCCCCCTCTAAATTTCTAGCCCCCTTTCTTTCCCTTTAGGAGATATTGTATTCGCCCTTTCTCCGATCCCCGCTTACTCTGAGACTCTCTTTTTTTTTTCCTTGGTTTACGTCGAAAGAACCTTTTTCTTTTAGGTTTTTTGACTTTTTTCGGCGAGCACTTTCCTCTCATGACATGCCCCCCTCCCTACCCGGTTCGCCCGCTTCCTCCTCCTGCACCCGGACACGATCCCCCTCCCTTCTATATTTTTGGTCTCTCCCTTTCCAGGCCCGCCCTTTGGCTTCTCCTACAGGATGGCCCCTTGCACAACTTTTTTCTTCCTGATTAAATCGGCGATCTTTTGGCTCTGATCGGTTACTTTCCCTTTTTATGGTCTTTTTTCCATGCAGCCATGCTACACTGTCCCTTTCCTTTCCCTTTTTTTAATAGAATGTCTTTCACTTCCTTTCTCCACGCCCCCTTTTTTTTTCGGCGAAACTTTCTCCCTTTCTTTGCCACCCCCTTGGTCTCTCTGACCGACCTTGGCAGTTTTTCTCCCTTTTTCCCCCCCATCACGATTGCCCCGCGCATGCTTGACCCTTTTGGTTTGGTTCTGATCTTCTTTTCCTTCTATATTTTTGAAGACAGTCCTTTGTACGAACGATCACCGCCGACTTTTCCTTTTTTTTCCATTACGATCTACCCATCCCCCCCCCCCCCCCACCCCCTTTGCTCACTTTCCTGGTATGTTGGACCTTTCCATTTCTCCCGGCCAAACCCCCCCCCCCTCCCCACATATTTCTTTTCCCCCCCCTTTTTCCTCTCTTGTGCTTCCCGCCCCTTCTTTTTTCCCAATAGATGGTTGTTTGCCCATATCCGCCGCTCTTTTTTTCCCGATCGCCCTTCTGCGCACGACCTCTTCCCTAACCCCCTCGCGCGGCCCCCGTCTGGCTAACCCATGCTGATTCCGTTTTTTAACCCCCTTTTTTTCGTATAATGTCATCGGTGCCAATGCGTGAGTTCTCTTTTCTCCCTGCTGGGTGTACCTATATTTTCGTTCTGCCGGCTTATTTTGTCACTTTTTCTTCTCTTTCTTTCTTCGATACGAGTTCTTTTTCTCGTCCGCAACGCCCCCCTCGGTTTCCCTCCCCCCTCGTTGCCTTGCAACACATTTCTCTCTTTCGATGAGATACTCACTTATCTTCAGTTCTGTCGATCCCCCTCCTCTGGCCATTGCCTTTCCCCTGCTCCTGCCTGCCCCCTCCCCCCCCCGCTCCCCTTTTTCTTCCTCCTTCTCTCTTTTTTTTTTTGTTGTCCTCCCCTCCTAGCCCTTTCCCCCGCCCTTTTCTGGACCTTTTGTTTTCTCTTTTTTTTTGATCCTTCTCCCTATTCTTCGCCTTGCTTCCTACTCTTTTTTTCTTCCCGTTTAAATTTAGCCGAGTACACTGGTGCTTCTTTGTTTTCTTTACGCTTCTCCCCTTCTCACCTCCCGCTTTTTACTTCGCGTCCCCCCCCTTTCATTTCTCTCCATAGTAGGCCCTATTTTCTCCTGCGTCTGCCTTCGTGATTAGAATGTGTCCAAAGACCTCTCCTCCGGACCGACTTTCCTCACTTCCCCCCTTTCTGGGACCTTACGCAGGGTTCCGCCTTCCTGTTTTCAGATTTGGGTAATATTTGCCAATGGTTTCGGGAATGTGTAATTGCGTATGACCCCTTGCCACCCTCTTTCCTCCATCTTTTCTCTCCCTTTTCCCCTCTTTCCCCCCTGCTATTTTCCCTTTCTCTGCATGTTCAGCAGTTTTATGCATTCTGTCCTTTCTTATCCCTCTTGCGTCCAGGCGACCCAGCTTCTCTTTTTTTCCCATTTTATTTCCCTTCCGCTTCGGTGTTTCCTTTCCGGCCCTCGCCGTCCGCCCTTTTTAGATCTTTTTTTTTCCCCCCTTTTCTCCCGGAATGTATCCAATTTCTCCGTTGATCGCTTCTCGGCCCTTCTTTGTTCTCCCTTTCTTTGGCCCATTTCTGCGCTTAGTGGAGCTCCTTGCAGCAGAACCTCCTTCATTGGTTTGCCCCTTTCTCTCTTTCGATTCATCGTCATAACACGCGCGCGCTGTCCTTTTTTCCCCATTTCTCCTGGGCCTGTCCCGACCAAGTAGGCCCGCTGATGCAATTTGTCTGTACTATTTAACCCCCCTTTTTTTCTTTTTTGAGAGAGATAACCTGCCGTTTTTTTCCTTGCGGTCTGGGGGGTGGGTTGCGTGTCCCACACCCCCTTTTTTTTTTTCTGACTGGTAGTAACCTCCTGCGTCGCAAGGCCTTTCTCGTCCCGATGCCCAGATACTGTTTTTTTTTTTTCCCACAATTTTTTCAATTTTTGTTCTTTTCAGCCATCCTAGCATCCCCCCCCCTTCTCCCTGGGCCGTTGATTTTTTCGTCGCCCATCTTTTACAATTGGCTATTTTTTGTTTGCCGTCCCTTTGTCCTCCCCCGGTCAGGCTTCCATTGTCTTTCCCCGTCTTCATACATTTATAGGTTTCCCTTTCTCAATCCCGTGTTGGTTGCGTGTTACCGTTGGGTCGCGCAGTGCATTGGTGGCTGACATACCTTTTACCTTCCTGTCAACCTGGTAATCGATATGAGTTCCGGCAGGACAGTATCCCTTTTCAAGTCTTCCCCCTCCCCCAGGCCTGACAGTCTGTGAACGATGTCCTCTCCAAAATCATCCTTCTCCCCTTCCTTTATTTTTTTATCCCCTTCCTTTTTTATCTCCCTTTCCCCCCTTCCCCCCCCCCCTTTTTTGATGCTGTACCTTTATTCCCTCCGTGCGCTACCCCTATTTAGCGTCCTGAGGCGAGCGCCCCCCCCCGTCTTTCTTTTTCCCCTTACCTCAGGCTTCCCCCCCTTGTCCTGTGTCGGCCACAGTGTATTCCCTTTTTTCTAAGACCCACCCGTAGCCCGGTGTAACCGTGACACCAATGTTCTCCGCCCCTCATTTCCCCTTTAGAGATCTATTGTTTGTTTTTCCGAGTTGGTTTTTTTCTCTTGAATATTGTTTTAAACCGCAGTTCCTCTATAAACTTCTTCCCCTTCTTCCCCACAGATTCCTTCGTACCTTTTAACTCCCTTTTCTTTTTCATTTCCCCCTCCTTTCCCTCCCATCAACTCCTGCATAGACATTGCGTGTTTCCCGTTCCCTCTTCTATTCGATCCATTTTTGTCCTTGCCCACTCTTTCTTTTATGCCGTCCTTTATAAGGATTGATCATCACCCTTGCTTGTTCCTCTCATATGGATGTTTTTGAAGCCAGTTCCCCTCCGACAGCTTCTCCTATGCTCGTCTGCCAAGCGGCCGTCCCTTTCTCCCTAGGTGTTGTTTTTAATCCCCCCTCACACCCCTGCATAGCCCTTTTCGCTCCTCTAAGGCTTCATTGCCGCCCCGCCACTACCTTCCTCTTCTTTACTCTTTTTATTTTTCGATGCCCGGAAGTGTCAGCACTGTTCAGTATTCATCTTTCTTACTCCAGCTTTTTCCCCTTTCCAATTCTTATCTTTTACCTCTTCTCGATGCCCATGCTTTCCCCGCCGTTGCTCTTTCCCTATTCTATTTATCCGTTCCGCTTTTGCGGCCCGGCTCTTTTTCCGCTCTTTTCGCTTCTGATTTCCTTGGATGAACGTCTCCCATACTCTCTTTTTTTTAATTGTTGCTTGCCCTCCTCCCTTCAGGACCCTTCAGTTCACGTTAGCTTCCCCTTGGTCCCCGTCCTTTTTTCTCATATAATCACCCCTTTTTTTCCCGGTGCATTATTTTCCCTCGCTTTCTCTCTCCCCAGGCTTGTTCCACTTTAAAATGAAGCTTAGCCCCACCCTCTTTTTCCAGTTTTAGGCTTCCCACACCCGTATGACCAGTATTCCCCTTTCTTTTCCCCCCCTTACCTTTCGACTGGTGATATTTTCCTCTTTCTCCGAAATTCTTGTCTTTTTCCCATATCCTTTTGTGCGTCTCCCTCGCCCCTTTTTTTCTGACTTCGCTCCCCACTTTCTTCTCATTTTTGTCTATCTCTTGCTCCCTTATCATACCCCCTTAGCGTTCTTCTATTGAGGGCGATTGATTCTCTTTTCTTTTCCGTCAGTGTACTAGTCACCGGTCCCCCTTTGGTTACCAAGTTCCTTTCTGTTTTTTTGCCCCTTTCTATTGCCCCCCCACCTCCCGTCAAATGCCCATTCCCCGCCCACTTTTTCGTGTTTAAGCCTTGCTTCTTCCCCTTCTCTCTCGAAACACCCAGCCTAGACCCCTCTCTCCTTCGAGTTGTTCTCTCTCCCCCCTTGAAGTTGCCCCTCAAAAACAACGTTAATGACTCCGATTGACCCCCACGGACAGAATGTCACCCCCCGCTCTCAGTTCCCATTCCGACGCCGTTTCCCAGTACCCCGCACTCCCACCAGACTTTTTTCCTCCCCACCCATCCACCTGTCGACACCCCGCCCTTCCCCCCCTCTCACGCGTCTACATTTTCCTAAAGAGCTTCAGTTTATTGATCTGCCTAGTGAGCCCCTCCTTTCCGTCAGACCTTGATTTTTCCCTCCCCCCCCCCCTTCCCCCCCTTTTCCATGTGATCTGACGTTTACATTTTGTGTCGCGAGATGCGCCCCCTTTAACCCGTTACTTTTTCATCCTTCCCCTTTTTCCTCCACATTCACCTCTTATTTTCCTCTTTTTCAGGCTAAATACCTGGCATTTCCTCCTATGGAACCCCCCAACTTCTATACCCCCCCCCTTTTTTCTTCCCCAGACATTCCTTACCCGCGTCTCCCAATACTTTTTACCCCCCCCCATGGCCGCAGGGACCACCCGATCGCCTTTCCTCGACCATTTTTTTCCTCGAAAGCGCTTGGCTCCTTCTTTCTTTTTTTTTTCCCCCCCCCTTTTTTTTTCCTTTTTTTCCCCCCTTTACTACCGGTCCCTTTCACCTACAGATGCCTTTGCCCTGTCCCTTTCATTGGCCGGTGCTCACCCATTTTACCCGCGTTTTTTTCACACATCCCTTTTCCCACAGGGATAACCACCGCCCTTATCCTCTACTCATGTCTAGATCTTTGTTTTACTTCTTTTTCTCTTTTTCTTTCCCCGCAGACCAAGCTTTCTTCCCCCCCCCCTCACGGCAACGTTTTTCCCCCCTTTTCCTCCCCTTTTTCCCCCCTTCTATCTGAATGTTGTCGTTTTCGAGCGTTTGGCCCCCTTTTGTTTTTTTCCTTCTCCCAGGATCTTGCGTAAATTGCTGCGTTTTCCTTGCTGCCCCTTTTTCGACCCCTCCTATTTTCCAACGAAATCATTTTGGCTTTCCTCCCGGTTATTAGATCTTCTCTTTTGTCCCTCTTTCTTAAGGCATGGTTTTATGCTTACACCAAGCTCCCACCCCGTTCATTGCTTGCTTGCGTGCCCTCCGCTTTTTTTCTCACTTTTTTTCGCCCCCCTTTTTCCCACTCCCTTCACTCCCTTTCGGTCCCCCCAACTTTTCTCCCTATCCCTTCCCTGCCCTCACCGATTTGACTTTTCCCCTCTCTCACACGTTTCCGGTTTGCAATTCGGTTCTTGTTTAACTCTTTCGCACCTCCTGCACTTAACTTTGTTTTCTTCCGGCACGTTCGCCTTTTTTGCCCTCGACCCCCAACAGAATGCGCCTTTCTTCCTTGTAATGATCGATCTTCTCTTAGTTCGATTTCCTTCCTCCCGCCAACGGATTTTTTTTTTTTTCCCCCCCTTTTTTAAATAACCGCTTTGCCCCCCCTTTTCGAATCGCTTAACTCTGATTCACCGTACACACCCCTTTTTTTTTGCGATCTTTACTCCCTTGCTTTTAATTTTACCGCCCCCCAATCTCTTGTCCCTCGTCTTCGTCACTTTTCTTTACCGATTACACACATCCCTTGTTTTCTTGTCCGGCTTTTCCCCCCCCTCTTTTGGAAGTTCTCCCTTTTCTCGAGCACCAATTTTTGAGTTTCTCGCTTTCTTTTTATGAGGTTATACCCCCCTGTTTTCTAGGTCTTTGACTTTTTCCCTTTTTTGAGACGGGATTCACATGTCTTCGCCCTCTACGATAGTTCCCTCTTGCCTGTTTTACTCCCACCCGGCGTATTCCTTGTTTACATTAACCGACCCCTTGGCTTTTCTTGATGGCCCATTTTTTTTCTGTGTCAGATCCCCCCCTCAGGTTTATTTGTCCCCTTCCTTCTGACGTTCATCCCCTTTCCCCATAGTCCGAGTATTTCGACCGCCTATTCCCTCTAGAATGGCCACCTTCCCATTTCAACATGCCCCTCCCTTTCCTCTTTTTTCTACTCCTCTCCCTCATGCCTCCCCCCCCTTGTGTCTTCTGCTTTCATGAAGGACCCCCGTTTCATTCCTCCTTTTCACTGCGTTTTTTTTTGGAAGACCCGTCTATAGGATCCGATCGCGATCCTTTCTCCTTCTTACCGTAATGCTCACGTCGCAGTTATCACTTTCGAGCCCCTTTTTGGCGCCCCGGCGTCTGTCGAAACAGCTTGTCTTTTGAGGCCTTGATCCCGTCCATCCGCGCCAGGCAATTCCGCCCATCTTCCTATCTCCTTCACGCTTCTCGCTTTTCCGTGACCGCACACTTCCTGTCCGACTCGCAACCTGGATTTTTGAGATTATTCCTTTAACCGCTACACATGCTATTACTTATGGTTCACCCGATCTATTCCTGTGACCTTCCTTCTCCTCCCCCCTCTTTTCAACGGTGTATGCCCTTTCTCCCAGCGCGGTTTCCCATACCAAGTTTCTTCTTTTCCTTCCTCCTTTTTTTCCATCCCTTGATGTCCTCCCCTGAACTCATCCCTTCTTTTTACTTATTCCCACCCAACCTCTGAGTTTCCCGACCGGCATATCCCCTTTTCTCGCGTAATGTTTTCCCAATCTGTTTACCCGTCAGTTCCACCTTTTTTAGCCGAAGCCTTCCCCTCTTCATGGCGTCGCTTAGTGGTTCTCCCCGTCGAGGACTCGCCTCTTTCCCACCACTCCGGCCGCTTTCAGCCCCCTTTTGCTGCTCCTCCCTAACCTATAGAACATTCTTTTTCCCCCTTCCCCTTGCATATGGATTTGCCGTTTTTTCGCCCGTGTATTCCACTCCGCTCGTGTTGTTGTTGTTAGCTAACATTGCGTCTACTTTTTGTTGCCTTGCGCGTCTGACGCCCCTTTTTTCTTTGACGTAACTCCTTTTCCACCTTCAATGTGTTTCTTGGCGATCTAGCACGGTCTACCTTCCTCCGCTTCCCAGCCCCTCGTTCCCCCCCCATGTTTGCCTGTCCCCCCCCCTTCCGATCTGCCCCTGATTAGCCCCTTTTTATTAATTTTCCGGTTGCGCCGGTTCTTTCTTTCGTAGACCGGTTCGCTCCTCGTTTGTTCCTTTCACCACCACTCCCACCGCACGGGATTATTGGTCGCTTGTGTCAGCAGTGTAGACCAGCGCGGTATTTTTCCTTCCCGTGTGTCGACCTTCTTTTCTATTTAGTTTACCCCCCGCGGCCAGCGATTTCCTGAATTCCTCCCCTCCCATTCTAGTCCCTATAATGACAGCCTCTTCTCCAAAAGTACCCCTATCGTCCAACACCACCTCCGCCGCCTCATTTTATTTTCTTTTTTGGCACATACCGTGCCCCCTGCCTTTTTCCACGCTTTTGTCGCTTGTTCCTCGATTGTGATCCGTTGTTTCTGACATGACTGATGCATTTTTCGTCTAACAGCCCGTGGGAGTTTCCCCCTAAGCCTTTTCCCCGATACCCTTGTCTGGTATTTTTTCTTGTCGGATTTCTCACGGTTGCATCTGTACCCCGATTATTTCCCCTCCCTCTCAGATGTCCTTCCTTTCCACCTTGGCTCCTTTTTCCCCTCCTTCCCCTTTTTTCTTTTCCTTTCTCCCCCCTATTCCTCTTCCCTTCTTCAGCCCGTACTTACGCGCCCACCTGTTCGTACCTCTCGGCTCTATCTTTGCAGGCTACCCCTCCTCTTTAGGCCCCCTTTTTCTGAGGAACGCCCTCCCGACTCTGCACTCCCTCGTTCCCCCCCACCCCTTCACCTCGCGTCTCTCTTCCACACTAATATGAAACCTCCCCTTTCCCTCTACCTTTAGTGTTCTCACATCTACGACACCCCCCCCCCCCTCCGAACCTCCAACCCTAGGGCAGTTCGCAGATTCTTCACAGAGTCCCCCGTTAATGACCTGACTCTTTTTTTTTTTCCAAGACGTTAGGGAAACCGCCGTCCCTTGTCCACTATACAACTTTCCATTTTGCGCCCAATCGCCTATGGAGGTCCCCAAACCCCCTTTCCATACGTTCTTTCCGCCCTTTTTTCTCTTTTGGCGCCAGCTATACATTCTTTTACGGGATCTTCTTCTCGTTGACATTCGACCCCAAGGCTCTTTTCTACCTTGTCTTACTTTTTTGGCCATGGAATTTCCTTTTTCCTCAGCTCGACCATTTCCCTTCTTAAATTTTATCGCCCCCGTTGCCGCCCAAGGACCCGTACCCCTTTGTCTTTCCACCTTTTCTTAAGGCAGAGCGCCAATGACTTCCTTAACCCCTGGGATTTCCCCCTGTTCTCCCATTCCGTATTTGCTAATTTTTTTTTAAGGTCTTTCCTTTTTCTGATTATCGTTTCAGTTTGTTCGGTCCCCCCCCCCTCGCCAAATTCGGCCTTTTTCCGTGTCTTTCGCGGATATCTCAGATCGTTCTACCTGGTCAAAATGATTCCCCTTTGATTTGGACTCCCCCCAGTTAACCTGTCTCATTTTTTTCCGCAACTGCCGGTTTCGCTTCTCCCATGATGGACTCCTTTTCTTTTTGTATACGCCTTCGCCTTTTCGTAATGAATTTCCTAGGGGTACCCTTCTCCCCTTACCACTCGTCTCTGCTCCCAGATCCCCCCCCTTTTTCGAAGAACCTTTTTTTTCCGCAGCTGCAAGCCCACCCGCGCTCTTTTCTTTTTTTAACCCCCTTCTCCATTGCACGATCTTTTCTTTTAGCTTCCTGATTCTCTGCTGCCCGTGCCCTTTTGTTGTTTCCTTTCGGGTTCAAAACCACCGTTCCCCCTCTCATGCATTTTTTCCCCGACCACTTTCTGCCCCTTTCTGTCCCTCTCATTTTTTTTTTCTTCTTTCCTTCCTCATTTCTCCGCCGCTTTTTCCCCCCCTACAAGCTCTTCCCCCTCCCATATTACCTGCCCCTTTTGACCCCTGGATATTTGCCCCCTCCTCCTTTTTTTTACACCACCTTTTTCTCTTCCCGCCCCACATGTATTGTATTTGTGCCATGTCTTTTCTTCCGACCCTTTGCAGCTTACCGTTTTTTGAAGTAATAGCTTTCGTCAGGCCCTTCTTTCTTTTTCCTAATTTTTGTCGTTGAGTGTTGAGCAGCACTTTCACCGCACTCCTCCCCCCTCCCCTTTTTAGTCGGTACCCTGTTGTCGGCACTCCCTTTCTCTCCTTTAAGTTATCTAATTGAGTTGATGTTTTGATCCCTCCCCCTGTGTCACTTCCCTTCTTGGCCACTTTTTCAATGGCTTGTATCTGGCCCTTCCTCGGGAAGTCCCCCGACGATCAGGCAATGCGCTTTCACCACTTCTCCTCCTCTGGCGTTTCCTTTTTTTCACTTTTCTCCTGCCCTGCACCTACGCGTTTGGCCCTAGGAACCACCCCCCATCACTAACTCCCCTCACATTTTTTTGAACTTTCGTCGATTCTGTCTTCCTTCCCCTTTGACCCCTCCCCTTTTTATCTCTGTTCCTAAGTCACATGTTCTCGAAAGTGTTGTTTTTTTTTTTTTGTGTCTTTCTATACCACTTGTCCTCTTCTCTTCTCGGTGTCCCCAGACTAAACGTTTGTTTTCCCCTGGCGCCTTTTTAAACTGTTCCATCGATTCCCTTCCTACGGCGATGTCCACTCTTTCCTCTCCCTGAAGAACCTTCTGGCCGGCATCTACATTTCCTCCCTTGTTTTTTCCGTTTATACCTCCTTTACACGGACAATACTTCTCTGGCCCTGTCGCACGGATCCCTTCGTTTTAAATAGCCGCCCCCTTTTTTCTATATGTCCGCTTGAAGTCTTCATTCCCCTTGGGTTAACAATCCGCTCCTCTCCCCCTTTTGTGTTCACTTGGCGTAATGCCTCTCCCCCCCTTTGCTATCTTGGTTAACTGCCGTTTTTTCTTGTTT
>Ga0179593_1368594_pt1 | contig 12859 bp, 10 predicted proteins | sample CZODoug2_1_08_16_FD_185931 | JGI IMG/M metagenome (GOLD analysis project Ga0179593, IMG submission 185931) | Vadose zone soil fungal communities from Angelo Coast Range Reserve, California, USA - CZODoug2_1_08_16fungal (PacBio error correction) | ecosystem: Environmental > Terrestrial > Soil >... | reverse complement strand
CCTCCAATCCCCTTCATGTTGACTTGGGGACCGGCTCTCAAACCCAGTCGAACAAATTTTACCTTCTAGTTCCATCGTTACGCTGGCCTGAGGAACGATCCCTTTCCCTTTCCCATGACTAGGTCGGACCCTCTCTTACGCGTGATAAGCGCCCTCCCGTCTTGCATTCCCCCCTGCCCTCCCTCTCCTCCCCTCCTCCTTCGATGATCTGCTTTTTCAGCAGTGGGCGACAGGTTCTGGCGGTTGAATATCCCCTCTTTTTTCGTGGAAAGCCTTTATCCGTCTAAAGCCCTGTGCCATTTTTTCCCCCTCCTCCGTCCTTGCCGCCGCAGCATTTTTCGACTGGGTTGCGACATTAGCCCTTTCTCACGTTTTTTTATGTTCAAAAAGACGTCTATGAGACACCGTGTCACCCCTCCCTTCTCTTCTCTTCCTGTCCCGATCGCTATGCCTTGTTGTTCCGTCCTACGGTCCAAACATCCGCGGGTGTTCCTTTTCTTTCGTGTCGTTTCTTTTTTACCCGTGCGGGCTTTCTTTAGCTCTTCAGTTTCCTTGCTTCTTCTGGCGCTTCCCGGGGAGTTGGCAACATAGAAGCGGTTCCTCCCCAGTCTTTAGACGTGTGCTCATTATTGACGGGCAGATGTAGCCCTCTTCTGCCCTTCTCTCTTTTTTCCTTCCTTTGAAAAGACGTTTAAGCTGCTCCTCTTCCTAAACTCCGTTTCTTATTATGGCCAGCCTGGATGCCTCGACTTGAGACTAACCCGCCCCTTCTGAGTTCCACGACCATTCCGCTATTAATGTGCTGAATCTTCCCGTCAGGCTCGGGAGATCTAGTGAGTTCAGTTGGTCAGATGTTTTTTCCTTAAGCGTTTGCCCCCTTGTAGTTCGGACAAGTGCTGATCTGTGATTTTTTAAGGTGTCGAGCTTTGGAGACTCGGTGTCGCCGTGTAGGCCGAGGCCACGAGTTCCTTTCCTTGTTTGGCCCGCCTTCCTCCCCCCGGCGGACATGAGCTTCCTCTTGTCAGCCCGCCGCTTAGAGCTTGTTCTTGCCTTTCCAGCTCTCTTTTTGCCCCCTACCACCGCCACGTCGTTTTCTCCCCTGGGGCGGTTTAGAGGGGCAGGCCGTCTCCTGGGTTTAAAGAAAAAACAACGCCCCCCCCCTCTTCTCTTTCCCTAGTAATTTTGCCACTAGTACGGCTCCGGAGTATACGGGCAGTTTCCTCTTTACTTTTACGATGAGAGGTTACACGCGAAGGTGTGTTGATCTCCTTTCTGGTTTCTTTCAGACACGCGGCAGCTCTGCCCCCCCTCTTCCCTCCTCCTTCGCAATTTGGTGTCGTTTGGGCATTGTAGGCGCGGACTCTTCCCCCCACAAACCAGTTCTTTAGATTCATTCTGCATTCGCGTCGTTTTCCCCCCTCTCGTGGATCGCAACTTGCGAGTGAGGAAAACCCATTTGTCCGAGCGGGTGGTGCTCTGGTCGACAGGCTTTGACGAGAGTGAATTACTCGGATCCTCGTTTTGTCTCATTTCTAACCAACCTTTCTTCCCTACAAACCCTTCCCCATGTCTATGCGTTTGAGCACGTTCTGACGTTGTAGCAGTCCATTCCTTTTTTGATCGGCCTAAAGATTATGGAGGTTCCTTCCTCCCTATTTAGTTGGTCCCCCCTTGGGCCCCCTCTTTCTTCTAAGTCGGGTGCCACCGGCTCCGGACGGAACTTTTCCCTCTTCTCTTGACGCAACCCGAGACGGCTTTCTCTATTCAGGGTTGTTTTTTTGAAACTTTTTTTTCTGGACGGTCAGGTGACCCTGGGCTCTTCGGGCGCGAGCGCGCGGACCCCCCATCTTTTGGAGTTCCTTGGATTTCTGGATTAGTATCAGAGATCTTTTCCTTTGCAGGCGAATTTCGCTGCATTCTAGTTTTTTTCCCCCTGCGGATATGGTGTTCTGTTTCCTCTTCGCGCTGCATAGGCCAGATCAATGATTCTTTTATCTCTGCAACGGCGCATTTTTCCCTGGGTACCCGAGTTCTTTCGCCGGGCTCAGCGGTGTTTCGGCCCTCTTCCCTTTTCCCATTTTAAAACGTTCATCGTCGGCGGGACGTGGCCGGAGGGGAGCATTTCTTCCTGATTTCTGGTTCTCGACTCCGGGGCGGTTAGGCTTTGCTAGGCGCAGAGGAACATGCTCTGTCCCTTTTTTTTTTTCCTCTCCCATTCCGTCTGCCGTTCTTGTTGAGCCACTTTTAAAGACACCTGACTTCCCTTTTCTCGGTTTTCGGTTGCCAACTCAGTTGGCTTTTTTTTTCTTTTTTCTTTTTGATCGTCCGCCGACTCGAGTCCGCTGGCCCCTGCCAGACCAGAGGTGGTACGTTTTAGACAGCCCAGTTCTTTTAAACTCCTCCTTCTCCCTATAAATTCTAGAACGCGCTGTAGATCGTAATATTTTCCTTTCTTCGTCCTGATCGCAGTCTCCTGTGCGTTGTTGTTACTGGATTCTTCCTCTCTTTTCCTCATAAATAGTGTTTGTATTATTTCTCTCTGTTCCCCCCCCACCCCTCGCCTGGCCAGACGATCGTCCATTTGGTTCTTGGTCCAAATTGCCACGGGGATATTTCCTTGAACTATCGTTCCCCTCACTCTTCATTTGAGAACACGAACGTTCCGGGAACTAAGAGGAGTTTCTACTTTTTCGGGTTCTTATTTCCGATGGTTTCGCTGGACCTCTAGATCAGCGCTGGCTCGCGTGACACCACCTTTTTTTCCCATCCTCAAGCGGATGTGTTACCCTCGCCCCTCCCACACCATCCGGGACCTCCGGCATTTCTTTTTTTGAAAATGGAACCGCTCCTCGCCTCCGACTTGAATCCGCGTCTAGCTTTTTTTCCTATAGTCTTCAAGAAACAAGGTCCGACCCCTTCACGCCCCCCCTACCTAGGAAACCCCTGCTCCCCTCACGCACGACCGTCGACTTGACCTCTAGAATGTACGTTCGTCCTCCCGCATTCTCCTACTCTCGACACCACCGATTTCTTTTAGATCGATTAGACTTGCACCCTTGTTCAGCCCCTGGAGCAGCGGGCGAGTCTATTTTCCCCCTTATGGGTGACCTGTAACCGCATCATCACTGTGGCCCGAGGCTCGCTCTCGTGGACTGAATCGGGCATGCTGGCACTGCCGCGGACAAGTTCCAAAGCGCCACTCTGCTGGCGCCTGGATTCTTCTCAGTTTAAGAGCTTATTTTTCCTCGAACCGCATCCATGGTCTTCCCGTTCCCAAACCTCGGTTTTCCCGGACTAGCGGCCTCGGCCCGCGGGGGTCTGGCCTTACCTCTCTGTTCTTAAACGTCGTTTGCCCACTTTCTTCTCTTCCCGCGCGCGGGTTGCCTTTTTCTCTCTCGCTCGTTCCCTTCTGCCACCTGGATCTGTTTGGCCTATCCGTACTACTACGACCCCTCTCCGTCGCGTTTTCCTCCTTTCTTTTTTTTTTTAGCGGATATAACATACAGATCCTTGTCTCCCTCTTCGAAGGGTGGTCTCTAACGCTGCTATTCGCTTGGATATCGGATCGGAGCTGCCTTATGCCCTTTCTCGCTTGGTCGGCCGGCTGCGCGTCTGGCCAGGTGCCCTCGTGGCGCACTATTTAGTTAGCGCTGACACTTTTTTCTCCGACGTTAATGGTACGGCTCCGCTCCTTTTTCTTTGTAAGTTTCCCTCCTCTCCCCCCTCTACCGGTATCTTTTGCGACTGCTCTTTCTTTAAGAGTGTTGTCCGCTGTCCCGCCGTTCATCAAGGCTACCTCTCATTCCCTCGCTTCTTACCACCTGACCTCCCCTTTCTTTCCCGAGCATATCTGCGGACATCTATAAAGTTACCTTTCCTTACTCTCCTTAGTCAACCCCAGCTTGGGAGAGCTGCTAGGGTTTGTTCTTACGCAAGTCCTTGCGTCTTGCCGCTGCCCGACCGTTTTACATGACTTTTTGGGGTTTCTTTCATTAGGTCCAGGAGTCTTCGACCCTGTCTGGCCCAGTCATCAAGCTGACCGATTTCTCTTAATTTCCCGGCATTTGCTGTTCCCTTTTTTTTAAGGCTGGTGCGCGACAACTTACCCTTCCCCTCTCCCTTTTTCTTTTACCTATTCTTTACCGAGCTCGTCCAGACGTTTTTTTCCCCCTGCTCCTCCATGACTATTGTTCCGAACTTCAGAGCTGGTCCCCCCACGCTGATTGCTCATCCCCTCTTGAAAAGGTTTTCGCCGAGGCGAAAAGATGCGCATTCATTTCCCTGAAGAGACGCCTCTTACCTATGCCTTGGGTTGGAGGGCCTTCACCTGTCTCGAGATGATACAGCGTTTTTCCCCTCCCCCCTCAAATCCCTCTGTTTGCTTTGGAGAGGTGCCTTCCTGTCCATCTTGCCCTAGAACCCGCCCAATTTCCCTCCTGTTGCGAAATATGCAACTGTCTGTCCCCCCCCCCAAAACTCTTCCCTTCCGGATTTGCTATCGGCAGTGCACATCTAGTTTGGGCATCGCCCCCCTGCTCCCGCTATTGCCTGTCGCGCTGGACTCGACTTGCAAGCCACGTTACGCGTATCCCCGGTACTCGACCCTCCCAGTAGTCCCTCACTTCAGAGTGTTGACCCCGCCTTCGCGGACCAGTTTTCTCTTCTCCTTAATTTACAATGGACTTCGTAATTTGGCATACGGTTTTTCTTTGGCGTGAGGCATCTTACGAGTCTCCGCAATGCTCCGACGCGACCCGAATTCGTCTGACCTTGCTTGCCCTTTCCGACGTTTTTGCACATTTTTCCGGCCAGACAGTGATAAAGTGCTTTCTTCTACAAAACCGGCGGTTCGATCCCCGGCCAGATTTTCCCCCCCTCCTGGCCTTCCAGATCAATCAATCCGATGGTGCGGCTCGGTTCGTCTGGTACGTTCAGTAAAGTTTTCTTCCCTATCCCACGCGTCGCTTGGGCCCTCACGATAGGTCGGGGTTCTGTTCTTTCTTCAGGCGTGGAACCCTTCCTCTTTAAAAATTTGTCTGTAGATGTGATAGCCCCTTTCCACTTTCCGGCGGGAGGGATTGCGTCCAACTCTTTTTCCCTTTTTGTGTTGCTCTAGATGGAGGACGACAATTAAGTTCCGGGTACTGGCTTTCAATCTGAACAATACCGGACAGAGTTCTCGTTTCTTTTTTAAAAAACTCCCCAACCCAGCAACATATCGGGCAAGGCCCCGCGTCGCTGTGTGATAAGCTCCCGTTCAGGCGTTCTTTCCTCCCTTCTTCAGGTCCTCCATGATCTCTTCCCTCCCCGCCTTGTGCGAAGGGGTGCGGCCTTTTTTTCAGTGGTATCATCCCCGGGTTGCAGCGTATCGGCTCTTTTTCCTTACCTCTCAGACCTTTTCCACAGGGTTCAACAACGCCGCCGTTATTCCGCTGCAGTACCCGCGACTCCTTTCCGCTCTTCTTCCTCCATCTCGTGAAACGTTCATCGGCCTCCCGTTGAACTACCGCCCTCTCCCTCCCCTGGATTTTCAAACCCGATTCCTTGCTCGGGACCACATTTGGCACAGGCGTTAGATTTTCCCACCAGGGTGCGTTCGGGTCCGATTTTACAGGTCGAAAGTTTTTTCCTTTTTGTTTCTCCGGCAGGGACCCTTTCCAGAAGCTCGTTTTTGCCTCCTTCTGCCCTTTCCATTTTCTTTTTGGAACCCCCCCCCTATACGTTCAGCACTCCTAGCCTGCCGAGATTCTGTGTAGGAATCCCTTTCTTTCCTATTGTCGCCGCGTCTTCTTGCGGCAGAGGTTGGCCACTACAAGGGCCCGAAATCGTTTTTCCTTCCCTCACCCTCCTTTTGTTCGGCCCTTGCGCTCGACCCGGTGATCCTCCCTTTTTTATGTCCCGACAACTTTTTTGAGAATGTCTCCTGACGTGGGCCAGGCTCGTGTCTCTTCTAAGCCCCGCTTCCGACTTATGGGGACCCAAGGCTCATTAGTCTTTTTGTTTTCTTCTGACTTGGCGGAATTGCATTCTGGCATTCGTTCAGCAGGATTTCTTCCTGTCGCAATGAAATTTTGTGTGCTTGCATCCTCCAACATCCAGCCTGCCATTCTCCTCCCATTGAGCCTTGACCCGAGGATCAGTCGATCGCCGCCTGGATTTTTTCAGTTTCTTCGTGGTACTAACGATCGTTCCCCCCCCCCTACTCGGTCTTCATCACGAGGGCTGTGCAGTCGTCTTAGAGCTGCCTTTTTGTCCCACCAAGCGATGTCGCCCGTCCGCTTGCTACTTGTTCAATGTGATTCCCTCCCGTCGGTTTTTGCGGTCTTTTCTGAGATGAGCGCTGGGCCCTTTTCCTTTCTCATGTTGAAGTGCGATGTGTGCTTTTTGGTAGACGGGAAAGTCCTTCCTATTATCCCTTTTCGCCCCTCCATTTGATGGTTTAGTGGCCTTCCTTTCCTTTAGGAAGTTTTCCCCCACACGAAGGCGAGCGTGATCTCCCCATTCTGTTTCCGAAGCGTAGATATATTTTTTTTTTCTCGTCCCTATCCCCGAGAAGTTTCAGTGACACGTTGCGCGGGGGTTTTCTTTGTGTCCAACTCTGGTTTTTCCCTCCCTAAAGTGATAAGATAGGTCTTCTACTCTCGGTCTATCAATCGTCCCCCTTTCCCTTGGTCAACTGGCCCTTCCCCTTTCCCCCGCCACCACCCCCCCCCCCCCCCCCCCCCAACACCCCAAGCCCCCCCCATCTAAATAAAACACCACAAAACACCAACCCCCCCCAACACCACAAAACAAAACACCTTTCAACCTCCTCCCTCCCCCCTTTTCACCCACCCCCCAACCACCCCCCCACACCCCCACCCACAACCCCCCATCAGGTGAGGTATTCGTTCCCAGTGTCGACTTTTGCTTCCTTTTCTCTTTTTAGTAGTGAAGTTTCGGGAGGCCCAAGGCCCAGCCGGCCCGTAGTCCTTTTATGAGCTGAGACGCCCTTTTTTTCCTTCTCGGTCCGACGATTTGTGGGTCGCCTTGTTTGAGAGAATCTCCGAGTTTCTTTTTCCTTTTCCTGTAGGTAACAAAGTTTGAAGGAGCCCAGTGTTTTTTAGGCATTCGAGTAGATTTCGGTACTCGACATTGGATCCGTTTTGCTGCCAGGTGCTTTTTGTTTGTCGGGCTTGGTTGCCTTTTCTTGCTGTTCGTCCACTCCTTTTCAGTTCCTCGGCCAATTTGCTTTTCTTTCTTGGTGACATGCGTCCCCCCCAGAACATTGGTGCGCTGCTTTTCCCAGGGAGACGTTCCCGCAGGCGAGTTGTCTTTTCTGAATTCAAACTCCTAGCGTACCCTGTCTTCAGAGCGTCGCTTGGCTTTTTTTTATTTTTGCGGCGGTGACCTTCAGCGCTGCGAATGCACGCATTGGTCCTTTTTTTCTTTTTACCGGCGGATCGTGCGACAACCTCGGGCGTACTTGAAGCTAATCAGGTGAAGACAGATTTTTTCTCCCCCCTCTTCTAAGTCCCTTTCCCATTCAGGATTTTTGATTTGAGTTCTTCTTGCGTGCCCCCGCGAGCCTCTGTCTGGTTCCTTTTTTCGGACCTGACCGCCATCGCTAGCGGTCCTAGCGCCGGCCCCGCCAGACGGGTCCTTCCTCCATCCGCTAACCTCTTTCATTCCTTCCCGGTTTCGTGGCAAAATAGAGTTGCCCGTTCTTCTTCCCCTCCCGCATTGGAAAATTGTCATTCTTTTTTCTTTTTTTTTTTTTTTTTTTTTTTTTTTTTTTTTTTTTTTTTTTTTTTTCTTTCAAGAGTCGCGGTCCGCTACGAGGGGTGGTAACGCGCGATCTCCTCCTCCGTTGATTGTTTTTTACTCTCTCCTGACACCCCCACCAAAACGAAGAGCGTCGGACGCTTTCTTTCAGCTTGGTTAGAATCAAATTTGAAATTCCTTTTCCTTGCTTTACTTAGCGAGGGAGGCTTTCCTACATATCTACCCTCTTTTGATGACCCAATTTCCTCTTCCGTATTGACCTTTCTGAATACTGAATGTCGGGGCCGGGTGTCTTCTTTCTCCTTGGAATCCGCGCTGGCGCGGGGGTTCCGCTCCAACCGCGACCTGCCTCAAGGGTTTCTCTTTTTTTTTTCCCCCCCCCCTCGGAGACTATCAGGGAACCTGGTTCGGGCAATGGTGACCCTTTTTTTGTACCGCGATCCTCGCCTGGTGGCACCGAGGATCTCTCTTTCCGGTTTAAGAAGAGGTGTTAAGACGCTTTTCCCCGGAACCCCCTCCCAAGGGACGTTCGAGAGATCCCGCAGCCGTCGTGCCGCGAAGCCACCGCGCTTAATTTCCCTTCTTTCTTACGTGGGCCGGTGATCTCGAGGAAAAATTATCTCCCCCTTGCTCGACCCTTCCCATACAATTCTGAAACCGGCAGCCTGGTTTTACGTTTTCTTTACGACTTTTGGCGCCGGAGAGGGCATTTTCCCCTCCTCAATGAGCAGTTACTTTCCTTCTTCCCCCGGATAGCAGCCATGATGTCAGGCCCGAGGTCAAGCTCTCTTCTTAGGTGACCTGGCCTTTGGTGTCTCGCCGGGCCTGTTACTTCCGTCACTCACTGTTGCTCTCACTCCCCTTCCCGTTCTGCTCGCGCACCCTCCGCCTTTGGGTCCTGGGGATGTTTCTCCCAAAAGTTGCGATTTCTACACGTCTCTGCGCGGTGGTTTCCTAGGAGAGTCCCCTGATCCAGTTTTTCCTCTTTCCTTCCCTTTTCCTCCTAATAATCGCTACTCGGTGGGCCCTCGACATCTGTCTTCTACCCCTCCGGATCCGGAGGGGCGACTATCAATTTTTCCCCCTGGCCTCCCCTTAGAGATGGCTGTTGTTCGATAGATAAGCAGACTGTGCCCGCCCCCCTTCCCCCCACGCGCTTGGACGCACTGTTCCGGTCGCTCTCATCGATAGGGAGCACCCTCTCTCCAGTATCGCCTAAGCCGAACCCCGCTATCCTTCGTGGGACCCTTTTCTACCGACCAGTCCTCACCCTCACTTTTTCTTCGTGAGGGCTATTAGTGGCAATTTTCAGTTCCCCTAGTGTCCTACAAGCATCTTCCCTATGCAAACCTTCGACAACCTGCGACTACAATGAAGCTTACTCATTACCTTCCTTGCAGCCTCACCTCCCTGCCTGTCTCGCCTTATCAAGTGCACCTTTCCCCGCTGGCCTCCTGATCCCTCCCATAGCTGTGGGTGATGGACTAAGTGGCGCGGCATGCTCCCGCTTGGCGTCATGGGGGGGATTCCTGACAACAAGGCTTTTGCATTTATTTTCCCTTCGCTCCTAGCTGTGGCCCAAGACGATCCCGGGGCGATGACCCTCGCAGCTTCCCCCCTTTTCCGGTGCTCGTTTTTTTTTTGTGGATGCTTTGCTTTTAAACTCTTTCTTCCCCTATGAACTTGGCATACGCCGGCCGCCGGGGAGGCTCTCAAGCCTGTCCTTTATTCTCTCCCCGAAGCTTTGAAGACCGGAGATGAGCCTGAATGTAAATTTTCCCCATCCTTTCCCTTTTCCAACTAGCGTATGACTCGCCTGATCCCAGCTGCCTGCCCCGTTCATGGCGGCCTCTCCCTTTCCTTTTCTGTAAACCATATTCGTGGTTTCGGGCTAACCGGTAGAGAGCTTTTTCCTGGCGACACCCGCGACACCCCCTTGCTTCTCAGTGCTGGATTTCGCCAGATGAGTTTCCCTTCCTATTCCACCTGCCAATTTCATAGCTTCCTTCCCGTCCTCGTCCCCCCTCACCTTTTCCGCCTCCCTCTTTTCTTCTGATCGCCGCGACTTTATTTCCCCCTCCCGTCGCAGGGGCCACATTCCCGAATCCGATTTACTTTAAAGAGATCACGTCTTTTCCCTTTCTGAGACCCCTGACCCTTTTCTCCAGCAAAGCCCGACCGGCGCTCTCCTGGGCTGTTGTGCCGCCTCGCGTCTTTTTTCAGTCTTCTTTCTCCCCCTAAGAGCATGAATTCTTCTTCATCACGGTTCGATTTGGTTTTTGGTCTTTCAACGGTGGCCTCTCATTGAAACTGAGAAATTTCTTCGGACCCTTTCTAAGGCCTTCTTTCGCTTTTCTTTTTCGTGGATGCAACCTTGCCAGGTTTCTACGATTCCAGGGATTTAAGAACAATAACCCCCTTTTTCCCTCCCCCCCTCCTGTCCACGGCGGCCCGAATAACAATCGCGCGTGGGGGGTCTCTTCTCAGGGAGCTTCTCACTGAGTCTGCTTGGTTCCACTAGGTGCGGGTATGTTTTTTTTTTTCTTTCGGAAGGCTTTGAACCTCCTCTTGTCCTTGCTTTGTTCTTGAGAGGTCAACGCTTTCGGCTGGTCTTTTTTCTTTTTTCCCTCACGTTGTTGTTGTTTTCGATGTATCCCAATCCTCGCGCTGCCTCTCCCCCCGGCCAGGCCCAGCTAGAAAAATATTCCCTCCCGTGTTCCATAGTTTCGTCGACTTCAATCAACGCCCATATCTTTGAAGCCCTGAGGCTGTGGTCTTTCTTCCCGGACCTTGCAGACCAAGAACGCCAGCTATTGATCTCCTTTTCAGGCTTAGTGGGCGAAAGGCATGTGATTTTTCCCTCCCGCATGGTGGGTTTCTTGATCGGTTTTGCAGTAGTAGAAACTTACCTTTTTCCCCCCGCCCCGTCCATTTCAGCGAGTCCCGTCCTTCCCTTGGGTTCGCGATCTTAGACTTCTTTTCTGTGATCCCTTGAAACTTCCCGAATTCTAATTGACACTTTTTTAAGTCATGGCTTCCCGTTATCCCTTTCCTCTGGTCGTTGAGGCGGTCCCAGCCGGCTGGAATCTTTTCTTGGCTTGGACGGGTTTTTTAAGGTGAGCTGTTGCCTCGGCGGATGCGCTCAGAGCTGGTACTGGCGTTTTTGCCCCCCCCCGATAAGGATGGGGCTTTTTTCCAAGTCCGGCCGATACGTCAATCTCCGTGCAGGATAGTTTTCTTTTTTGATCGAGGATTCATATGTCTTCAATTGGGTCAGGGTGGCCCTCCCTCACAGATGAAACAGACCTTTTAGATATCCCCTCCTTCCCCCCTCATGGATGTCGGATTTCACAGCGCCTGTACTTCTCTTCGACCGGTGAGCAAGTTCCTTTGAGGTTTTACACTCCTTATGCATGAGAATGGCCGCCTAAGTGGGCCTGACTGTTCCTTTCTTAGACGGGGTCCCATGTGTCAGCTTCCGCTTGGTTGCGCTCATGCCGTAGTAGGACATCGTTTTTTCTCCTGTTCTTTCGATTTTTGGAAGAGTTTTTGCAGCCGGTTCCCCTCCCCTTTATTGTTAAGGTGAAGTCGAGGTTCTCCGCCACCGCCCCTTACAAACAGTGATCCCCTCAAGCCGGAACTTCCTTTCGAGGGTAATCCGTAGCCCCTGGTGGCCAAGCATGTAGCTCTATCGGTTCACGCAACGTGTCTCGTACCCCCGAGGCGCGGTTCCGGTTTTGAAGGCCGCGAGCTTGGAGTCAAGACCATCTTTTCATTCGAGCGTGTGACCTGATGACAAGGCATTTCGTCCTAGGAGGGTAATGGGATTGTCGTCCTGTCTCTTTTTCCTTTTCCCATTTTCCGACATTGGACTTTCGAGGTGTTGCTCGGCGGAGCTTTCCCCGGTCCAGGGAAGACGCCCTTTTTATTTTCGCCCTCCCCCTTTCTATGGCGGTGATTGTTCGGCGGGACGTTCTTCCACCCTTTCTTGATCCAAAGTATACGCTCGATCTTCATGTTCCCGCGCCTATCCACGATGAAATCCTTCCCCTTCCAAGTTTGTTTCCTTCGAGCGGAGGTAGGGCGGTCTACCGGCGTAGCTGCCCCAGAGGCCTTTTTTTTCTCCAGCGCTTCCTAGCAGTGAGACTTGCCCTTGTTCCCCTTGTTCAAGGATAGTGAACTTATTTCTTTCGTGTTCTCGAGTTCCGCGCGCGGCGGTTTTTTTCTTTTTGTAGTAGAAGTTAGGTCTGGCCACTCCCCCAGTTTCTCCTTTTCCTCGAGCCTCGCGAACAGCCGCCGCCGGTTCAGAATTTTTTTTTCTATTTACCTGCTATGCATTGAATGGCTTCCACCAGCCGGCGTTGATTTTCCTCTTTCTCCCGTTAACACCGCCCTTTCTTGTCCTGTTTATCCCTTTGGGAGGTTATTCTTTCCCGCTCTGGTCCCCTCCAGGCCCAGCGTCGCCTTCTATCTATCAGCTGGTGACGGTGGAAGGGAGGAATCAGGGAATTTCTCCTGCCGGTTGACGCTCTCGGCCACGCCCTGTTTGGTATTGAAAGAGAAGGTCCTTTTCTCTTTTACGGCTTCCCAGAACCTCAGCAGTGTCTTCTCTGTCAGAGGTTTTTCTGAGCGACTTTTTCCTTTCTCTAGGGATACGCCCATCCGTTTCGTTTGAGGAGGGTTCTTCTGGCAGTAGTTTTTCTGCTCTGATGAGAGCTTTTTCCCGTGAAAGGGGCGTGGCACTGCGTGCATTTCGAAGCGGAACCCTCGGCTTTTTCCCGCGGTCATCATCCGGTGCAGAACAATGCTAGTTTTTCCTCCCCCTCTTTGAAGCCCTTTCCTCCCTTCGTTCCCTGATGGCTTCTTCTCGCGGTTCCAACTCTCTTTCCTCGGAGAGGCACTTGGTGTTGCTTTTCCCAGAGAAACGACCCTTTCAGGTCTCCATCAGCTTTCGGTCATATGAACGAAGTTCACCCGTATGCCTCCCCCCTTGGCCCTCCAGGGTCGTGCCCTCTGTAGGACCGCTAGTCTTTCCCTATTCCCCGTTAGATTTACCTCTGAACCCCGCTTCTAAGCGATTTGGGGTAACTCTTTT
>Ga0179593_1335201_pt1 | contig 12859 bp, 16 predicted proteins | sample CZODoug2_1_08_16_FD_185931 | JGI IMG/M metagenome (GOLD analysis project Ga0179593, IMG submission 185931) | Vadose zone soil fungal communities from Angelo Coast Range Reserve, California, USA - CZODoug2_1_08_16fungal (PacBio error correction) | ecosystem: Environmental > Terrestrial > Soil >... | reverse complement strand
TCCCGCCTCGAGAGGCCGCCACCAGTTTTCTCTTCGAGGTTGGTTAAGTAGTTTTTCCCGCCCCGTAGGGATTGTCCCGGCCCGTACCCAGTTCGGGCATGTCCTTTTTGGTGGGCAGGTCCTTCTCACGGCCGGTCCTTGTCTTTCCGTCCCTTTTTTGATGACCCTTTTCCACTCCATTCTTAACAGAGTCGGTGCCGTAGGCCCCCCTGTATGCTTGGCGGGTGTGGCGGAAGCCTTCGTTCTACTTTGTTCTCCAGAGGTCTTCCATCGACTTTTGTTCCCGCTTTTTTCTCCTTCTCCTGGAAGCCGCTTTGTTCCCGGTTCGGGCCCGCTGTCCCCAGGTGCCCCCATTTGAAAATAGAGGTGTCTTTTCTCACTCCGGCGGCCCGGCCCCCTCGGTGATTCGGGTCGGGTCTTAAACTACGTCCGGCACAGACCGTTATAGGTCCTCCGTTGTGCAGCTCCTTTCGGTCTGTATCTGTCCGAGATACTTGTTGAACCTTTTTTCCCGTGTTCCTCGGTAAAAGGAAGCTGGTTCGTGTGATCCGTGATTTCCTGCGTCCAGCCCCCCGGTTGCACGTGGCCACGACCCTTTTCCCGTTCTTTCTCTTTCCGTCCTCCGTTTTGATGATCATTTTTGTTCTTGATGCGGCCCCTCGAACTACCTTGCCGGGCTTTTGCGCTCTGACACCTTCCTATCAGCGGGGAGAGCTAGGGGCTCTTCATGGATTCCCCTTGGATCGGGTTTTCCCTTTCGTTGGCCGTGACCATCCTAAGCCCCCGGAAATTACCCGCCAAAGCATTCTGCGCTTTCCCCCTTCCCCTCAACTTGAAGGTTTGATGTAAGATGTTCCTAAGTACCTATTTTATACCAGCCAGTGACGGCCCAGCTCACGTCACGATTTGGTGGAGCCGGAAGTAGCGTCGGTGACTCCACGGCGGTTGTTTTTACACCCCCTTTCGGAAGGACGTTTCCTAATAGGCCAAGTCCTGTCCCTCCTTCTTCCCCCTGACTGATGATAGGTCTCGAAGAAGGAAAATCCCCCATCAATTCCTCGGTCCTAGGGGGTTCGATTTTTCTTTCCTCCGCGCCTTGGCCCCCCATCGTTCGTCAAACAACAGCCCTTCTCTTCAGGTCTTTTTTAGGGCTTAGTCCTGGATCCGTATTGGTTTTTCGTTGGAGTTTTGCATTTCCTCGGCGTATCAACCTGTTTAGGTTTTCGTGAATTTTTATAGGGTCCTCCCCCGGCTTATGATGTTCTTCGAGGTCTTTCGTCCGAATTCCTTCCCTTCTCGGTTTCTTTAAGGCGTTTCGTCGGATTCCCTGACTCGGAGGCCGTACTAAGAGTCTTCGTACATCCGGCCATGCTTTTTACCCATAACTCTTGATTTGAACCCGCCTTCGTGTGGCTGATTTTCGTGGCTTTGCATTCTCCTCTTTATGCTTAGCTTGCGCTTTCTTCCCTGCTCGTTGGGAGAGAGCGCTGTCATCGTCAGTGCTGCCTCTTTTTCTTGACTTTCCCCGCTTCAACTCTATGACTGTTTACCCCACCCACCACACCCCCCATTCCCCGTTTAAACCGAATTACCCCATAGCCTCGACCGATCTTCTCCATTCGATTTGCTTTTGTCTTCTAGATCTTGCGTTATCCTCACTTTCCGGAAACGCGCCCTCTTATCTCTCCCCCTTGGAGAATAATACGCTCAGCCCCTGAGCTCTCCCCCCACTTTCGACCCTGTCTTGGTGGGCATTTATATGTTCTGTCCCCCCTCGCCCTTTTTTTACATCCGCAATTAATCTCCTTTTAGGGTAGGGACCCGTTCTTAAGTTGCCCTTTGACCCCTAACTAGCGTTTGTCCCGGCTTTTTATAGCTCAGCAGGAGCTTCTCTTTTCTTTTCCCGCCCCTCTGCTCAATCGGGGAGCTCTCGCCCCTATAGGTTCGAGTTAAACCTTCTTCCACTGTATCCCGTCCCCTCACTCCACCCCCTTTCTTAGAAGCTTTCCTTTGTGCATGTATGTTTTTCTCGCCCATTTATTCACAATGCTCCGTCGTCGGGTTTTCGGTTTGCTTTTTCTCTAGTTAGATTCTTCATGGCGCTTCAATCGGATCTCCCCTCCCCCTGTATCGCAACGCTCTGCCGTTTTCCCTCCCCAGTTTTTTTTTGGACATCCCGTCCCCGCCGGAATGGTTTACTTTCCTCGGAAGACTCACTTTCTATTATCTTAAATCTACCTCCCGACTTCCAGCGCCCGAGCCAATCCGGCTCCTGGTTTAGTCGGTGGACCCCTTTTTTGGCTGACCGATTAGCCATGTGCCTTATCATCCGTTAGACGAGTTCGTTCGCTAGCTGATAATTTCTGGTGTTCGTTTCCTGGATAGTTTTTGAGTCTATGCGCTCCATGAGGCCGTGGCATGCCGGATCACAGGTTTCTTTTTCAAACACCTCGCGCCCAACCACCTATCTGCCCCCTGACCCCTTTTCCCATCCCCGTCTGTTTTCTTCCCTCCCCCCCTTCAGGATCGGGTTCCCTACCTAATCGGAGCTCTTCTGAATGCGCTGTTAAAAAAGTTATAACTTTTTCTTTTATTTCAGGTCGTGATCGGATCGTGCTCAGCCTACCCGTCCTCCATGAACCCCAAAACCCGGAACTCGCTATGCTTTTTCGTATTCCCTTTTTGAGCTTGTGACCCCCCCTCTCTGAGTTGCCCATACAGGTTTTCCTCCTCGGGGCTAGGATGGGATTTAAGTTATTGTTTTTTCTGTCCGACGGCGAACTGTCTTTTTTTAAGGAAAGTTTACCCTTTCTGTGTATTATTTTTTTCCCCGCTCCTTTGCTGATATCCTCACGACCTTTGAAAGGGTCCGGACCCCTAAGTTAGCCGCCTTCCAAGACCTCCTCCATCAAAACGGCCCTTTCCCAGCCCCAGGTCTCCCCTGTAGGAACACCTGCGTTTGGAAGAAGAAGAGTAGTACACTCCTCCCACAATCCCCCCCGGTTTCTTAGACTAGGCGGTTCCTGGTGTGGTCCCCCAGGGGGTCGGCGGCGAAAGAGTTCCTTCTCCTGATGTGCTCTTTCACCCCTTGTGTCCCACCACTTTCTAACGGGGTGTCAAGCAATTTCTCTTATCGTGCTCCTTTAGGTCGTTTGCCCCGCCCCCCCCAGCCTTCGTTTGCGGTCCTTCCAAAGACTGGTTTGGATGGTCAAGTAAGAATCTTTTTTGTTTTCTGCCTCCTTGGTTTTGGGGGGTCGTGTCGTCTCCTTTAGACTTAAGAACGGCCACCGGTCCTTCATTCGCCCTTCCTTCCGACCCGATCCCGACCCGAAAAAATCACCGTGAGATCCGCGAGCTCCTACCTTTTCCGTGATAGTCTTTCCCCTTTTTCTATCTTTTCCCGCCAGCTGTTTTCCACTCCTTCTTTAACCTGAGACCGTGGCCTAGGAGCTCTTGCTTTCTCCGAGGGGAAGGTAGATAATAGCTCTGCTACTCAGGACCGGTCCCCCTCCCCCCCTTCCTCTGGTTGCCCCCCCTGTAGGGCATTTGGTTGCCCCCCGGTTTTTAGTTGTTCCTTCCGCTTCGATTTTGCGATTCGTTTCAGTTTTTTTCGGGCCGGCTGCCTTGGACCCTCGATCGACCCTCTTCAAACTCCCTTCCCCCCCCAACTCGTCGCAGTCGTCCCCCACTCACGCGATTTAGACTGTCTCTCAAAAATTAACCTGTTCCTATATCTTTTTCTATGGAGCACTTTACCGTCGATACCTTTGCAGTATCCTTTTGACTTATCGGCCATAAAGTTCATGGGGGCCGATTCCTAGAAAATTCTCCTCGCTCGGCTTCCGCCCGATCTTTATATTATTCTTCCCCATTCCCTCCTGTCCCCCTCCTCTGTACTTTCCAGTTTGGAGCCGAATCCAAAGGAAGAAAGCGTTCCCCCTGCCCTTAAATCGTTATGGATCCTGGCGGATCCTTAACTTGGGACGCTTACTATCATAGTACCCTCCAAGACAGTTGTCAGATAGGATTTCTCTATCAATTCTGAGGGGCCAAGGCTCTCGCCTCATTCGTAGGGTTCTATTTGAGGGGCCAAATTAGCCAGACAATTCCTTCGCCCCCCCAGCAGTCAATTTATCGAGGGCGATTCTCATTTTCGACACCCCCCTTTTGATGTCGTACGTTGGGGGCCCTTCCTTCTTATTTTTTCAGTGGTGGGAATTTCGAAGAACGTTCTCTGGACTTGCCAGATTTCTCTCTCTCATCGGACCCACTCTCTCTCAGCCTCTCCCTAGCTTTTTGACTAATACATCTCTACCTCAAAGCCAGAAACCCATCATCCACGCCCTGACTTGCCTCAATTGCCGACCCTCGGTCCTGGCCCTTGATTCTGCCGACTTCACTCTTCGGCCCGATTTTTTGATCTGCAGCGTTTATACGCATTCCCCCACAGAGGATCCTTTTCTCTGCGATTAAGTGGACATAGCGCATAATTCTATAGTCCCCTTTTGGCTCAACTACATTTAAATTCCTTCCCCCCCCCCGTTGCGCTCCGCATTATATGTCAGGCACCCCCTCACACTTTCCCCTCTGTTGATATTTACTTTCCTCCTGATCACCTCCATGAGAGGAAGCTAAAGCTTCCCTTTGCGTCGGGGGTTTTCGGACACTATGATTTCCAGTTTGGGATTTAGTCCCCGGCCATAGACCCCCTCTTCTGGACTCCTTAATGCTGATGGGTTGTGGGAGGGCGATGCGAGCTAAGGCGGAACCCTTTTTGGAAAGTTAGATTTGTCCCAGAGTTCCTTCTTACTTCACCTTCGACTTTTTGGTTTACCCCCCGCTGGAGTGAGGGATTTTTTTAAACTCTCTAGACTACTCCATGAAAATCTTCGTTTCCTTTTAAGGCTTGATGTCACCCTATTCCTGTACTACCCCCCGACCTCGTACATCTCCTGGCCAGTTTTCTTCTCTTTCGCCGAGATTCTTGCGATAGGGAGAGTGTTTGTCCCTTTCTTGGCAACCGACCGCTAAACCCTCTCCGAGTGACCTCCTGGGTTAATCTCCACCGCTCTCCCCAGATGTAGGTATGGTACTCGTTATATTTTAGAGACCCTTCCCCCCCCTTTCAGAGGTAGATTTTCAGAACGCCCGAACTTTTTTATCCATCATTCTTAGAACTTAACCGCTTTACGGCTTTTCCCTTTTTCTTGCCCGGGACCGGTGTTCTACTTTCCCACTTCGGTTTACAAGTCCAGGATTTTTTTTCCGACTTCCCGTCGCCTCTTTTAAGAAGCCTTAGTAAGTTCCTTAATGACCGGCAAGTCTTCCTTTCCCCACGGAGCATATCCTTCCTTTCCGGGATTTCTTCCCCCCGGAATACCTCCCTCTTCGGATTTTTCGGCCCGTTCTTCCCCCTCCCCCTCCGCCCCGTCCTGTTCGTTCAAGTTCTTTTTACAGCGTCCACGCCGACACCCTTGCGCTTCTTTCTTGAGGCGTTTTACCACAATCGCTGTTTCTCCCCCTAGATTCGACCCTTTAGGTTGAGAACGTATACTTGACGGCTCTCCTCCCCAAAACGGAACAACCCTGACACCCTTTCCTCCCCGTCAGTTTTCGACCTTCTGTAACGTTCTCTTCTTTTCTTTGACGTCAGACCAAGGTCCCCTTCCGTTTCTCATGCCCACCCCTCCCGCCACGGCCCTCCTTAGGCCCCTTGCCGGTACCAAGGAGAGACTCTGGGTTTGGACCGTTAAGTGATGGCCACCCTCTCTCTCCCCTCATGACCCGTCTACTTAGTTTTCCTTTCTTTTCCCCTTTTTCCCCTCCTAATTTTTTTGAGAGTAGTTACCGCCTCGAGCGGCCGAGTCGTAGCGGGCCCTCCTTTCTCCTCTGCGTACGGGACCAGCCACATTTTTTGCGCCTTGTACTTCCCCGGTAAACTTCGTTTTTTGGTTTCAGGTTCGTTGATTCCTCACGGTCTTATTGCTCCTCTCCTTTTTTTCTCGTATCGTTGACCATTTGAAGCGTTTAGTAGCCCTTTTTCTTTTCTGTCGGGTTCTTGTGGCAATCCTTTTCCCTCCGTAGTCTTTTACAAGAGGTATTCGAGAGTTGATGCCCCAGCCGTGTTGGTAGGCCCCTGGGCCTCGTTTTGGAGGTTAGGTTAAGTGCCCCCGGTTTCCCCTGCCCTACATTCTGGTCGGTAGAAGAATCGGCGGTACCTCGGACCTATGTGACGTTCCTTCTGACCTGACCGGCCGTCACGGCGGACCCCTCTTCGCTTGCAAGTCATTTTTTCTGGGCTGCAGCGATTTCGTGTCCCTTTGTCGACTTTTTTTTTTTCCCTCAAGTTATCCTGTCGTGGAGCCGGTCATTTATGCTTCTCTCACCTTTTTTGAATTGTTGCAAGACCTTGCATTCCCATTATCTGTCTCAATTAGGGATTTGTCTGTTCTCCCCCTTCTACCTCGGACGTGCCCCCCCCCCCCCCCCACAACCCCCCCCCCCCCCCCCCCCGAATCTCTCCCCTTCCCAGTTCCGATCAAGCTTTTTTCCGGTGGCGATTCCTGGGTCTTTTTCTCCTTTTTTCGCTTTTTTTTGACCAAAATCCAACTCTGCCCCCTTCTCTAGAAGTTCATGCTAAATGGCCCGATCTTTCCTTTCAGAGTACCCTCTCTCTCCCAGCAGGCCTGACAGTCAACTATTTTTGCTTTGGGGTTTTTGGTGTTTTTTGGGATTTTTTCTTTAAGTCTCTTCTTTTACATACAGTCTGTTTAAAACCTTGTCGAAGTCATTTATACCCTCGGCCCTTCTCACTTTACATAAGTTTCTCCTGAATTTTCTACTTTACTCTGTCAATAAATTCAGTTTCTTTCTTTTTCCTTTGAGTTCCTCATTTGAGATTTGCATCATTTCTTCGAAAACTAGACCCTTCTTTGGATGAGTTTCTAGAATTGAGTTTTCGGATTCCCTATAGTATCATACAGGTCTTTGTTTGCTTTTCCCCTCTTCGGTCTTCGACCGTGCGGTGTTTCGTTCCCATTTTCCCCTGTAGATTTCGCCCCCCGGTATTATTCCCTTTTTTTATGGTACCCGTAAGACCTAAGAGAAACCTTGCCGTTGTTAGTATACTTTTTCTCTGATATTGTTTTCTGAAGGAATGGACGTCTTTTCCCCGGGCCCGTTCTTAGGAACAGATTGATTCCCCCCGTCTCGTGAGGTTGATGATGTTTTTTTTGTTGATGTCTCTCTGATGTCTGAAAAGCTCTTTCTCCTTGCTTTCGTCTCTTTGGTATTCACCTTTCTAGTATAGTCTTATTAGTAGTCGACGACCCTTTCACTTACTCCTCATGGTACGGTAACTTAACTTACTCCATCTCCTTTCTTGGCTCCCCTTTTCCTCGCCAGCATCAGATAGTTCGATGTTTTTTATTCTATTTGTTTCCCTATGTGGAATTTCTTGGAAACCCCGGATGTATCCGATCCTATGTCATAATCCTCATTACCTGCTAGCCTCCTCACCTATACATTGGCTGGCGGGCCTGAGACGCATAACATATTCCCCCTTTTTTTCGTCTCTCTAATTCTATACTGGATTTCTGGGGCCGGTTGACACGGTATCCGGGGTAATTCCTTTCCGTCATTATAGGAGGGTTCCCAGGGCTGAAGATCCTTTCTCTCTTTTGTCACCCCTCTTTCTAAGTTTTCGTCCTAGCCCCATTCCACTTCGTGCCTAGAACAGTTCCCATTTAGCCTTTAAATGTATCGCCGTCCCTATTTCCTTCATTCTCTTAGATCGCTTGTTTCCCCTTTTTCTAGCACGTCTCACTTTTCTAGGGTCTTTTTTTTCCCTCGGTGATTGCTTTTCAATTATGTTTTAGTGGTCGCACTTCAGTGACGAAGGACTCGTTCCCCCTTGACGAAATTCCCCGGATAGCACCCTCTCATCAGTGGCCGGAGTTCCATACCCGGGTTCCGCAGGCCTCTTTTCCCCAGAGGACCGGGTTCTTTTTACGTTTCGGCTTCCCCCCTCTTTTTCTTTATTTACCCTTCTCCTTCCCCGAAACGACTCCCGACGCAAGGGATCAGGTTTCCTTTTCATTTTTTGGTACTGTGTCGAGGATCGATCTCCTGTTTCATTTTGCAATCCCGCGATTATTTTTGCTCTATGGGATATCCGGTGATTTTGTTGTTCGGGTCGTTCTATTTTGTTTCTCTATTTCCAGCCGCCCACTTCCCCCGTGGTTTTTTCCGTTCCCTGTCCCTAAAAACACCCCCCCTCTCCTTCCCCCACCCCTTGGACTCGTCCCTCCCATCAGATTTTGCCGGACCTCACCTGCCGAGGTTCCCTCACATACTCTCTCTCGCTACGATCGGAACCTCCTTTTGACACTTAGTTGGATCGTTCTTTTTTCGTTTTCGCCCGAATTTTTCCCCCCTCCACCACAGGAGACGCGCGTTTTGCAATTTCTCTCCGAACCGGCTTTTTCGGCTCACGACGCCCCCCTTTTTTCGTCCTCGGGGTTTGTTTTATCTTGGATGATGCCTTCCTTTTCTGGGCCTTTCTTTGTTCCGACTTCCTTCGACCGGCGTGTGGCCGGGCAAGGGGCAAGGTCTTGATATCTTCTCTTTCTCCTCCTACTTTTTTTGTTTTTATTATCCTTGGAGGTGGCCCGTGCCGGCACTGCCTTAGGCATGCCCTCCCTGCCGCATCCCTGCAATACCCTAAAGGCATTCCCTGATAGAACCACGAGTGCACGGCCGGGCGTTTCCTCGACCTTTTTCTTTTGAAGCATCCCTTTTTTATATTTGTGGGTTGTTTGTGCAGTTCATTTCTGCCGGGCGGTTTCGGCGACTGCTTCTCACACTTTACTCCCGAAGTTTCAAAAGTATTAACGGGTTTCCCTCTCTCTCTGATACGACGTGTGTCCGGTCAATTCTTTTCGGTTCCGAATAGGTCCTGGTCTTTCTCGTCCTACTCGTGGGTTGCCGTCCGATTTTTTGTTTTTGTTTTTCCCTTTTCCCTTTCTAATGCCGCCTCCTTCTTCCCACACCCTTTTCGCCCGATCCCGCCCGACACCATTTATCCGGAGCGCAGAAAGGTCCGGATTGCGCTCGGACTCGCTTAACTCCCTTCCCGACCACGGTCGAGGAAACCTTCTCCCTGTCCCTTCCGCTCGGGGAATTTCTTTTGTTCGATCCGTGCCACGATAGCATGTTCTTACGTTGCCCCCCACCCTTTGAGTTGCCTCCCCCGTGTGATTCCTCCGGCTTGTCGCTTTCACGTCTTTCTGCACTATATTGTGAGGCCGGCGGCTTGAATCTCCGACCATCCATGTCCAAGCTTGCTCCTCGCCCCCCCTCACGCGATGCATTTAGACTTGCGCCGCTACAATACCCGTTTGCCACATCTTTCTACGAGGTGATACATGGAATGAACTGGTTCCTGGTCAAGTATAGGACTTCCTTTTTATGTTGTGGATCAGACCCCCTCTTTTCCATCTCTGGCTCGTACCCACAACGATCTCCATTGTCTCTCTTTTTTTCCCCAAACTTCCTTATGAATGGTCCCAAGGATCATTCCCCTTGAACCCCTGTCCCGTTCCATTCATGGTATTCGCCCCCTTTCTTAGTCTTCCAGGTGTGCTTTTTGTATACTACCAAGCCCCAGATGTCGTTCTTAAAGGTATTGTTTCTATTTTGGGCCTTCTACCTTTATCTTTCCCTAGCGCGTTTCCAGAGAGGACAGTTCTATCAGTATCGATAAACTCCCGACCTTATGCGGGCTTTTTGGATGTTGCTCCGATCCCCCTTCGTGATGGCATCCTTGTGATAGGGCCCACCTTCTGGAGAGGATGTGTACCCCCCGAAGAGCTTATCTTCCCTGAGTTTCTTTTCTAAGCACTCGCACACGGTTTCTCATTCCCCTTCAGCACCCACGCCAGACAAAACTATAATACCGACTACGTGCGCACCGCTGGACCTCTTCTGGCCCGTCCTCGACGTCTCGGTCGTCAGGGTTGCGGTACTTTTATACATCACAGGCCTGTGCGATTGCTGTCTCCGTTGGAACGTCCCCTTCGACTGTGTCGACCCCCTCATACCCATTTCACCGGACCCACGGGGTGTTTTACCCTCCGAGATTTCATTCTGCCTCCCCTACGGTCAGGCTTTTTCCTTCCTCTTTTTCCATCAATGGATCCTTCTATTTTTACGTTTTGGCCTGGTGTGTGTTCCCGCTTCTTCCCGGCGCTTGATTTGGAACGTTACAGCGCCCCCGAGTCCGGTCCTGTACTTGTTCCTTTCTTCTTGGGTATCGTGGCAGCGGCTCTGAGCAGTTTTATACCCTTTCGCTTTTCTGATTTCCCGTGGCGCGGTTTCCGAGTGAGGATGGAATTATTCCGACCCTTTTTTTTTGACCCCCACTTGTGCCTTCCTTCTTCTAACGCACCCACTCGTAGTGATATTCAGTCTTGGATCCGGTTACTTCAACCCCCCTGTCTTTTCTTTCTGCCTGATACGCTTGTGCGATAGGTCCGTGTTTGGTGCTATTTCTGGTGGTCAGGTCCCGGCTGCCCGTGTTTTCCATGAATCGAGCTCCCCCCTCTGCTCGGTTGGTCTGCTAGCGAGCCATCCTTTCCTCTTTCCTTTTTTATGCAGAACGTGATCATCCCCTGCCTCGGTTTCTGCTCTTTTTCCACGGTCCCAACCCGGTGTTGAAGGTTTCCCGACGTTTTCCCTTCGTCCTGCTCACCTCCCCGGAGGTCGACCGACTCACTTCTCCGATGTGCACGACCTACGCCCCTCTCCCTCTAATGACTTCAATGATGCCTTGACAAAGGTTTTGTTCGCCTCTTCCTGTGCCTGCCTTTAATAATCCCCCTCTTATCCTCCGTTTTCTTCAGGGCGGCTACGTCCTTGATGCCCTGCCCCGTTTGTTTTCCCTCTTCCTCCCCTGAAGAACCCTTTAGCGGCTTTCCCATTTTCGTTACCCTGTATTGGTCAACTCGATGGCGCTTGAGAGACCTCCCTTCCTGCCCTCTTCCGCCAAAGACACTCCAGCCATACAAGGGTACGCTCCCTTTCTGTTGTTCTCCTTTTTGATGGAATGGATTAAAATGGGGGCGGGCCTCGAACTTTCACTTCCTCCTTTTACCTGACACCCCTCTCCCTTCTAGGTACGGCCGGTCCCCAGGAGTACCCACGTTTTGTTTTTCCCTTTTCTTCTTCAGGTTTACCCCAACATCGAAGAGCCCCTACTTTGCATCGAGCCCTTTCATATATATTTTCCCCTCCTCCTTTTTTTTGTGCTTTTTTTTGAACGCCTTTCGCCTGGCCGAGGTTCTCGTTTTTGGCCATATGTTAGGCGGCCTTCCCAGCAACCGGTAGGGAGAATTGTACCCCGTGAATTTTTACCCGTGTTGGACTTTTCCCGGCCTTTTTTTGAATTCTTTCAACCCGGAAGGTTTTTTCTTTTCCCTCCCCTTCTTGATACAGCAACTTTTACCTCAGTAGTTTCTTATCCCTTTCTTTGGAGAAGAGGCCTTCTCCTTAGTAGTTTATCTGGTCTACCCTTCTCTTGTTGAGCACCCATCTCTTTTGTAGACGCTACATGTTAAGGCCTCGCTTTTCTTCGTTTACTCTGTTCCCCCCCCTTTCCCCACTTTCCGAACTTTCGGTAGCAGGTTTGGGGGGCCCTTTGGCCCCCCTTCGACTGCCTCTCCTCGTCGGTCTACGGGCGGGCCCATTTACCACGTAAGGAAAGCCTTCCGCGTGCCTCCCTTTTGTCAATCCTCAAAACTTTCTTCTCGCCCTCGTTTCAGGCTGCACTCTGGCGACTGGAAGTCCCCGGTCACCCCGGGACGATCCTTTTTTGTAGATTCTGCGTCTTTTCATCCCTTTTTTTAGTTTCCTGCCTGGGCCCTAACCTTTAGCTCGTCAGCAGGTCTTCTTTCCCTTCGGTTCCCCCCGTTGCTGCAACTCTACCTACGTACCTGAAGGTTCTTAGACAATCGGACCAGGCCGTTTATCGAGGGGAGAGTTTGTCTATCCTTGGTCCTTCTGATCGGTTTTTTGTCTTTCCTTTTGGCTCCCTCATTCCAAATGCTCTGAAGCCTCTCAGTTTGACCCAAAGGGCCCCTTCCTCCTGTACGATTTTTTAAGTGAAAGATCTCGAATACTGTGAAAAGATCCAGTACTTTTCTTTTTCCGGAAGTCGCCGTCTTGTAATACCGGAGGTTCCCCCACCCCGTTTCTCCTTGAGTGTCTCGGCCAAACTTCTCCATTGTCTTCTCTTTGCACCGGGTAGCAGCCTTATATACCTGAGTCGAGTGACAGCAGAACCAAAGCGCACCATCATTCCATTTCAGTTAGAGGGTTTTTTGGCGCGTGTACCGTTAAAAATTTTAGAACTTTTCTTTCTAGTCTACTACCACCAGCCGATGGAGATGGATTAGCCCTTGTCTCTTTTTTGACTCACAGAGCATGCCTCCTGCGGGTGATTTTGCGCAGACATGGTTTTGTCCCACCCTTATTGGGGACGTCCTGTGACCCTTAGATTCTCCCCAAGTCGATGTTAGGAGCTTGAGTCCTTTAGAATCTCCTCGCCACCTGATGGGCTATGTATGTATTCTGTAACGGCGGCGCTTCCGGCCTCTTCGGCAGTTCCTGGTTTAAATTCTTCAGTCACCCATGAACGGAAGAGGTAGGCCCTCTGTCTTTTTCTTCCCCCGTCCTTTTGAGGATCTTTTTGTTATTGATTAGATTTTGGATTCGGAACAGATAGAGATTGCTCAGCCGTGCTTTTTCTCTCCGCTAGAGAATATTATGTTATGTAAATTCGTCTTATACCTTTTCCGACTTT
>Ga0179593_1571772_pt1 | contig 12860 bp, 20 predicted proteins | sample CZODoug2_1_08_16_FD_185931 | JGI IMG/M metagenome (GOLD analysis project Ga0179593, IMG submission 185931) | Vadose zone soil fungal communities from Angelo Coast Range Reserve, California, USA - CZODoug2_1_08_16fungal (PacBio error correction) | ecosystem: Environmental > Terrestrial > Soil >... | reverse complement strand
CCTTTTTTCAAGGTGATAATTTTCTTTTCCCCAATTTTTCGTCTTTCTATTAAGAACGGGCTAAACCCCCTTTCCTCTGAACCCCCACGCCCTCCTCCCTAGTGCAGGGTTGGAGGGAGACTTTACGTGATCTTTCCGAGTTATTCCTTTCATGTCGCGAGGATGCTTGGTGTTTAAAGCTTCTTTCCATAGAACCCGCGCCCTACTAAGTAAGTCCCCTTTTTTTTTTTCCCCTAAACTCCTTTTTTCTGCGGTGAAGGTGTGACGGTTGGACCTTCTTCATTTTACGGTCTAGACTACAAGAAGTTTAGCATCCTTTTCTGCTCTGCAAACTCCCTCTCTCACTCTTCCTCCTACTCTCTCGTAAAAAATACTCTTGTCTTCCTCAAGCGGAAAAGTCGTTTCCCACCCATGACCCTTTTTCTTGCCCCATCGCATTACTCGCCCCCCCTCCCCCCAATGGATAGAACTTTCCAAAGACCAAGAAACCCCCCCCCCTTTTTCCCCGGTTTGTTTCCCGCCTCTCTTCCCTCCCGATTACTCTTATGCCCCACGCCATCAAATCCTTCCTAGCGGATGGCCGAGTTTTTCCTGAAGAGCAGATGAAGCGACTTCCCTGCTTAAGTGCATGTTTTCCCTCTTCGACACACTGAAATTGTAGCGAAAGACCGTCAGTCAGACCCTTCATTTGAATGAAGTGGAAGTGCTTTTCCTCCTTTAATCTAATGCTTCTTATCCTTCCGTCTCAGACCCCATGATATTTTTCGGTTTAATTTTGTCAGCTTTTTCCTTCCCCCCCCCTTCTAAAAGAACGCTCCCTTTTCTTACCCTACAACGCTGTTCAACCGAGCATTCTTCCTTTATCCTTTAGGTTTTTATCTCTCTGCTCGAGCTCCTCGACCGTTGAGAGGTGAACTTTCTTTGGAAAGGGAGGAAACGCCCTCCCCAGTCCCAGAGGACGATATTTCCCGCGACATAAATTCAATTCGTGAGTTATCCCCTTAGTTAAATGAAAGGTATTCTGGGAGAAACAAGGTTGTTTGTTCTTTCAAAACTGATGCTGAACGCCGTTTTTCTTCTTTTTTTTTTCTAGCGTGGAGTCTCCCCACATCTTTCCGCACCCCTCCACTGTCCCGCAATCTCCTTCCCTAACTTCGCAGTTTCTCCATGATGGTGCGACCCCCTCCTTTCTTTTAGAGCGGAGTAAGGAGGATTGTCCTCTTTCATTCATCGGTGTCGGTTGCTTAGATTTTCTTTCTGACCCCCTCCGGATGTTTTCTCTGACCGTGTCTGGTGCAGTTTTTTTTTTGATCTCTAGCCTTATCCCCCTAGGCGATTGCGTCAATTGACCCATCCCTCTTCTTCAGCAGATTTTTTTGCGCTCCTTATCTGTCCTTTCGATCTTCATTTCGATCCTGTCTCTCACGCGCGACAGGGACGATTCCGGTCGTATCCCTTTTTTTCCCTTGTGGAGGAAGCATCATCACTTTCTTGTCCCGAGTGCATATCAACCCTTGGAGTCCCCCCCCTTCCCCTCCCCCCCCCATCAAACCCGACAAATTGACGACGTTGTAGACCTTTGTCGTCAACAATCTCCACACATCCCCAACCCTCAAAAACTTGCTCTCTTCCCTCTGACACCCAGTAACGCGCCCTCCTCCCCTTTTTTGATCTCAAAGCTCCTGTGTCCCTTTTTTTTGTGACTCTTTTTTTTTTTTGTTTTCTTTTGAGATGCGGCCATTAGAACAGAGCTTGATTTTCCCCCTTTCCTTTCTCTTTTAGCTGTCGACCTTCCCTCGTGCTCCCCTTTTTTCTGTGTTAGCCTTATGGACGACGAGCGTCGCGGCTTCTTTTCTAGCCCCTATTTTTTCATTCGCCTGGTAAAGTGACTTTCCTTCTTGTTTTTTGAATTTGTTTTTTTCCTTCAGTTGAATGTGCCCTCTTCGTTATGCGCCTCCCACCGTTCTTCGAGCACCCATATTGACTGTTTTTTTTTGCATGCCCTCCATGAGCGTTTAGACATTAATCTTTGCTTCTTCTCCACGTTTCCCGGTTAGTTCCTTTCATCCTTATATTCCGCTTTATTGGATCACTTGTTGTCATCTCTACCTTCGCCCTTATGTTCGTCTGACTCAGGCCCCCGCAGCAATTCCTTTCCACTTTTCTCTTAGTGTTTAAGACCCTCCCCCCCCCTCTTCCCCTCACCTCAACATCCTTAAGCGCTCCCTTCTCTTCTGTCATTTCTTTTTTTCTTTCACGGTCGCCTCACGACTTCCTGTGAGTAGCTCTCTACAGTTCAGAGTTTCATTTCTCGGTGAGTGCGTTTTGATAAGAGACTCCAGTGCTCCTTCTACGTTGTCAGCACATTGTGCCCCCCCCAAACCTTTTTATCTTCGACAGTCCTTAAGGTTAAATACTAGTCCATGCTCCCTTTTTTTTTCCCCCCCCTGGCGCTTTTCTTTTTCCTTCACGGAAGTGCCCCCCCCCCCCCGAATAGCGTCTCGTTGCTTCTCTTTTTCTTTTCCAACCCACTTTCCATAGAAAACTTCGCAGCCCTCCTGAGATCGTTTTTTCCTCACCCTTACTTCTTTTCCTTCTCTGCTTGGGTTTCTTTCAATTTAGTTGCCCTTCTGTGATTGGAGTTGGGAAGGCATGTAGTGAATTGGGCCCCCCGAAACAATCCTTTTTACCGCTCTGGGGACCTTTTTTCCTGTTTCCGGATAATATCTGGCTTTTCCTTTCAAGCCCCCGTCACGGAAGGCACATCCTTGTCCCTTTCGGGGTATGAGCTCCTTTTTCGACGTCCCCATTTCCTGTGTCGTACCGAATTCTCTGGACTTTTCTTCTTCAATCTCCTTCTCCCCTTAATGATAAATTTCTCCCCTTTCCTTGTTGAGTTATGAAGGCGGGCCTCTTTAGTCATCGGCGGTGTGATTGCACACTTTTTGAAAAGGGTAGTTTTTCGTGGGAACTGGACTTGGACTTTTAATTTCGCCCCAACCCCTGGTGCGTTCACTTTTGGACGCTCAGATTGGGGAGAGTAAGTCGGTCCCTTCGCCCCCCGTCCATCGGTAATTCTTCGTCTGAATCGGAAGTGCTCTTTCTTTCATGTCTTTTTATCCTCTGTCTTCGCGTAACTGATGGATTTGCCGTACTGTCCACAACGTATTTCAAAAAGTAACACTTACCAACCCTTTCTTCCTTCCACAAAGGAGGTTAGGACCCCCGTAAAACCAATATTTTTTTCCCCCCCTTTCCCCTTTGACTTTTCGAGTTCCCCCAACCCACTGATACTGCTTTCCCCTTTCAAATTCATCTCGCTCCATTTTAAGGGTAAAATATTCACCTATTCTTTTCCCTTATCACGTATTTTCACGCCCAACACCTTCCCCCTTGTGCTGTCTTGGTGCAGCAGTCTACCTTTAAAAATGGGTTTTCCCTCCTTTCACCTAAGCCTCCTGTGAGGATCTGGCTTTTCCTCTTCTCCCGACGACTTCCTCCCCTCGATCTCTCTTCTTTGTTGGGTTGAGAGCTTCTTTAGAAAGGCGGTCCTTCAAGGGATCCCTTTGCACATCCGATCATCCATGGTCGTCTTTTCGAGATCCCCCCCCCCCCTTTTTGCGGGGAAGGACACCAGCGCAATCCCCTTTTTTGGGAGGTTTCTTCAAGAAGTGATATAGCCCCCCCATTGACAAGGCCACTGTCGCGTATCTTTCTTTCCTTCACAGCATTCTTCCCCAGTGTTTTTTGACCCTCTTTCCTCTTCCTCAGTCAGTTCCACATCTTCTCCGAGTGACGAAAATCCTTTTCCCTCCCCTTGGGTTTTTTTTACGCTGTTGTTTCCGGGCGATTGAAGCGACTCCAATCATTCCAGCAAATTCATTCTCCCCCCTCTATATATGCAGATGTAAGCTCCTCTTCCCTCTTTTCGTCCACTTTCGCCGAGTCTCCTTCTCTCCTCACGTGTGCGCGCAGTCCCTCTGACATCCCCCATTTTTCACTCGAAAAGACGAACCCTCAATTGTATCGAACCTACCCACGACACTTTTTCCCCATTACGCCTACGCTACTCACCCCTGCCTAGAAAAATAACGCCCCCCCCCCCGCCATTCCTGATTCCCCCTCTCGAATGGTCTTGACGACGTCTGCCGCTTTTCTGGTGCCTGTTGTTCCCCCCGAACTTTCTTCAAGGAAATGACGCTCCCTCCCCCGGTCCCCTAGGATTGGCAATTGTTCTTTGCTTTTCTTGACTTTGACGAGCGCGTGGAATCGCTTAATATTTATCTCTCCCCTTTAGTCCCAAAGAGAGGTGAGTTTTTACTTTTTTAGATGTTTCTTTTCCATTCACTAATTTTCCCAAGCCCGCTTTTTCCTACCCTAAACTTTCCAGCACCCCCTTCAGGGAGAATGGTTTTTTTTTTTTTTTGAGGGGAAGTATGTTAACCGAGTTGCCCCGTATTAAGAGCTTTTTGACCTCGGAATATGTACAGCAGTTCACCTCGCTTCCTTGACGCCCTCCCCCAAGGCAAAGCTCGGGCAAAGATGTTCTTAAGATTTTTTACCGGGAAGCGGTCGAAGCGCCCCCTCTCCAATGCTGTTGATCCCTGTCTTCATGTGTCTAGCCTTTCTCTTCGCACTCACCTCGTCCTTTCCAACGTCCTCGCACAAAGAAGCTACTCTTTTTTCTCCGTCTCCGTGATTTTCCCACAAAAAAGACTGCAGCGCAGCTCTTTTTGTGGAGGCTCTAGCCTTTAGGTGGAGGTGCTGAGAGGTGTTTTTCCCCCACTCCTCTCTTTGCGCTTTTGGTGGCAGTGATGCTTTTTCTTTTTTTCTTCTTCCAGAACATTCTTTTTTCCCCACGAACCGCTTTCCCCCCCCCGATCGGCCTTTTTTTTCCGAGATTTTTCCTCTTTCCCTGTGAAAATTTTCGAGTCTCATTCGATTACATGTTCCCCCCCCTTCTTCCCTGACGATAGAATCACCTTTTTCCATCCAATGGGTGCATTCTTCCTTTTGGCCCATTTTTTCTAACTTTCTTCGGCACTAGAGTGCCCTCGGCGGCAAGTCCCCCAAATACAGAAGGTTGCATCCTCAGAAAGGACCTTCCCTGGAGGAGCTAGCCGATCCTTTTCCATGCACACCCCCTCCCCCCACCCCCGTTCGGTCCAAGACTCCAAACAAACATTCGGCTCTTCCTTTCTCCTTCCCCGAGCCTATCCGGCCATCTCAAAGCTCCTGGAATCCCTCCCCTGTTGTGTTCGCATGCCATTCTTTTATGTTCGTTCCCCATTATAACCAGAGCTCCGCATGTCGTCCTTTTTTGGGTTTGCGCGAGAAAAGGTTTTTTTTTCTTTGATGGATTTTTAGGGCCTCATTTTCTACCCCTTCCCCCTTCGCCTTCCACTCCTTGATTCCCACTTGAGTGTGAGGGTGATCTTCAGTTGTCCTCCCCTCTGTGATGAGGAGGAATCAAGAGGTTCCTTTCCCCTCTTGCGGATGCAGCCAGTCCTCAGGTCCTGTCTTTTCTTTCCCTCGACTTCTCTCCTCCCATTACTGTTCGTAATCTTCTTAATCTTTCCCTTCCTTATCGGGATTAACTGTGGACAGATCGCCCCCCTTTTCTTTTTTTTTCTTGACTACGGCTCTCCCTCTGCAGTCAACTGCACCGATGGACCTTTCTTCCCTCTCTAAACACCCATTTCTCACCTCCACTCGCCCCCGCCGTCCTCTTTTTTTTCTTCCTTTTCTGAGAGCATAACGAATCATTTTCTCCTCGTTCTTGGAGAGCTCCCTCCTTTCAAGAGGGCGAGGTTCACATCTACTCCATTTCCCCCTCCAACTTCTCCTTTCAGCAGACAGTGGTGTACATTTCCTCCTCCCCCCCTTTTTTCTATCCCCTCTCTTTTCATGTAAAACTCGTCCATTTTCTTTGGCCCCATTTCGATCCAAGGACAGCGATGTGACTATCTTACAACTCCTCCCTTCTACGTAAGTTAAATAGCAACGTTTTTCCCCTCCTTTCGAGATCCCCCCATCACCTACGGAGGAGTCTCCGAGGTTTTTGCCTTTAGTTGAACCTCTTTGAAATCCTTTTTTCTTTCTCTAAGGAACTAGTGAAGTGGCCCCTTTTACAAAAATACCCTCCCTTCTTCCCTGGCCAGGCTAATTTATAATCCCAAAACCCCCCCCATGCCGTCCTCTTTTTCCCACTGTCGTCTCGTTTGCAAATGCACTTGTCTCTCCTTTTTGAATCCTAAGGGAAGGCTTTCCTTCCTTGTGTCCACAGCACTGAAGCGGGACGTCTTTTTCTCTCTTTCCCCCTCCCCCTTCGCCCCTGTGCCATCCTGCTACCCTTCGTTGTTTCTTGAAGTTTCCTCGTGGAGTTTGGAGTAGCCCTCCTTTGGGTGTGTCCCCCCCGTGTCGTGGGTCTTGGTCTTGCTCTCTACCCAGTGGACTGGGACTGTTAGTGTGCGAGTTTTTCCAAGAGACCCCCTTTCTGTTCAGATTGGTTTCGCTTACGGCCCTCGAATGGGCCCCTTCTGCTGCAAATTTGACCCTCTATTTTTCCGAGATGAAGCGGAATTTCTTCCCGAGGAGGGGTTAAATGAAGTTGCGATCCCCTCTCCACCTATGGAGGCCTTACCTTATGTCCAAACACGTCTTTTCAACGCACCACTTGAACACTTGAGCCCGGAGTTTAGGACTCCGTACCAACCCCCAACATATGTTGGCCCCTTCCCCTCAATCGACGTTCCGTCAAATGAGACTGATTTCAAACCCCATCCCCCCGCGAAGTGGCCCGGTATACTTCCGCCCTTATTCTCATACTTGCTACCCTTCTGAAAGAACAACCCTTCCCCCTTTTTTTCTGGCGTGGTTTCATTGTCTCCCTCCCCTTTTTTGCTGCCTTCTTTAATCCTCCCTTCCCTTCTATACGACCATGGATGGCTTCCAATGATTCCCTTTTGCCGTGAACTTCCCCCTTCCTTTCCTCCTTTTCTAGAGGATCGTTCGCACGTTCCCCTTTTCCTATCCTTCTTTCGCTGAGAAGCCCGCCTCCCGTACGGCGGAGTCTCCAATTTTTCAACCATTTGGCGGGGAGACCTCATGGCTGACCACCACGCCAGCGCACCTGGTACCTTCTTTTGCTGGTGATGAAGCTGCCTTGTATTCCTCCTCGGGCCGAGATGACCTCCCAGTCCCTGCTTCTTCCTCTTGGTTGTTGACCTCCGGCTCCCTTTGACCCTGAACCGTAGAGGCGACCCGTCAGTTCCAACATATTTTTTTTTTTCCGTTCAAACCTTTTTTATCTCCAAGGGTTCTGTTTTACCAGATAGGTGGGGAAAGTTCTATTCGGGACTTTCAGGTTACGCGCCCGTCTTTTCCCAGTTTACTTCCCCCCCCCACTCCTATAGTTCCGCGGCCATCTTCCCCCAATTACCGATGATTTGCGCCCCCCCCAGCTTTTTCTCGCAGTCCAACCAATTTTGGTCCACTCTTCTCTTTCCACTAGAACGACCCCGAATCTGCCAAGTCCCACGCCAAGACCTTCCCCGGTCCCCTTTTTCCCACCCAGTCCCACCGCCCCTTTTCTTCTCCCCCAACCCAACTAGTCTTCGCCCCCAACGCCCTCACCTAAAAAGTTAGCATTCTTGCCTCTGGTGTTAGCGAAGGAGATTGGAATCTTCTATTCTCGTCCCGTTTCCCCCCCCTTTTTTCCGATCATATTCGACCCTTTCCCGTAGCCAACTTTTCCCTTAGATCCCTCCCTCGATTCCCGTTGCCTTTTTCCTGAAGTGAAGGGATTTTCTCTTGAATAGCCTTTTTGCTAGAATCTTATCCTCCACGACGTTCTTTGCGGGTAATTTTTGTTTTGTTGATGACACTTTCCCCCCTTTCCCTCAGCTTGCTCCTCCCTGTTCACCCAACCACTCCACTCGAGCAGTTTTCTTCTCTTCGCTAAGTTTTCTGGGAGCTCTAGATCGATCCCTCCCTCTCGTTGCTTTTCCTTAGGGGTTGGAAAGGGAGGCTTTCCCCATCCGCCCATTTATCCCGGCTCTTCCCATCGGCCCTTCAAAGCTAGGGCCCACTTCATGGAAGAGGAGTTACATGCCTTTTCGAAGATGTACCTCCTGGGCTTTATGGAAAGTTACACCCCCTGTTCCCCAGGTCTGTTGTCTAGCTCTCCTCACTCACCTCTCCCTGCTTGCCATGAACTGTTACCTCGAACCCTTTCCTACCTCCTTCCCCCCCTTTATTCGGATGCTCGCCCTTTCCCCAGATTTTTCTCTGGCGATCGGCTATTTGAGACTAGAAGGGCCCTTTGCTGAGAGTGTTGTTTCCCCACACCGGCCTCTGCCCTTTTTTTTTGTCCATGGTGCAGTTGCTTTCCCTTTTTTCCTCTCGACGGTTTGTCTACCCCCTTTGGTGTCGATTTCTCTTCCCTTGGCCAGAAGAGGTTTTGCATATGAAGGGTGGAGACGGACGATCTTTTCCACTTTTCGACCTCCCTCTATCATGCGATCGAAACGCGCAGTCAGTCCTTTTCCTGCTTTACCGTCTTGATCTTCCATATGGGTTTCTTCATCACGTCTGCGTGAAATAGATGTTTCATATTCCCTTTTCAAGCCCCCCCCCTTCCCCCCCCTTTCATCATCCAGGTTACCAGGCGAGGATCCCCAATTGTTCAGACGTTGTTTCTCCGCGACGCTAGTCGTCCTTTGCAAAACCTAACCCCCTTTCGGGCGTACAAGAAGCATCCCCTCTCCCAGTCTTTTCCCCCTTTATAATGCCGCCATTATCACACCTCTCCATCATCTCGTTTGTTTGTTCCTAGGCCCTTAGCTTTGCTTTCTTTTTTCCCCGAGGATTGAGTTAGGGCTCGGTTTTCTAGATGTCGAAGTTTGGGGGGCTTTTTCCCCGGGGGTGAGGGTTTTTCCTTTTCCTTTTTTTGTGGACGACTGTAGGGGAGCGGCTCACAAGTTCTCCAATTGTTCTGCTTTTCCCTTCGCTTTTCTCCTTTGAAAACTGAGGGTCTTTTTTTTTGGTGCTTGTGCCGCCGATATTACAACTTTTGTTTCTTCGTTCCTAATTCCCTTTTTCCTGCCTCAACCGAGTCGCTTCCTCTTTGAGGTCTACTTTATGATCAGTCTTTCTTTTTCGTTTCGAGCCAATGAATCCGGTCCTATAGAAAAGTTTTTCGATCTTTTTCTATTGCTTGTTCGGCCTCTTCTGCCTGCGCTTTCCCTTGGTACTTTCGAACTTTTCCGTCTTTCCTCCTCTTCTCTCCATCGCAACATTTCCTGCACCCGGGACACGTCTCCCCTCCTCCCCCTTTCCTACACTCGATGCTAGTTTCCCCGTACCCCGTTCCGATCCATTTTTCTTTTTTCAGCTTCCGTTTTCCCGGAGACTGCTGCCTTTCGTAGCTCTTGTTGCGAGGGACACCCTGGTTTCTTTTTTAAAAGATGTGGATAATGCTTGCGCCTCCCCTTCGTCTCCTCTTCATTCATAAAGCCCTCAAACCTGTTCTCTCTTCGACAGTCCTGAACCCTCTCCTCCTTTCACGAGCTTTGCATTTATTGTTTTTTCCCTCGATTATAGCCATTTTTATAGTTTCCTCCCTTTCCAACTCTCGTCGGGCCCATATTCTTTCTAGTTTTCCCTTTCTCTTTCGAGATCCATAACCATACTTCTTTCCCTCCTGCCCGCTCCCCCCTTTTTTTCTTTTTTGAACTTTTTTTTTTCGACAAGAGTCTTGTGACTTGGGAAAGGATCTTTCAAGTTTTCTCCTCCCAAATTGACAAATTCCTCTTCTTTGGAGTCCTCGGTCTTCCATACCAAATTTAGCCAGATTTACACTGAGTCCCCCTTCATTCCCCTCCCTTTTTTAGGTGTATGATGACTCCCCTTTTCGCTTCTCGACCTTCTTGTGTCGAATATCTTTTTTGCCAATGACGCGTTTTTGAACTCTCTGAAAAAGATGCATCCTCCTCTCCCTCCCTTTTTGCAATCCTGATAAATTTCGACCTTTTCTTTTTTTGCGTTTTTTCTTCCCTTGGTTTGGTCTCGTAGGCGGTCCTGGGGTGGGTTAACGTTTCGTTCTTTTTTGGTGGGAATGTTTCCCAATTTACTGTCTCGGTCGTTTTCTTTCCCCCATGGGTCATTTCAGATGTGGTTGGTTTTCCTCTTTACGTTGCTCTTTTTACGGAGACGAGGCTTTTTTCTCATTATTTTCTCTTTTCTCGGGTCTGCCTTAAGATGAGCTAGGGACTCCTAAGTTCTCCCCTTTTTGCGCGTAACCTTTTCTTCCGCACCCTTCGGCATCTGTCCAACGTCAGGTTGATTGCGACCTGCTCCAGGTGTGAGTCCCCCACCACAGGTGGAGATTTTAGTGCCTTTTTTTCTCATTGGAAAAAAACTTTTTCTCACTGATTTCCTTAGTCGACGGTTCCAACCGCAACAGCCCCTCCCCTTTCCCCACACCCTTCACCCTTGGATGTACATATCTACTAGTCCCATTTGCTCCCTGTCTTTCATTTTGTCTTGAACGCGTGACAGTGCCCCTCCCGTGTGTGTTGTCCCCCCTTCATCCCTTCTCCTCCAAGACAAGCAAGGTCAGCTCCCTCGAGGTATCTTTTTTTCCCCCCCTCTTTTCGACGAATTTTGTCTCCCCTCCCCCCCCCCCCCATGGTGAGATTACAAGGACTCCGTACCGCTGTCCTACCGACCTTGTAGTGAATCCTGGTTTTCTTGTTCCCACCTAGTCTGATCAGCGCAAGCGGATTCCCATTGAACCCTCCTTCTCCTCGGCCGAGGAGAACCCTACCCACTTTTTCTTCTCCCGTTATATGTTTTCCTCCCTATCGCAGTGGTGCGGCCAAAAGAGTCGCACTTTGTACGTTCGTGTTGTGATACTCGGAACGACACCAGCCATTGATTCCTCCCCCGATTGGCGCTGATGTCGTACGGCGCGATTTTTCTTTTCTCCCCGTCCGTCTTCTCCCCTTGTTTGAATTTTTGTAAGGACCATTTTCTTCCTTCCACACACGCCACCTCATTTACTTGACACCTGGACAGGTATGGTCGGCTTTCTGCCATCCTTATCCTTAGAGTGCCATCCCCCCCCCCCCCCCAACCCCGTTGCCACGTGTACCCCCCCCCCCTTTGCGCCCCCTCACCCCCCACCCCCCCCCGCCGGATAAGCGCGTGTGGACGTCCGCCAAATCTTTTTTTTTTGACTTTATTCCGGTAATGCGCCCACGCTGTCATTTTGACGTTCTTTTTTACTGGGTGTTTGCTATTGGTGTTTTGGGGGCGTCAAGTTTGGTCCTCCGTGATAGCTTCGTGGTCCTTTTTGGTCTTTTGTGGGTGGGTTTTCCCTTGGTGGCGCTTGTTTGTGTTTTCAATGTCCTGGGAACTTGGTGCGGGTGATTCTTTTTTCCCCTTGCCTTGCGTGATGGTACTTAAGGTCATGTTTTTTTTCCAATGTCTGAGTCCTTCGGGGTTCACATCGCTTCTGCCTAGATAGTGGTTTCCTCATGTCTGCTACCCCCTCGGATGTAAGCCTTCAATTTTGTTGGGGGGGTTTTGAGTGAGGGGGGGGGGGGGGGGTTTGTTTTGGGTGGGGATGTAATATTGTGGACTTTTTTATAGGTGGGGTGGGGGGGGGTTGGTTTGGAAGAGGGGGGCCCACGTGAGTGTGTTTTCAACGCGGTGAGGGTGGGTTGGGGGGCTGAGTTAGTGTAGGAATGGAAGATTGTTGTTTTTTTTGTTCACGTGGGGGGCGTGGTGCCGGGGGGTTTTTCATTATGTTTGGTGTGGCTTCAGCGGGGGTGGCTTCTGTTGGGTGTGTGTTGGGTGTGGGCGGGGTTGTGGCTTTTTTGGGTTTGAGGGGAGTTTTCTCGTGGGTGGGTAGGATGGTGGGTCGGGTGGTGTTGGGGAATGGGGGCCTGGGTAGGGGTGGGGTTGGTTTGCTGATTGTGGGGGTGGTGGGTGGGGGGGGTGTTTGTTGGGGGGGGTAGGCTGTGCCTAGAGTGGGGGGTGGGTTTGTTTTTTTTGTTCGGGGTAGGAGGGGGGCCCGGGGGAGGAAGCTAAAAAATTCCCACCTTTTGAACAAAAACACCAAAACAAAAACTGAACACAAAATCCCCCAACTTTGGAAACCTTCATAGAGGGCAATGTCGATTTTCTCGACGGCCTGTGCGCGACTGTTCTTTTTGTGGAAAGCAGGATCGCAGTGTTTTCCCCCTGGGCGGACGCAAAAGACGGGTTACCCTTCCCGTGACCCTCCGAGGTCGTCATCCACGATGTTAGCCATTGTTCCAACCCCCCGTAAACCTCATTTTTGATTCCCCTTGATTGCGCGGGAAGGATGAAGTTCTGCCATCTTCTTTTTTCTGCCGCCACTTTGTGGCTTCCTTTATAGCGGGCACCCTCACGTCCTCCCTTTTTTTGTCTACTCGGAGTGCCACTGTCTTCCTTGACTTTTGCCCCCTCCCCACTTCCACCTATCCACACATTATGTCACCGCCCCACATACTCCTAGTAGCTCCCGCACTCACTAGGTTTCTCCGCTCCTCCCTCCCCGACGCGAAACTTTAGCGTGTTTTACCGTAGCCCGCCCCCCCTCGAACCGCCCCCCTTCCACACACTCGCACGAACACGCATTGTAATTCATAATAACTCACTGCTGCCCCTTCCGCAGCACACACACACCCGTTCCCGGGATTGATTCCCACCCTTCCCCGCATTGCTACACCCATACTCCAACCCCCCATCGTTCCGATTTCATGCCTGTCCCTACTCCATAAACCCGTGAGCCCCCGCCCATCCTAGGTCTTTTAGCGAGGCTTCTCTTC